>SMVB01028021.1_pt1 | contig 37505 bp, 28 predicted proteins | sample 2456461 | NCBI WGS metagenome assembly SMVB01 (sample SAMN11095934, study PRJNA526329) | marine sediment metagenome | biome: Marine sediment; feature: Surficial sediment; material: Deep marine sediment; isolation source: Hadal surficial sediment | place: Pacific Ocean | collected 2014-05 | depth...
CTGAAAATGATGTTGCAGCCAGTAACTGGTTACCAGGGACGATAGAACAGGTGTACGGTTATACGAGTGCCGATGGAAGTGACCTGCTTGAACGGGTTGCGGTGGCAGAACACGCGGGTCGGGTTTTACGATTGCACCCATCCAGGGTACGGATCAACGACTGGGGTCTGTGTCTTAATCTTCCGCTTAATCCTTTTATCATCGAATCGAGTAAAGATGGGGAATCCTGTTCGGCAAGTGGCAGTGATTCCTCCCTGGACTGGCGTCATATTCGCGACTACTGGGTTGATCGGTCCGAGGGGCAACATTACCTGGTACACGATCTGGGTACGGCGTTAATTCGCCAGTTTGTGCGACACATCGTTGTCGAGGATCCAGATGACTTTAATAAAAGAGTGGGCCAGCCGGCAATCTATCTGGCAAATCACCAGTTGTACGCTGAATCCTTTTTGTTCCTCAGCGCAATTGCAGCATTGACGGGTATCCCGGCTGAAGCCATTGCAAAGAAGGAACATCAGGAAGACTGGATTGGTGATGTGTTCAGGCTGGCTGAATCAGAAATGGTTAACAAAAACCCAATGCAGATTTTGTTTCTTGACAGGGAAGATCCTGCTGATTTGCTGGCAATACTGGATCACTATAGTAAAACGGTAGCGGACCAGCCTAGATCCTTGCTCGTACATGTTGAGGGCACGCGGGCAAGGCAGGCCGGACAGCGCACAGTAAAAGTAAGCTCGGTGCTCGTCGATCTGGCGATTAACTGCGGCCTACCCATTGTCCCTGTCCGTTTTAGCGGTGGATTACCCCTTGAGGATAAGGGCAAGAAATTTAATTTCCCGGTCGATTTTGGCAAACAGGATCATTACATCGGTGCTGCTATCCAACCTGATTTCCTCAGGTCACTGCCATACAAGGAACGTACGGGAAGGATACTCGATGGAATTAATAACCTTGGACCAGATGGTGTGATGGATGTGCCCTTGCCCGGTGACACTGAATTTTCGGAGTTAGTCAGGGCGAAATCTCCCGGGCAAACTGAAGTGCAGAAAGTCCTTCTCTCTGCAATACAGAATATGCCTGAGTTAGGTGATCGAATGGAGGCCCTGTTGGATAAACTTAGCGGTGGTAATGTAGAAAAAGAAGAACTCTCACCTGCCGAGGTTATTGCGATGAAGTTATTGTGGACGAATCACTGATTGAGATTGATTTCAACCTTATTGATCTCTGGCGGATTGATCTCACGGCCTGCGATATGGGTGAGGCATTGCTCTCTGCTGACGAATCCATTCGGGCGGATAAGTTTGTATTTCCGGCTGACCGGGCAAGATTTGTCGGGTCGCGGAGTGCGCTTCGATTGATACTCTCGCGTTATCTGGCATGCAGCGCAGCTGAGCTGGAATTTCAGTACAACGACCATGGTAAACCGGAACTGCTGTTTCCCCAGGGTGAAGGTCTGGGATTCAACCTGTCCCATACAAAAGAACTCGCCCTGGTAGCAATTAGCAAAGGCCGGAATGTTGGTGTTGACATCAGCCCGCTACGATCGCCTGATGGCCAGAACCTGGATTGGGTACCCATTGCGAAGCGGAGTTTTTCCGTTGCCGAACAAACTGAATTGTTTGCCTTGAGGGAAGCTTTCCAGGCACAGATGTTTCACAGGGTATGGTGCCAGAAGGAGGCTTACACAAAAGGCATTGGCGAGGGTTTTCGTTATGGGTTCCAGAAGTTTACAGTTGTTGTTGACCCGACAGGTCACACAGGTTTGATCGCAGATGAGAAAAACCCCCTGTTTGTGAGTGAATGGCAGTTAACGAATCTTGATCTCGGCCCGGATTACATTGCGGTGATAGCCTATGATGGGGCATCGATGCCACAGATCCGGCATAAAGAGTTTTAGTGGTTTTACGCGTGGGGAATTTTGTGGAACAGTTTTCGCTGGAAGGAAAAAACATTGTTGTTACCGGAGCTTCGTCCGGATTCGGGCATCACTTTGCGGGCGTATTGGCAGATGCGGGGGCCAGTGTGGTGCTTGGTGCCAGGCGATGCGACAAGATTCAAGCGAGGGTTGATGAGTTAAGAGCCGCAGGTGGCAAGGCGTTCGGCCTTGCGTTGGATGTACTCGATCCGGGGAGCATGGCCGCGTTTCTCGATGCGGCAGAGGAAGCTTTCGGCAATATCGATGTGATTATCAACAATGCTGGCGTTGAGGCCGGGGCTAAAACCTACGCGATGATTGATGAAGAAGATTGGGATTACGTGTTAGACACCAACCTGAAATCAGTCTGGCGAATGTCAAAGATGTACACAGAACGTGTCATAAAAAGTGGGCAGGCAGGTGGAAATATCATCAATATCTCATCGATCACTGCCTACCGGACCATTAAAGGGCAATTCCCCTACGCCGTATCCAAGGCCGCACTCGTTAAGGCAACGGAAGTGATGGCCCTGGAAGCGGCCAGGTTTGGTATCAGGGTGAACTCACTGGCACCGGGTTACATCCTGACGGATGTCAGCCGTGTGTTGCTTGAAAGCGAAAGGTCGGAGGATTTCCGCAAGGGGATTCCCATGAGACGCTATGGCGAGTTCGAGGACCTGGATGGTCCCTTATTGCTGCTGGCCTCGGATGCCTCCGCTTATATGACCGGTTCCACGATAGTGGTAGATGGCGGTCATATTTGTAGTGAACTCTGACTAATCACAGCGGGTTTGAACCCGGTAATCGCCAGGTAATATCACTGTTTATCAAGTAGCTGGGCCCCGGCAATTGATGTCTGGCGTCGAGCATCACCCGAGCGAACAGGTAACTAAGCTGATCTCGGGCGAAGGGTCTGGAGGTCACAATTGGCTGGTCAGTTTATCTTCAGGAAATATTCCTTGCGATATTTGATCCATATCAACGCATAGTGAGATTTAAGTACAGGTAAAAACCTTTTGGAACCAAAGGTTTACATTCTTGTCGTAAATGATAATAATTCGCATTTGACTTTTATCCGTATGATTTTACGCTTATGAACAGAGGTGGAAATAGATGACGCTGGCTGATATGTCAGCGGCAGGTAATTGCCGTATATTGGATGCAGCCGAGGCGCATCTGGAAATTCAAAGTCGACTCTACGCGCTTGGCTTGTATCCCGGTGTGGAAGTGAAAGTACTTCGCTTTGCACCATTTGGAGACCCCATGCAACTTAAGGTGGGCAATTCCCTGCTCAGCATTCGCAAACAGGAGGCGCAGTATATTCGGGTGGAAGAGGTGCCTGGGTCATGAGTCTTACGATTGCCCTGGTCGGCAACCCGAATAGTGGAAAGACAACGTTGTTCAACGACCTGACTGGTGCTCACCAGAAGGTGGGCAACTGGCCGGGTGTCACAGTCGAAAAAAAAAGTGGGACCTTCAATCTCTTTGGTGACAAGGTCGAAATTGTCGATCTTCCGGGTATTTATTCTCTCGAGCAGGACTATCTCGGTCTGGATGAAAAGATTGCCAGGGAGTACCTTGCGCTAGGCGATATAGACCTGGTTATCAACATCGTCGATGCCAGCAATTTGCAACGCAATTTAATTTTAACGCAGCAGTTACTTGAAACAGGTCTTCCCGTTGTCGTTGCGCTGAATATGCTGGATGTGGCGAAACAACAGGGTGTGATAGTAGATGCCCAATCCTTTTCCCGTAAACTTGAAGTTCCCGTTGCACCGATTATTGCATCCAAGGGTACGGGTATTGAGTATTTGCGTGAATTAATCGCGAGGAAGCCGTTAGCAAGGAGAACTGTCGAATCATCCCCGGTTCAGGCGGATTCTGACAACCAGGAGCAGTCAGTAGCAGAAGATTCCACGGCCGATTACAAGATTCCAGAACAATCGGTAGCAGAAAAGCTGATCAAGCGCTATCACCGGGCTGAACGATTGACCAGTGGTGTTATTCAGATAACACCGGTTGAACATACGCCGACAGAAAGGATAGATCGCTGGGTGTTAAACAAGTGGTTAGGGGTGCCATTTTTCCTGGCAATGATGTACCTCATGTTCACCATCGCGATCAAACTGGGTGTCGTTTTTATTGATTTTTTCGATATTCTGTTTGGTGCGATATTCGTCGATAGCACGCGAGTCCTGCTCACCCTATATTCGGCCCCCGCCTGGTTAACGGTGCTGCTTGCGGATGGGCTCGGTGGGGGAATTGCGTTAGTTGCAACCTTCATTCCAGTGATTGGTTTTCTCTTTCTTTGTCTTTCGGTGCTTGAAGATTCTGGGTATATGGCAAGAGCGGCTTTTGTCATTGACCGGTTGATGAGTAAGTTAGGCTTGCCCGGCAGTGCGTTTGTACCGTTGATTGTAGGTTTTGGCTGTAATGTGCCGTCTATCATGGCTGCCCGGAGCCTCGGCAGAGACAGTGACAGGCTGCTCACCATTGCCATGGCGCCTTTCATGTCCTGTGGTGCGAGGTTGACTGTATATGCCTTGTTTGCAGCGGCATTTTTCCCCACCAATGGACAGAATATTGTCTTTCTGCTTTATCTTCTCGGTATTGCCATGGCCGTGATGACGGGCTGGATCTTTCGCAGGCAGATTTTTGATACCGAGATAACACCGTCATTTCAAGAGATGCCTGCCTATCACATCCCGGTGCTCAGGAACATTTTGATCACAACCTGGTTCAGGTTGAAGAGCTTTATTTTTCGGGCAGGCAAGACAATTGTGTTGGTGGTCATTGCCTTGAGCTTCCTGAACTCCATTGGAACCGATGGTAATTTTGGAAATGAAGATACAGAAGATTCCGTTTTGGCCCTAATCGGAAAAAAAATCACGCCGCTGTTTAAACCCCTTGGGCTGGAGGAAGAAAACTGGGCAGCAACGGTTGGCCTTATCACTGGGCTCTTTGCAAAAGAAGCGGTGGTTGGGACTCTGGATGCGCTATACAGCGGCCCTAGGAAAGAAGTCAGTGAATCGGTAGATCTTCCTGGCGCGGCCAAGGAGGCATTTGAGTCGATCATCGTGAACGGAAGAGAACTACTCGGGAACCTGGGTGACCCGCTTGGATTGAATATTGGCGATCTGTCTGACGCATCACTGGCGGCGCAATCGCAGGGCGTTAATACAAGTACGCTGACGAACATGGCCACTTTATTCGGCGGCCAGTTTGAAGCCTTCTGTTACCTGGTGTTTGTATTGTTGTATTCGCCGTGTGTGGCGGTGCTGGGCGCGATTAACAAAGAGGCCGGTTGGCGATGGATGTTATTGGTGTTTAGCTGGACAGTAGGCCTGGGTTATCTTACTGCAACCAGTATTTACCAGGTCGGTACTTTCACCGAGCACCCCGTTTTTTCATTGGCCTGGTTATCAGGCGGTGCCATTATGTTCTTTATTGTCGTACAAAGTCTGAAAACGATTGGGCGCAGGTCAATCCCGGGAAACCTGATTCCCGTCGTCCAGGTTAGCTGATTTTTTTATGGGGCTGGGTATAAAGAGAATCATTACGGCAGACGCCAGGTTGGCGGCAGCGACTATGAGAATCGCGCCGTAGTAGTTTCCGATAACATATTCCCACGCGCTGCGCCAACCTTGTCCACATAGCTACCGATGAAAAACCCCGTCAAGGCCATTACCATCTGCCCCAATGTTCGTGGCAGGGTGAATTGGGCGCGGGACCAGCCCATTTCTTCGGTCATCGGGATCATAAACGGACCAATTACATAATTTTGGACCCCAGCGGACACAAATTGAGCGACAAATGCGGCTACAATGAGCCAGTAGCCGTAGTAGATACGATTATTCGGCATTTTTTGCATGGATGTTTGTGTGGATGTTTGCATGGATGACTGCATGAATAATGGAAATTGTACTGCGATGAAAATTTGAAATGTCAGAGAAGAAGATAATAGCAGTTAAGTGATTTGCTTCTAACCTTTGCGATAAACTCAAATAAAACAATGGAACTGTAATGAAAAATATTATTCGTATGATCGCAACACTGTTGTGCATGCAACTAATGTGTTTCCAATTGATTGCAGAAGAACGAAAAATAGACTATTGGTCCCTGGGAAGTTTCGACAAACTCATCAATGCGATAAATGAAAAAAATCGGTTGACGGACATGACAGGTCTGGCAGTCAGGATTGCCGTGTTCCCGGACTCTGATAGAACACAATATCGATTAGTCGTGGAGAAAGACGGGACGGCAAACCAGCAACAGATTATAGCTGATGCCGGAGCTATACCCTGGACGCTACCTGTTTCTGCTAACCAGCTGGCAATGTCGGATGAAGAACTGGAGCGAACGCAAGTTCGATTGGAGGGCAGGCAATACTTTCTGGTTCTGGCTGGTTTTCGGGCGGAGTTCAGGGCAGACCGATTCCTTGCATCCTTATCAGAAGACGGCGTAACAGAATTACGGATCCAGACATCATCAATTGCGGATGCGCCCTGGTATCGAATCATGCACGGTCCTTTTGGTTCCGCACAGGCCAGTGTGTCAGAGGATTTCAAAGCACGTGGACTAATCGATGCCTGGTGGGTACGTGGTGATCCCGAAAAGGATGACAAACTCGAGCGCGTCCTGGCAGCCGAGATAGTTTCTGTTGTCGAACCCATTGTGGAGCCGGTCGAGGAGAAATCACCCGCGAAACTCAACCCACCTCAAGCAGGTGAGTCCTACTTTGAATATTGCGTTGAAAAAGCGAACGACATGGAACGAGCAGTCTATTGTAGCGACGGTTTCTTTAGAGGTCTTATCGTCGTTGAGAAAAAGATCAAGGATGACGGTTCGATAGAGGGTAAAGACAGTTTAGTCCTTGCTCAATTCTGTGTTCTTAAGGCTTCAGGAGTACAGAGACAACAATATTGTGCTGACTGAACTCGGGCATCAAATCCTGTCATCCATTTAACTTCACAATAGCGGTTCAAAGTGTAAAGATGCATCTTCCTTTCCAGTAGGTTGACGCGTGGATTATAGAACCAAGATTTCATTGGCGCTGGTTTCAGTCTCGCTTATTAGTATGGCGCTTCTGGGGGCTTTTGCATATCGGACCTCTGCAGAACTTTTGCAACAAATTTCAGTTAGACAACTCGATGCACTGGCTGAAAGCAAAAAAAGAGATTTACTCAAAGTTTACGAGAGTTGGCAGGATCAAATTCGCCTGGTTCGTAGCCGCACCCAGCTTCAGGAAAATCTGCATGAATATCTCCAAACCGGAAATGAACAGGCGCTGCGCCGGCTCACCAGAATTGTTGAAGAGGCGACAACCGCTGTAGACGAGGTCGATGGCATTACTATATTTGACCTGGATGGCAAGGAGGTAGCTTCATTCGGTCGAGTCTTGCTCGATCGTGTCCATGTGATGCCGGATGAAGATATAGAGTATGTTGGGTCTTTTCCGAAAAAATCGGGTGGGTTACGAGTCGCTTTGAATACTTCGATCATGCGTGATGGTCAGAAGATAGGCGGGATGGAGATGATTTGTGACGCTGAAGATCTGTTTAATGTCACGGGAGACTACACCGGGCTTGGTGAGACCGGTGAAACGATGGTCGTCAAGTGGAAGAACGAGAATTCAATCCTGGTGCTTAACCCGCTTCGACACGATCAGTCAGGAGACTTCCAGGAACAAGAATTGAGCAACATGTCGGAAGTTATTCGCGTTGCATTGGCAAAGACGGAAAAAATCCTGACAGAGGAAATATTGGATTATCGCGATGTGAGAGTGTGGGCGGCCACCCGGTATCTTGAGCCGCTCGGTTGGGGGCTCATCGTTAAGGTGGATGCAAGAGAAGAAGAGAAAAGGGCCGACGTATTGCGTGAGGCCCTGGTTGATATCGCTGTTGCCTTGTCTGCCTTTGCTATATTAGGTGGCACCTGGTTAGGTTTCCATCTCGCAAAACCGATTCACGAACTTGCGGTTGTTGTTGAAAAGATGCGCCATGGAGACGGCAACATCAGGGCAGATACCACGGGCGACGATGAGATTGCCTATCTGGCAGAATCGTTGAATGAATTGCTGGATCATTTGCATTCCGAAGAAAGAAAGCATTCGTCCTGATGCTGGAAAACCTTGATTTTCTAAAACTGTTTGGCGGCTTCGTTTACCTGTTGATGGGTGGTGAATTACTGGTTCGCGGTGCACTTGGCCTGGCGAAAGAAAGTAAGATACCACCGGTAATCGTGGGAATGACCGTGGTCGCCATGGGTACATCCGCACCTGAACTTCTGGTATCAACCTTCTCTGCACTCTCTGGATATCCGGGTATCGCCATCGGAAATGTTGTTGGAAGTAATATCGCGAATGTACTTCTCGTGCTGGGTCTACCAGTGTTGATTTATCCCATCGCAACCAACCAGGAAGGTATTGGAAAACAAACCGGATTGATGGTCGCGGTATCCCTGTTGCTGATCGTCTTGTGTCTGTTAGAACCCATCACCTTCTGGGAAGGGGTATTACTGGTCTTTATCCTGGTGTGGTTTTTGGTGTTAACGACACGTGGTGTCGCGATGATGCCAGGTCTTGATGATGCCGAGGAGGAAATGGAGCAGTCGTTAGGGTTGCCTTCATACCCCAGCACCATCGTCCTGCTTATTGCGCTTGGTGCGATCGCCTTGCCGGTTGGAGCAAATCTTGTGGTGGAAGGTGGCGTCGGGCTTGCAATGAGTTGGGGAGTTTCCGAGGCGGTTATCGGGCTTAGCCTGATCGCTCTCGGCACATCGTTACCGGAACTCAGCACCACTATTATCGCAGCAATGCACAAAAGTTCAGATGTCGCTATCGGAAATGTAGTTGGCAGTAATCTCTTTAATATCCTGGCCATTCTTGGCATAACCGCCTTGCTCACGGATATTCCTGTTGACCCCCAGTTTATAAGATTTGATCTCTGGGTGATGTTCGCCGCGACTGTTCTCCTGTGGATTTATGTACTGGCAAAGAAAAGCATTGGTAGAATATCCGGCATCCTGTTTCTCACAGGCTATTTTAGTTATCTCTACGCCATTTACTAGCCTTGCAGATTCTAGCGAATAATCCAGAGCCGGATGCACCGGATCATCGTTTCTCCAGGACAGCAGCAGTATCTATCGTTGTGGCGAACATGATTGGTACTGGCGTTTTTACGAGCCTGGGATTTCAACTGGTCGATATTAAGTCGGTGTTTGTGTTGATGATGCTGTGGCTTGTGGGTGGTATTGCAGCGTTGTGTGGTGCGCTAACCTATGCAGAGCTGGGTGCCAATCTGCCAAGATCCGGCGGTGAGTATAATTTTCTGACACGTATCTATCACCCGGCAGCGGGATTTATTTCAGGATGGATTGCTATCTCTGTTGGGTTTGCAGCACCTATCGCCCTGGCTGCGATGACCTTTGGTGCCTATCTTGCAGCGTCCATTGATGGCGTTTCACCCACCATTTCCGCCAGTATCCTTATCATTGTATTAACGGTTATGCACTGTTTCTCCCGGAAGGCCAGTGGCAGTGCTCAGGTCATTCTGACGTTCTTGAAGATGATACTGATTATGGTTTTCTGTGTGCTTGTCTCAGTGTTTGTAGACCCACCCCAGCCTGTGAGCCTCAAACCAACAACCAGCGATGTAGATCTTATTTTTGGAGGCGCCTTCGCTGTGTCCCTGATCTACGTTAATTATGCATACACGGGCTGGAACGCGGCGACATACATCACAGAAGAACTGCATGATCCACAGCGTAGTCTGCCGGTTGTGTTACTTGTGGGCACATCCGTGGTGTTGGTCATTTACCTGGTGCTCAATTTTGTATTTCTGTATTCGGCACCAATGGAAGCGATGGAAGGCAAGATCGAGATTGGCGTGATAGTTGCCGAGCATGCTTTTGGTGAAACCGGTGGAAAGGTCATGGGCATTATGCTTGCCATGTTGTTAGTTTCCACCGTTAGTGCAATGGTCATCGCCGGTCCACGTGTACTTAAGGTAATTGGTGAAGATTTTTCGATTTTTCGAATTCTCTCTTCGCAAAATAAAAGCGGTGTACCTGCCGTCGCGATTATTAGCCTCGGGATGCTTTCCGTGGTATTCGTCCTGACGTCCACGTTCGAGTCAGTTCTTGTCTTCTCCGGATTTATCCTGGGTGTTAATACATTGTTTGCCGTGTTTGGTGTATTCATTATTCGGTGGCGAAAGCTGAACATTGAAGGTGCCTATCGGACCCTCGGATATCCTTTTACACCGATTATTTATCTCACCATTACGCTCTGGACGCTCGTTTTCATATTGATCAACCGGCCGCTTGAAGGATGGGCAGGTCTTGGGATGATTGGTTCGGGGCTGATGCTTTACTTTATTTCCAAAAAACTGGAAAGAGACCGCGCTGCCTGAATGCGGCGCTGCTCTCGCGTTTTTGCAGGATCTGCATTGCCTTTAAAATTCGTGATCCGAATTTTTCAGCCAGCTCGTCAAGGCGAACCTGGCCTGTATAGGCCCAGACACACAGGATATCTGAATAGTATGAAACCTTGATTTGATCAGCCACTTTTACTCACCTCAACGGCGGTTTTGAGTATGGATTGAAGGAGCACATTACAACCGGCTGCACAATCACTTTTTGAGGCATATTCGAGCTCGTTGTGACTGATGCCGTCCTTGCAGGGGATAAAAATCATGGAGGTTGGAATGACCTGTGCCATGTAGCTGGCGTCATGGCCTGCACCCGTGATCATTCTCTGGTAGCAATAGCCGAGATGCTCTGCAGCATTCTGTACTGTCTCAATACAGGTATTGTCAAAAGCTCGTGGTGCATATTTCCAGTAGGCGTCGATGTCAATGGCACATTGGTTATCGAATGAATCACAGAATGTTATTAGTGCTGATTCCATTCTTTCTAAGGTGCTATTGTCAGGATGTCGGAGGTCAACGGAGAAAACGACCTTTCCTGGTATCGTGTTTGGGGACCCAGGGTAACAATCGAACATGCCAACAGTGCCGCATCCAGCGGGAGAATGGTCCATGGCGATTTCTTTTACCTTCAAAGCGATCCCGGCGGCAGTCATCAGGGCATCTTTGCGCAGGAGCATTGGTGTCGTTCCAGCGTGGGATTCCTGCCCGGTAACAGTTACGGTATACCAGCGAATACCTTGCTGGTGGGTGACGACACCAATGATGTCGTTAGCATTTTCGAGGATGGGGCCCTGTTCGATATGTACTTCGAAATAGGCTATTGCCTCGGGGGGATTAACTTCTTTACTTCCTTTGTAACCAATTCGCTCGAGTTCATCTTCAAAACGTAATCCATCAACATCCTGACAGTCGTAGATATCGCTCAATTCAAAAGCCCCGGCCAACACCCCGGAGCCCACCATGGCAGGTTGAAAGCGTGAACCTTCTTCGTTGGTCCAAACCACAACCTGGACCGGATTTTGAGTGTCGATATGCTGCTCATTGAGTGAACGGATCACCTCCAGACCGGCGAGAACGCCGTAAACACCGTCAAATTTTCCGCCAGTTGGCTGGGTGTCGAGGTGGCTTCCTGTCATAACAGGTTGCATCGATGAAGTCCCTGGGCGTGTCGCAAAGATATTTCCCATCTTGTCGATGTCGATGGAACAACCGGCATCCTTGCACCAGCCGACAAATAAATCCCGGCCTTGCTTGTCCAGGTCAGTCAGGGCTAATCTGGCGCAACCACCTTTTCGAGTTGCCCCGATCCTGGCCATGGTCAATATGGATTCCCAGAGTCGATCCGGATTGATTCGAATACCTTCAGCCATACTCATTAGCCTATTGTCTTTTGCTTATTGGTATCTCCACAAAGTTGCCCGGTCGTTTTTCTGCATTGGCTGTCATTGCTTCCTGAATTTCTTCAAGTTTCAGGTGAGTTGCATTCCAGATTGCAATGTAATCGAGCCCGTCCGCGGTCGTGTGGTCACGTGCATAGCTGATCATCTTCTTGCATCCATAAACTGCAAGGGGCGCCTTACTGGCGATATCGGCTGCAATTGCCATAACGCCTTCCAGCATCGCTTCATGGTTTTCAAATACCTGGTTGATCAGGCCCATTGATTTGGCTTCAGTCGCACTCACTCTGCGACCGGTATAGGCCATCTCGCGAACGTACCCTTCCGGGATAAGTTTCACGAGTCTCGGGAAGGTTCCCACATCCGCGGTCATGCCGATATTCGTTTCAAAGATGGTGAGGAAAGCGTCTTCGGTTGCGTATCGAATGTCACAGGCGGTCACCAGGTCCACTCCTCCGCCAATACAGCCTCCTTGAATTGCGGCAAGCACAGGAACCCGACAGTTTTCCAGGCAGGTGAATGAATCTTGCATGTGCAGCACATTGTCATAAAAGGCTGTACCGGCTTGTAGTTGCCGGGTACGTTTTTCAACTTCGCCTACCGGGTCTGAGACACCAGCAAATGAGCTTACATCGAGACCGGCAGAAAAGTGAGGGCCGGTGGATGAGAGCACGATTACCCTCGCCTTCGATCCGTAATCGATGTCCTTGATAATTTCCGGTAGTTCCCGCCAGAAAGCAGGGTTCATGCTGTTCCGTTTGTCGGGGCGGCTCATGACAACACTGGCTATCTGGTTTTCGATATTGACAGTAAAACATTCCATGGATTTAGCCTGATTAGATGTAGGTAGCCATTGACTGTACAAGCTCTACTGCTTAATTGACACATTGCCTGTGTTTTTAAGGGGTTGGTTACCAGCTTAATCTCATTCCGCCATAGGCACTCAATCCTTGAGAAGCGAAACCGAATACTTCTTCATACGCCTCGTCAAAAGTATTTTCGATTTGCAATGTCAGCTCCAGGTTTCCATTTATGCGATAACCGGCGGATAGATTCACCAGGGTATAACCCTCGAGATCAACACGTTGTTGATAGGGTGGAAATGGCGGGAAGAAGTCGTCTTCCTGTTGTCCTGTGTAAATCACCTGGAGGTTAAAATAGGCTTTAGCCCAGTTGTAGCTTGCACTCAGGGATCCCGAGTTTTTCGGCCTCCTGACTTCAGTTACACTACTCCCGGTAGCATCCTCCTGTGTCGCATTAAGGTAGGTATAGTTGGCGTTCACGGAAAATCGTTCGCTGACTTTATAATCGATTGCGAGTTCCAGTCCTTCTCTTTTTGAATCACCCTTTACATTGGCTGCTGTAAAAGTACCTGTTTCGGGTTCAAAAACAAAACCATTGATTTCGTTTTTAAGATCGGCGTTAAACCAGGTAGCAGTTAACAGTATGTTTTCTTCGGCCAGCCCTTGCCTGACTCCAACTTCCCAACTAAGGGATTCCTCTGGTTTTAAATCAGGATTGCCGACAAAGGTATCGAAAAAACCGAATCGTTCGGTGAACGTAGGGTTTTTAATGCTTTGTCCGATGGAGGTAAACAGGTGCGTGGAGTTATTCGATAAATGCCATGCAACCGTTGCGCGCCAGGGGTTGGCATTGTCAAACTCGGAGTTATCATCTCTCCGGGCACTGAGCGAAAGATTGAAAGCCTGCGCGTTGTAACGATACTCCACAGCGATACTTTTTGTATCGGCATCCAGGTTTTTGTTGGGATCCCCGAAAAAGGAAGCCGCACCGCGCTGCTTAAAGTGCTCCTTTTCATATTCCAGTACGCCGGAGAATATATTTTTACCTCGAGTCAGGTTGGCTTGATACTGTAGCCGGTTCTTTGTCCCGAAAGTCTCATCGTCCACCGGAGAGTCAGTGTGGTTGATGTTTTTAGTATCAGTTAATGAGTATGCAAGGCTCTGGCTCAGGTTATCCAGGTTAAAACTTAATGACAGTCCGCCATATGTTTGCCTGCTGTCAGTTTCAAAATCGGCATCGACGGGTAGTCCTGTGGTGAAGAAATCAACATCATCAAATTCTGTGTTGCTTATGGTATTGCGCAATACGTAACTCAGGTTCAGGTTATCCGCCGCATCGTATTTGCCAGAGAGGTTATAGGTGATATTTTCGTAACCATCATCCTCGTTGCCTGATCTGGAAATATTGGTTCCTTCTGTGTCCAGGAAATCTACCGAGAAGCCTGTCTGGATTCGATCAGAACCATGCTGGACACTGAATCCGGTTTTTACGGTGTTAAACGACCCGGCTTCCAGATAGCCGAAAAAATGAGTATCGACAAGCTCATGCGGTATGGTGGTGATACTGATCACACCAGAAAGTGCATCGCTTCCCCAGAGGCTGCTTTGCGGTCCGCGAATGATTTCGACTCTTTCAACCTGTTTGGTCAGCAGGTGTGTAAAATTAAATTCGCTACCCTGTGCAACATCATTTGCTTCAACGCCATCTATCAGAACCAGAATCTGGTTGGCTTCTCCGCCTCGAATTCTAACCTGGGTAATCGCACCCAGGGACCCCTGTTGGTTAACGGCGATGCCTGGAATGTTCCTGAGTAATTCTCCCAGGTTATTGGCATTTCTGCGGCGAATTTGTTCTTTGTCAATAATGTTAATTGAGCTACCGGCTTCTTTTACCTGTAACGGTGTTCTCGACGCAATGACGGTAATCGTTTCAAGCAAGTTTTCATCTGCGCTGGCGCACAGTGACAGGCCCAGCAGGGCAATCGAAAAATATCTCATGGTTCCTCCTCACTCTCACCCGAGTGATCGAAAAATAATATGGCGGAACGAGAGAATGTGGAGTTCAAGCACACCCGCCCGCCGCGGAAGTTTGGCTATTGGTGTAATAGGCCGGTCTCCGGGCTTACGAGTTGAACGCAGGTTTCATTTTACCTGGTATCATCATTTCTTCGCCTTCCCGTGCCTGTTGAACTGCCAGTTAAGACAGTTAACCAGAGCAGCAAATAATGCAGCAATAGTCGTAGCAACATCGGCACAGTGGCAGATTGAAGAAACTTAACTCGTCTACCGTTGCGGGGGCAGCACCTGAATTAGATTGGTTGATCCGTACAGGTTTCCCGTTTAATCCTCTCATCGATTGAATCGAGGACACCTCACACTGTTAGACACGAATCATATTAGGGGGAGATGAGTCCGGGGTCAACGAGTTGTTGAGTCGAAAGGATTGATTCGACTCAATGTTTGAACTAAAACCCAGGTGACGATAGTATTCCCGGAATAGGTACCACTAAATAATGACCGGGCTTTTTACCGAAAGCCGAAAAGCTAAGAACCAGGACCATGCTGAATCCCGAACTCAATATTGATTTACTAAGATTAACCTATCAACAAGATCACCGTGTACGGATCAATGATTTCCTGGCGCCATCCAAAGCGATCGAAATTGAAAAATGCCTGCGGGAAGTATTGGATTTTGACCTCATCTTTTTTAACCAGGGACAGAACTACGTGATGTCAGAAAGTGATATGTCTTCGCTGGGTTCAAACGGACGTCAGCGTCTTCAGCAGGAGTTGGCCCAGCTTGCCAGTGAAGGAATTGGCTTCCTCTACTCCGGGTATCGCATGGGTGGAGATAAGCTCGGGGCTGCGCCGCCAATCCTGGCTGAGTTGTTCGATTTCGTCAACAGTGACCAGGTGCTTGATTTGATGCATTCGATTACGGATATTGAGGGAATCCGTTGTGCATCAGGGCAATATACACGCTACACAGCGGGTCAGTATTTGACCCGCCATTCGGATGATGTTCAGCAAGAAGGCCGATTGATCGCTTATATTTTGAATTTTACGCAGAAATGGCATCCGGATTGGGGCGGCCTGTTACAGTTCTACGAAAAGAGTGGTGTGCCAAGGGATGCCTGGGAGCCCAGGTTCAATAGCGTTTCACTTTTTGACGTGCAGCATATCCATTCAGTCACTTATGTTACGCCTCACGCCCTGTCTCCCAGGTATGCACTCACAGGCTGGTTTCAGAGCAAGGAATGATATTTGCCCGCTGATCAGGAGTTTCCTGGGTTCCCTGGCAGGTACTTTTTCAGCAGCCTGCTAGATTGTAAATTCTTCATCAAGCAACATGAGGCCGGTTTCCTCGCCGGTTTTCATTGCCTCCAGGTAAGCCTGGGTTCGCGGTAGAACGTGTGCTGCATAAAACCGGCAGGTCGTTATTTTTGCCCCGTAAAAAGAAGGATCCTGGTCCAGATTTTCCTGGGCGATCAATGCCGATTTTGCCAGCAGCCATCCAGCGATACAGGTTCCGGCACCCATCAGGAAATTGACAGCAACCGTGGCAGCAAGGAGTTGATTGTCACGGTGAAGATCCAGCAACCAGTGAGTGACTTCCGCTAGCGAATCGACTGATTTTTTTAAGGCAGTTTGTACGGATTTCAGATTGCTGATGGAACCGAGGCTTGCAATGGTCGCCCTGATCTCCGCCATCAACCGGTTGAGTTCCCTGCCCCGGTCCCGCAGTACCTTTCTGCCGATAAAATCATTGGCCTGTATGCCAGTCGTGCCCTCGTAAATGGTGGTGATTCTTGCATCTCTCATGAATTGCGCGGCGCCGGTTTCTTCGATGTACCCCATGCCACCGTGTACCTGTACTCCCAGGGAAGTCACTTCCTGCGATACCTCGGTGGACCAGGCTTTTGCGATGGGTGTTAACAATTCCCCGCGGAGTGAACCGGCCTCTCTTATTGTCTTATCGCCTGCATGATGGCCGAGATCAAAATTGCCAGCGGTCAAGTAACACAGGGCCCTGGAACCCTCGGTGAGGGATCGCATTAACATCAGCATTCGCCTTACATCCGGGTGCTGGATTATCGTCGAGCTTGATGAAGCATCTGGCGGATTGCCCTGAACTCTCCCACGTGCATAGCTGACCGCCTGTTGATAGGATCGATCCGAAAGCGCGACGCCTTGTACGCCGACATTGAGCCTGGCGTGATTCATCATGGTGAACATATAGGACAGACCCATATTCTCTTCACCCACCAGGTAGCCGATGGCGCCTTTACCGTTGTCGGCACCGGAACCACCAAAGTTCATGACACAAGTAGGGCTGCCATGGATGCCAATCTTGTGTTCAACCGAAAGTGCGTAGACGTCATTGTGATCTGCGACTGAGCCATCGGCGGTGACAAGAAATTTTGGAACGATAAATAAAGAGATGCCCCTCACGCCCTCCGGCGCGCCGGCAATTCTGGCCAGTACCAGGTGGATGATGTTCTCCGTCATCTGGTGATCACCCCAGGTGATGAAAATCTTTGTGCCCTGGATTCTGTAGCAATCACCATCCCGGGTTGCCCTGGTTTTTATCGCAGCAAGATCTGATCCGGCTTGTGCCTCGGTCAGGTTCATTGTTCCTGTCCATTGCCCGCTAATCATTTTTTCAAGATAGAGATTTCGTAATTCATCGCTCGCATGGGATTGCAGGGCTTCAATTGCACCCTGGCCCAGTAATGGACAAAGACCGAAACTAACGTTTGCGGCGGACCACATTTCCATCACGGCGATGCCCACGCTTTCAGGTAATCCCATGCCGCCGTATTCCGGATTACAGGCAAGGGCGGTCCAACCACCTTCAATAAATTGCTGATAGGCTTCCGTAAAGCCACTGGTTTCCCGAACCTGGTTATTCACTATCTTGGAACCGATCAAGTCACCAACAGTATTAAGGGGTGCCAGGACACCACCCGCAAATTTTGCTGCTTCTTCGAGAATAGATGCCACCAGCTCGGGGTTACTTTCCTCGAAACCAGGTTGTGCACATACCAGGTCCAGGTCTGCAATATGTTGCAGAACAAAATTCATTTCTTTTACCGGCGCAACGTAATCGGTCATTTTGTGTCTCGTGTTAGCAGTGTGTTTCTCGCGCCCTCGGTTTCACCCTGGCGCCGCAATAGTGCAAATTGCCATTTACTTGTAGACGGTCAGGCGCCTTTCGAGTCAAAACCGACGAGACGGGCGATTAGTTCTTCGACCCTGGAACTGTAACCCCATTCGTTATCGTACCAACTGACGACCTTGACCAGGTTACCATCAATGACCTGGGTGAGAGCCGGATCAAAGATTGAGGAGTGGCTATCGCCGATAATATCACTTGAAACGATCGGGTCTTCACAGTAACTGAGAATGCCATGCATACTGGTTTCCGCCGCCTGTTTCATCGCTTTGTTAATATCTTCTTCAGTCACGTCTCTCTCCAGCTCCACGGTAAGGTCGACAAGACTACCATCGGGCACAGGTACACGCATGGCCACACCATCGAATTTACCTTTGAGTTCCGGCAGTACCTGGCCAATAGCGCGAGCAGCTCCGGTGGAAGTGGGCACGATGTTGGTAGCAGCGTTCCTCGATCGCCGCATATCTCCCCCCTGGGGAGCATCGATGAGTCTTTGATCCGAGGTGTACGCATGGACGGTCGTTAACATCCCGCGCTTAACACCAAAATTGTCCAGTAGTACTTTAACGATTGGCGCCGCACAATTGGTCGTGCAGCTGGCATTGGAGATAATGGTACTGTCTTTCGTAACAACATGATCATTCACGCCGATGACCAGGGTGCTTTCAAGCTCGTCTTTTGTGGGGACCGTGACAATGACGCGTTTTGCCCCTGCATCAAGGTGCTGTTGCAATTGGCTGATATACCGAAATTGCCCGCTGGCCTCAATGACATAGTCTACATTAAATTCTTTCCAGGGCAATTTTGACGGGTCAGGCTCTGACAATATGACGAATGGATCGCCATCTATTTCCATCACTTGCCCGTCAAGTTTCACCTGGCCAGGGTAGATGCCGTGAATGCTGTCGTACTTGAAGGCATAGGCGAGTTGTTCCGCACTGGCGAGATCGTTAATTGCCACCACATCATAATGTTTGCGTAGTTTCGCAATCCGCGTAATGGTACGCCCGATTCGCCCGAATCCGTTGATGGCAATTCGTGGTTTCATCTTGTGCCCTCTATGTCTGTATTAACCTAGTCTGATTTAATAGAAGTCTGATTCGCTATCCCAGCGCCTGATCAAGATCCTCGATTAAATCGTCGCTGTCTTCAATACCGACACTCAGTCGAATAAGTGTATCTTCGATACCCAGTTCTTTTCGAACTTCTGCCGGCAGGCTGGCATGGGTCATGATAGCCGGGTGTTCGATCAGTGATTCAACACCGCCCAGGCTTTCTGCGAGCGTAAACAGGCGGGTCTTTTTAAGGACACGCTTAGCATCGTCAAGATTACCTTTCACAAAAAACGTCAGCATACCGGAGTAACCATCCATCTGCTGCGATGCCAGGGTATGTTGCGGGTGGGACGGGAGTCCCGGATACAGAACCTTGTGTACCTTCGGATGCTGTTCAAGATGTTGTGCAATTTTCATCGCACTTGCCTGATGTTGTTGCATGCGAACCACAAGGGTTTTGATCCCGCGGTGTGCCATGTAACAATCGAATGGCGATTGAACGGCTCCTGCTGCAAATTGCAGAAACCCGATCTGTTCCGCCAGCTCCTCATCGTTCGTGATGATCGCGCCACCGATAACATCACTATGGCCATTAATGTACTTGGTGACGGAGTGCATGACGATATCGGCACCGAGTTCCAGCGGTCGTTGGAATACCGGCGTTGCGAAGGTATTATCCACAGCGACTCTGATCGACCTGGATTTTGCCATTTCACACAGGTATTTAATGTCGACGACTTTAAGCAATGGGTTCGATGGTGTTTCCAGCCAGATAAACTTTGTCCTGGCGCCAATGGTTTGTTCGAGTTTTGAATGGTCTGTTAGATCTGCGAACCTGAATTCGATGTTCTGGTTCTTTAGAATCCGGTCGAATAGTCGAAAAGTGCCACCGTAAACATCATCTGAACAAACCACCTGGTCCCCCGGGCTGAGGGTACGAATTACCGCATCAATGGCCGCGAGTCCTGAAGAAAATGCGAAAGCGTGTTTTCCATTTTCCAGGGATGCAAGACAGGTCTCATAACGTTGTCTCGTCGGGTTGCCCGCCCGTGAATAATCAAACCCCTTATGCTCGCCCGGAGATGATTGGGCAAATGTACTCGATAGATGAAGTGGTGGGATGACATCGCCGAAAGATGGGTCCGGTTCTTGCCCTGAATGTACCGCTCTGGTAGAGAGTCCTTTCATTTAGCGCCCCTGGCTCAGGTAACTTAGAAGGTCGATCTTTGTCAGGACGGCCACCGGGGACCCTGTATCTGGATCCATTACCAGCGGCGTCTTACCTGCTGCGACAAGGCTGGAGATTTTCTCAATTTCATCGTCCTGATTAACGAATTCAATGGATGTATCAACCAGGGATTCAATTGCATCACCTGGCTGGCAACGTTCCTCATACAGGGCACTCAGTATAGATGCTTCCGTGACCAACCCTTTGATGTAACCGTGGTCATCTGAGACAGGAAGCTGGCTGATACCTTTTTCCTTCATCATCTCGATCACGGTTGAAACCTTCTCGGTCGTTTGTGCGGACACGACGCCATGAGGATCAATCTGCAGCGTAACAATCAGGTCCTGAACTGTTCCCAGGGAGGGCTCTTCCAGAAATCCAGCTTCCCTCATCCATGCGTCATCGTAAACCTTGGAAAGATAACGGTTACCGCTATCTGGCAGGATGATGAGCACTTTTTTACCCTTCAAACGCTTGCCTTGTTCCTTGATCCACCTGATCGCGCCCACAACGGCAGAACCGGATGAAACGCCGGAATAGATTCCTTCCTTGACCAGCAGTTCCCGGGTCATCAGGAAGGATTCCTTGTCCTCGACCTGTACCATGTCATCGATAACTGAAAAGTCATAGTTGGCAGGGATGAAATCTTCGCCAATGCCTTCGATAGTGTAGTTTTGGGCCGGAACGTCTTTACCGGTTTTAAATTTGTCGTATACGATGGAGCCGACAGGGTCCACGGCAACTGTTTCAACCGATGGTTTGTTTTCCTTGAAGAAAAGGCCGATTCCGCAAATTGTCCCACCCGTTCCTATCCCGGCGATCAAAACATCGATATCCGGAAACTGTTTCAGGATTTCCGGGCCTATGATCTTATAGTGGCAATCCCGGTTAGCGAGATTGTTGTACTGGTCAATGTAAATCGAATTTGGCGTGTCAATTGCCAGGCGTTTGGAAACCGAGTAATAACTCTTTGGATCTTCAGGTTCGACAGCCGTTGGCGTAACGATAACCTTCGCCCCAAAAGCACGAAGATTCTTGATCTTTTCTTCGGACATCTTGTCAGGCAGGACGAAGATACATTTGTATCCCTTAATTGCGGAGGCAATGGCCAATCCGACGCCGGTATTACCGCTGGTGCCTTCGATGATGGTTCCGCCGGGTTTGAGGCGACCACTTCTCTCTGCATCTTCGATAAGCCAGTAGCCAATTCGGTCCTTGATGGAACCGCCGGGATTCATAAATTCGAGTTTTACGTAGACTTCAGCATCGACACTGCTGGTCACGCGGTTGAGTCTGACAATAGGCGTGTTTCCTATTGCACCGAGAATATTTTGATAAATCATGGCTGCGAAATATGGACTAATCGGGTGCCCGACGCAAGGAGTGAATTTGACGATTTATCAGTTTTGGGGCCGGTAGCATCGAGATCCAACTCCTGACTGCCTGATTGCCGTTATACTCTGCTGGAATCACGATGGAGTCGTTGTAATTGAAGTATCTGGTGAGTCTGTTGCCAGTCCTTAGCTGGGGGCAAGACTACAAAATGGGTGACTTGAGATCGGACATGATTGCCGGTGTTGTCGTGTTGTTCATCACTGTTCCCCAGGTCATTGCCTATGCTTTTCTTGCAGGCTTACCACCCGAGGCAGGTTTGTATGCCTCGATTGCGGCTCTACTGTGCTATGCGGCCTTCGGCAGTAGCCGGACCCTGGCCGTCGGCCCTACCGCTATCCTTGCAATGATGACTCTGGAAGCGACTTCTTCCCAGGCGCTTCCCGGAACGGAAGAATATGTTCAGTTGGCCATCAAGCTCGGTCTGGTCACCGGCCTGGTACTGATTGCATTGCGATTGATCAATTTTGGTGCCGTGATAAATTTCTTAAGTCACGCAGTGGTCACAGGCTTTATTTCAGCAGCAGCCATACTCATTATCACGAATCAACTACCTGCAATTCTTGGCACAGGTGCAGCACCGGAGAACAGTATGTGGGGTGTGTTAAGGCACCTGGCTAATTCGCCGGGTGACATCAATCTGGTGGTGATGCTTATTGCCGGTGGTGCATTTGCCTTGTTGGTTTTTTGTCGCAGTTTTTTTGAAGCGGTGTTATTGAAAATGGGCGTCCCGGGGCAGGTTGCAAATAACCTGGTGAAGTCAGCACCCATGTACGCCGTTATTACTGGCATCATCATTACCGCAGTTTATGAACTGGATGTGACGAGCGGTGTACCGGTTGTGGGTAGCATTCCGTCCGATTTGCCAGCCCTGGCCCTGGTATCCATTACCTTACAGGAAATTCAGACCTTGTTTCCGTCGGCATTGTTAATTGCGATGGTGGTGTTCATGGAAAGTACCAGTGTCGGGACGGCGATGGCCAGCAAGAGAAGACAAAAAATTGAGCCCAACCAGGAACTCGTTGGCCTGGGGCTGGCAAATATTGGCGCTTCGCTAAGCGGTGGATTTCCCGTTGCAGGTAGTTTTGCGCGGACGGTTGTGAACTTCTCATCCGGTGCAGTGACGCCGGTTGCATCAGTGATCACTGCGGTGTTAGTGATGGTAACACTTGTCTGGTTCGCCCCTTTTTTTTATTACTTACCCAGGGCAGTGCTCGCTGCAATCATCGTTATATCTGCCTGGCAGTTAATCGATGTGCCGGTGATAAAACGTATATTCACATTCAATCTAATCGACACGATTACATTTTGCTGCACCTTTTTGGCGGTGTTATCACTTGGTGTGGAGATGGGGATCCTGGTGGGAATTGCTATTTCGTTTGTGTTGCTTATTCGGAGTAGCAGTGTGCCCCATATTATTATCGTTGGTAGAATGGGTGACAGTGAACATTTTAGAAATGTAGAACGATTTGATACCAGGACATCTCCTGATGTACTTGCTATGCGAATTGACCAGAGTATTTATTTTGTCAACACCCGGTATATCGAGTCATTCGTGTTGAAATCTGTCGCAGAATCACCGGACGTAAAACACGTGATCCTGATCTGCACGGCGACTAATTTCATCGATACCAGCGGTCTGGAGATGCTCGAACACCTGTGTGATAACCTGCATGAAGTGGGTGTAACGCTGCATTTGGCAGAGGTCAAAAGTGCGGTGATGGACAAGCTCAAGCACACAGACTTCAGTGAACATATGAGAGGTAAAATATACTTTACGACAGATCTTGCAATGAAGGAACTGGCTGGAGTTTGAATTCGTCGCCCTGTCGTGCCTTAATTCCCAGGCTGGTTTCACAAAAAGGGAAATCCCGTGCACACCGATGCCATTGAATATGAAAATGGCGACACAGTTCATGCGTTTACAAATCCCGCGGCCAATATCTAACCCATATCGGGTTCCTGATCGTTAACTATTAGATACAGACACGCGGATTTCCGAAAAACAGCCGGTACATAAATGGCGATAGCCTTGATAAAAAGCGGATTGGCAGTCAGTGAAGCTGGTCAATTATCGGATGACCAACTGATGGTTTCTTTTGGCAGGGGGGATCAGTCGGCTTTCGATAGCCTCTATGCCCGTTATAAGCAGCCGCTTTATGGTTACTTGTACCGCAATTGCGGTAATGAAGCATCAATTGATGAATTGTTCCAGGACATCTGGTTACGGGTGATTGCTTCCGCAGGTCGGTACAAGAGGAGAGGGAAGTTTCGGTCGTGGATTTTTACACTGGCGCATCATTGTATTGTTGATTTCTACCGAAAGTCCGGGCGGCAATCGGGTGAGCAGCCTGTCGGGGAAGATTTGCCCGCCAGCCAATCCACTGAGAGTCGTGTGCAAGACCGCGAGGCTTTGTTTGCGGTACAGGAAGCCATCGCGAGCCTTCCCCTGGAACAGCGTCAGGCTTTTTGTCTCCGGGAAGAGTCCGGATTTTCGGTTAGGGAAATAGCTGAAATTCAGGACGTCACGCTGGAAGCAGCCAAGAGTCGGTTACGTTATGCGTACCAGAAGCTTCGCGCCAGATTAGTGGATCAAGCAAGATGAAAATTAAAAATCGTCGAAACTGGGATGAGGATGATTTTAATATCGAAAAGGAATTCGAGGATGTTTCGAGCGCCCTGGATTCCATCCAGCAGCCCGTACCCGGAGTACCGGCAAACCTGGATCGCAGGGTCCGCGATCTGGCAGGTTATCAGGCAGGTAATGACTTAAGCGAGAACTGGATATTCACCAGGACGCCCCAGCTGGCAGTGGCGGCGGTACTGCTGTTCGGCATTGGGGTCTATTATGTGTTGGGCCAGTCAAATGAGGCTAACATCGTATCGGAATCAAAGGCGGTTTCATCGGATCTGCAGGTTCCCGCTACCCTCTACGATGATGAATCATCCGTCGAATCTGTTCAGGTATCTTCCGGCTATAGCTGGGTGAGACTGAGATTCAATGTAGATGACAGGGGTGAAGTACGTGAAATCACCGTTATTGAGAGTTGCCTGAAGACGGCACCGCAAGGGCATTGTATCGACGATGATGTTCATGACAGCTATGCGATTGCGCAGGTCAAGTTGAATACCTTTCGTGAACCGGGTGAGATGGAAGAAATCATTTTTATTCCGCCTGAATACATCTCCCAGTAAGAGTGATGCAGCGCGGAATTAGTTAGCGTTAACATAAATAACATGATCCCGATTGATGATAAGTTTCTGCCAGTGCTTGTACATCACGATAAAGGTTTGCTCCTGGTTGATAACATCCGAGACTCGTGATTCTTCCATGAGTGTTGGATATACCACACCGAATACGATTTTGTTATTGGTAAAGTGGATCACCAGGTTCTTTGCCGGTAGGGGTGTCCGGTTTTTTATTTCTTCATCATCCTGGCTAACTTTAATCAAAAAAAGATGATCCTTGTTGATCAGCCGATAGGTACCGCTTTCGCCTTCAAATGGGAAAAAATGATCCGGGTCTTCGTTAAGAAATTCCTCGATGAGCGGGTTTCCAGCGCTGGAAACAAGGTCCTGCGTGATGAACATGCTGCCGCTTAGCGCTTCGCCATTCATGAGAAGAAGTTCTACGGGAACACTTATTTTGGGAATTTCATACATTAAATTTTTGCCTGGCTGATACCGCAATGCGGATGAAACAACAATGTGTCGGGTGGATCAGTCACTGCGGATCCTGACCTTTTGATCCAGCACTGATTCTTCTTTAAACGTAAACCAGGCATCCACGATTTGTCCGCTGATCACATGTGGAAGCCATGCCGCGTCATCTTCCCACATTTCAGCGTAAGGTATATCGTCGATATCAAACCAGAGTGGGATCGCCTCATCAGTTTCGGTTGGCGTACCCTCGTAGTCTGAAGCGGTGTAGATGAAACCGTGAATCCGCGGCATGTCTTCGGCATGGAAGAACAGTTCGCCCGCAAATTTTACATTGAGCGGGTTTATCATTAGCTCTTCCCTTGTTTCCCGAATTGCGCATTCCTCCGGTGATTCACCTGGTTCAATTCTTCCACCAGGGCCATTAATTTTCCCGGCACCCAGGCCTCTTTTCTTTCTGATTAACAGGATCCGGTTGTCTTTGATAACGAACATCAGCGTGGCTGACTCTTCGGGGGTCCAGGTGTTCCAATTAATGTCGCTGATCTTCATAAAGCCGAATTCTACAAGCCTGAATTTTATAAGAGAAGAGGGGGAACATTTTTAATCTGCGAATACGCAGCGATCCACTTTGTTAGAACGTGCCGGCAAGCATCGAAGAGAGATTGCCATTGCTCACCCGTCAGGAACCGGGTCTGGCGCATTGGGCTGATTCGGGCATAGTGCAGTATCTCCTCCGAGTAAGCATTACCAAATCCAGCGAAATCGCCCGGCAATCATCAGGCCTGGCTAAGGGTTAATCTGGATACAGCCTCGACAATTCTTTTCCATGCACCTAGCGGGAGGTCATGTCCCATGCCTTCGATTAGCATCAACTCGGAATCCTTGATGTTTTCATGGGTGTCAATGCCGCCTTCTACTGGTACCAGGCAATCATCAGTACCGTGGATGACGAGGGTCGGGACCGATAGCTGGTTCAACCTTTCCCGGCGATCACCGTGAGCCGCGACCGCGGCCATTTGCCGCGCAATACCTGCCGGGTAGAAACTCCTGTTAAATGCGGCGATGGCTTTACGGGTCGCCCTTTCAATATCAAATTCGAATCCAGGACTGCCGATGACAGCATTCATTTCAATCGCCCGTTGGACCACCGCGGCTTCATTTTCCTCAGAGGTAGACGTTAGTGCGCTTTGGGCATCAGGTGAAGCAGGCGGCAGGTTCGGATTACCGGTGGATGCCATAATGGATGTCATGCTCCTGACCCGGTTGTCATAGCGTATGACGAAGTGTCCCGCGTCAGCCAGCATGTCGCAGAAATCTTCATCCCAGTGGATCATTTGTGCACCAAGCCCCATCACAAGCAGGAGAGGCCGATCGGAATCGCTTCCAAATGTATCGTACTCGAGGTTAATTCCGTTTGCCTTAATCTGCGGCATCTGTGGCTCCTGGTAGGTTAAGATGATGTTTCCTGATTCTTCAATGATGAACGGGCATGGTTGGGATTTTAAGTGAAATTTGTATTGATTCTATCCTGCATATTTTATGAAGATCAGGCAAGATGATTTCGTCAAACAACCTGCTCCGTTCCCATATTGACCGAAATCAACAAAGATCGTTATTTGGCTCTTGAAAACCAGTTTTCAGGCCCAATTAGAGGAACATTGGTTAACAATTGTGTTCTAACTAATTGTAACCAAATGAATTTTCACAGGAGATTTAAATGGCAGCGTTAAGTCATGCACAGCAATTACCGGTTCTTAGCACGGGTAGTTTGCAAGGCTATCTGGATTCGGTTCAGCAAATTTCAGTGTTGAGCAGAGAGGAAGAAATAGACCTGTTTCGGCGTTTTCAGGATCACGATGACCTGGACGCTGTACGCAAGATTGTGTTGTCAAATTTACGCTATGTCGTCTATATCGCGCGTGGTTATGGGGGTTATGGTTTACCCCTGGAAGATATTATCCAACAGGGTAATGTTGGATTAATGAAGTCAGTCAAGAAATTTGACTTAAGCCGTGGCGTTCGACTGGTCTCCTTTGCTGTGCACTGGATCAAAGCAGAGATTCATGAGTATATTCTGAAGAACTGGAAGATCGTGAAAGTGGCAACAACCAAAGCGCAGCGAAAATTATTCTTCAATTTACGTAAGGCGAAGCAGCGTCTTGGCTGGTTTAACAAGGAGGAAGTTGAACAGGTTGCCAATGATCTGGGTGTCAAACCCCGGGAGGTAGTGGAAATGGAAGCCCGCCTGTCCAATTACGATGAAAGTTTTGAACCAGTTGGTGCCGATGATGATGAATCAAGCCTTGCGCCAGCCGCCTATATTACGCTTGGAGAGGTTGAAGACCCGGCACGGCTTGTAGCAGATCAGGAAAGTTCGGCGCTGCAGCATGTCGGTCTGGTCGAAGCGCTGGAATCCCTTGATGACCGTTCAAAGGATATTGTCCGAAGTCGCTGGCTCTCGGAAGAAAAGGCAAGCCTGAAAGATCTGTCCATTAAATATGGCGTTTCCCTGGAGCGTATTCGCCAGGTTGAAACCAGGGCTTTCGAAAAAATGCAGCCCTTCCTTCAGGCCGCTTAACGAAAAGCTAGGCCTAGGTCATACCCAATTGTTCTCGGTCCCTGATTGTTGTTATGGTTGCCGGAACAATCATTGGGGGAGAAGAATTATGCCAGAGAGAACGATTACCACAGATCAATCTGTATTCGACGGGAAACAAATCGTAGCCGACCTGATCAGGTGGTTGCGTCTGCGTACGACACCTATTGGTATGAAGATGTTCAAAACCAGGGAGGAAATGGAAGCCATACCAAGGATTCGCCGACCGAAGGATGTTCATACCACGGACCAGATAGTTGGCCAGGCGAGCAGGAATGGTTGGACAGTTGGCATTACCATGGAGGATCTGGTTGGCGCACAGTGTGGGACCGTTCTTGGCTTACATCCCAGGAATGAGGAATGGCTATCCGGAGACAAAATGACGGGTGTCTGGTACAGCACGCAGGAAGATGCTGCCGCCCACCAGAATGCAATGGACGTACCGGACTATGGACAATATGAAGCGATGGCCGTCAGCCCGCTGGCGTCCGGGCGACTTGACCCGCCTGATATTTGTTTAATTTATGCCACACCTGCACAGATGATCCTGTTCATTAACGGCTTGCAGTGGACCGGCTATAAAAAACTGGAATGGGGGTGTGTTGGCGAATCATCCTGCGCTGACTCCTGGGGCAGGGCTCTCAAAACAGGGGAACCCAGTCTGTCCATACCCTGTTTTGCAGAACGGCGTTATGGCGGGGTGATGGAAGATGAACTGTTGATTGCATTGCCTCCTTCCTTTTTGCCAAAAACAATCGCTGGCCTCGAAGCACTTTCGAGTAATGGCCTGCGCTACCCGATCCCCCAATACGGGGTAAACAATGATGTACGGGCAGGTATGGGAGTCAGTTATTAACCCGGGCGTTAAATAGGGGGTTTGGAAAGAATTGGCGGTTAAGCAGGTCTCATATCACATGAGATACCTGAACCAGCTGATTGTCCCCTTTACTGCCCTTGTTTTTGCAGCAAATTCTTATAGCGCGTCGAAAAATGGATTTGATCTTGAAGGCGCGCTGATTCCGGTGAACGAAATTCACTCTGGCGGACCGCCACGGGATGGCATACCCGCTATAAACCAGCCTGTGTTTGAATCTGCAGAAGAGGCAGGTTGGCTGCGCGACAAGGATCGCGTGCTTGCACTGGTTGTTGATGGACAGGCGAAAGCCTACCCCATTGGCATTCTGAACTGGCATGAAATTGTCAATGACAAGGTGGGTGACCAGCATTTCGTCGTCACCTATTGCCCACTGTGTGGAACGGGCATTGTCTTTGCGGCGAATATCGCTGATACCGCCTTACAGTTCGGTGTTTCCGGATTACTTTACGATAGTGATGTGTTGCTGTACGACAGAAATACTGAGTCGTTGTGGTCACAGCTTATGGGAAAGGCGATATCGGGAAAATTGAAGGGAACAAAATTGCCGCAGTTACCTGCCTCACATACGACCTGGAAAGACTGGCGGCAGAAACACCCGGATACAATGGTGCTTAGCCGGGATACTGGATTCAAACGAAATTACCGTAAAAGCCCCTATTCAGGATACGAGAAAACCAGGAGACTTTATTTCGATGTGTCGAACAAGGCCCCCGCCGATTATCACCCCAAGGAGAGAGTCATAGGCCTGGAGGTTGACGGTGTTTTTAAGGCCTATCCCCACGAGGAGCTTTCGAAGAACGCAAAATCAGACTTTAGCGATACCGTTGCCGGGAAGAAAGTCAATATCCAGTGGAATGAAGAAGCTCAAAGTGGTGGCATCACCGATGAAAATGGTGAGACTTTTCCAACCGTCTCGAGTTTCTGGTTTGCCTGGTTTACATTCCACCCCGACACGGAAATTTTTACCGCCAGGTAACCTTTTACGCTTCTTCCGAACCAGGATTCAGGAGCGACCAGGCCTGGATGTCCCAGGACTCTCCATTTCGTGTATCGAATTAACCACGTTTTTCTTTGACGATCAATGTATCAGAATTCCTTCAGCTTGTTTTGTTTTCCAGGAATTGACAATTTTCTAAACACTCAATGCTTGAATTCCACCATTTCTGGAGCAAGAGTTCCCAATTTCCGGAACATGAACGAAAGTAAAACCACCGGGCTGCGTCCAGCCAGGCTGGGTCGAAGTCAGATTAGTGTAGTTGCTTGATCGAATAAGTCCTGGTGGCTATTTGGCGGAGACCGATTGTGCGGTTGTGATGCCTCGTCCAATCCCAGGTGTTTGAGAATCTTCTCTATGACTTCGGTGGTGCGACGTTTCGCTCTTCGATACTCGCAATAACACGGACCGGCCCACCACACTTCTCACATTTCTCTACCTCTATGCGGATGGCCGCCCCTTGAAGACTCGCTTGAGTCTCTGTGCCCAGCTCATCGAGTGATTTTGTGGGGGTGCCCCGAACGTTTAGCTGATCTGCTTGTTCAGTACGAGGAAGAAAACAAACTCAATTACTTATTGTGTTCACCTCTCTCCAACCAGAGCTTTAGCTTGTTCAATGAGGAAACGCTGCCCCGGTTACAGTAACAGATGACTAAAAATCTAACCCGGCAGTTTGACCCTTGAGGATATATGAAACTAGGCATTAGCATTCGGAATATGGGGCCGCAATCTTCCCGATCAATAATGACAGACTGCGCAGTTGCCGCCGATAAGGCAGGATTGGACTCGCTGTGGATTACCGAACATATTGCGATACCGCCAGATGATGTAGAAGGCTCTGGTGGAAGATACCTCGACCCGTTAATTACCCTGTCATATCTTGCCGCCAGGACTGAACGCATAAAGTTGGGTGTAGGCATAGGCTGGATTAGAAGTGAATTTAAGGCATTGGGCCTGAATTTACGCAAACGAGCGACTGATTCAGAGCGAGTATTGCGATTCCTGCATGAAGCATTTGAAAATCACATCGTGTCGCGGAATGACCAACCATTTATTTTTGACCCAAGACCTGTTCGACCAACGATATTAATGGGTGGTGCGGCTCCGCATGCGATCAGGCGTGCTGTTAAGTTTGCTGACGGCTGGATGCCGATGGCTTTGAAGCCGAAGATTCTGGCACCTCTGGTGGAGGACTATCGCGAACAAGCCGCTACCGCTGGGAAACCTGAACCAGAGATCGTTGTTTTTTCTGGGCTACCACTCGCGAATGTCCAGCAATGTGAGGATCGAATGCATACCTATCGGGAGGCCGGAGCCACGACATTAGTTCATGGGCAACGATATGAAGAAAGCAGTGAGTTGATTGAATTGATCGATAGGCTTGGTGAATTACCCTCATCCTGAAACTGTATGAGATGTCAGCCAATGGTGGGATTCGGGTTACCCCCGTCACAGCATCAACTTAGATTAACCGTTAGCTTCTATTTACATTTCGTCGCATACCGTCAGGGCTGTTTCAAGCTTGGGATGGGATAATTTCTGCACAATTGTATTGCAGAACACTGGATCTGATCCAAATTGGGTGGCTTTTGAAACCCAGAAAGCGAAATATCAATCGTTCATCTGGTGACTTCCGTGGTTTCTGTACCTTCACTTACCGCGCAGAGTATTATATAACTATGGAACCTGTGCGGATATTCATAGCTTCACCATCCGATGTCGCTGAGGAGCGGACACTCGCGTACCGGGTGATTGAGCGATTGCGCCGGGAATTTGTTGAGCGAGCAGAAATTCAGGCAATAATCTGGGAGCACGAGCCGTTGTATGCAACTTCGGACTTCCAATCGCAAATTGGCACGCCAGCAACGTCGGATATTTTCGTCCTGTTGCTCTGGTCACGTTTTGGCAGTCCCCTGGGGGACAAGTTCGTCAGAACTGATGGATCACGCTATAGCTCCGCCACGGAATACGAATTCGAGGAAGCGTACGCTGCATTTACAGAAAAAGGCAGCCCGAGGATGCTTGTCTACCGTAAAACTGCACCGGCCGTGCTTAAGGATGATGCGGCTCGAGCGCAGAGCAATTCAGTCGACAATTTCTTTAATCACTGGTTTATCAATCCAGATGACAATACCGTAAAAGCTGCTTTCCATACTTTTACCGAGCCCTCTCGTTTTGAGGATATTCTCGAGATTCACCTGCGCAAAACGCTCCAGAACTATCTGCCCAACCCCAGTAATTTACCGGCTTCAGTTAATACCTTTGTTGGCCGGCAAGAGATTTTGCAACGGGCCGTTGAATTGATAGCATCTGATGAAACACGGCTGATCACCCTGGTGGGGCCAGGCGGTACTGGCAAGACCCGACTTTCGATGCAATTGGGTCGCGAATTGTTACCGCGGTTTAACGATGGTGTTTTTTTTGTTTCACTCGCATCTGTAACGGATCCTGAGCTCGTGCCTTCAGCTATTGCAAATATTCTCGGTATCAAAGAATCTGATGAACCGGGTGCTGCGAGTGTCATAAAGGAACTCAAGCGTAAACAGATGCTGCTACTGATCGATAATCTCGAACAGGTCCAGTCTGCCGGGAAGTACCTGAGCGACATTCTTAAGGAGTGTCCGGGGGTAAAAGTCATTGTTACCAGCCGGGAAGCGTTACGGTTAAACGGCGCCATAACGGTTCGTGTACCACCTCTGGCGTTACCGGATCTTGATACGCTGCCAGTACTACCTGAGCTTCGCCAGGTCGAGTCGGTTCGCTTGTTTGTCACACGTGCTCAAGCAGTACGCGATGACTTCGAACTGACGAATGACAATGCGCGGTCTGTGGTTGAGATTTGCAAGCGAGTTGATGCTTTGCCACTCGCGATCGAGCTGGCAGCGTCGCGCATTCGCACCATGAGTCCAGAGCGCTTGTCACGAGTACTGGACAAGCGATTCAAGGTGCTAACCGGTGGATCAGCGGACCTGCTGGATCATCAGAAAAGCCTGCGCGCCCTGATTGCCTGGAGTTATGACCTGCTGGATGAATCGGAGCAGAAATTGTGGCGAAGGCTTGCCATATTTGCAGATGGTTGTGGAATTGAATCAGCACAGGAGGTGTGTGATCCAGATGATGAGTACTTTATTGAAGTGGATATTGAAGCGCTTGTCGACAAGAGCCTGGTGAATATACACATAGACCCACGCTCGACCCTTTCACGGATCAGTATGCTTGAGTCGCTACGGGAGTTCGCCCTTGAACAACTCGTTAACAGCACGGAATTTGGCAACATCCAGCAGCGTTTCGCCAGCTGGTGCGTGAACGTTGGTTTCGTTGATGAAGAAACAACCATGGGTTCAGATTTTGAGGCGCATCTGGATCGAATAGACACCGAACAAAACAATCTGCGATCAACTCTGGAGTATTGCTCCAATGAAGCAGATGCTGAAACTGCGTTGTCTATCTGTGGAGGTCTTTATCAATACTGGTTTACCCGTGGGTTATATATTGAAGGCGAACGCTGGATCGAAAAATCCCTGGCCTTAAGCGATGAAAAGGTGTCGGCTGTTCGTGGTCGAGCGTTGAAGGGATTAAGCACACTCCTGCGTGAACAGCATAAACTTGATGATGCGCAACGTTATGCAAACGAGGCCCTTGATATCTATACAAACCTCAACGACAATAAAATGCGAGCGAATGTCCTCTGCGAACTGGGCGTGAATGTGCAGCGAGGTGGCGATTTTGACCGGGCCACTGCCTACATGGATGAGTGTATTACCCTGGCCCGCGCCGAGGGAACTGCCGATCACAACATGTCTTTCTTTTTGATCGTTAAAGGCATTTCCGAGCACCTGAGGGGTGATCTGGCGGCTGCCAAGCAGGCCTACATGGAAGGACTGAAAATTGCCCAGGACGGCGGAGACAAAACGCGCATGGCCAATGCATTAATCAACCTCGGCGAAATTATGGAAGCAGAAGGCCAACTCGATGAGGCTTATTCCTGCTACCGTGACAGCCTGAAGTACATGGCCGAGTTAAAGCACAAGGCAGCCATCGCAACATGTGCCGAGTTAATCGCCGGGTTGGAACTCCGGATTAAAGATTGCCCATCGGAAGCTGCATTCCTGTTCGGTGCAGCGGAAGCTATCCGCAAACGGATTGATGTACCTGTTGAGCCATTTAACATGGACAGAATGGAGCGTGATATAGGGGCAACCCGTGCCGCCATTAACGAAGAAGATTTTTTGGTGTCATGGAATGCCGGGCGAGAGCTTGAAATTGACGGTATTCTTCGCCACCTGCTGGGAGATGGATTGCCAGAACCGAGCAGCCAACACATGATTCGCAGTAACTCAATCTCGTCCAGCCCGGCTCGAGAATGATTGACTGACATTCAGCAGTGGGTCAATCCTGCCGTTGTGAACTCAGCCATACCTGAACTTTCCCTCTATGCACCACCCTGGCTGGAATACCGGACCACCAGCAGTCCCTTCTTCTGATTCATTATCCAATCTATGGGTTCGTACCCATAAGCTCCACCCAATCATCCATTGTACCGTTACTACAACCATATTTGGTTTGCCCGGCTCCCAGACCTTGTTCATGGATTATCTGCTCGCACGAACAGCCTGCGGTGTCGGCAATGGAATAGCTGCGATTAGAATTCGCTCCACCTTTCCCTTTTTTGCCCGTTCCCGTGTCGAAGTCGAAGTCCTCATCATCAAGCAGCGCCCAGTGGTTTATCTTCAGACTCTTTGTCGGCACTGTCTCTGGAATGAATGTGTACTCGCAGTAATCGATGTCGTCATAAACACCATCACCATCGGAATCGGAAATCGGGTCGCTGACGGATGCATTGTAGATTGAGTTACTGAGTATTAGCGGATCAGCGGCAGTTGGAATTTCTCCAAGGTATCTAGCGGTCACTGAGTTGGCTCGCGGCGGCAGCACCATGGCGGGTAAATGAGCCCGGCCAAGATTGTTGGTAATCACTGAATCGGTACTAATGAAATCACCAGTTTCATCTGTGGCTGTGAAGTACACGGATAGTTCCGGCAACGCCGTGCCTTGCTGGTTGGTCAATGTGGCTGTGACACCAGATTCGCCCCTAACAGAGCCGAGGGTTAGATTTGTGTTGGGTTTATTAACTGTAAATATCAATTCAGCAGATGCTGCCGAATGCTGGTTATCTCCCGCATAGGAGGCAATGAGTTTATAAGTACCGGGTGTTTGGGATACAACTAGTAACGCTTGGGCAACTCCGCCATTTACCGTTGTCGCACCACTGGCACCCAGGCCGAGGGTGAATAGTATCGAGGCATCGGTTATGCCGGTACCACCTGAAGTCAGCACTGCTTGCAGTGTTATGTCGTCCCCCTGCACGCCAGGGTTCTGACCTTCGATTACGGTGACAGTTAACGAACTCTCCACAAGGTTATCAGACACACCGTCAGGGCCTACTGAGCCGAGGTCACCGGCGATTTGGTAATATCTACCGAAGTTGTCATTCAGACTGACCAGTCCAACACCATTGACAGCCTGGAATATAACGTCAAGACGGCCAAAGGTCCCGGGTTTGGCCCCGTCCTTAATGGTACCGGACCAGAGTGTTGAATCGCCTGTTGGGTCTGCTTGTACAAGATCAATTGAAGTCCAGGTGCCGTTGACGCCAGCGCCATCAGTGTGGGTCACCCACACAGACTGTATACCCGCCGCTGGGTCACCAAACACATTAACGAGAAAGACAATATCGTCGCCATCTATGACCACCCGGGCACCACTCATGGACGGTGGTGCCGAAAGTGCTGGTGTATTTTCACCAAATGTAAAGACATTGTTGCTGTAAAATACCCGGAACAACAGGGCATCGAACTGGCGTAAGGTGGCGTCGATTGTGCCGAAGTTGGCGACCCGATGTTGAGCAGGTGTGACCAGCAGCGTTGTATTGCCGCCGCCCGCAATAGAATCAAAGTAATTCAGGGTGGCGAAACGCATCGGATAGTTAACGGGCGAGCTGAACGGAATATGCACGCCTCGTATCTCGGTGGTGGGTGCACCTGTCAGGGGAATGACGGTTTTCTCAGTCCAGGTTCCACTCCTAAAACCTAGCCCACGTGCCGAAAAATTGGCGAATGAGACATTCTTCGATGCAAGTGGCAAAGCAGGTTCAGCAGGATTGGTGGCAACACCATCCGGGCCCTTGAGGTATGTCGCTATCAGTATGGCGCCGCTATCTACATCTTTGAGAGTCACAGGTACCGACTCGAGCAATCCATCGCCTGCAGAACTAAAATCAAAGTTGATGTCAGCTGACAGCAGGCCTAACTTGCCGCCGGGGCTGAGCGGGCCACTGGTGAATGGCGTTGGTACGACATCTGATATAGAGGTACTGTCAACAAGACGAGTACCCGGCATATCAATACTTAACATCGGCAAACCGAATAAGGTACTGATAATAATTGATTTACGGTGTAACCCGCGGATGTCAGGCGTCTCTGCAAGATAGCGTTGCTTCGCCTTCACCAGCGCCTCACCGATAGCCACTGGTCCAGTGCCGTCGGGGTTCGGTCCGGTGCGTAACTGTTTGGTGAACTCAACATAGAGCCGCTCGCTATATTCAATGAAATCAGTGTCGCCATACTGATATCCAGTACCGGCAACGAGTGTTGCGCCCTTCCGGGCGAACGCCTGGGGCCAGTCGAGGTGTAGGGTCACCCCTGGGACAATATGGCTGTCAACAATGTTGTAACCCGAGTGACAACCCGCGCTGTAGACGAGCGTATTGGTAAGATCGACATCGGATTCGACCAATTCCGTGGTGACCAGGATAGATTCATAGTCAGCCGCAAGCGCGCTGTTGGCGCTGAAGTGTCCGGCGAGGAATATAATATCCTCACCTTCGTCCAGCAGCTCGGTACGCAGTTGATCGGCTGTCCATGATCGTGAATCGGCCGGCGCAATGTCTGCAGCAGTTATCAGCGAATCGTTACGGCCAGGTACACCGGCAGAGAGATGTGCCTGTATCTCGTTAGCCGTGTCCTCCAAAAAGTCATAGCCGGTTACCAGTGTCGAAGTTGGTGTATCGACAATCCCATCGCCAGTTGCAAGATAGGCAGCCAGGACGGTGTTGATTTCTGCAGCGCTTTCTACCAGGCGACCAACTGCGAGGACAGGCACAGGAAAATCTCCGTCGCGCATCGATAATACTTCGGCACCGTACTCATCCTGGCCTAGTATATGGTTGGTACGTAGTGATCCTTGCGATATCGTCAGGTCCGCGACGGGTGGCTCATACGCTAACTCAGGACCAAGCAGCGTCTGATCGGGATAGCGGAAGAATGGTACCGCAGCATCGCCACCCACTATAACAACGTACTTCAGATACTCGTTGGTCGCCCGATAATCATCAATAACACCCTTGATTGCTTTTGCAGAAAGATTGGCGGCAAAAGGGCAAGAGGAAAACTTATTGGCCTGGACTTGTAGTTTCTGAATGTGTGGCAGAGAGGCGAGGTCGACGATAATGCCTTTGACCTCTGGCCGGTCTTTGAGCTCATCCAAATTGTCCATCAGATCATCAATATTATCACCCGAGTTACCGATTAGGCTCGGATCCATTCGGCTGGAGTCCCAGAGTATGATCGTTTTATACCCCAGGTTGTCTCTCATGAAGTGCACATCGGGGTAGACCATGACACCGTTACAGAGCTCACCTTCCAGTGTAACGGTCAGCTGGAAATCGGCGGTTTCATTAAAGGCGCCATTCTTACCGGTTACCCGGACATAGAAATCACCCGTATTGTTCCACGTATCTACAACCAGGGTCTCTGTACCGCTGCCTGCAGACAAGGCAATCAGGCTGCTTACCTGTGCACCCACAAAGGCTTCACTGAACGCCGTGGGGCTTATTTCCGGGTTGAAGTCGCTGAAGGCGGTCGGGCTGAACGCAAATGGGCTAAATGCGTATGGGCTGAATGCCCATGGACTGAATGCCCA
>SMVB01388861.1_pt1 | contig 37455 bp, 26 predicted proteins | sample 2456461 | NCBI WGS metagenome assembly SMVB01 (sample SAMN11095934, study PRJNA526329) | marine sediment metagenome | biome: Marine sediment; feature: Surficial sediment; material: Deep marine sediment; isolation source: Hadal surficial sediment | place: Pacific Ocean | collected 2014-05 | depth...
ACTTCAATGCCCGACGTGCGCCCAGATGTCGAGACCCGTGTGCATGGCCTCGACGTTCTATATATCAGCTATGACGGATTGCTCGAGCCACTCGGTGCGTCCCAAATCGTGCCCTATCTGTGCGCGCTCGCCGATCGGGGTGTAGGTCTCAGCGTCCTCTCGTTCGAGAAGCCCCGAGACGTCGCCGATGTGGATGGGATGGGGGCGCTCCGATCACGGCTCGCATCGAAGTCCATCCGATGGACACCACTCCGGCGTCACGAGCACCCGAGAGCGTGGGCGAAGGCCATCGACCTCGTCATCGGGATTAGGATCGCGCTCAAGCTCGTACGCCTCGAGCGACCGGCGATCGTGCACGCGCGGAGCTATCTATCGGGTCTCATCGCGTGGGCCGTTAAATCGGCCTCCGGAGCGCGCTTCGTCTTCGACATGCGCGGCTTCTGGCCCGAGGAGCGTGTAGAGCTTGGCCTGTTTCGGCCCATGGGCGTTCTCTACCGTTTGAGCAAGCTTTCAGAACAGTTCTTGCTAAAGCGCGCCGACCACGTGGTGGTCCTGACCGAGAGCGCCAAAGCGATCCTGCGCGAACGGGAGGCCGAGGCGCATCTCGCCGCGCAAGAGTCGCGCGAAACGCACATCTCTGTCATCCCGTGCTGCGCCGACCTCGACCGGTTTCGACTCACTGAGCCGAACCGTGAGCTTCAGATCGCGAGCGAGCTCGAGGGACGGATCGTCATCGGCAATATCGGCGCCGTCAACAAGCGGTACATGCTCCCGGAGATGTTCCGCTTCTTTTTCCATATCAAATCGCACCTGCCGAACGCGCGCTTCGTTTACTTGACGCAGAACGATCCGTCGCTCGTGCGACCCGCTGCGCGCGACGCTGGACTCAGCCAAGACGACTTGCTGGTAACGAGCGTCGAGCCTCCCGATATACCGAAATGGTTGTCTCTCTTTCGGCTCGGCGTGTTCTTCCTGAAGCCGAGCTACGCGGCCAAAGCGTCCAGCTACACGAAGCTCGCCGAGTTCCTCGCGGCAGGTGTGCCCGTCGTCACCAACAAAGGCGTCGGCGACGTCGAGAAAATCCTCGGCTCGAACCGTTGCGGCGTGCTCGTGCCGGGGCTCACCGAAAACGACCTCGCGGCTGCTGCTCGACAAGCGCTCAGCCTCATCCAAGGCGAGCGCGTGCCCGAAGCCGTTCGCGAAAGCTGCCGCGCCATCGCGGAAAAGCATTTCGCGCTCGACGACGGCGTAGAGCGCTACTTCTCCATTTATCGAAGCTTGGCTTCCGCCGAGCTCGAGAGCGAGCACCCCGTCGCGATGGAGCTCGGCTGAGAGTCATGTGCGGCATCACCGGAGCCCTCGCGCTCGGCGCCCAGCCTACCGACAGGACGATCCTGGAGCAGATGACCCAAGCGCTCTTCCACCGAGGCCCGGACGGCTTCGGAATCGCGCAGCACGGCCGTATGGGACTCGGCCACCGCCGGCTTCGTATCTTGGACCTCTCCACGAAAGCCGATCAGCCGATGTGGAACGACGGGCGCGACGTCGCGATCGTATTCAACGGCGAGATGTACAACTTTCGCGAAATCCGAAGCGAGCTCGAAGCCGAGGGCGTTCGCTTTCGCACATCGAGCGACACCGAGGTTGTTCTCGCGCTTTATGAGCGCTACGGCGAGAACGCCATCCGACGACTCGATGGCATGTTCGCTCTCGCCGTCTGGGATGGGCGCAAGCGGCGTCTCTTACTCGCCCGCGATCGCGCGGGGCAAAAACCGCTCTTCTACTACGATGACGGGGAGCGTTTCCTCTTCGCGTCAGAGGTAAAAGCGCTTCATCGCCACCCAGCCGTCTCGAGGCAGCCGAACCTGGACGCACTCCCGCTCTATCTCGCTTATGGCTATTTCCCGGCCCCGCTCACCGCGTATGAGAACATCCACGCGCTCGAGCCTGCCACGTGGATGGTCATCGAGGAAGACGGAAGCCGATCGAAAGAGCGTTACTGGACGCCGCCTTATGAAGTCAATGGCATCCACTCACTCCCGGAAGCTTGCGAGCAGCTGAAGCCGCTTCTGCGCGAGGCCGTCCAAAAGCGCCTCTTGGCGGACGTTCCGCTGGGGGCTTTCCTGAGTGGCGGGCTCGATTCCACCATCGTCGTCGGGCTCATGAGCGAGTTGAGCACGAGGCCCGTGAAGACGTTCAGCATCGGCTTCGAAGGCGCGCCGGACTACGACGAAGTAGCCTTTGCCGAAGAAGCGGCCCAGGCCTTCGGCTGCGAGCACACGAGCTTTCATGTGGCCGCTCCGAAAGAAGACCTCTTCGAACGCCTGCTCCATCACCACGACGGTCCCTATGGAGACTCTTCGGCGATCCCGACTTTCATCGTCTCCGAGCTCGCCCGTCGGGACGTTACCGTGGTCCTGAACGGCGACGGAGGGGACGAGCTCTTTGCCGGCTATTCCCGGCACGCGGCGGCCGCGCTCAGCGAGCGCATTCCCCGAGCGCTTCGCCAGGCAGCCGCGCTCGGAGGTCGTCTTCTGCCCACGCCGCGCGACCACGCTGGCCGGCTCCGGCGGGTTCGCTCGTTTCTCGACGCCTCCGCACTCCCGCTCGGCGAGCGCATTCAAACTTGGTGCAGCTTTTTCCCCCGGGCCGAAGCCGCGGCTCTTCTGCGCTGGCCGTCCACGGTCGACCCGAGCGCGCACTTCGATGCGTTTTTGAGTGAAGCCGCGTCGGGCTCACCACTCGCCCGTTTGCTCTATCTGAACTTCTGCACCTATCTTCCCGAAGATCTGCTCGTGAAAATGGATCGTATGAGCATGGCGCATGGGCTCGAAGCACGATCCCCGTTTCTCGATACGCGTCTGACCGAATTTGCGGGCCAGCTCCCTGATCGTTTCAAGCTCCGCGGCCTGACAACGAAGGTCGTTCTCCGCGAAGCGTTCCGCGATCTCGTGCCGGAGCGTATAAAGACGCGCCCCAAGATGGGTTTCGGCGTCCCGCTCGGCGCTTGGTTTCGCAACGAGCTCGAGCCCTATATCACTTCAGAGCTCACAGCCGAGAAAGCGCCGCTCTTCGAGCACCTCCGGCAAGATCGGGTCGGTGCGATCGTTTCCGAGCATATGGAGGGCCGGCGCGATCGAGGCCAACAGCTCTTCTGTTTGCTGACACTCGCCTCGTGGCTCAAAACGTTCTGAAAGGACCCCAACATGTACGTGCTCGGGCTGACCACGATGGGAGAATCGGCGGCCGCTTTGTTCTGGAACGGAGAGCTCGTCCACGCCGCTGAAGAAGAGCGCTTTTCCCGAACGAAACACCACGTCGGCTTTCCCTACGAAGCCGTACGATCCTGCCTCTCCAGTGCGGGCGTAGCGCTCGCCGAGGTCGATCACATCACGCATTACTGGCGGCCGTGGATGCTCGGCCACCGCATCGGCCACACGATCCCAATCCTGCTGAGACACCCGAGACTTTTTCAGGCCCGCGCGAAGCGCGGCGCGCAGCAAGTCGGCGGACATTATCGGCGCATGTTTCAGCTCAAGACGATCTTGAGCGATGCCTTCGGAGAGCACGACGCCTCGATCCACTATGTCGAGCATCACCTCGGACATGCCGCGAGCGCCTATTACGCTTCGCCTTTCGAGAGCGCCGCTATTCTCACGCTCGATGGCGCCGGCGAGAGCACGACAACGATGGCAAGCTACGGAGAAGGCAACCGCATTCGTGTTCTGAACCGCGTGAAGCTCCCCCACTCGCTCGGACAATTCTACTCGGCGGCAACCAACTTTCTCGGCTTCGATATGTTTCAAGGAGACGAGTACAAGGTAATGGGGATGGCCGCCTATGGCGAGCCCGAATATTACGACTTCCTCCGCAAAAACGTGCTCGTCGCAAACGGCAGCGGCGCGTTCCATCTCGATATCAGCTATATGGATCATCACCTCGCGAAACATCACGAATATCCCGAAAAAATTACCAGCGTTTTCGGGGCCCCGCGGGGGCCCGACGAGGAGATCACGCAGCGTCATTACAACGTCGCCGCGAGCGTACAAAAGGCGCTCGAAGAGACCGTGCTGCACATCCTCATCGATTTGAAAAAGCGTACCGGTGAGAAGCGCTTGTGCCTAGCGGGCGGCGTCGCTCTCAACTCGGTCATGAATGGCCGCATCCTGCGGGAGAGCCCGTTCGACGAGCTGTTTATCCAGCCCGCCGCCAACGATGCTGGCGGCGCTCTCGGCTCCGCGCTCTACGTCCTGCATCACAAGCTGAACGAGCCGAGACGCTTCACGATGCGTGACGCCTATCTCGGCCCCAGCTACAGCACCGAGCGCTGCATTGCGGCGGCGCGAGCCAAAAAGCTGGCGCATGAAGAGCTCCCGCGCGCATCGGTGGCGCGCACCGCGGCGCGGGCACTCGCCGACGGCAAAATCCTCGCCTGGTTCCAAGGCCGCATGGAGTTCGGACCTCGTGCACTGGGCCACCGAAGCTTTCTCGCGGACCCGCGCAACGGCAAGATGAAGGAGATCTTGAACGAGCGCATCAAGCAGCGCGAGCCATTCCGTCCCTTCGCGCCTTCGATGCTCGAGGAGGCGACGCCCCGGTATTTCGGCGCTTCCGTCGACTCACCCTACATGCTGCTCGTCCTGCCCGTATCTTCGGACAAGCGCGACGAGATTCCAGCCGTCGTCCATGTCGACGGTACCGCGCGTCCCCAAACGGTCAGCAAGGAAACGGAGCCTCTCTACTGGGAGCTCATTCACGCGTTCGAGCAGATCTCGGGCGTTCCCGTCGTGCTCAACACATCGTTCAACATCCAGGAGCCCATCGTTTGCTCGCCAGAAGAGGCGGTCGACACGTTTATTCGCTCGAGCGTCGACGCACTCGTTTTGGAGAACATTTGGATCCCCCACCCCGACCGACGGAACTGAATACCGAATGCCCTACGCTTATTGCTCGAGCGAAGAAAAGATCCGCGTTATGCGGATTTTTTCTCGCCTGAACGTCGGCGGCCCCTCCATCCATGTCGTTCTACTCACCGCGGAGCTCGACCCGGCGCGCTACACGTCGACCCTCGTCCTCGGAAAGGAAGAGGTTCACGAGGGGAATCTTCACGAGCTCGCGCAATCGAAAAACCTCGACCCCATCATCGTGCCCACGCTCGGACGCTCCATCAGGCCGGTCGATGACTTCAGAAGCTTCATCACCATCTGCCGTCTCATCGCCCAGCATCGGCCCCACGTAGTGCATACGCATACCGCCAAAGCGGGCGCCCTGGGCCGTATCGCGGCACCGCTCATGGGTGTTCCCGTCACGGTCCACACCTTCCACGGCTCTGTCTTTACGGGCTACTTTCGAAAGCTACCCGCGGCGATCTACGCCCTCGTCGAGAGGGCGCTGGCGCGGGTGACCGACGCCATCATCGCCGTGAGCCCCGCGGTCGCCGAGGAGCTCGCAAAAAAGCGCCTCGTGCCCCGACACGGCATCCACACCATCCCGCTCGGCCTCGAGCTCGAGCGCTTCGGCTCGCCAGAAGCGAACGGCCGGTTACGCGCACGGCTCGGCCTCGACCGGAACATCCCGCTCATCGGCTGCGTAGGCCGGCTCGTCCCCATCAAGGACGTGCCGACGCTGTTGTCCGCATTTGCTCGGCTCGAGGGCGCCCCTGCCCCGTGTATGCGGGCGCATCTTGCCTTGATCGGCGACGGGCCCGAGAGAGAGCGACTCGAGTCCCTCGCGGACAAACTTGGCGTCGCATCGCGCGTGCACTTCACCGGGTTTCTGTCCGAGCTCGAGACGGTCTATCCGGACCTCGATTTGGTCGTGAATAGCTCGCGCAACGAAGGAACGCCCGTGGCTCTCATCGAAGCCATGGCGGCTGGCATTCCAGTGGTCGCCACGTCGGTGGGGGGCTCGCCCGATCTGTTGCAAGGCGGCGCACTCGGCGAGTTGGTTCCCCCGGGTGAGCCGGAAGCCCTTGCTCACGCACTCGAACGTACCCTCAGACGTCAAGATGAAATCGTTTCCCGGACACATGCGGCTCGCACGGCGGTACTAGAGCAGCATCGCGCAGAGCGCCTGCTAGACGATATAGACACCCTCTACAGCACGCTCCTCCGCCGCAAAGGCTTCGCCATGCCCCCCGGCGACAGGACACCGATTCAGCACTAGCTTCTATTTTTCAACAACTTAGCTAGCTGGAACGAATCCTGCTTTGTAAATGAGGAGCGATCCAATCGACTTTCTATAAAACACAGACTCACCCGTGTCTCGGAGTGCGAGCCGCGGGTGCCAAAGCGATGTTACGTTCCGATAACTCCTTGAAGGTCAACCACAAACAGGCGGGTCCGTGCGCCCCGCGCTCTACAGGTCCGCCAGCCGAGCTTGTTCTGTCGAAGTCTTCGAAGAAGGTGTGCCCGGCGCTGATGGGTGGGAAAAACCTCAGCCGACAGGTGGAATCCGAGGTCCGAGCCCTCCGATTCGGGGTTTCGCCGCGGCGCGACGTCTCGAGCCCCGACACCACCATTTCGCTAGAAGCAATTTATTTACACCTAGTTACAGAGAATTTCTGGTCCCCGCGGTGGGTCGAAAACCCCTCGCCGAATTCTGTATGGAAGACGCCTCAGAGCGTTGGTTTTCCCCTCCACTCGGTGGAGAAGGAGCATTAGCGATGTCCTTGCTGCTCTATGGCTTGACGCTCGCTATCCCGCTCTGTGGAACTTTGCTCCTCCTCCCGCCGATCGTGCGGTTTTGCCATGCACATGCATGGTTGGACCAACCAGGCGGGCGCAAGCAGCATCGCGCGCCCATTCCCCGACTCGGAGGGTTTGCGTTCTTTTTGTCCTTCACGGGCACGGTCATCGTGGGCTATTTTCTCGCACCCTACCTCGCTGAGCTCTCAGAGCTGCGCGCTCTCTTTCCGAGTACGGCGAGCGCCCTGTCAGAATCCTATCGCGTGCAAACACAGCTGCTCGGCTTGCTCGCTGGGGCCCTGGTGATGTTCAGCGTGGGCCTCATCGACGACATCGTGGGCGAGCGCTTGCCCGTAGGGCTCAAGTTCGCTGGGCAATGCGTCGCCGCCGCCATCCCGGTTGCTTGCGGGATCCACGTGGAGTTCACGGACATCGCGGCGCTCAACGTTGTGATGAGCTTCCTCTGGATCCTCGGTATCTCGAACGCATTCAACCTGCTGGACAACATGGACGGGCTTGCCGCGGGCGTGGCGGTATGCTCAGCGCTCATCTTCTTCCTGAACGCGGTCGCGCTCGGCGAGATCTTTCTCTGTTTGATCCTCGCGGCTTTCGCGGGCGCGCTCGCCGGCTTCCTGCGATTCAATCTCCACCCCGCAAAAGTGTTCATGGGGGACGGCGGAGCGCTCTTTATCGGCTATACGCTGTCCTCGCTCACGATCCTCGAGCACTACGTGAGTCCGGCCTCGTCCACGCTCTTTCCCGTGCTGATGCCCGCTTTCGTGCTCGCGGTACCGCTCATCGACACGCTTTCGGTCATCGCCATTCGCGTGCACGAAGGCCGTCCCATCTATCGCGGCGACCGCTGTCACCTCTCGCACCGCCTCGTGGATTCTGGGCTCGCCGAGCCCCAGGCAGTCAAGCTTTTGTTTCTCCTGACTCTCGCTCTCGGCATGGGCGCTCTCAATCTCGCCCATGCATCGGTCGGGCGAAGTCTCTGGACCCTGACCTATACCGCTACAGCCGCAGTTCTCGTCCTCAGCGGAATACGTGTGAACACTCTTTTTCAAGGGGGACGGGTCGCGCGAGTCGGGTCGGCCCGTCGTTCCAACAACCCGGCGGAGGGTTTATGAAGACCGTTACCAGAACCTTGTTGTTCGCCACACTATCTCTCATCGCCTTCGGGACGACGCCTTTCGCGGCAACCCAAACGGAGGTGCCGAGGATCCTGGACATGTTCGCCGTACGCGAAGCAGACGTCTACACCGTCCACATCATTGCGGACGGCGATATCTCGGAGTTCTCGAGCGCGCTCGAGCGACGAGAGAGCACGTACAAGCTGAGATTGGACGTTCCCGCTCTGCCGCCGATCGATACCCAATACGAGGTGGAGACGCCGTTCAGCCGCCGTTTTCAGGTATGGCCGATGCAGCTCGAGCAGAAGCTCTATTCCCGTGTCGAGATCGAGCTCGAGATGGAAGCGAGCTCGGTGGTGGGCATGCTGGACGCAACGCATATTTTCATCCGCATCCAACGCGAAAGCGCTATCGTCGCCTCCGCGCCGGAATCGGATCCCGTGAGTACTACAACTGAGCCCGTCGCCCAAGAGCACGTCACCCAAGAGCCCGCCACCCAAGAGCACGTCACCCAAGAGCCCGCCGCCCAAGAGCCCGCCGCCCAAGAGCCCGTCGCCCAAGAGCCCGTCGCCCAAGAGCCCGTCGCCCAAGAGCCCGTCGCCCCGGAGCCCGTTGCCCCGGAGCCCGTCGAGCCCGCACCGTCCCCCGCGGTCGCCAAGCGCGCTCCACCGACGCCGGAGCCACCGTTTTCCGAGGATTCGGACGGCGAGCCCCCCGACTCGGGCCTAACCGCCCTCGTTTCGGGCGACGACGAGCTTTTTCTCAATCTCTTTCCCAAACCCGGAGGCGACGAGCAGACGCTTTTCAACATCATGCCGGTCGACGACCAGTCTCGCGAAGACGTTCGCGGCATTCGCCTCGGCCGCTTTGCGCTCACGCCGTCGCTGACAGCGAGCTACGTCCGGGGCAGCAACCTGCTCCTTCAGAGCCAGGATGTGGTCGACGACCGCGCGCTCCTCGTAACTTGGCGTGTGGGCGCCTCCCTGCTCGATTCGCTCAACACACTCAACTTCACCTACGGGGGCCGTTACCGAGATTTCAAGAGCTTTGAGCTCGAGCACCGCTACACGAACGTGTTCGACATCAGCACGAGTATCGCCCCGTCCCCGCGCTCCACATTCGCCATCAACAATCACCTCATTCACGGCAGCTTCGAGAACCGTGAGTTCGATCCCGGCGGCGAGGTCGTCGGCAATACGGACTCGTTCTACCGGAACTTCACCAATGGAACCTTCTCGATGGATTTAAGCGAACGCCTCGGGGCGGAGATCTCCGGAAGCTTCAATCGCGTTGGGTTCCTCGAGCCGACCTCGGACTATTTCAGCTACGACCAGTCGAGCCTCGGCGGCGCCTTCGTCTACCACTTGACGCCGCTTTCGAGCATCGTCGGCGAATATGCACGTACCCGCACGCGTCCGGATCTCAGTCGGCCGGAAGCGGCGTCCGACGGCAACGTCGTCCTCGTCGGGATTCGTGGCGAGATCACCGCGCTCATCAGCGGCCACATTCGCGCCGGCTATGCGAGCCAGACCTTTTCAGGAGGCGCGACCCCACAGAGCTTTCGCGGCTTCGTCGCCGATGGGCGCCTCACCCGAGAGTTCGGTACCGAGACGTCGCTCATGCTCGATTTTGGGCGAAGGACCAACCCCTCCGCTTTTCAAGAGAACGGTTTCTACACATCGAGCTACGGAACCGCTCGCTTCGTGGCCCCCATCATCGAGAAGGTGCGCTTCACCGCCACCGCGAGCTATTTCGGGAACCGTTACCCACTGAGCGACGTCGCGACGGACAGTAATCGTCTAGATCGCACGCTCAGCAGCGCCGTCGGCATTTCCTACTTCTTTACAAAGTTGTCCTTCTTCGGTATCGACTACCGGCACGATCGTCGCCAGTCGAGCCTCGAGAGGCTCAGCTATCGGAACAACGCAGTGCAGTTCATGATTGGTTTCGGGTTCTTGAATCGGTGACTCAGCAAATCCCATGCAAAACGGCGTTCTCTCGACCATCGCCACCGTGACGGCACTCCTCATGGGGAGCCTCGTCGCGGCGCAGGACAACGGAGATATCCCACACGCGTCCAAGGCGCCCTACCGCGTGGGTCCGGGCGATGTTCTCGAGGTGAAGGTGTACGACGATCCGGATCTCGGCGGACTCTTCACGGTCCAATATGACGGAACTCTCTCGTTTCCACTGCTCGGCGATGTTCCGATCGACAAGCTGGCGGTGCGCGAAATTCAGGCGAAGCTGGTCGAGTTGCTCGAAAAGGACTTCCTCGTCGACCCGCAAGTCGTCGTTCGTGTCAAAGAATTTCGCTCGCAGTGGGTCACGCTCATCGGCGAGGTCGCGCGCCCCGGCAAATATTATCTGCAGGGCCCGAAAAACCTCCTCGATCTTCTCACTGAAGCGGGCGGTTTCACTTCGCGAGCGAGCGGCGAAGTGATCATCAGCCGACTCACCGAGGACGATCCTCGCCTCTTCATGACAGAGGATAACGGCCGCGAGAGCGAAGCGACGATGCGCGTGTTCCTAACGCCAGGGCGGTCGGTCGCCGACCAGAAAGAAGCGCTCTCGCTCGCAATACATAGCGGCGACATCGTCACGGCCACCTCGACGAAGTTTTTCTATATCTCGGGCGAAGTCAAAAAACCGGGCTCCTATCCTGTCCATGCCGGCCTCACGGTGCTCAAAGCCGTGTCGCTCGCCGGTGGGCTCACCAAGTTCGCCAGCAAAGGGAAAGTCGCGATCCTGCGACAGCGGAGCGACGGAGGGACCGACCGCATCAAAGTCGATCTAGGAGACATCGAGCGGGGCAAGAATCCCGACGTCCCGCTCGAAGCCGAAGACATCATCAAAGTCGGCAAGAGAGTGTTTTGACATGGACCCCCAAGATTCGCACCATCAGGAGCACACCAACTTGATCGCCGGACTTTCGGGCGAGTTCGACCTCAAATACGGACTGCGTCTTCTTTGGGTCGGCAAGTCCTGGATCCTCGTGATCGCGCTTCTCGGGCTCGGCGTGGGTTTTCTTGCCACCTTTCTCCAAGTGCCCATCTACAGCGCACGAGCCCTCGTGCAGATCGATCCTCCGGGTCAAAACATCTCGCAGCTTTCGAATCCCTACCCGACATCGGCCTTCAACTATTTCGACTACCGCAACTACTACAACACCCAATACCGCATCATCAGAAGTAAATCGCTCGGTGAGCGCTCTATCGAAAAACTCGATCTTGCGGACAAGCCGCCTTTCCGGGATGCGAAGGAACCTGGCCGCATCTTCATGAGCCGCGTCCAAGTGGTTCCGATACCCGACACCCGTCTCGCGCAGATCGTGGTGGAGCACGAAGATCCGCGCGAAGCCGCGCGTTGGGCCGACACGCTGGCGGAGTCCTATATCGAGCAGAACCTCGCCTCGAAGATCGAGGCGACTCGCAACGTTTATAGCTGGCTGCAAGAACGCCTCGCCGCCGCGGAGGGCGACGTCAAGAGCTCGGAGAACTCGCTCTACGAATACACGAAACAGCAAGATTTGTTCGTGCCTTCCGGAGGCCAGAGCATCGCGGCTTCTACGATGACCCGGCTGAACGAGGAGGCCACCGAAGCGAAGACTCGCCGGATCGAGATCGAGAGCGCGCTCGCACAAGTCGACAAGCTGAAACAGAGCGGTGGCGCACTCGACGCGATGCCTCAGATTGCTGCCGATCCGCTCGTCCAACGCCTGAACCTGAGCAAAGCGGAGCTCGAAGTGGAGCGCGTACAGCTCAAGAACCGGTACAAAGAGGGGCACCCCAAGGTCAAGAAAGTCGTTACCCAAATCGAGCAGCTGCAGGATGCGGTCAGGACGCAAGCGGAGAAACTCGTCGCCGGCATGCGGGCGGACTACCAGCAGCTTCGGCGCCGAGAGCGCGAGTTGCTGGCCTCCATCAACTCGCAGCGCAAAGAGTCGATCGAAGACAGCCGCAAAACGGTCCAGCTCGAGATGCTCCAACGAGAGGCCTTATCCAACAAGAGCCTCTACGAAGCGATCCTGCAGAAGATCAAGGAGACGGACGTCGCCTCGAGCTTGCGCGAGAACAACGTTTCGATCGTCGAACGCGCGAGCATCTCTGCCGTTCCCATCAGACCACAACCCACGAAGAATTTGGCGATCGCACTCGTTCTGGGAGTGCTCTCCGGCTGCGGCCTCATCCTGCTTCGCGACTATCTCGACAACACGCTGAAGGAGCAGGAAGATATCGAAAGGCATTTGCGCGTGGATTGTCTCGCGATCGTGCCCGAACACGACGCCGCGAATCCAAGCGTCATCACCGAATCCTATCGGACTTTGCGGGCGAGCCTTCTCTTCACCCGAGAGCGCGAGCATGGAAATATGATCCTCGTAACGAGCTCGATCCCGCAGGAAGGCAAGTCCACGACGGCGGTCAACCTCGCCAAGGCCCTCGCCGAATCGGGGGACCCAACGCTCGTGGTCGATTTCGACTTGAGGCGCTCGAGCATCCATACACATCTTCGGCTCTACCGCGAGCCCGGCTTGGCGGATTACTGTACGCGCGATTTGAAGCTCGACGTTATCATCCAATCGACGCGCGAGCCCCATCTGTCCGCGGTGACATCGGGCAAGCTCCCTCCCAACCCCCCGGCGCTCATCGGAAGCCTCGCGGTAAAGAGATTTCTCGAAGAGTGCCGCGAGCGCTTCACGTGGATCATCGTGGACGCGCCGCCGATCGTCTCGGTAACCGACCCGCTGCTTCTCGCTAAGGTGTCGGACTTGGTTCTGATGGTCGTGCAGGCCAATCGAGTGGATCGTAAGCTCGCGAAGCGCTCTCTCAACGCTCTCAAACGGACCGGAGCGCGCGTCGCCGGTGTCGTGCTCAACAGTGTGGACCCGAAGCAAGACTCCTACCATTACTACTACAGCTACTACGCCGAACCGGAATCCAAAGTGACCCGCATGCGCCGTCCACCAAACCGCAAAGCAGCCGCACGTGGGGCCTAGCGATTCCTATCCGGTCAACTCAAAGCTGAGAGTGTTTCATTTATCCCCACTTGTCCTCCTATCCCCACCTCTCCTTGCCTTTGAACGGGCTTGAAAAAGCAAGGGGATGTGGGGATAGGAGGAGAGGTGGGGATAAGAAAGAACTATTGATCTTGCTTCAAGAGGCGAGCCCGGGCTTACTGCGCGGGCGCTACCGGGCTGGACACGTCGTGCGGGAGGATGGGCGCTCCCGTCAAGAGTTGAGGCGTGGATGGCGACCCATTCGGATCGGTCCCGGCGGCTTCCGAGCTCGAAGCAGCGGCGCGCCTCGCCCGGGCGTGGGCCAGGACCTCCATCGCAATCAACTCGTCACGGCATTGAGTCCCCGAAAGTTTGTCGAATCGGTTCGCCAAACGGCGCGCGGCGCGAACAGCGTCGCGGCGGCGAACGGGCTCGTCGGCGTCTCCGAGCTTGAAGCCCTCGTCCGAAGCGACGCGCAAATATTCTTCCGCAGAGCTGTCGCGACGCTGCACTTCGATGCGGTCCAACTTGGCTCCGGGCGGAAGTGTGACTTCGATCTCGTGCTCTCCGGCATCGAGCTCGAGCGCCAGGCTTCGGCGATCTCCGCCGCTCTGACCCGGGACGACCGGACAGGTCACGACACGAAGACAGCGGTCCATGTTCCAGCGCACGGGCGTCGTGCTGAAATAGGTCGCTTCGATCGAGTAAATGCCTTTCTCGGAGACCTCGAAGCGGGCGACCGCGGAAACGATATTGGGGCCAGCGGACAGCCAGAACGGGTCGTTCTCGTCCGACGCGGTCGAGACAGTCACGTCGTCAGACTCCGCGCCCTCCTCGAAGGGATAGACGAAGGTGCGACGAAACTCCTCCCCGCGAATCCTCAAAGCGTTACCGGCCTCGGGCAGTTCCTTTTCGAGGTCCAACGCGCGGGCGAGCGTCACGGCCATGATTTTGTAAGTCAGAGTCTCGAGCGGCCGCCAACCGCCGTCCGGCTCGACCGCAAGCATGCAGGGCGGGGTCACGCCGAGGTTTTCGACGCGCGTGCCGTCGATCAACATCAGACTCATCGGATGGTCGCCGGAATCGAGCGCCACACGATCGAGATCCATCCATCGAGCGGCCGCATCGGGCTGAAAGAGCTCATATTCGTAGCCCGATACTTTCAAGATGGCACCGCCACCACCCATCTTGACGCGAAAGCCGTAGTCGCCAGGCCGGAGCGTCGCGACTTCGTAAAAAGCTTCGGCGGGCACGCCAGGAACCCCTTGGACAGCTCCGTCCGCGCCCGCTGTTACGGTGGAACCGTCGAGCAAATGAGAAGCTTCGAACTCGATGCTACTCGTCCAATCCAACCGTGCGAGATAGTCCTCGCTCTTGGGATTTTGAGGGAGATTCCAGTCGAGCCCGAGGGCCTGGGTCATGTAGACGCCCCATTCGGCCTGGGTGACGACCGTGCTCTGCGCTATGCCGAACCCGAGGGCGGTGCCAAGCACCGCGAGCAGCAGCAGCCCAACCCCGACGTGACGAAGCCGGTTGGCTCTTCTGGATATGATTCTTTCTTCCTGAGCAGACATAACTTATTACCCCCGCTGTGTTTTGCAACGCGCCTGCCTATGTTTTTTGCAACGCGCGTGCCAACCAGGCCAGAGAAGGCGGCAGCCAACTCCCATCGTGACAACGAGTTAACTCCGTGTCTCGTGACCGCTAAACCGAGACGGGCTCCCCCTGCGGGGAATTCGCCCGCGAGCGAGGGGAGAATCCTCCATCGGGAGCTTGCTACGCCAAATTGATGGGACGGCCGACGCCAGCAACTTGTCCCGCGGAAGTCCGTGAGGCGAACGAGGACCTGTCCGCCGAAGCCCGTAGGGCGTAGGAGGATGATGGGAAAACCCTACATCGAGTATTTGCGCGGGTATCCGCCGCAACATTTGCAAGTCCGGCCATAAGTTCTTTTTCCAGAGGCATTAGCGAAAGCACCGCGCACCTCGTGCGGCCGACCCAACGCCTCCACTGTCCCAACTAGTAAACCCCATGGGGGGGTTCCACCCATATCGTGGGTCTACGCCCATTGGCGACTGTCCCATAAGTGCTGTAACATATTGATAGTAAAACATTTATGTGTGCGGCTCATTCTGCTGTCTGGCACGCTAGTTGCACTAGAGGAGCCCGAAAGCATGAGTCCCCGATCCCGATCCGTCTGCGCAAGCACGAGAGTACCCGAGCTCGTTTCGAGCTTGCTCTCTCAGGGCCTAGACGTTCGGATTCGGCTCTCGGGCTTCAGTATGAAGCCGCTCGTGCGCTCGGGAAGCGTGCTGCGCTTCTCGGCCACAGCTGAGCCCACGACTGGCGATATCGTGCTGCTACGTTATCCCGGGCAGAAACTGGTGGCGCACCGCGTGCTGCGGCTCTCGGACGAGAGCGTATGGACAAAGGGTGATTCATGCCGCGCTCCCGATCCTCCCGTCGCTCGGGATCAGGTTCTCGGCGCCGCGACCTGCTTAGAGGTCGGGCCCGTCGCCATCCCACTCCAGAACAGGACGATGCGATCCCTAGGCCGGCTCGCGAGCGCTGTCTACCCCAAACTCGTTCTGGCATTTCGTGCTGTTTTCCCGACCAAGCCTCGAAAGGATGAGCTTTCTTGCGCAAGCTGACCGTTTTCGAGATCGGGCTCCTCCGCCATCTCGTGACGGGGGAAGACACGCAGATGGACACGATGTCCGTTGATTGGGAGGTCGTGCTCGCATCGGCTCGAAGTCACAGGCTCGATCCGCTCCTACACCTTGGCGCGAAACGCTCGGCCGTTCCCGTACCCGAGCGCGTTCGCGGCCGGCTAGAGAGAGTTTTTCACATGGAGCTCGCGAGAAACGTCGTGCGGCTCCATCATGTCGAAGAGCTCGACCGCTTGGCCATGCGCAGCGGACGGGCGATTTCCCTCCTGAAGGGCGCGGCTTTCGTGACCGCGCTCTACGAAAGCCCGGGCGCGCGTGCCATGGCAGATGTCGACGTCCTCGTACGTCACGACGATTTCGCGCACTGGACGAGCGAAGTCGAGGGGCTCGGATTTCGCGCTCACGAGAGCTCCGATCACGCGGTTTGCTTTCGTCACGCGCGGACCGGAGTGTTCCTCGAGCTCCACCGTGACCTCACGTCCGAAGCGCGATTTCTCGGGCTCGACGCTTCCCTTTTACTCGACAGAGCCTCGAAGGCTCCAGGTTTCTTGGCCCTTGCCACGTTGAGCCCGGAAGACCATCTCTTGCACTTGTGCCTTCACGCGAGCTTCCAGCACGGATTTCGCCAACCCGCCATCAACGCGTGGGATGCACGGCTTCTGCTCCAGGGCGCGGCCTTCGATCCAACAATCTTCATCGGACGGGCGCGCGCGCCGCGTTTGCTCCCGTGGGTTTTTGGAGGTCTCAAGTTGAGCCAGCTCGCCTTTCCCGACCCGCTGCTCGACGCCCTCGTGGACGAGCTCGCCCCGCTCGCGCCCCAACGCCTTCGACGGAAGCTTGCGACGCTCGGCCCGGCGGACGTTTTTACCCGGCAGGCGAACGGCGCCACCCGGCCTCCGATCCGGCGTCTACTTTGGATTGGTGACGGTGCGACGGCATGGACACTTCTTTTTGAAGTATTACGACCTCGAGCCTACGAAAAATCTTCTCACCTTGGCTCGACACGACGCGCTTTGCAACTCATTTGGAATCATTATATTAGAGTCATACCACTCGCATTGATGAAGCAAGCACAGACACTTTGGAGACACACACCCGCTTCACCTGGAGAGGTTCGTGATGTATAATTTTCCCCACACCCAAGAAACAACTGATGGAGCCGTCACTATGAAGGAGCCCGCCGGGCCACAGGTTCTTATTGTCGATGATGACCCCAGCATGCAGCGGATGCTGAAGACCCGGCTCGAACGCGAAGGCTACCACGTCGTTGCTGCGAGCGACGGGGAGGTCGGTCTCGACCTCATCCGCAAGCAAGTCTTCAACCTCGTGATCACCGACATGAAGATGCCCAAATTGAAGGGCGACGAGCTCGCGCGGTCGATCACACAGTTCAATCCGGACATTCCAGTCATCATCATGACCGCCTATGGCGAGGTGAACGAAGCTGTCCGCCTCATGCAGGACGGCATCTATCACTACGTGACCAAACCTTTCGACGTCGAAGAACTCGTCGAGAAAGCGCGTAAGGCCGTCGAGCGCCACCGCACTTACGCTGAGGTCAAGCAAGTCCGCACCAAGATCATGAGCCGGCGCAAGTCGGACTTTATCGTGGGAGCTTGCTCAAAGGTCGAAGATCTCTTGACACAGATCTCCATCGTCGCCCAGAACGACGTCCCCGTGATCATCTACGGCGAGTCGGGCACCGGTAAGGAGCTCGTTGCGCGCGCCATCCACTACACAGGAAAACGGGCCGACAAACCTTTCGTGGTCGAGAACTGCGGCGCCATCCCCGAGAACTTGATCGAGAACGAGCTCTTCGGCCACGTAAAGGGCGCCTATACGGACGCGCGCACCGACCAAAAAGGTCTGTTCGAAGAAGCGCATGACGGCTCGCTGTTCCTCGATGAAATCGGCGAGCTTCCTCTGCCGCTGCAAGTAAAATTTCTTCGCGTGCTCCAGGACGGCGAGTTCAAACGCATCGGGTCGACCCGACCCGTCAAAGTCGACGTCCGGGTCATCGCCGCCACCAACAAAGATCTGATCCAAGCGATCGCGGAGAAGTCGTTCCGCGAGGATCTCTTCTATCGTTTGAACGTGATCCCGATCCACTTGCCGCCGCTACGCGAGCGCAAGGAAGACATCCCGCTTCTCATCAATCACTTCTTGACCGAAATGAACAAGGAGCTCGGCAGGATCGTGGAAGGTTTCTCGCCCGCCGCAATCCAGAAGATGATGACCTATCAATGGCCGGGCAATATCCGTGAGCTAAAGAACAAAGTGAAGCAGGCGATGGTCTTGACGCGCAACAACGTCATCACCGCCGAGGACCTCTTCTTCCACGTCCCCGTCTCTTCGAACAAATTCCAATCATTCAAAGAAGCGAAGCGCGAGTTCGAGAAGGAGTACATCTCGCAAGTGCTCCGCATCTGTCAAGGCAACATTTCCCAGGCCGCACGGCTCGCGAAGAAGGACCGCAAGGACTTCTACGACGTGATGAAGAAATACGGGATCCAGCCCGAGGCCTTTCGCAAGCAGCAATCGGGCTAGTCTGTTTGACAACCGAGGACGAGCAATTGAGGTTGGCTGGTGCTTCCGGCTACCCGGCACCCGCTCCCCGCGCGCGTCCGGGACGCTGGGTCTGAGAGAGCCCCCGCTAGCTTTTATCCCCATCTCCCCTCCCTATCCCCACCTCTCTTTTTGTTTTTTCTTTCCGCTGACCCGATTGCGGCCTTCGCCGACTTTCGCCGCCAGCCTCGGAGTGATAAAATCTGAAGTTAACGCTGAGCCCCGTCGACCGTGTATCCCTCTTGGGGCTCGCGCTTTCTCTGGAGGAAAAATGTCGAACGGGTACGATTTTGCCTTTGCTATTGGCGGGGCAGCCGGGCAGGGTATTGCGACCCCCGGTAACATCCTCGCGCGCATATTCGTGCGCCGCGGACTACATCTTTACGCGTATAACGCGTTTCAATCCATCATCCGCGGCGGGCACATCTTTCTGACGATCCGTGTTAATACAGAGCTCGTCGACACCCACGGCGACCATTTGCATCTCATCCTCGCGCTCAACCAGGACACGATGACCCGTCACGCGAAACACGTCGTTCCCGGCGGCGCCATCATCTACAACAGCGACAGCATCACTCCCGCCGAAGACCGACAAGAGGCCGTTCAGCTCTGTGGCCTGCCGATCAAAGAACTGACGAGTGACAGTCGGAACAAGCTCGTCCAGAACACCGTCTCGCTCGGCGTCATGCTCAATCTCATGGGCGTCGATTTCAGCGTTCTGGAAGAGGCGCTCACGCTCCAGTTCAAGCACAAAGGCCAGGAAGTCGTGGACGAGAACGTGAACATGGCGCGCAGGGGCTACGACTATGCGCAAGCCAACTTCACCGCGTTTCCGGCAGCTCTTCCCGAGCAAGAAAAGCCTCTCGCTGTTTGGACCGGCAACGACGCTATCGCGATGGGCGGCGCCGCCGCCGGCGTAAAGTTTTACGTCGCCTACCCTATGAGCCCCGCGACAGGCATCTTACACTGGATGGCCAAGAACGCGCGTGAATGCGGCATCATGGTGCGACAGATCGAAGACGAGATCGGCGTCGCCAACGTTGCGATCGGCGCGGCTCAAACGGGAGCGCGCACGATGTGCGCGACCTCGGGCGGCGGCTTCGCCCTCATGACCGAGGCGATCGGCGCTGCGAGCATGATGGAGATCCCTGTCGTCTTCGTCGACGTGCAACGCGCCGGCCCGTCTACCGGTGTTCCGACGAAGACCGAGCAAGGCGACCTCTGGCAAGCGCTCGGCGCCAGCCAGGGCGACTTCGAGCGGATCATCGTCGCGCCGAAAGACGCGCTCGACGCTTTCGATACCGTCGTCGAGCTTTTCAACCTCGTCGACCACTACCAGTGCCCCGCGATCCTTCTCTCGGACCTGTTGATCTCGGAAGGCACTTTCAGCGTCGACCCGGACGCGATCAACATGCAGCCTACTATCGACCGGGGCGAGATGATCACCGAGGGCGGTCCTTCGAACGGCTACCAGCGGTATAAGATAACGGAGAGCGGCATCTCACCGCGCGCCATTCCGGGTGTCGCTGGTCATGCCTATGTCGCCCCAACGGACGAGCACGACGAGGACGGTATTCTCATCAGCGACGAGTTCACGAACCCGCACAAGCGCCGAGAGATGGTCGAAAAGCGCGCGCGCAAGCTATCGACCTTTTTCGACAAGGTCCAAGCGCCAGCGCTCGAAGGACCCGAGGACGCCGAGGTCACGCTTGTCGGCTTCGGCTCGACCGAAGGCGTCATCCGTGAGGCCCGCAAAAGCCTCGAGGAGAAGGGCGTCAAGGTCAACCAGCTTGCGGTCAAATGGATCCTGCCGTTCCACGCGGAGGCCGTGTCCGGGATTCTGAACAAGTCGAAAAAAACCGTCATCGTCGAGAACAACTACTCGGGCCAGTTTCACCGATTCCTTCGAAGTGAGACGGGTCGTTCAGTGGATGGGCATATCCGTAAATATGACGGCGAGCCCTTCCAACCTCATCACATCGTCGACGGCGTGATGGACCATCTGGGTGACAAGAAAGGCGTCACGGACGGCGTCTTCATTCCCTTTCAAGAAATTCTCGTTTAGGAGACGGATATGGCTACTACAACGACTCTTCCTGAGCTCAAAGCAAAAGATTTCAAGGGCAAGAGCGACCCGGACTGGTGCCCGGGTTGCGGTGATTTCGGCCTGTTGAACTCGGTCCAAAAAGCGCTGGCCGAGCTTGGCAAAAAGCCGCACGAAGTCGTGTGCGTTAGTGGCATCGGCTGCTCCTCCAACTTGCCGGGCTATCTCAGCACCTACGGAATGCACACGCTCCATGGTCGCGCTCTCGCGGTGGCGACCGGGGTGAAATTCGCCAACCACGAATTGACCGTCATCGCCGCCGGCGGCGACGGCGACGGCTATGGCATCGGCGGCAACCACTTCGCCCATACCGCGCGCCGTAACGTCGACATCACCTACCTCGTCATGAACAACCAGATTTACGGGTTGACGACGGGTCAGGTCAGCCCCGCCAGCGAGATCGGCATGAAAACGAAGTCGACACCGTTCGGAAACTTGGAGCGGCCCGTCAACGCCGTGACGACGGCGATCATGAACGGCGCGACCTTCGTAGCGCGCGGGTTCTCGGGCCACGGCAAGCACCTTCTGTCAACGATCAAACAGGCGATCGAGCATAACGGCTTTTCGCTCGTCGACGTGTTCAGCCCCTGCGTCACCTTCAACCACGACAACACCTACGATTTTTTCCGTCAGCGCATCAAGAAGCTGGAAGAAGAAGGACACGATCCCTCGGACTGGAAGAGCGCTTGCGAAAAAGCCATGGCTTGGGACGACGAGATCTTCACCGGTGTCTACTATCAGGACAAAGACGTCCCGACGCTCAACGACCAGGAGCCCGTGCTCGAGGCGGGCCCCATCGCGCACCAAAGTCCGGGTCTGACCACAGAGCAAAGCGAGCGCATCCTCAAGAGGATGATGTAAAGGGCTACTTTTGCTTTGGCGCCATCTGCGTTCGTCGCAGGTGGCGCCTTTTTTGTTTCGAAAAGCAAGGAGAGGTGGGGATAGGAGGAGGATATGGGGATAAGAAAGCCAGTCCCGATCTTCTTTTCCGCCGCGCGCGGTTACTTGACCCGCGGCTTCCCAGTCGATAGCATGAATGCGCTTCCCCCTCCCCACACATTGGTGCAAGGAAGGTTCGGTGCGTAGTTGATGTGCCCGATTTTTGTTTGGGCGAAGGATTCGGAGTGGCTCTCCGAACGACGCTACCCTGAGATCTATCGGCGCTTCTCCATCGATCGCATCGACGAGCTCCCGAAAACGCTGGGCGTTCTCGTCGTCGATGACGCTATCTATTCCGAGCGCAGAAGCGAGATCGAAGCCTGGGTAGGACGCTTCGGAGCCGTCGCACCACCCATCCTGACCGAGACGGCCGAGGACGAGCACGTGGCAGACGTCATTGGGGCCGCGGGCGAAAAAGAGCTTCGGCGCAAGCTCCGAAATGCAGCGCGCGACCTAGAAGCCCGGCTCGAGCTAGACGCTTCCGAAAAAGCGGCGGAGAAGACGCGCGCCCAGCTCGAAGAGCTCCACGCCATCGGCATCGCGCTCTCCGCGGAGAAGGATCATGAACGTCTCTTGAACCTTATCCTCAGCAAAGCGCGGGTGATCACGAGCGCCGATGCCGGCGCTTTGTTCCTCGTCAGCGGCATCGACGAGACGCTAGCCCATCCCGATGGGCGTGAGGATCACATCAGGGCCCGTTGGTTGAAATTTCTTCTCGCGCAAAACGACTCCCGCGAAGTTCGCTTCGAAGAGAGTTTCTTGCCGATCAACTCGGACAGCATCGCGGGCTACGTGGCCGAGAGGGGCGAGACGCTGAACCTCGCTGATGCCTACGCGCCGCCCGCAGACAAGCCTTTCGTCATCAATCGAAGCTTCGACGAGGCCACCGGTTATCGCACCGTCTCGATGCTCGTCGTCCCGATGCAGAATCAAGAAGGTGAATGCATCGGTGTGCTTCAGCTGCTCAACAAAAAGAGGCACCGAGACGCTGTGCTCGAGACCCCGGAGAGCATCGCGCGCGAAGTGCTCCCGTTCGATGGGGATGACGAGCGCCTCGTGCGCTCGCTCGCGAGCCAAGCCGCGGTTTCCGTGGAGAACAACGATCTCTACCGGCAACGCGAACATCTTTTCGAACGCTTCGTGCTCGCCGCGGTGAAGGCGATCGAGAGTCGCGACCAGACTACGGAGGGACACTCCCATCGCGTCGCGCGCATGACGAAAGAGCTCGCCATCATCGCGACACGCGCGGAGACGGGGCTCTATGCGGCGTTTCAGATGAGCGAAGAGCAGATCCGCGAGCTGAACTATGCCGCGCTCCTGCACGATTTCGGAAAAGTTGGGGTCAACGAAAAAGTCCTGCGAAAAGGAAAGAAGCTGTATCACGGCCAGCTAGCGGCGCTACGCCAGCGATTCAAGACGATCAAACGGACCTACGAAGCTCAATATCTTCGAAAAATGCTCGACCGTCTTCTTCGCGAAGACGCCACCCCCGAGCAGATCCTCCAGATGAAGGAAGAGCTCGCACGAAGGCTCGCGGAGGTGGACGCCGCCCGTCAAACCGTCGAAACCGCCAACGAGCCGAGCGTCTTGGAATCCTACGCGTTCACGGAGCTCGAGAAGATTGCGCGGCTGACCTACGAAGATGAGGACGAAAGTGAGCGTACCTATCTCGCCCCGGAGGAGCTCACCGCATTGAGCCTTCCTCGAGGCACGTTGACGAGCGAAGAGCGCAAAGAGATAGAGTCCCACGTCAAGCATACCTATGAGTTTCTCTCCACCATTCCATGGACGCGCGACCTGCGCGCAATCCCTCTTCTGGCACGAAGCCATCACGAGAAGCTCGACGGGAGCGGCTATCCCTACAGCTTCAAGGCGGCCGATATTCCTCCGCAAACGAGGATGATGACGATCTCCGATATTTACGACGCGCTTACCGCCAAAGACCGCCCCTACAAGCCCGCGGTCAAGACCGAGCTCGCCATCGGCATCCTGGAATCGGAGGCGGACGCGGGCAAGCTCGACCGAGACCTTCTCGATCTATTCATCGAAGCCCGTGTCTTTCAGCACGGGATCGTCAACTGATCCCAGTCCAATGCTCAATTGGACTGCATGCATACAATCGTTGGACCCCCACTTGACAGAAGAACCCGGGATTGATAAACCATTGGCATGGTCCAATGGTGGAAGGCACTAGAGCTCGACCGGGCTTCGAAGAAGCCACTCTACCAGCAGCTCCAGGCGCTCATCCGAAGCCGGATCGAAGACGGTGGGCTTTCCGAAAGCACCAAGCTTCCCGCGAGCCGTGACCTGGCCGCCCAGTTAGGCATCAACCGAAATACGGTCACGAACGCCTATGAAGAGCTCACGAAGACCGGCCACGTGCGCTCGCATGTAGGTCAAGGGACCTTCGTGAGCGAAAGCGCCTCGAGCGTGCCTTCCCCGCTCCGCTGGTCGTACTCCAAGGCCGTTCAAGGCGCCCGGGGGCGTGTGCGCTCACCATCGGAGGCCACGAGCCATCCCGATCCGATCGACTTCAGTTCTCTCGTGCCCGATGAAAGGCTCTTCCCCGTGGAGCCCTTCCGCGTCGTCCTCGACGCCGTGCTCGAGCGTGAGGGGAAGAAGCTTTTGCAATACGGGCCGGCCGCGGGACACCCGCCGCTGCGCCGCTACATTGCCGAGCGGCTCACCAAGCGGGGGGTTCGGACCACGACGGAGAACGTTCTCATTGTCAACGGCTCTCAGCAAGCGCTCGACTTGATCTGTCGCACCTTGCTCGATCCCGGGGATCCGGTCGTCGTAGAGAGCCCGACCTACACGATCATCTTGCCGCTGCTCGCGCAATACCAGGCGCAAATCGATGAGGTCGCGATGACGCCGCGCGGCATGGATCTCGACGCTCTCGAAGCGCAGCTGACACACTCGCGGCCCAAGCTTCTTTTCACGATGCCGACGTTCCACAACCCGACCGGAATCACGATGGATCTCGCATCGCGAAGACGCCTGGTGGATCTCGCCGCACGATTCCGAATCCCCATCGTCGAGGACGATTTCGACTCCGAACTGCGCTTCAAAGGCGAGCCCGTGCCACCTTTGAAAGCGCTCGACGAGCAAGGCTGCGTCGCTCATATCGGAACCTTTTCGAAAGGACTCTTCCCTGGCCTCCGGCTCGGGTGGATCGTGGCCCCTCGCGACGTCGTGTTAACGCTCGGCCGCAGCAAGCTCATCTCGGACTACCACACGAGCCTGCTTCTTCAAGCTGCCGTGCTCGAATTTTGTGAGCGCGGACATTACAGCCAGCATTTGAGCAAGCTCGCCGTCATCTATCTGCAGAAGAGCCGCAAGCTCATTGGCGCACTCGAACGCTATTTTCCGAAAGGCGTGAGCTGGACGGAGCCCGAAGGCGGCTTTGCGTTTTGGGTCACGCTCCCGGAAAAGATCTCGGCCGAAGCGGTCCTAGCCGAGAGCTCCGTCGACGGCGTGATCTTCACGCCTGGCTCGAACTTCTTTGCGCGCGGTCAAGGAAAACGTTTCCTGCGACTCTCGATTTCCAGAGTTCCTCTGGAGCATATCGAGCCGGGCATCAAGAAGCTCGGCGCGACCATCGAGCGGCTGCTCGACCGCGAAATGGACGAAGAGACTTCTGGAACGGGCCCGAGAGAGCAAGAGCCTGCTCTGCATATTTGAAATGCCTAAAATTCATGGGAGGTAACAAAATGACTGAAACGAGTCTCAAGCTCAAGACCGGCCTCGCCGACATGCTCAAAGGCGGCACCATCATGGATGTGACGAATGCCGAACAGGCGAAGATCGCGGAAGATGCGGGCGCCGTCTCGGTGATGGCCCTCGAGCGCGTGCCCGCCGATATTCGACGTGACGGCGGCGTCGCGCGGATGTCCGCCATCGACATGATCGACGGGATCATCGAGACGGTGAGCATCCCGATCATGGCCAAGGTGCGTATCGGACACTTCGTGGAAGCGCAGCTCTTGCAGGCGATGGGCGTCGACTTCATCGACGAGAGCGAAGTGTTGACGCCGGCGGATGAAGCGAACCACATCGACAAAAATGCTTTCGACGTTCCTTTCGTCTGCGGCTGCCGGGACCTGGGCGAAGCGCTCCGCCGGATTGGCGAAGGCGCCGCTCTCATTCGCACGAAAGGGGAAGCCGGCTCGGGGAACATCGTCGAAGCCGTCCGACATTTGCGCTCAGTTTTTGGCCACATGCGCAAGCTCACCGTTATGACGGCGGACGAGCTCATGGCGGAAGCCAAGCGCCTCGGCGCTCCTTACGAGCTCGTGAAGATCGTCGCCCGAGACGGGAAGCTCCCGGTGCCGAACTTCGCCGCGGGCGGTATCTCGACGCCGGCCGACGCCGCGCTTTGCATGCAGCTCGGCGCTGAAACGGTTTTCGTGGGATCCGGAATCTTCAAGTCCGAGGACCCAGCCAAGCGCGCCGTCGCCATCGTAAAAGCCGTAACGCATTATCAAGATCCCAAAATGCTCGTCGAAATATCCCGCGGCCTCGGCGAGCCAATGCCAGGCCTAGACGTCGCAGCCATGGACGAAAAGGACTTACTCCAAACCCGCGGCTGGTAGCCAGGTGAAGCCTGAATGCTGAATGCTGAATGCTGAATATCGCAGACGCCGCGATGAGCGGCGCTGAAATAGGCGTGTTGGCGCTTCAAGGGGATTACGTGGAGCACCAGCGCATGCTCGAGCGGCTCGGTCGGACTTCGCGACAGATCCGGAAAGCTTCGGAGCTCGAAGGCCTCCGTGCTCTCATCCTTCCTGGGGGTGAGAGCACGACGATGGTCAAGTTCATGGAAGAGGAAGACCTGATGCAGCCTCTCCGGGATTTCTACACATCCGGAGGGGCGCTTTACGGAACCTGTGCCGGCACGATTCTCATGGCGCGCGCCATCTCCGCGCCGAGCCAGGCGTCTCTCGGCCTCATGGATATCGACGTCGAGCGCAACGGCTATGGGCGCCAAATCGACAGTCACGAGAGCCCCGGAGCCTGCCGCGAGCTTGGCGAAGAGCCGCTGCCGATGGTCTTCATCCGAGCCCCGATCATCTCGCGTACGGGCCCGGAGGTCCGCGTGCTCGTCGAGCACCGAGACCAACCGGTGCTCGTACGTCAGGGACGATTGCTCGCAAGCACGTTTCACCCCGAGCTTTCAAACGATCTGCGGGTGCACCGGTATTTTCTGGATCAGGTCGCCTGACGACCCCATTGGCAGCACGCTATCCTCCCGTCCCGATTCAATTTTTTGACCCGCTCTTTTGTAAAGCTCTTGCCAAAGCTGTAAAGGATCTGGAGCGAGGCCGCCGGCAACGTGCCCGTTTCCCCTTAAATAGTCGATATTACTGTTCTCTTCGTTGGCACCAAACTTGCGTTCAGATGAGCAATGTTCCAAGAAGAAAACCCGGACCGTTCCACCCCCGCACACCGTCCGATTTCGGACGCCGGCAAGGGAACCAACCGAGCCCGCCCTTCGTCTAAAGATCGATAGATCCGGGTGAAGTAATCAAGATATGTGGGAAGAATCGATCCTCGTCATAGGCCAAAGCCAAGCATCGTCGGAGGCCGCATCCACGTTGACATCCGAATACTGGACCGTCGAGATCGTCGACGACTTGTCGCGGGCCGAGCTGGCCAAAGAGCAGCACCAGGTCATCATCCTCGACACCGCTTCCGTCAGCGAACCGCCGTGGCGGGTTATGGAGATTCTTCGGGAAGGCGCGGCGCATGCCGCGATTTTGCTCCTCGTCACTCCCGATACGCCGTGGTCCTCGTTCTCGAGCTACCGCCAGCGTCCCGCCGGGCTCATCTTGAAACCTCTCGACCGGACCGCGCTCTTGATGGCCGTCGACTCGGCCCTTGTCTATCGAAACCTCCTCGAGGAAAACCGCACCCTCAAACGCCAGCTGGGAAGCGCTGTCAGCCTCAGCGACTGGGTCGGGTGCACGCCCGAGTCTCAGGAAGTCCGCAAATCGATTGCCACCGCGGCGCTCGCCACCGGCACGGTGCTCCTCGCCGGGGAGGACGGTACCGGCCGACGACTGGCCGCCGAGCTTCTTCATCGCCACGGCCGTAATCCGGGCTCCACGTTTCTGCCGATGGACCTAGAAAGCCTCCCCAAAGGCGAGCTTCGTCGGCTCCTGAATGAAGTCCGGGAAGCTGCGGATACGGGTCGAGGCTCTTACGTGCACGGCGCCCGGCCAGGCACCCTCTACCTCGCCGAGCTAACGGCGCTCGTTCCCGAAGACCAGGCCGCTCTCAAAGAGTTTCTGGGCGAGACCGTGCCCTTCCGACTCATGGCGTCCGCCGACCCGTCGCTGCTAGCCAAGCTCGGCCAGCGACGTTTCGACCCTGAAGCTTTCGACGCCGCCTCCAAAATCACGATCGAGATTCCCGCTCTTCGGGAGCGACGCGGCGACATTCCCGTTCTCATCGATCATTTTCTCAAACGATTTTGCGAGCGGCTCGAGCTCAAACCCCTGGGGATCCCATCTTCTGCCATCGACAATTACTCGAACTACGACTGGCCCGGCAATGTCGCAGAGCTTTCGATGATGATCGAAAGGGCCGTTTCCATCGCCTCCGCGGCCAAGTTCGATGGCACCACGCTGCCCGAGCACTTCTGCGCGCCCCCGTCCTTGACCGTTCCAGGGCCGAGTCGGCTGAAGAATGTTTCCCTCCGCGATCTCATCGCCGATATCGAAAAGCGTATCATCGTACAGACCCTCGAGCGAGTGGATGGCAGCCAGAAAAAGGCTGCCGAGGAGCTACGCCTGAACCCGACGACGCTCCATGAAAAGATGAAACGTTACAAGATCTTGCCCGAACGAAGCCGCCAGCGCGCCTGATTCCACGGCTCATCTCATTTTTTTTCCCCACCATTGACAAGCTGCGCTTTACGCGATTAGACTATCGCTCCAATCAAGGGTCCTACCTTGTTGGTTGAGTAAACATACGCTTCTCGACAATCCATAGAATAGACTGCGCGATGGACGAGAGAAGCAAGATGAACAGAAATCGCGCAGGAGGTGAGTAAGTGAAAAGATCTTGGATGGCCTCCTTGGGATTACTCCTAATCGCCCTCACGCTTGTCTTGGGACTGGCCGGTTGTGGTGGAAAGGAACCCCCGCCACCACCACCCCCGCCGACGGAGGAGCCACCCCCGCCACCACCCCCGCCGCCGCCACCCCCGCCGCCACCACCGACGGAGCCGACGGACGCGGAGCTTTTTCAGCGGGCGACGGTCACAGAGCTGCAGCGCAACCTCAGTGACGTTTATTTCGACTACGACCAGTCGGATTTGAGGGACGATGCACGTGAATCGTTGTCGAAGAACGCGGACTGGCTCAAGCTCAGCTACAACACCGCCGTCATCGAAGTGGAAGGGCATTGCGACAATCGCGGGACCGACGGGTACAACTTGGCCCTCGGAGAAAGACGCGCTCGCGCCACCGTGGAATACTTGCAGTCGCTCGGTATCCCCGCCAATCGGCTCAAGATGGTGAGCTATGGCGAGGAGCGGCCGCAATGCACCGACGAGACCGAAAGCTGCTGGCAGAGTAATCGCCGCGGGCACATTCGGATAGACGCTAAATAGTCTGGAAAGTCCCGTGACGCTTAGCGTCGCGGGACTTTTCAGTCAGCGGTCAGGTCTCTTTTTTGAGGCGCTCCCTTAGGTCTTTGGCGGTTGCGCGGTGTTTGAAGGCTTTGCTTCCGTGGATGAACAGCACCGGGATGTCTTCACCGTACTTCTTTGCCAGGGCCGGGTCCGCTGAGATGTTGATCTCTCGCAGGTCGATGTTTAGCCCCTTCGAGGCTTCTTTTAGGGCTTGTTTCATCTGGTCGCACAGGTGGCAGTCGGGGCGTGTCAGGAGCTCGATCTCTATCGGGGCACTCACGCGCTTTCTAGCTCGTCTCGGATCTTTTTGGCCGCTTCGCGCGGATCCTCGTCCCGCGTGATCGCGCGGCCCACCACGATATAGCGGGCGCCGTCGCGGGCGACTTCGGCAGGGGTTGCGACCCGTTTTTGGTCGTGGCTTGCGGCAGCCCAAGCGGGGCGGACGCCTGGGACGAGCACATCGAGATGACCTTCGGTCGCTTCGCGCACGGCTCGGGTTTCTAGGGGCGAAGCCACCACGCCATCGAGGCCAGACTCCGCCGCAAGCCGCGCGAGGCGCACGACCTGCTCCTCGCTCGAGCTACCGATACCCACTTCGCGCAGATCGTCATCAGCGAGGTGCGTCAGCACGGTGACACCGAACACGCGAGGCCTGGCCATGCCCGCGATATTAGGCGCGCTCTTCCGCGCGGCCGCGGACGCCGCCTCCATCATCGCGCGGCCTCCCGCCGCGTGCACGTCGACGATAGACACGCCCGCGCGCGCCGCGACAGCGACCGCGCCCGCCACCGTGTTCGGGATGTCGTGGAACTTCAAATCGAGAAAAACTCGGCTCGCCGTCAGCTCTTCGAGAATGCGCGGGCCCACCGCGGTGAAGAGCTCTTTGCCGACTTTGAATAAATCCACCACGTCGGACAGCTCGTCTCGCAGTCTCAAGGCTTTGTCGAGCGTGTCGACATCGACCGCGACGATGAGCTCCGGGGTCATGAAAGGACACCGCCTGTCAGCGCCGAAATCGCTTCGACGTCGTGGCGCTCGCAATAGGCCTCGAGCCCGTCCAGCGTGCGCCTCCACACGGATGGGTCTACAAAGCTCATGGTGCCGATTTGCACCGCCGAAGCACCCGCGAGGATGAACTCGAGCGCGTCTTCGTGAGAGGTGATCCCCCCGATCCCGATAACGGGGATATTCACGGCTTTCGCGGTCTGGTAGACCATCCGCACCGCAATGGGACGGATGGCGGGACCGGACAGTCCACCCACGATGTTCGCGAGCCGGGGACGACGGCTCTCGACATCGATCGCCATGGCCGGCATCGTATTGATGAGAGAGATCGCATCGGCTCCCGCCGCTTCGACGCTCCGCGCCACCACCGTGATGTCGGTAACGTTGGGACTGAGCTTTGGGATGATCGGAAGCTTGGTCTGCGCTCGAACCGCCTCGGTCACCTTCGCCGCCATCCGCGGATCGCAACCGAAGAGAATCCCTCCCTCCTCGACGTTGGGGCAAGAGATGTTCAACTCGATAGCATGAACGCCCTCGACGCTGTCGAGGATATGCGCAAGCTCTTGATATTCCTCCACGGTACTGCCGCAAATGTTGACGAGGACGGTCGGCCCGAGCTCGCGAAGCCGCGGCATTTTTTCGTCGATGAATCGCCGGATACCCACTTCTTGGAGGCCGATGGCGTTCAACATCCCGGAAGGCGTTTCCCAGATGCGAGGCGGCGGGCAGCCTTCGCGCGGCTCGAGGTAGAGGCCTTTTACCGCGATGCCGCCAATAGCTTCGTAGTCAGAAACGTCGAGATACTCCGTCCCGTAGCCGAAAGTGCCGCTCGCAGCGATGAGCGGCGTGCGGAAGTGGAGCCGGGCAAACGACACGCTCAGGTCGGGCTTCATAGCGGGTGCGGGTCGCGATCCCATGCGATGACGCTTGCATCGAAGACGGGGCCTTCAGTGCAGGAACGCACATACTCGCTCGTATAGACGACACAGCCGAGACAGCACCCCATACCGCAGCCCATGCGCCGCTCGAGCGAAACCTCGTGGGGGATGCCTTTGGCCTTGGCGAGCTCGGCGACTTTCAACAACATGGGCGTCGGTCCGCAGGAATAGAGCTGCGTCTCGGCATCGAGAGCGTCGTCGAGCAGCGCTGTGACGCGGCCCCTCGTGCCCACGCTGCCATCCTCGGTCGTGCAGCGGACATCCATTCCGAGCGCCTCGAACACCTCACGCAAATACAGGTCATACGAGGTCCGGCCTCCGAGAAGAACGACGGCCACCTTCGACGCCGAGCTCAGCGCGCGGCAAAAGCCGACGAAGGGAGCGATACCGACGCCGCCCGCGACAACGACAGGGCGTTTACCTTCGGGCGGCATCGTGAAAGTGGAGCCTAGGGGTCCTAGACAATCGACCTCGTCGCCCGGGACCAGACGCGCCAGAGCGCGCGTCCCCCGTCCCACCTCTTTCACGAGCAGACTGAACCGGGAAGCTGCAACGTCGGTGTCGCAAAACGAATAAGGGCGGCGGAGCAACAAGCCCTCGTCGCCGGGCAGGCGCAGCATCGTGAACTGCCCCGGTCGGAGCTCGTTCGCAAGAAAGTCGGATTCGAACTCGAGAAGGCTGGCATCCGGCGAGAGGGACCGCCGCTCCAAGAGCTTAGCCCTCACGTCCCGTCTCATCGGGATGAGAGTATATCGCAGCGGGTTCTCAGGCCGCGTAGACGATGTTGTGGATACGGCCGATCTTACCGCGCTGCGTGAGGCGGTAGAAGCTGCGAAGCTCTGGAAGCAGAGCGCTCAGACGATCGCGCGAGAGTGCCGCTTGAACGACGTGGGTGCAGTAGCGGGAGGCGAGGGACGCCGCGGCTTTGTAACGCTCGCGCGTCACCGGTTCCAGCTCGGGACGAATCTGGAAATCGCCAAAGAGGCGGTCGAGCAAATTACAGGGCCCCCGGCCGTCATTCCGTGATGCTAGAAGGAGCATCCACGTAATGATGAACTTATCCACTTCCGCTTGAAGCTCGAGCTCGAGTTGGGTCACACGCCTCTCACGGGACGCACTATAGTGCAGGTACGCGAAATGGCTGACCTCCTCGATCGCCGTCACGAGCAGCTCGAAACTTTCGGGACGGATCGCTGTCGTCAAATCGATTTTGCTAAGCTGGTCGAGCGCCTCTTCCCCGATATAGACGCCGAGCTCGATCTCTTCACGGCTTTGCCCCTCGCGCACTAACACCGCCGCGCGCGCGGCGTCCTGGCCGAGACCCGTGCACATTTCCGAAGAAATGAGAAAGTCCTGGATATCGACTTCGAGCTCGAGACCGTAAACACGATCGATGTGTCGAAAAATAGAATCGATCATAGAGCTCCCCTCTGCTCTCTCAATGCACCTGCTTGGCGGATCGGTCGAGAAGGATCCCCTCGCGCTCTAGAAGCCTTTTGCTTCGCTCGCTTCCCGATTCGAGCCAACGCCCGTAGAGGCGCAAAATCGAGGGTGCATCGGTGAGGGCACTTTCCTCACTGACCTCGTTCAAAACATCAACGAAGCGGCGAAACTTTTGGGAGAGCTCTACGAACACCGCCCCGGCATCGCGAGGACTGAGCCCGGCGGCGCGCCCGTAAGCAGTCCCTCCCATGCGCATATAGTAGTCGAGCTCGACACGGCGCCGCGAGATGCTGTCGGCAAAAAAGCCGGAGACGAAGAGCGCGACATCACCGGTGAGCTTGAGTTTCGTGAAACGCGCGCGGCCGCGACTTCGCAGAGCCTCGCAATAAAGTTCGGCGATGGTAGCTTCCAGACCGGCCTCATACCTTTCGATCGCGACAAAGTTTTCGAGGAGCTTCACGAGATAGAAGGAAGAGAGCTCGCTCGACCGAAAGTTTTGACGGGCCATCACTTTCTCGACGACCTCCTTGAAATATTCGACCGGAGTTTCCGAGTGCAGAAGCGTGTCCATGATGTTTCCTCCTTTGAGCGATGACTCTTTTGAATGCAATTTGCGTGCACAAGAGGCCGTTCTCGGAGACGCGAGCAGAAGCTATTGAAAAGAAGGCGGTTGCACCTGAATTACAGTTTCTCGGCGGTCGAAAGGGGTGACAAAAACTGTCCCAAATTGGGTCGCACGATCAAAAGTTGTTCACTAGCAGTCAAGGGAGAGGAGTGCTAGTGCTAGCCAGGTAAACCTGAAAGCGTTCTAAATCCAAACCACACAGCTGACTCTCATCCCCACATCCCCTTACCTTTAAAAAGGCCGCTAAAAGCAAGGAGATGTGGGGATAAGAAAGAATTTGTTTCAGAACGTGGTACAAAATTCTCGTTTCTGACTGGTTAGAGCCTAGTACAGCTACTCGACGAAGGTGACCTTGTTGATGTCGGCGAGGGTCGTGATGCCGGCGAAGACTTTTTCGAGCGCTTGTGTGCGCAGGGGCGTCATGCCGCCTTGCTCGGCCGCATATTTGAGCTCAGCGCTGCTGCGTCTTTCGAGAATCAGCTGACGCAGACGATCATCGAGACTCAGAAGCTCGCACACGGCCGTGCGCCCATAAAAACCCGTCCCGTGACACTTGTAGCACCCGTGACCGACGAAGAACTCGCGATCGCGGCAGGCGCCCTCGAGTCCCGACAGGTCGAGCTCGGCCGAGCTCACGACGGCCGGCTCACGACAGCCGTCACAAATGCTGCGCACGAGACGCTGTGCCATCACGCAATTCAGCGCGGACACGAAGTTATAGGGCTCGACGCCCATATGCAAGAAACGACCGATGACATCGAAGGCGTTGTTCGCGTGAACGGTCGTGAACATGAGGTGGCCCGTCAAGGCCGCTTGCACCGCGATCTGCGCGGTCTCGCCATCGCGCACCTCACCGACCATGATCGTGTCCGGATCGTGACGCAGCACCGATCTCAAGCCCCGAGCGAAAGTCAGCCCTTTCTTCTCGTTCACGGGAATTTGCGTGATGTTCGGCAGCCGATACTCGACGGGATCTTCGATGGTGACAATCTTCGTTTCCGATGTAGCGATCTCGGAGAGCGCCGCGTAGAGCGTCGTCGTCTTGCCGCTTCCGGTTGGTCCGGTCACGAGCACCATGCCATAGGGCTCATGGATGAACTTTCGAAATCGCTTCAGCTCCTGCTCGGGAAACCCGAGCAGCTCGAGTCGAAGCTCCGAGAACTGCTCGCTGATGGACTCCTTGTCCAAGATCCGGATGACCACGTCTTCGCCATAGATACTCGGCATGATCGAAACGCGGAAATCGATCGGGCGCGAACCAATCTTGAGCTTGAAGCGGCCGTCCTGGGGGACCCGCTTCTCGGCGACGTCGAGCTCCGCCATGACCTTGAGCCTCGAGACGATCGCCTTATGGTGCTGGCGGTCGACCGGATCCATCGCGGGGTAGAGAACCCCGTCGATGCGATATTTCAGGAATACTTTCTCTTCTTTTGTCTCGACGTGAATGTCGCTCGCGCGGCGCTCGATACCATTGACCAAGAGGGAGTGGACGAGCTTGATGATGGGGCTCGATGTCTCAGGCGTCGCTGCGAGGTCTTCGTGCTCGTTGTCGTCTTCGGAGACGAGCTCGAGCTTGAGCTCCTCGGAAGCTTTGTCGAGCAAGAAGCTCGAGCTCCGGTTGCGCGCCAGGATCGCCTCGATCTGAAACGCTGCCGCGACCTCGATCGTAAGCGGCCGGCCCAGCGTGAGCTCGAGCTCGTCGAGCTCTCGATAGCGCTCGGGCTCCGCCAGCGCCACCACGACGCTTCCCTCTTCTTCTCGAAGCGGGACGATCCGGTAACGGAGAATAGAGTCCATGGGGATCTGCCGCCACACGGAAAGGTTCTCACGAAACGCAGCGAGGTCGACGAATGTAAAGCCGAGCTCCTGGGCGAGACGCTTCGCTTTCGCGAGCTCTTCCTCTTGCGCCCCGGCCGCGGTTTCCTGCCCGAGCGCGTTTTCGGTCTCGCTCAACCGTCTTTTCCTTTCTTCTCGCGTGTTGAACAATTCGACTTCATGCTAGACGTCCAGACAACGTTCTGTCAAACCGCGAACACCCGTAACCTTATGACTCCGCAACGCTTTGACATTCCTCTGTGCCAGTGCGACAATGCTTGAAACTCTCCCGCGAGACCCTCTCAAAAACGTGTATTCGGGGTTTCGTCGCTCTAGTTCGACGATCGAGACATGAATTTCCTGAAGAGCCTCCTTCCAGCGCCCGTCGTGGATCTCGGTTTCGTCCTGTTGCTCGTCTTCGGCATCTACATCGCCTTCAAGAAAGGGATCGAAAAGCTCAGAGAAAGCGGCCAATGGGACCGCTTCCTCGAAAAGCTTCCCGGAGCCGAACAGCTCCAGCTTCGGCGCTTCGAGCGCGAGATCAAACGATTCGAGAAAGCGGGCGACCTCGCGGGGGCGGCGCGCCTCTACGAAGAGGCGGAGTGGTACCCCGAGGCCATCAATATGTACATCCAAGCCGAAGATTACGTTTCGGCCGCGACACTCCACGAGGAGCTCGAGCAGTGGGAGCGCGCGGCCGACATGTACTTCCAAGCAGAAGATTGGAAGCGCGCCGCGCAAATGCTAGTCAAAGTCGGCAAACACGCCGAGGCGGCGAAACACTTCGAAGAGCACGGCCAGAAGATCGACGCCGCCAAGCTCTACTTCGACGCGGCTCAATACGACAAAGCCGCCGTGCTCTACGAAGACGTCTCCTATTTTCCGCAAGCCGCCAAATGCTTCGAGAAGCTCGGGGAACATGTCAAAGCGGCCCACAACTACGAGCAACAGTGGTCCGCATCGACCTCCGCCGGAGGTGGGGGGCTCATCGCCGGAGGCTCCGATCGAGAAGCGAGGGTCGCTCTTCACGCTGGGAAGCTCTACGAGCAAGGTGGCGCGCCCGAGCGGGCGGCCGAGCTCTACAAGCGCGCTGGTCTCTCGCGCCAGGCTGCGCAGCTCGCCGCCAAGGAAGGTCGCTACCTCGATGCCGCGGAGCTGCTCCTCAAAGAAGAGAACCTGAAAGGCGCCGCCGAGATGTTCGAAAAAGCCGGTCAGGACGAGCGGGCGGCCCTGTTGCAAGGAGAGATCGCCTTTCACGCCGGAGACAACGCCACGGCCGCAGACCATTTCCTGAGAGGCGGCGACAATCCGCGCGCGGCCGAGCTCTACGAATCCGTAGGCAATCTGGAAGGCGCCGCGCGAAGCTACGAGAGAGGCGACGCGCCTCTACAAGCGGCTGGGGTTTATCTAAGGGCTGGCGAGAAACAAAAAGCAGCTGCGATGTTCGAAGCCGGGGGAGACCGCGAACAGGCCGCCAAGCTCTATGAGGAGATCAAGGATTACTCGAAGGCCTCAGAGCTCTACGAACAAAGCGGACGCTCTTTTGAAGCAGGCAAGCTGGCCAAACAACAGGGCGACGGCGACCGCGCCATCCAGCTTCTGCAGCAGATCGACGGAGACCACGATCACTATGACGACGCCACGCTCGTCCTAGCGCGCCTGTTCATCGAGAAGAAACTGCCAGCGCTCGCCGTGGACAAGCTCGAGCGGTTGCTAGGTGACCAACAAATCAGCGCGAAGACCCTCGAGCACTTTTACTGGCTCGGACGCGCTTTCGAAGAGCTCGGGAAGACATCCGAGGCGATCGACAGGTTCCGGAAAGTGCTGACCGAGCGCTACGGCTACGAAGATGTGGAGCAGCGTATCGCTCGTTTGAGCGCAGGTAGCGCGGCCGAGCCGCCGACCCAAGGACTGCCTCCGGCACAACCCGCGGCTCCCGCGCCTCCCGCAGCTCCTGCTCCTCCTGCACCCGCAGCGGCGGCCGGGCAAGCAGCGTCTCCGATTCAACTCGGCGAGCTTCTTGGAAAGGGGCTGCTCGGAACCACGCACAAAGGAGTCGATACCCGCAATCAGAGCCCGGTCATCATCAAGCTTCTGCGCCAGGACCTGATCCAAAACAAGAGCATCCTGCAGCAGTTCATCGCGGAAGCCAAGCTCGCCCGAAACCTCGAACATCCGAGCCTCGTCCGCTTGCTCGGCGTCATCCAAGTTCAAGGCTCGAAGGCCGCCGTCACCGAGTACGTGGAGGGATTCAGCTTGTCGACGTTCCTCGAGCGCAATAAACGCGTTTCGGTCAAACAAGGGATGGATCTGCTTTCTACGCTCGCAGCAGCGATCAGCTACGCGCATGAGAGAAAACTCCTTCATCGTGATTTGAAGCTCACCAACATCCTGATCGGCGCGGGCGGCAAGCTCAAGATCACCGGGTTCGGCATGGGCGCGCTACGCGTAGCTCAACTCGGAAGAGCCGATGGCTACCCAGCCCCCGAGTTTCTGAGCGGCGCCGCCATCGGCCCGCGCTCCGACATCTACTCCCTAGGCGCCGTCATCTTCCATGCGTTGACAGGTAGCAACCCGGCAAGCGAGGAAGCCTGTGCGAACGGGGCACCGCCGCTCCGCCAGCTATGCCCCGACGCGTCAGCGACATTCGAGCAAGTTCTCGCGCGTTGCCTCTCAAACGACCCCGCGGACCGCTTCGCGTCAGCTCAAGAAGTGATCGCCGCGCTTCAAGCCGCTCCGGGCTAGCCGCTACGGCCAAGACAATGTCTAAAAGAAAAGTAGAGGTGGGGATTGTGTGGAGAGGTGGGGATAAAAGAATACTTTTTCGGGTCTTCCGCAAAATCTGTGGGTAGAAACCGTCTGCCATCGCCCCCTCAGCAGACCACGGTGCTCGCCGGCGTA
>SMVB01327776.1_pt1 | contig 37432 bp, 29 predicted proteins | sample 2456461 | NCBI WGS metagenome assembly SMVB01 (sample SAMN11095934, study PRJNA526329) | marine sediment metagenome | biome: Marine sediment; feature: Surficial sediment; material: Deep marine sediment; isolation source: Hadal surficial sediment | place: Pacific Ocean | collected 2014-05 | depth...
ACGATTTCAACTCCGAGGAGCTGTTGAGCTTCGAGCTGGGCTATCGCTTCTATCAGCTGGATTGGTTGACGGCGGAGATCTCCGCGTTCTACTCGATCTATGACGACGTATCCGGTCTGGTCGGCCCGCCACCCATCGGCCCATTCGTCTTTGCCAACCCGGGCGATGTCAGGGTTGGTGGCGGCGAGCTCGAGATCAGTCTGCTGCCCACGGATTGGTGGCGGCTCACCGCGGGCTATTCCGTCATGTTCTTCGACGAAGATGGACCCCCGAATCCGCTGGACAGCAGCAGGCTGAAGAACACGCATCCGAGGCATCAGGTCACACTGCGATCGGTTTTCGACCTGCCCGCCGACTTCGAATTCGACGCCGCGATCTTCTACGTCGATGGGCTGCCGGATGTAACGCCGACGCTTCGCTCGAATAACGTGACGCAATACGTTCGACTCGACCTGCGACTCGGCTGGCAGCCGCTCGATTGGCTCGAGGTCTCGTTGGTCGCGCAGAACCTGACCGATGCGCGACACCCGGAGTACAATGACATCCAGCGCAACGAATCGACCCAGATGCCTCGATCTGGCTATGCCCGGGTGACGGTCGACTTCTGACAGGCAGCGAATAAATGCCGTTGGATGTTGTGTGGGGCCGCTCGGGACGCGTGCGCTTCGCGATTTTCGAGGACATGTGTGCGCTTCGAGCCCGGTCCAGGGCTATGCTGCGCGGCCGGAGGAATGCCCCGCATGTCGATCGTGGATGACGTCACCGCTCAATTGAAGGCTGCCATGAAGGCCAAGGACGCGCGTCGGCTCGCGACGCTGCGTTCGATGCGCACGGCCTTCTTGAACGAGATGAAGAAGGACGGCTCGGACTCCGTCTCGGATGAAGTCTGCGGGGGGCTAGTCCACAAGCTCGCGAAGCAGCGAAAAGAGAGCATCGAGGCCTTCGATCAGGCCGGCCGAGACGAAATGGCGGACGCCGAGCGGGCGGAACTCGTGGTGCTCGAGGAATTCCTACCCCAATTGGCCGACGCATCGCAGACCCGCGTGTGGGTCGAAGAAGCGATCGCTACGACCGGCGCGAGTGGAGCCAAGGAAATGGGCAAGGTGATGGGAGCGCTGATGAAGGCGCACAAGGCCGACATCGACGGAAACGTGGCCCGGGGCATCGTCCAGGAGCTGCTCAGCTGAGCGACCGGGAGCACCGAGGCCCGCGTTGGGCGATCTCAGGCGATGATCAAGCGATAGTCACGCGATATGGTCCCGCGTGTCGATCGATCTCGGTCGACGACAGCCGACCCCTCATTCGCCGAAAGGTGGCCCGAGGAATGGGTCTATGGAGCTCCCAATTCGCTGTTTCGGGAGTCGTCTGCTCGATTCTCGACGTTTCCTGCTCACACGGAGTGCTTCGCCCGATGGATTCCGCAATGCTCGATCGCCCGAGTCGGAATCGCTCCGAAATAGCACGCTGAAAGCCACCCCGAGATCCCCTCGAGGTCGGGAAAGAGTCGTTCTCTCAGGATCTCGTTCACCTCGAGTGCCCGCTGGATCAGTCCCAACGCCTGGGCCGGTGGGCCGTCACGCCGATTCTCCGATCGGTCCTTGATGTAGTTTCGCCAAACCACCCAGATCGCCACTCGATACAGCGCACCTTGACGCCGCTTCGAAAACGCAATCGTTTCGCGTTTATGATTGGCACTGCTGTGGCGCAACAGGAGATCGGCCAGATTCACGGGGAAGAGCGGGTTCTGGGGGGTCCGCGACGCCCGGGAGGACGTTGTTTCATGTTGGAAGGTTCGGTCTCGGAGTCGCCTCATGGCTTGGGGGTAGGCCGGGTGCTCATCTGAACGGAGGACCGTTCGACTGCCAGGGGGGAGGACTCGCCTCAGGAGTTCCTCCACTCTTTTCCGAGTGGCCTGTGGATCCGGTCTTCCGTACTTCTCTTCCAGAATTCTGCGCTTGAGCCGCTGAGCGGGTCGCATCGTGCCACTTCGGCGGAGCTCAGCATCGTTGAACCCATACACGTAGTGCGAGGTGCCCACCAGGAGGTTCAGGTCGAAGGGCCAGTACTGGCTGTGCTCGAAGGTGCGAAATCCGTCCAGTACGAGGGGCTCGCAGGGCGCCTCTCGCGGACGCAATCGTTCATGGAAGAGAAGGCAGTGGCGGCCGAGGTGTTCGCTGAGGCGCTGAATCGTCGTTTTCGAAACGTGCATCTCGCGGGCGATCTGTCGGAACCCAGAGCAAGCCAGCAGGCGGTAGAAGAGGGGTTCGAGCAGATCCGCTCGGCGGAGCCAGTAGTGGGTGGAGAAGGTTTGTGAACTGAAGTTCCGGCCACAATGATGACAGAGGTACCGTTGAATCCGGTGGGGTTTTTGATCGCGAGAGAAGAAACCCTTCTTCTTGAAGCGCCAAGGCTTTGAGTTTACACGGGAATCACAAGTCGGGTTGGGACAAAAGCGGGGGACGGACGGAATCGACGAAGGCGACATGTCTCCCGACTAAGCAGGGTTCGTGCCAGACCCAATTTACGGGCCACCTCTTATTCGCCATAGAACCGACTGATGGTTTCGATGACGCAGGCGGGGCGGTCCTGGCCTTCGATCTCGATGATGATCGTCACCTTCACCTGGATCCCGCCGTCCTTCGTCTCCTCAGCGGTGGTGACGGTGCCGGTTCCGCGGATTCGGGAGCCGACCGTGACCGGCGACGGGAAGCGGATCTTGTCGCAGCCGTAATTCACGCCCATCGAGGTCCCCTGGACCTCCATCAGCTGGGGCAGGAATAGATTGGCCAGCGAGGCCGTCAGATAGCCATGGGCGATCGGCGCGCCGAAGGGACCGTCCTTGGCCTTCTCGATATCGACATGGATCCACTGATGGTCGCCGGTGGCGTCCGCGAACGTGTTGATGCGCTGCTGATCGATCTCGAGCCAATCGGTTGCGCCGAGGTCCTCCCCGACCGCGTCCTTGAGTTCGAAGGGCGTTTTGAATACTCGCATGGTGATTGCTCCTGCGCGGATACTCGGTCTGGCGCTCGCTCTGGGTCGCTTCTGATGAGCCGCGGTTTGAGGCGTTGAGAGAGACTAGAGTCCGAGATGTACGGCGATACGTTCTCGATGATAGGCGGGGTCCCCCAGGCAGCTCTCGCTCGCCCGCGCGCGCTTGAAATGCAGATGCGGGTCGTATTCCCAGGTGAAGCCGACGCCGCCGTGGATCTGGATATTCTCCGAAGCACATTGAAAATACGATTCCGAGCACCAGGCCTTCGCGAGCGAGGCATTCGACGAGAGGTCGTCGCTCCCGTCATCGGCGATGCAGGCGGCGTAGTACAGTGCAGAGCGAGCGGATTCGACCGCGACCATCATGTCCGCACATTTGTGCTTGATCGCCTGGAACGATCCGATCGGTCGTCCGAATTGTTCGCGTTCCTTGGCGTATTCCACCGACATGTCGAGACATCGCTGGGCGCCGCCGACCTGCTCGGCGGCCAGCGCGATCGCCGCGAGGTCGAGGGTGCGTCGCAGACCGGGCCAGGCGGCTCCGGGCTCGCCCAGGCAAGCCTCCGGGCCGACCCGTACCGCCGATAACTGAATCTCGGCCTGTCGCCGGGTCTGGTCCATCGTCGGAAGGGCCCTGCGCGAGACACCCGGCTGGTTGCCGTCGATCAGGAAGACCGAGAGCCCCTCTTCGCCGCTCGTTCCGGGCGCACGGGCCGCCACCAGGATCAGGTCGGCGGAGTGGCCGTCGATGACCCAGCATTTGGTGCCCTCGAGAACGAAGCCGTCGCCGTCGGGCGTGGCGGTCGCCTGGACCCCGTCCGCGTCCCAGCGGCCGCTCGCTTCGGCAAAGGCGAGGGTGGCGGTCGCCGTCCCCTCCGCGATCGCCGGGAGATGCGCAGCTTTCTGGGGTTCACTTGCGACCTCGAGCAGGGTGTTTGCGGCCAGCGCCACCGTCGAGAAGAAGGGGGCACAAAGGATCGCTTCGCCGGCGGCTTCAAGAATGACGACGAGGTCTACGTAGCCGAGCCCCAGCCCGCCATATTCCTCGGGAATATGCACGCAGGGCCAGCCCAGCTCGGTCGCGATCTGCTTCCAGACCTTGGCGTCGTAGCCCAGCGGCGTCTCCATTGCCGCGCGAATCTGCTCCGGGCCGGAGGCTTCCTCCAGGAAGCTCCGCGCCATCGAGCGGAGTTCCTCCTGTTCTTCGCTGAATCGAAAATCCATCTTGGGTCTCAGTCTCTGCTCAGGTCCCGTGGACCTTCTGGGGGGGCTGCGCCTCGCCGATCAATTCCATCACCTTCGAACCGATCTCGTCCGGTGCCCACTTGGCACCCTTGTCGAAGGTCGGGCCATCGCGCCATCCGTCGGATACGCCGATCAGGCCGCCCTTGACCTCGAAGACCCGCCCGCTGACTTCGCGCGACAGCGGGCTGCCGAGCCAGACGACGAGTGGCGAGACGTTTCCGGGGTGGGATTCATCGAAGCTCCCGTCTTCGGGCGGCTTCATGTCGCTGAAAATCGCTTCGGTCATGCGCGTGCGTGCCGCCGGAGCGATCGCATTCGCGGTCACGCCATAACGGCCGAGTTCGGCGGCCTGCACCAGCGTGAGTCCGGCGATTCCCGCTTTGGCGGCGGAGTAGGCGCCCTGACCGATGCTGCCCTGGAGGCCCGCACCCGAACTCGTGTTGATGATCCGGGCGTCTACCGGTTCGCCCGCCTTCGACTGGGCACGCCAATGTGAACAAGCGTGTTGGCTGATGCAGAAGTGGCCCTTCAGGTGAACGTTGATGACCGCGTCCCACTCCTCTTCCGTGGTCGAGACGAACATGCGATCGCGCAGGAAGCCGGCGTTGTTCACGACGACGTCGATCCGCCCGAAGGTGTCGAGCGCTTGCTCGACGATCCGTCCGCCCGCAGCGAATTCCGACACGCTCTCCGTGTTGGCCGCCGCCTCGCCGCCCAGGGCTCGGATCTCGTCCGCGACGGCTTCCGCCGGCCCCTTCGATTCGCCCCCCCCATCATTCGAGACCCCGAGGTCGTTCACGATGACCTTGGCCCCTTCGGCCGCGAAGGCGAGCGCGTGCTCGCGTCCCAATCCCCCTCCGGCGCCGGTCACGATGACGACGCGTCCTTCACAAATGCCGCTCATGCGGAAATCCTTTCTCGTTCTCTGGTTCTCTGGTCCCGGTCTGGGTGCAGACGATCCGTCGCCCGGCCATCGACTAAAAGAGGTTTGAGGTAGTTTCAGGCGGTTTCGAGCGGCTAGAGCCGCTCCAGAATCGTCACATTCGCCTGTCCGCCACCTTCGCACATCGTTTGAAGGCCGTAGCGGGCACCCGTTCGCTCCATCTCGTTGAGCAGCGTGGTCATGAGGCGCGTTCCCGTCGCGCCGATCGGATGGCCCAGCGCCATCGCGCCGCCGTTCCTGTTCACGGTCTCCATGTCCCAGTCGAATTCCTTCTGCCAGGCGAGGACGACCGAAGCGAAGGCCTCGTTGATCTCGACGACGTCGATCTCGTTCTTGTTCATGCCGGCCTTCTCGAGTGCGCGCCGGGTCGCCGGAATCGGCGCCGAGAGCATGAAGATCGGATCGTCGGCGAGCACCGAAATGTGATGGATCCGGGCGCGGGGCTTGAGGCCGTGGTCCTTGACCGCCTGTTCGGAGGCCACGAGAACCGCCGTCGCACCGTCCGAGATCTGACTGGCGTGTGCGGCGGTCAGCTTTCCGCCTTCGACGAGCGGCTTCAAGCTGGCGAGTTTCTCGGGGTTCGGTTCGCGCATCCCCTCATCGTCCTCGATGCCCGCGATCGGCAGGATCTCGCTCTTGAAGCGACCTTCCTTCGTCGCTGCGATCGCGCGCAGGTGACTGGTGATCGCGAGTTCGTCCATGTCCTCTCGCGAGATGTCCCATTTGTCGGCGATCATTTCGGCACCGCGAAATTGCGAGACCTCCTGGCTACCGTAGCGGTCGACCCAGCCCTTCGAACCCGAGAAGGGGTCGTCGAAGCCGAGGTCTGCGGCGCAGGTCATGGCCGAGGAGATCGGGATCTGGCTCATGCTCTGAACCCCTCCCGCGACGATCAGATCGGCGGTTCCGCTCAAGACGCCCTGTGCCGCGAAGTGGACCGACTGTTGGGAGGAGCCGCATTGGCGATCGATCGTGACGCCTGGAACGTGCTGGGGCAGGCCGGCGGCGAGCCAGCAGGTACGCGCAATGTCTCCCGCTTGGGAACCAATCGCGTCGCAGCATCCGAAGATCACGTCCTCGACGGCATTCGGATCGACCTGGGTTCGCTCCATCAGGCCCTTGATCACATGTGCTCCGAGGTCCGCTGAATGAATGCCGGCGAGGCCTCCGTTGCGTTTGCCGACGGGGGTCCGGACTGCGTCGATGATATATGCCTCTGCCATTTCTCTTCTCCTGATCGGAGTCGTTCGCCGGGCGGGAACGATCCATGATTGTCCGCGAGCGCGCAGCCCGCAACCGATGAACTAACGCGTACAGAGCACCGACGAGCCGTGACCGAAGAGGCCCTGGTTCGCGGTGATGCCGACCTTGGCGCCTTCGACCTGTCGTTCACCCGCCTGGCCGCGGAGCTGCCACGTCAGCTCGCAGACCTGCGCGATGGCCTGGGCGGGGACCGCCTCGCCGAAACAGCCGAGGCCGCCACTCGGGTTGACGGGAATGCGTCCGCCGATTTCGGTGTCGCCGCTGCGCAGCAGCGCTTCGGCTTCGCCGGGTTTGCACAGTCCGATATTCTCGTACCAATCCAGCTCGAGCGCTGACGAAAGGTCGTAGACCTCGGCGAGGTCGACATCCTCCGGGCCGATGCCTGCCTCCTGATAGGCGGCGTAGGCGATCGAGTCCCGGAAGCTCCGATCCGGGGCCGGGATGCCCGCGGCGGAGTCGGTCGAGAAGTCGGGCATGTCGATCACGGTCTGTGGGAAGGTCGGCGAGATCGTCGAAACGCCCGAAATCCGCACCGGGCTCGCGATGCCACGCTTCTTCGCGAAGTCCATCGACGTAATCACGAGGGCGGCACCGCCATCGCTGGTCGCGCAGATTTCGAAGAGTCGCAGCGGTTGCGAGACCAGCGGCGACGCGAGCACTTCTTCCTCGGTAAAGATCTTCTTGTAGCGCGCATTCGGGTTCGAGATGCCGTGTCGGCTGTTCTTGACCTTGACGCGGGCGAAGTCCTGCTCGGTGGCTCCGTAGAGATCCATCCGACGCCGTGCCCAGAGCCCGAAATAGGTCGGGTTCGTCGCGCCCAGCAGGTGGAATCGGAGCCAGTCGGGGTCGAGGGCGCGCTCGCCCTTGTTCGGCGCGAGGAAGCCCTTGGGCGTGGTGTCGGCCCCGACCACGACGACGACCTCGGCCATCCCGGAGAGGATGCGCGTTCGGGCGATGTCGATCGCGTGGGCGCCCGTCGCACAGGCGGCATAACAGCTTGCGATCGGAATGCCCGTCCAGCCCATGGCCTTCGCGAAGGTCGCTCCGGCGACGTAGCCCGGGTAGCCGTTTCGCATCGTGTCACCGCCGACGAGGAAATCGACATCCGTCCATTCGAGGCCCGCGTCCTGCATCGCCTGCTTGATGGCGACCACGCCGTATTCAGCGAAGTTGCGTCCCCATTTGCCCCAGGGATGCATGCCTGCACCCATGATCGCGACGTCGTTCTTGCTCATCTCGTTCTCCTTGCACCGCACGGCCCTGCACCGTGCTGCCTATCACCCGACCACTCTACTTGAAACCGTTCGTTTACCGCATACTAAGGCCGGTTGGATCTGACTGGTGCGCGCCTCGCGCGCACTGATTAGCCGGTTGGATCTGACTGGTGCGCGCCTCGCGCGCACTGATTAGTTCGTGACGGGCTTCCATTTCCAGATGATGTACTCGTTCTCGTCGTCTTCGTAGAGCGTGCCGAGGACGAGCTGCATTTCCTGACCCACCTCGATCGACTCTGGATCGACGCCCTCCGCGAGTTGTCCGAGGACCACCATGCGCTCCTCGGTCAGCTCGACCGCCGCGACCGTATAGGGCTCGAAGGGCGTAGGCGAGATATAGGGCGCCGGAGGTTGGTAGTGGTTGGTCGTATAGGACCAGAGCTTGCCGCGATTGGAGAGCGCGACTTCCTTGAGTTCGGCGTCGGCGTGGCCCGGTGCACGGCTGATGGCCACGTCCTTCGGAAAGAAGAACGTCCCGCTCGACTCGTCCTTGTAGCCGAGGAGCTGGGGATTTTCTTCGTCCATCGTGAGCCAGCCCTCGATCGCGGGGACCCGTTTCTTTGCAGCACTCATCTCAACTGACTCCTTGGCTGGGCCCGGATCCGGCGATTCGGGTCCCGGGGCATTCGTAGCTCGAGCTTTTCTCTCTCGATCGGGGCAGGCGTGACTCGCCAGAATACCCCGCCCGATGCTGATTTCTCATCCTGCGGACGCAAAAAGCGGCGTGAATCCAAAGCTGATCGCCGGCAACTGGTCCTCGAAGAGGGCGCCGGCGACGCGCTCTCGGTGCCACGCCGTCTCGCCCCAGGCCAGATCCAACGTCCAGGCGCGCCGCATCCAGACGTGCAGGTCTTGTTCCCAGGTATATCCGAGGGCGCCGTGGACCTGCAAAGACGCCGAGGCGGCCTGGAGTGCGGCTTCGCCGGCGCTGATCTTCGCCATCGAGACGTCGACGGAGCGGGATTCCACGCCCTGGGCCACCGAGTGCGCGGCGCGTTCGACGTGGCTGCGGGCGTATTCGAGCATGACCTTCACGTCCGCGATCTGGTGTTTGACGGCCTGGAAGCTACCGATCGGCACGCCGAACTGCTTTCTCTCGCTGGTGTACTCGACGGACATCGCGATCAACTGATCGCAGGCCCCGAGCTGCTGAGCCGCGGCCGCGAGAGCACCCCGGTCGAGTGCCGCGGTCTCGAGCCGGTCCGCGTCCTCGCCGCTCGCGATCAGTTGATCGGGCTGTGGATCGAACTCGACCGTCGCGAGCTTCTGGGACGGGTCGTTGGATTTCTGCGGCGTGATGCGCGCGGAATTCTTGGGGACGGCATAGAGCCCGTCGCCGGATCGCAGGATCAGCAGATCGGCCACTTCCGCTTCGGGCACGAGCGGGGAGGACGGCTGGCCCACCGCCACGATGGCTTCGCCCGCGGCGATTTTCGGGAGCCACTCGGCGGCGAGCGCGGCGTTGCCGCAATCGCGCAGCAGCGGGACGGCGACCGCCGCCGTCGGGACGACGGGCTCGGCGAGCGCTGCGCGACCGATTTCGACCATCACCAGCACGAGATCGATCTCGTTCATGCCGAGTCCGCCGTGCTCTTCGGGCACGAGCAATCCGGGCACACCGATCTCTGCAAATTTGGCCCAGAATTCTGGAGATCGGCCGGTCTCCGTCTGCCACTGACCGCGGACGAAGTCGACGGTGCACTCTCCCGACAGGAAGTCTCGAACGGTTTCCTGGAGAAGTCGTTGGTCTTCGGTGAAGTTGAATTCCATGGTATTCGCCTGCTTTCCGGCTATTCGCGTCTATTTTCGAGGCATGCCGAGGATACGCTCGGCGATGATGTTGCGTTGGATCTCGTTCGTGCCCGCGTAGATCGGACCGGCGATGGCGAAGATATATCCATCGAGCCATTCGCCGACGTCGCCCGCGGCGGAGGAGCCCGGCAGGAGTTCCGCGCGAACCCCGAGCAGCTTGAGCGCGGTCTCGTGCATCTTCGTGTCGAGCTCGGACCAGAAGATCTTGTTGAGGCTCGACTCGGCGCCGATCTTGCCGCCCGCCAGCAGTCGCGAAACAGTTTGATAGGTGTTGAGCGCGTACGCCTCGGCGTCCATCCAACATTGCGCCACCGTGCCGCGCAGCTCGGGCGCGACATAGACACCGCTCGCCAGCGTCTTCTTGTAGAGCTCGACGAGCTTGCGAGCCGTGTCCTGGAAGCGGGCGGGGCTGCGCAGCATGAGCCCACGCTCGAAGCCGGCCGTCGCCATCGCGACGTCCCAACCCTTACCCTCGTCGCCGAGCTGATTCTCGATCGGTACGCGGGCATCGTCGAAGAACACCTCGGCAAACGCCTTCTTGTTGTTCAGCTTCTCGATGGGCCGGACGGTAACTCCGGGCGTGTCGAGGGGGATGAGAATGAAGGTCAAACCCTTGTGGCGACTGGAATCTGGATCCGAACGGAACATACCGAAGAGCCAGTGCGCGAAGGCGCCGCGGCTGGCCCAGGTCTTCTGACCGTTGATGACGAAATGATCGCCATCCTTGATGGCGGTGGCTTGGATATTCGCCATGTCCGAGCCGGCATTCGGCTCCGACCAGCCCTGCGCCCAGACTTCTTCGGAGGACGCCATCTTGGGCAGGAAGCGCGCCTTCTGTTCGGGTGTGCCGACTTCCATGATGGTCGGACCGAGCAGGAAGATGCCGTTCTGATTGACGCGACCCGGCGCGCCGGCGCGGTAATACTCCTCTTCGAAGATGAGCCATTCGAGGAGATTCGCGCCACGGCCGCCGTACTCGACGGGCCACGGGACCATCGCGAAGCCACCGGCGTGGAGCTTCTTTTCCCATTCGCGGTGCGCCTCGAAGCCCTCCTTCGTATCGAACGAGGCCAGCTTCTGCTTCGGAACATTGGCTTCGAGCCAGGTGCGGGCCTCCTTGCGGAAGGCCTCTTGCTCGGGGGTGTAGTTCAGGTCCATGTCGTTCCCTTGTAGAAGGAGAGGGCGATCGCGGGGTAAGACGGCGGCATCGCTAGAATTTTGCGTCCCGCTTTTCGACGAAGGCGTTTCGGGCCTCCTGGGAGTCGGGTGTCGTATAGAGTTCGAGTGTGAAGCCCTGCTCGAAGCGATAGCTCTTCTTGACGTCGAGGACTTCGATGCCGTTCACAGCGGCCTTGGCCAGACGAAGTGCCGCCGGGCTCTTGGCGGCGATCGAACGCGCGACTTCCATCACCTCGTCCTGAAGCTTCTCACGCGGGACGACCGATACGCAGCCGCCCAACCGATAGAGTTCGTCGGCGCTGATCGTCTCGCAGGTGTAGAGCATTCGACGTGCCTTCTGGACGCCGACCAGTCGCATCAGATGGGTCGCCGCGCCCAGCGCCCCGCGATCGATCTCGGGAAGCTGGAAGGTCGCATCCTCGGAGGCGATGACGAAGTCGGCGGCACCGGAGATTCCGATCCCTCCGCCGATGCAAAAGCCATGAACCGCCGCGATCGTGGGAACCGGGGAGTCGTAGACGGCGGCGAAGCTGTCGTAGCACCCGCGATTCAATTCGACGATCAGGTCGCTGTTCGCCGCGAGCTCCTTGATGTCGACGCCGGCCTGGAAACCACGACCCTCCGAGCGGATCACGATGCAATTGACTTGCGCGTTGCGGCCGAGCGCGGTCATCTTGTCCGCGAATTCTCGCCAACCCGCGTTGCCAAGGGCGTTCACCGGCGGTGCGTTGATGATCAGTTGACCCACACCGTCCTGAACCTCGATATCGATTGCCATGAACGATCCTCTCCCGGTCGCCTATCGCGCGACCCTGCTTGAATCCGTCTGCTTGTCCGGTCGCACGCGCCCGGGCGAATCCGACTCATCCGGTCCGTCCCGAGCGCAGAGAATCAGGGGCAGAGCCGTTTCAGGGTTTGCTCGGCCTCTTCGACGATCTGGCGTACGAGGGCCTCGCACGTCGGCCGGTCGTCGATCACGCCCGCCACGGTTCCGCTCGCGAGATAACCCCGTACGGGGTCGCCATCCGCGACCGCGATGCGTGCCAGGATCGGGGCGTTCGCCGCCATGATCATCTGGGCATTCGTGAGCTTCTGATTGCGCCGCATCGCCAGCCCGCTTCGCAGCAGGTCCTGGATCGAGGCTCCCGTTTCGCGTCGCAGCGCGAGCGCGTTCCGGAAGGCCATCCAGAGCTTCCGGATCGGACCGGCGCTTTCGAGCTTGCGGAGCAACTCGTTGGCGATCATGCGTTGGGGCATGCCGTCGAGTGCCGTGCTCAAGACGACGTCGCTCATCTCGGCCTGGAGATAGCGCTCGAGGGTGATGTCGGGGACGGGACTCTCGGCGGTCATCAGAAAGCGCGTGCCCATTGCGACGCCTTCGGCGCCGAAGGCGAGGGCGGCGACGAGGCCGCGTCCGTCTCGGAATCCCCCTGCGGCGACGACTGGCACGTCGACGGCGTCTGCAGCCGCGGACGCGAGCAGCGAGGTCGGGGTCGAACCCGTATGGCCGCCCCCTTCTCCACCCTGGACGATGATGATGTCGGCGCCGAGCTTCTCGGCTTTCGGGGCGTGCTTGACCGCGCCGCAGGTGGGGACACAGATGACGCCGCCGTCCTTCAGTTTCCGGATCAATTCGGCGTTCGGTGCACGGTTGTAGCCCGCCGCGCGGACATTCTGGCGGATGATCGCGTCGGAGATCACGTCGGCACCCGGCGCGTCCATCAGGAAGTTCACGCCGAAGGGACGATCCGTCAGCTTCCGGATTTCGAGAATCGCCGCTTCGACTTCTTCGGGCGGAATCGTCGCAGCCGCAAGAAAACCGAAGGCTCCCGCATTGCACGCGGCGGCGACCAGCGGCGGCGTGGCAACCCAACCCATTCCCGTCTGAATGATCGGGTATTCGCAGCCGAGCAGTTCGGTAACGCGTGTCTGAAGCGGATTGGGCAAGCTGGGGGCTCCCGAAGGTCATCGTAGCAGAACGGCTCGCGCCGACTCTTCGCGGTGGGTGTCGTGGGTAGGGTGGGTGCTGCCGGTGCAGCCAGGTCGTGTGGGCCCGACCGGATTTCCGTTATTCCGGGTTGGCGACTTCCCGACCCAGAAAACCCTTCGGATCGATCGTGTCGCGAATGAGTGCGAGTTCTTCCGCGGTCGGGAGACGTGTCTGCGGGATGTCACCCTCGATCACGAGTTCGAAGCCCGTGTTCTCGACGACCTGATCGACGCTGACCCCTGGATGGAGCGATTTGAGGCGCATGCGCTTGTCCGGCGTCTCGAAGTCGTAGACCGCGAGATTCGAGATCACCAGGCGGATATCGTGTGCCCGGGTCGACGCCGGATTCAGCCTTGCCGCGCGGTCGTAGCCGACGCCGGACACGACATCGACCTCTGGGACGAAAACCCGGGCAGTCTGGTTGGCAACCCAATAGCTCGTGATATGCGAGATCGTGTTGCCCGGTGCACCGCGCATCCCGAGTAGCTGGGCCTTCGGTTTCGCATGTTCGCCTATGCAGGCGAAGTTCTGGTTGCCGAAGGTGTCGATCTGGCTGGCCGCCATGATCACGTGGCGATTTCCATTCCAGACATGATCGAAGATCGCTCGGAACGGGAGCCAGGCTTCGACGACCAGTTCATGGCCGGGACCGGAGACCGGGTTGGGTTCGTCGACGACGGTGCAGATGCCGTCGGTCATGAGCAGATCTGGTTCGAAGGTCGCCTTGGCGAGCCGTGCGCCGATGGCCGGCGCCGTGCCGAAGCAGCTTGCCAGGATCTCGCCGTTGCCCCGAAACGCATCGGCACAAGCGACAGCGCAGACTTCACCTCTTGTTGCGGCGAGGGTTGTATCACTCATCGTTTCGCCACCGCCTCCTGGTACTCGGCCTCGCTTTCGAGATCGAGATAGGTCTTCTTGAATTCGAGCCAGGCATCTTCGTCCTTGGCCGTTGCGGCGTATTCCTTCTGGAACGCCTCGTCGCGGCCATAATCCGGCTCGCATTCCGTAAAGTGAGCGCCGCCCGGTGCTTCGATCACACCGTCGACCATCGTACGATTGATGATTCTAGATTGAAGAGGACCCTCGTTCGCCATCTCCGCGGTCGACATGATCTTCTCGACCGTCATGAATCGCCGCTTTGCGGCACGACAAAAGGTGTCGTCGAAATAGGGGTCGGGCCCGAGATACTGGCCGTTGCCGCGAACGTCACCCCGGTTCATATGGATGAAGGCCACATCGAGATTGAGCGCCGGCATCGCGACCAGCTCTTCTCCATCCTCATAAGGTGATTTCACGAGTTTGATGTCGGGATTGATGTCGAGTACGTCGGAGCCCAGGCCTGCGCGGGTCGGGAGGAAGGGCAGCTTGTGCGAGGCCGCGAGCAGCCCCCATTGGAGCATGCCTTCGTCGAGTTCCGCCGCCTGGATCGCACCGGCCTGGCGCGCCTTTCGGAAATGCGGCTCGAGCGCGATCGAGTCGAGGGAGACGAAGCCGTAGATGAGCTTACTAATCTTGCCGGCATTGCAGAGCAGACCGACCTCCGGCCCGCCATAGGTCACGACCGTGAGGTCCTTGACGCTGGATCGAAGGATTTCGCGCACGATCGACATCGGCTTACGGCGCGAGCCCCAGCCTCCGATCCCAATTGTCATTCCATCACGGAGCTCCGAGACCGCCTCGCGCTCCGTCGTCCGCTTGTCCATCGCTTGCTCCGTTCATCGGGGTTGCCCGTCACAGGTCCGCTCGGTCCGCCGGATCGGGCAGGCACGGGGCTGGCTGCGAGGGCATCCGTCTGAGGTTTCGGCTTGCGCGTGGGCTCGGCTCGACACCGGGTCCGCGGGAAACCGCTCGTTTCTGTTCGGGATCCCGCGGGTCGCTCAGATGCGGGGTGAGACCCGGGATCGCGCGGTCCGGCGGCGCCGAACCGAGGCGTATCATAACGATACGTTCCGGTTCTCTCTACCCCTGGCGCCGGTCTCTCGCGGTTTTCAGCCCCTCCAGAATCTCGGTACCAGTAGGGCCAGAACGGCGAAGAACTCGAGGCGACCCAGCCACATGAGAAACACCATGACGAGCTTCTGCCAATCCGCAAAAAAAGCGAAATTCTCTGTCGGTCCAACGCCCGCGAGCCCGGGTCCGATATTCGAGAGGGTGGCGATCGAAGCCGTGGCGGCGGTCACGAGATCGGTATCGCCCACGGACAGCAGGAGGGCACCGCCGCCCCATCCGAGCACCCAGAGCAGGAGCAGGGCGACGACGGCTCGCGCCGATTCCTCGGGTACGACCTGGTCGCCCACGACGATGGCGACGACCGAGTTGGGGCTGAACGTCAGTCGGACCTCGCGCATGGCGACCTTCCAGCCAATCAGCATCCGAATGATCTTCGTCCCGCCCGCGGTCGATCCGGCGCACCCGCCGGCCAGCATCAGAGCCACCAGGACGGCAAGCGCCATCCCAGGCCAGGCCGAATAGTCGGAATTTGCGAAGCCCGTGGTCGTGATGATCGAGACGACCTGGAATGCGCCATCGAAGAGCGCTGTGCCGGGGCTTTCGGAGAGGTCGGCGGCGTAGACATCGAACGCGACGACGAGTGACCCGAGAAAGGCGAGCGAGAGGTACACGCGAAGCTCGGCGTCGCGCAGTGCGTGGGTGTCCTTGCGGATTATCAGGGAGTAGTAGAGTGCAAAATTCACGCCCGCAGCGAGCATGAAGAACAGGATGACTGCCTGAATAGCGGGCGAAAAATACGCGATGGAATCCGAATGAGGAGAGAATCCGCCCGTCGAGACGGTGGAGAAAGTATGCGTCAGGGAATCGAAGAAGCTGGCGCCCAGCAGGAGCATCGCCAGGATCTGCGCGAGGCTGAGGGCCAGGTAGATCCGGAAGAGCACCACGGCGGTTTCGTGGACGCGGGCATGCAGGATCTCGGCTTTCGGGCCGGGCACTTCGAGCTTGAACAGGAAGCGGGCGCCGGGTCCGAGTTCCGAAAGCAGCGCCACGAAGAGTACGATGATGCCGATGCCCCCGAGCCACTGCGTCATGCTTCTCCAGAGCAGGATCGGCGTTGGCACGGACTCGATGTCTTCGAGAATCGAGGCGCCCGTCGTCGTGAAGCCCGAAGCGGACTCGAAGAGCGCATCGACGATCTCGGGGATCGCGCCGCTCACGAGGTAGGGGATGGCTCCGGCAATCGATGCGAGCAGCCAGGCCCCCACCACGACCATCACGCCGTCCCGCCGATAGAGTTCGCCCTCGTCGTCTCCCAGGAGTCGAAAAAACAGGCCGAGGATCGCGCACGAGGCGGCGCCCACGAGCAGCCCCGTGGCAGCGCGTTCGTCGAAGGGAAACAAACACCACGGGAGGGGTGCGAGCTGGGCGCCCATCAGGACGAAGAGGACGAGCCCGAGCATTCGGACGACGCGGCGCAGGTTCACTGCATCCCCTAATCGGAGTCGGGGCCGGGAAACAGCAGTTGAGCGAACGCTGCTTCTTGCTGCCGGATGAAGAGGATCACGTCATCGCCTATTTCCAGCCGGTAATCACCGCGCGGGATTGCGGCCCGACCGTCTCGCAACACGGCCGCCACGATCAGTCCCTGCGGAATCTCGATGTTTTCGAGCGTACCGCCGGCGGCTGGGCTCTGAGCGAACACCTTTCGCTGTACGAATCGGGCGGTGCCACTCGCGAACGAGACGATATGGGATTCGTAGTTGCTTTCGATATAAGTTCGAATTCGCTCGGCTGCGATCGTTCGAGGGGAGACCACGTCGAGCAGCGCCACCTTGCGCCACAGGGAAGAGGTGTCGCTCTTCTGGACGAGCGCAGTGAGCTGATGTGCACCGAGTTCCTGCGCGAGCAGGCAAGCCATGAGATTGGTTTCATCGTTCCCGGTCAAGGCGATGAAGGACTTGGCTTCCCTCACGCCCTCCGAGGCCAGAACGGACATGTCGGTGGCATCACCGTGGACGATGTCGTGTCGGGGAAAGAGCGCGGCGAGTTGCTCGGCTCGGCGTCGATCGGACTCGATGACCTTGATCCGGGTCGCCTGGCCGCTCAGGCCGGAGATCACGACCTCGGCGGTTGCTCCGCCGCCCGCGATGACGACCAGGCCGAGCTTGCGCGAGTGGTGGCTGACCCTTCGTTCGAAGTCGTCGATCGCCTGCGGCGTTCCGATGACGAGTGCGTCCTCTCCGACCGCGGCTCGGTCATTCCTGGTCGGGACCGTCAAGCGATCCTCCGAAATGAACGCCAGGACGAGACACTCCTTACGGGAGGTTGGCCAGAGCGAGTGGGCGTTCAGCGAGAATGGAGCCCTCTTCGATCGCAATTCGACGCACCTGCAGGGCGCCGCCGGCGAGGTATTCGACCTCGACCGTGTTGTAGCCGAGCAGATGGTTGAGAATCTGCGTGGTGGTGAGAAGCTGCGTCGAGAGCAACAGATCGGCCCGGAAGTTGCGCTCGTAGACACGGCCGAATTGCGTGATGTCCTCGGAGGTCTTGACCCGAACGACGGTCCGCGGTGCCCCGAGGCTCTTGGCGAGGAGAGAGGCCACCAAGTTTGCCTCGTCGGAAGAGCTCGCGGCGACAAAGAGTTCGCATTGGTCGACGCGTGCCGCGTGGAGCGTCGGAATGTGGCTGCCATTGCCCAGCACGAAGGCGACATCGAGTTGGTCTTCGACGAGGCTTCGCTTCTCGGGATCGCTGTCGATGACCGTGACCCGGTGGCCATCGCCCGAGAGACTTCGGGCCAGATGGCGACCGACTTCTCCGGCGCCCATCACAACGTATCTTCGTGCTGCCATGGCTGGATCAGCCTCGGGCAAATCGGTTGGCGAGTTCGCTGGCGAGCCCGATATACCGATCCGGTGTGAGCGCCAGGAGATCGGCCCGAGCCTCCGCGGGCAGGTCGAGGGTCTCGATGAACTGCGCCAGCGTCTCGGCGTTGATCTCGTGTCCCCGCGTCAGCGCCTTCAACTTTTCGTAGGGCTCCTCGATCCCGTGTCGGCGCATCACGGTCTGGACGGCTTCGGCCAGGACCGCGTGGTTGCTGTCGAGATCCGCTGCGATCCGCTCGGGGGCGACCGCGAGCTTGCCGAGGCCGCGCAGGGCCGATCGGATCGCGAGAACGCCGTGTCCCACGCCGAGCCCGACATTGCGAAGTGCGGTCGAGTCCGAAAGGTCGCGCTGCCAGCGCGAGACCGGCAGCTTCTCGGCGAGGTGGCCGAGGACCGCGTTTGCGAGCCCGAGATTGCCCTCGGCGTTTTCGAAATCGATCGGGTTCACCTTGTGGGGCATGGTCGAGGAGCCGACTTCACCCTCGACCAGGCGTTGAGTGAAATATCCGATCGAGATGTAGCCCCAGAGGTCGCGCGTGAGGTCGAGCAGGATCGTGTTGAAGCGGATCAAGCCGTGGAACAACTCTGCGATCCAGTCGTGTGGCTCGATTTGCGTCGTCATCGGGTTCCAGGCCAGTCCGAGCGACTCGACGAAGGCCTGGGTGTGCGCCTCCCAATCGACCTCGGGGTAGGCCGCGACATGCGCCGCATAACTCCCGACCGCGCCATTGGCCTTGCCAAGGATCTCGACGGCCGCGACGGCGTCCCGCTGGCGGATGAGTCGTGCGCCCACATTGGCGATCTCCTTGCCGAGGGTGGTCGGGGTCGCCGGTTGGCCGTGTGTTCGCGAGAGCATAGCCTGGTCCGCAGTCTTGCCCGCGAGGCTTCGCAGGGTTTCGATGAGCCGATTCATCTCCGGGATCACGACTTCGTCCCGAACTTCCGCGAGCATCAATGCGTAGGAGAGGTTGTTGATGTCTTCGGAGGTGCAGGCGAAATGGACGAACTCGAGCGTGTTGGCCAACTCGGGATGGCCGGCGAGCTTGTCCTTGAGCCAGTATTCGACGGCCTTGACGTCGTGGTTGGTCGTGGCTTCGATCGTGCGGATCGCCGCCGCGTCCTCGGTTGAGAAGTCGGCGAGGATGGCGTCGAGGTGAGCGCGGGCACTCTCGGAGAACTCGGCGACCTCGGCGATTCCCGGGGCGTTCGCGAGCGCTTCGAGCCATCGCAACTCCACGCGCACGCGATACCGGATCAGCCCGTATTCGCTCACGAAAGGGCGCAGATCGTCGAGCTTGTCCTGATAGCGTCCGTCGAGCGGCGAGATCGCGAGTAGCGAGGAGTTCGTCATGGCAGATCCTTCTTGATCGGAGGTTCGCGGGCGGCGGTCGAGGTCGAGGTCGGAGGTCACAGTCGGAGGTCGTGCACACCTCGCGGGAGAGGCTGTCGGAGTCTTCAGGCAAGCCACGCACGGGCGTTTCGAAAGAGCCTGATCCAGGGGGCGTCTTCTCCCCAGTCTTCCGGGTGCCACGAATGCTGAACGCTACGAAAGACCCGCTCGGGATGGGGCATCATGATCGTCACTCGTCCGTCCGGGATCGTGAGCGCCGTCATGCCATCGGGTGAGCCATTGGGGTTGGTGGGGTATCGCGTCGCGATCCGGTCATCTCCGTCGACGAAGCGAGCCGCGACCAGGCCGGCGCCTTCGGCACGCTCCCGGGCCGCGTCGTCCGCGAACTCGACCCGGCCCTCGCCGTGCGCAACGGCGATCAGCAGGCGGGCGCCGGCCATGTCGCGCAGCAGGATGGAGGGGCTCTGCTCGATCCGAACGAGCGAAAGACGAGCCTCGAATTGCTCCGAGCGATTTCTCAGGAAACGCGGCCAGTCCTCGGCGCCGGGGATCAGGTCCTTGAGATGCGAGAGCATCTGGCAGCCGTTGCAGACGCCGAGCGCGAAGCGGGTGGGATCTGCGAAGAAATTCTGGAAGTCGTCGCGCAATCGATCATGGAAGAGGATCGACTTCGCCCAGCCGCCCCCCGCGCCCAACACATCGCCATACGAGAATCCGCCGCAGGCGACGAGGCCATGGCAGTCTTTGAGCGTCCGGGCGCTCGTCATGAGATCGCTCATGTGGAAATCGATTGCGTCGAAGCCCGCCCGGTCGAAGGCTGCGGCCATCTCCACCTGTCCATTCACGCCCTGCTCGCGCAGGATCGCGATCCGGGGCCGTGCCGCGCCGACGATATTGAAGCCGGTCTGGAGTTCGAACGGGACGTGGACGCTCAGGCCCGGATCATCGAGGTCGCAGCGTGACTCGTTCTCCTCGTCGGCGCAGGTGGGATCGTCTCGGAGTCGCTGCATTCGCCATGTCGTGTCCGACCAGTTTCGTCGCAGCTCGGCGCGCGAGGCCTCGAGGACCGGTCGACCCTCCTCGAGGACTACGACTTGATCGTCGTCACGCAGGCCACCGATCCGGTGGAGCGCTTCCATGAGACCCGCTTCGGCGAAAGCCCGGGTGATTTCCTCGAGATCGCGCGTGCGAATCTGGAGGACGGCGCCCAGTTCTTCGTTGAAGAGTTTGCCGATCGTAAAACCGGGCAGGGATTTCAGTTCGATCTCGATGCCCGTCCCCCCGGCGAAGGCCATCTCGACGAGCGTTGTCAGTAGGCCGCCGTCGGAGCGGTCGTGATAGGCCAACAGCGCCTTGCTTCGGATCAGCCGTTGAATCGTTTCGAAGAAGCCGCGCAATCGAGCGGGATCATCGACGTCCGGAGCGTCGTCGCCGATTGCCGAGTGGACCTGCGCGAGGGCCGAGGCGCCCAGACGGTTGCGGCCGAATCCGAGGTCGATCAGCAGGAGCTCCGTGTCGGCTTCGCGGCGCAGCTCGGGGGTGAGGGCGAGTCGTGCATCGTCGACCAGTCCGAAGCCCGTCACGATCAGCGAAAGCGGGGACGTGACCGCACGTTCCTCGCCATCCTCGTCCCAGACGGTTCGCATCGACATCGAATCCTTGCCGACGGGAACAGCGATTCCGAGTGCCGGACAGAGTTCGAGGCCGACCGTCTCGACGGCATCGTAGAGCCGCGCGTCTTCGCCGACGTAGCCTGCGGGCGCCATCCAGTTGGCCGAGAGCCGGATCTGCGAAAGCGAGGGGATGGGTGCGGAAGCGAGATTGGTGAGCGTCTCGCCGATCGTCATGCGCGCGGCGGCACGCGCGTCGAGCAAAGCGATGGGCGCGCGTTCGCCGATCGCCATCGCCTCGCCCGTCAGGGTCGAGAATCCGCCGGTCGTGATCGCTGCATCCGCGACCGGGACCTGCCACGGGCCGACCATCTGGTCGCGTGCGACCAGGCCCGTGACCGTTCGGTCGCCGATCGAGATCAGGAAGGTCTTGTCGCCCACGGTGGGGAGCTCGAGAACGCGCCGAGCCGCCTCCGCGGGATCGAGCCCCTCGGCGTCGAATGTCTCGCGTGGCTTCGCGGCGCGCTTCGCGTCACGGTGCATCTTCGGGGGCTTGTCGAGGATGATCGCGAGCGGCACATCGATGGGTGCCTGCTTCGAGTCCTCGAAATGGGAGTCGCTGACCAGGAGATGCCGCTCGGCGGTCGCAACGCCTACGACTGCGAACGGGCATCGTTCGCGGCGACAGAGCGCTTCGACGTCGGCGACCCGCTCGGGGGGAACGGTCAGGACGTAGCGTTCCTGGGCTTCGTTGCACCAGATCTCGAGGGGCGTCATGCCGGGCTCTGCGTTCGGAATCGAGCGCAGGTCGATCCGTCCGCCCCGCTCACTCTGGTCGAGGATCTCGGGCAGTGCGTTCGAGAGCCCCCCGGCGCCGACATCGTGGATCGAGAGGATCGGATTGTCGTCGCCCAGCGCGACGCAGCGATCGATCACTTCCTGACAGCGACGTTCGATCTCGGGGTTGCCGCGCTGGACGGATGCGAAATCGAGGTCCTCCGTGCTCGTGCCCGTGGCCATCGAGGAGGCCGCGCCACCGCCGAGTCCGATCAACATGGCGGGGCCGCCGAGTAGGATCAGCTTGGATCCGGGCGGGGCCGTCAGCTTGTCGACGTGCATGGGACGGACATTACCCATCCCCCCCGCGAGCATGATCGGCTTGTGGTAGCCGCGAATCTCGGGACCCTCGGCACCCTGGATCTCCTGGCAATAGGTCCGGAAATAGCCCGCCAGATTTGGACGACCGAATTCGTTGTTGAAGGCGGCGGCGCCGAGCGGGGCCTCGAGCATGATGTCGAGGGCCGACGCGATTCGACCGGGCTTGCCCGGATCGATTTCCCAGGGCTTGGGCGCGCCGGGCAGGAGCAGATTCGAAACCGAGAAGCCCGTGAGTCCGGCCTTCGGTTTGCCACCCCGGCCGGTGGCGCCCTCGTCCCGAATTTCTCCGCCCGATCCCGTGGCCGCTCCGGGGAAGGGAGAGATCGCGGTCGGATGGTTGTGCGTCTCGACCTTCATGAGAATCTGCGCGGCCTCGTCGATCTGTTCGTAACGACCCGTCTCGGGGGACGGTTGGAATCGCCCTCCGTCCCCCCCCGCCACGATCGCAGAGTTGTCCGAGTAGGCGGAGAGGACGCCGTCGGGGGATTGGTGCGTGGTGTTGCGGATCATCGAAAACAGCGAGGTCTCGCGGGCCACCCCATCGATCGTCCAATCGGCGTTGAAGATCTTGTGGCGACAATGTTCGGAATTCGCCTGCGCGAACATCATCAGCTCGACGTCGGTCGGGTTGCGTTCGAGTCGGCGGAAGGCGTCGACCAGGTAGTCGACTTCGTCGGGCGCGAGTGCCAGGCCGAGCGCGTGGTCCGCTTCACGAATCGCTTCCTGGCCCCGGCCGAGGACGTCGATCGTCTCGAAGGGCGCCGGCTTGGCGCGGCTGAAAAGGGCGTGTGCGTCGCCTTGGTGGGTGAGCAGGCTTTCAGTCATCCGGTCGTGGATTTCGGACCGGAGGAGCAGGGCTTGCTCGGGACTCGCGAGGCCGGTAAAGCGAAAGACCGTTCCGCGCTCGACTCGTCGGATCGGCTCGAGGCCGCAGTTCTGGACGATCTCGGTCGCCTTGGAGGACCACGGTGAGATCGTGCCGAGTCGCGGGACGACGCAGAGTTCGTGTGCGTCTGCCGGGACGTCGGGAGGGCGCACGCCGTCGCACAGGAGCGCGTCGAGAATCGTGCGCTCCTGCGGCGTCAGTTCACGAGAAACGTCGACGAAGAAGACGAACTCGGTTTCGAGATCCTGGAGTGAGGGCTGCGCCGCTCGCAGGTTCAGGAGTAATCGCCGCCGCCGCGCATCCGAATGGGCGGGAGCACCGCGCAGGGAGAACATCGGGGCCTCGGGACGGCCGGAGCCATCGTGTTATGCCGCGGGTCCGAGTGGGGGATCCGGATTGCATACGGTCTCGGCCGATCCCCCGACAATTCTCGATGGGCCTGCCCGAAGCAGGCCGGACGAAACGAGACGAGCATGGGGTGAGCCGAGCGCAGCACCGGGCCGGAGCAGCGCGGACGGTCAGGAACGAACGGGATTCTACGGCGTGTCGGCCCTCCCGGCCAGACATCGCTCGCCTGAAAATGCTCTGTGCTGGGCAAAATCGCGGGCCAGGACAGGCTGGGGGCGGTCCCGTCACTTCAGTTTCCGAGCACCTCGAGCGTCAGCTTGCTACGACGGGCAGCAATCTCCGCTTCCGACTCCGCAACGAGAATTTCGTCGGGCTCGATTTCGAAGATCACCTGGCCTGCCTTGACGATGCTGCCATCGGAGTCCGTGAGCAGGTTCTTCTTGATGGTGCCGGCGAATGGTGCGAGCACCTTGTTGAACATCTTCATCACTTCGATGATGAAGAGTGGCTGGCCCTCCTCGAAATGCTCGCCCTCGTCGACGAGAATGGGCAAATGCGGGGCCTCGCGGGCGAAGAAGCTGCCACCCATCGGCGTGACGATCTCGTTGGCACTCGCCTTGGGCGGTGGGGCGAGCGCCCGGCGGAATTCTTCGGCTCGATCCTCGTCGAGGAATTTCTCCGGGAAGACCGGCTCGAGCGCATCGTTCACCTGGATGTCGAGCATCTCGGACAGGACGCCCAGACGCGGAACGATCATGAGCAGCGGGGCCCCGACCTGATAGCCGCGGTGAGCGGCCTGGCAGGCCGCCCACAGATCGTCGTCGTCGCCGACCAGCGCGGCATCCCGCTTGCCATCCAGGCGGGCCGTGATCTCCTGCCAGTCGTGCGTTCCGAAGGCTTCCGCAGCACGCGCGTAGAAATGTGTGGCGTCCTCGAGGAGGCCGTCATCGTGCTGCCAGATCATGTCGCACGCGGGCTTGCCGGGAACGGTCTCCATGTTCAGATAGTGGTAGAGCTCGCGGAGGAAGAGGATCGGGTTTTCGGCGAACTCGATGTGCTCGCCGTTTCGCCGCCAGAGCCGGCCATCGAATTTACCGAGGAAGCCGGCCAGGGCGTGCGCATCCGATAGCAGCCGACCGAGCGGTCGTTTGAGCAGGATTTCCTGGGTCGCGAGGGCCTGCTTCGCGGACTCGCCCGGTAGCCGATCGAGCAATTCGAGCACGGCCTGATCGAGGTCGACATCCCGCGCGAGGATCTCGAGCGCGCCGACCGCGGCCAGATAGAGAACCATGAAGCCCGTGTTCGGCTTCAGCATGGGCTCGACACCGAGCGTCCAGTTCACGAGGCCATAATGGATGGGCACGCTCGTCGAGAGATCGTCGCCGCGCAGTTCCATCCGCCGCAGGATCTCGGACAGACGTTCCAGGTTGTCGCGCCGGCTCTCGCCATCACACAGCACCAGCGCGATATTCGAGTCGTAGGCCCCAGCCAGGTTGTAATAGGGAAACGAACCGGTGTCGGGGTTGCGTGTACCGATGCCCTGGTCATCGCGGTGTTCGAACGAAATCGGCTTCGACCAGCCGCGGATCACGCCGCCGGCATGGGGCTGGAGCGCGGGGTTCACCGCATTGATCCGGACCTCTGCGCCCGAGATCGCGCGCAGGATTCGCTTCGGCTTCGGCAGCCGCGGACCGTGCGTCGCGAGCAGCACCATCGCCTCGATGAGACGTTCGACCTCGAAGAACTCCGTTGGATCGGCGGGGTTCGTGAAGCGCATCTTGTAGGCGAGTTCGCTACAGCCGTGCTCGACCTGGATGCGGGTATTCATCTCCATGAAGAAGTGGTCGAAGCCTTCGACGATGCATTCGAAGGTCGACACGTTGTCGAGGCCGACGCCCTCCGCGAAGCGCGTACCGTCGAGTTCCATCGCCGCGAGCGTTTCGCGTTCCTTCGTGAGATTCGCGGCATGGGCCGGGTTGTCCGTCTGCTGGGCTGCGACTTCGAGCAACTCGTCGGTCAACGAGAATTCGAGCTGCTTCTGTTCGCGCATCTGGATCGAACAGTCGCGACCGCCGAGCGAGATCGACCAGGTGCCGTTGCCGATGACCTGGATCTCGTTGTGGCGGGTGGTTTCGAGATTGAGTTCGATCAGGAAGTTTCGATTCGAGCCGGGCTCGAGAACCTTCTGTTCGGCGAGGATGTCCATCACCGCGACGGAGGTCTCCGCGGCTCTGGAAACCACGCGCTGGCCCTTGCCGCCCCCGCCGCCGATGCACTTGTAGCGGATCCGCTTGCCCGGGTATTGCTCCCAGATCGTGTGCGATTCGCGTTCCGCGGTCTTCTGGAGTTCCTCGATCGTGACGAGTTCGATCGATTTCGAGTAGCCCGCCTGCAGGAGCTGCTCGGCGTTCTCGTCGAGTTCGATTTCGGCGTTCCACGCGAAGTCGAGGTCGTGCTCCCGGGCGAGCGATTCGAGGGCCTTCCGGTCTCCGGCGCGCTCGAGCAGGGCGAGGGCGGAGACGTTGTCGACGCCTGGAACGACGGAATTGCCGAGCGAACGAGCGAGCTTCTTGGCCTCGTCCTTGGCGCCGGCCCGCCGGATGACGCCGGAGGAGGGGCCGATGAACCGTACCGTCGCAGAGGCTTCGATGGCTTCGACGAAGTCCGAGTCTTCGGCCATGAATCCGTAGCCCGCGAAGATGTGGCTATAGCCGTTGTGCTCGGCGATCTCGACGATCTCCGCAATCCGTTCGAGCTTCTCTACCTGACCCACACCCATATAGTCGGGGACCCGGTGGACGTTGGCCGGGAAGCGAAGGTCGCGCAGCTCGGGTGCGAGGCAGCGAGGATAGACGACCGAGTCCTTCTCCGAGAGCAGCATCCCGTATTCGCGGACTCCGATCGCGTCGAAGACCTCGAAAGCCTCCTTTCGGACGGGCCCACGGCAGACCACCAGGCATTTGACATCGCTCACGTCGAAGGAGCGGAGCCATTCGGATTCGGCTTCGTGGGCGCGGATGTGCTCGCCGTTGCGGTTCAACATGCTCTCTCTGCTTGCCTCTATTCGTGCTCACGCTGCGGTCCGCCCATCGGCGCCGGCGTGTATTTTCGCATCAGGAAGTCCAGGTTGCGGGCCAGGACGCGCCGGCTCTCTCCGGGCATGACGATTCGACTCACGCTCCCGAGCGAGAGCGCTTCCTTGGGATTCATCAACATGTCTTCGTAGCGCGCGGTCAGGATCGCGTCGGCCTCATCGCGTTCGCGGTTCGCGTCCGCTTCGCTCGCGCCCTGGGCCAGTGCGTTTTTGTGTGCGACGGCAATCGCGCGCGTCTCGTCCTTGAAGACGAAATCCTTGCCGGCCGCGCCCATCACGGCGACGCGAGCCATGGGCATGGCGAATACGAGGTCGGCGCCCGTGAAATGCGAGTTGTAGGCTGCGTAGGCGCCGCCAAAGGCATTTCGGATGATCATCGTCATGCGCGGGGTGCGGATGTCGATGATCGAATCGAGCAGCTTTCGACCGGCTTGAATGATGCCGCGAGATTCCTGCTCGGTTCCGGGCAGGAAGCCCGTCGTGTCCTCCACGAAGATCAGGGGGATGTTGTAGAGGTTGCAGAAGCGGATGAAGCGCGTCGCCTTGAGCGCGGCATCGATATCGATCTGACCGGAGGCGACCGCCGAGTTGTTGGCCACGAAGCCCGTCACCCAGCCACCCAGGCGACCGAAACACGTCACGATGTTGCGGGCGCGCTGGGGTTGGATCTCGAAGAACTCGCCATGGTCGCAGATCTGCTGGAGATAGAGCGTGATGTCCATCGGCGCGTTCATGCCCGCCGGCGAGTCGAAGGTCCTGCGGAAGAGGCGGTCCTCTTCTGCGGTATGCCGATCGACCGGATCCGAAGTCTCGTGGAAGGGCGCGTGGCTCTTGTTGTTGTCGGGCAGGTAATTGAGCAGGCGAATCGCGGTGCGGAGTGATCCGAGTTCGTCCTTCGTGACCAGGTCGCAGACGCCGCTCTGGCTGTGCACGTCGGGGCCGCCCAGCTGATCCGCAGTCACGTCCTCGCCGAGTACGCTCTTCACGACACCGGGACCGGTCAAGCCGATGAAGGTCTCCTCGCATTGGATCATGAACGAGCCCTGGCGCGGGAGATAGGCGCCGCCGCCGGCGTTGTAGCCAAACATCAAGCTGATCACGGGGACGACGCCGCTGATCTTGCGGAGCGCCGTGAAGGCTTCCGAGTAGCCGTCGAGGCCCCCGACGCCGGCGGGTACGTAGGCGCCGGCGGAGTCGTTCATTCCGATGACCGGAATCCCCTTTTCGCCCGCCATGCAGATCAGGCGGGCGAGCTTGGCGCCATTGGTGGCGTCGATCGAGCCGGCACGAACGGTGAAGTCGTGGCCGTAGACGGCGACGTCGCGGCCGCCGATATCGAGGATGCCGGTGACGATCGAAGCGCCATCGAGTTCGGGACCCCAGTTTCGATACAGGATCATCGGCTCCTGGTCCGTCAGGACCTTGATCCGCTCCCAGACGGTCATGCGATTCTTCGAGTGCTGGGTGCGCACCCGCGCCGGGCCGCCCCCGACCAGGGGACGCTCGATCAGGTCCTCGCCGAGGGCGAGCGCTGCGTCGTAGGGTCCGGGCGAGTTCGGGTCCGTGGTGTCCGGAGCGGTCGCGAGGTCGGACGCGGTTTCGGCAGGCTCCGCGAGCGGGTTCGTGAGGGAGTACTGGGGTTCGGCCATGATGCAGAGGTCTTCATTCTCGGGGTCGAGGACGCGGACGTCCGTGGACCTTCTTCGGCGCGCCCCGGTTGCGGGCGGCGGGCCCGGTGAAGCGCGAAGCGCGGGTTCAAAACGGTCGAATGGTGTGTCACCCCGCTGGGGTACGGTCGACTCGGCCCGCGATGCGGGCCGGCGCAGTGTACAGACTCGGAGCGGGCCGAGCGAGATGGGTTTTACGCCGTCGGAGATCCTGCGGGGAGTGCGCTTCAGGGTAAGGGCGCGAGAAGGAGATGGAATGCGACGAATCCGGCGGCGAGGGTTGTGAGGAGATAGAGGATCGCCATGCGACGGCTGGCTCCCTCGCGGAGCCGCACGGTATCCGCACAGACGGTCGAAAACGTCGTCAATCCTCCGCACAGGCCTGTGGTGACGAGGAGCTGGATCCAGACTGGAGGCAAGTCCTCGGCTGTCGGGAACGCAGCGAAGAGCCAGGCGCCGAGGAGCAGGCATCCGAGCGTGTTCGCCAGCAGCGTTGCGAGGGCCGGCGCGAAGCCGTGTCCGGGCGAAGCCTCTCCGGTCCACCGGGCCGCGCGCGCAGCGATCCCGAGAATCAAGCCGGCCCGAAGTACGGCCCCCAGTGCCCCGCCTGCCCCGACCGCCAGGAGATTCTCGATCATCGAGGAGAAGCTCCTCGGGTGGGGCGCGTCAAGCGCCGGCCGACATGGAACGCTGCCAGCCCCAGAACGATCGAAACGACGACGAGGGCGAGTGCCCGGCCGGGTCCGAAATCCCGCGTCATCTCACTCGATTCGAGGATCAGCGTCGAATAGGTCGTGAATGAACCGAGCACGCCGACGCCCAGGAAGGGCCGCAGGAGTGGGTGTCCCAGGCCCGCCGCCACGCGACCGTAAAGCGCGCCCAGCAGGCAGGCTCCCAGCAGGTTGACGATCAGGGTCGAATAGGCCGCATCGAGGACGAGATCGGGTCCGATCACGGGGATCAGCGCGTACGCCAGGTAGCGGAGGATCGCGCCGATCGCTCCGCCGATCGCCGCGGCCGCCAGCTCCGATGCCACGGAGGGGGCCGGGTTGGAGGGCGCATCGTCGACGGCGAGCGGGGCGGGCAGGGGCGGCGGCATGGTGGCGCGAGAATATGGATTCCGCGGTCGTTCCGCACGATCGTTGGCCGCCTCCGTCCGGGCCTGCTCCCACAAAAACGAGGAATTTGGTAGCCCGCAGCGCAACCTTTCCCGCCCGCAATGCCATCGGGAAGCGCGACGTCGTCAGCCCGTGATGCATGTACAGCGGGGGCCGGGTTCTTGTGAGCCGGTGCTCGAAGCCGGGGCCGATCGGTTCCCCTTGACGCGATTAAGTTCCGGCATCGCGATCGTTCTCGAGCGACCTCGGATGTCCGCTATCTCCGCGACCCGTCGACATTTTCCGGAGAAATGAGTTGTTTTACCCACGCTCCCTGCCCGATTGGGGTACTTGCCAGGCACCGGGGGAGGTGTGCTAAGCGGGTAAGCCGCCGGGGGGTGGGGCTGGAAATCAGCGTCTCAAGAAAAACCGCTCTATTTCCGATCCCCGCAGATGATCGACAAGGAATCGGACGGGCACGCACCCGGGAGCGTCGCCCGATTCAGTGGAGGGCACCGATCCATCAGGGGACCGGCAGCCAGGACCGAGGAAGCATGGGTAAGTCGCTCGTCATAGTGGAATCGCCGGCCAAGGCGCGGACGATCAATAAATATCTCGGCCGAGATTTCGTGGTGAAGTCCAGCGTCGGACACATCCGGGATCTGCCCGTGAGTGGATCGGGCAAGCCCGTCGATCCCAAGGCGCGGGCGGCCGCTGCCGCCAAGACTCGGAAGATGCCGCCCGAGAAGCGCGAGAAGCACAAGAAGGAGCAGGCCAAGCGGGCACTGTTCGCGCGCATGGGGATCAACCCCGAAAAGGATTGGGCCGCAAACTACGAGATCCTGCCCGGCAAAGAGAAGGTCGTGAACGAGCTCAAACGGCTCGCGAAGGACGCAGACCAGATCTATCTCGCAACGGATCTCGATCGCGAGGGCGAAGCCATCGCCTGGCATCTGCGCGAGGTGATCGGCGGCGAGCAGTCGCGCTTCAAGCGAGTCGTTTTCAACGAGATTACGAAGACCGCGATCCAGGCCGCCTTCAAAGACCCGGGTGAGCTGGACATCTCGCGCGTGAATGCTCAACAGGCCCGTCGTTTTCTCGACCGGGTCGTGGGTTATATGCTCTCGCCACTGCTGTGGGCCAAGCTTGCACGGGGGCTCTCCGCCGGGCGGGTCCAGTCCGTTGCGGTCCGTCTGATCGTCGATCGTGAGAAGGAGATTCGCGCGTTCGTCCCCGAGGAGTTCTGGGAGATCCACGCGGATACCCGAACGAAGGCGAAGGAGAAACTTCGTCTCGAGGTCGCCAAACAGGCCGGCGAGAATTTTCGGCCCACCAGCGAGGAGCAGGCCAACGCGGCGTTGCGTCTACTCGAACTGGCCGACTACGAAGTTGCAGAGCGCAAGGACAAACCGACCAGGACCCGTCCGAGCGCACCGTATATCACGTCCACGCTCCAGCAGGCCGCGAGTACGCGTCTGGGATTCAGCGTCAAGAAGACGATGATACTGGCCCAACGGCTCTATGAGGCGGGCCACATCACCTACATGAGAACCGACTCGACGAATCTCTCCCGAGAGGCGGTCGAAGCTTGTCGCGGTTTGATCCAGGCCGATTTCGGGGCTCGCTACCTTCCCGAAGCGGCGATTTCGTATTCCAGCAAGGAAGGGGCCCAGGAGGCGCACGAGGCGATCCGTCCTTCGAGTGTCGAAGTGAAGCCGGGATCGATCGGGGGCCTCGAGCGGGACCAGGAGAGGCTTTATGGCTTGATCTGGTGCCAGTTCGTCGCGTGTCAGATGACGCCGGCGGAATACCTCTCGACCAGCCTGACGATCAGGGCGGGCGAATTCGAACTGAAGACCCGCGGGCGCATCCTCGTGTTCGACGGCCATACGGCCGCGCAGCCGCCGACCGGGAAGGCGAGTGATTCGAATGTCGCCTTGCCGGATGTGCAGGTGGGCGAGATCCTGCAGCTCGAGCGGCTGGACCCGAAGCAGCATTTCACGAAGCCGCCGCCGCGCTTCGGTGAAGCGAGCCTCGTCAAGGAACTCGAAAAACGCGGGATCGGCCGACCGTCGACCTACGCGTCGATCATCTCGACGATCCAGGATCGGGGCTACGTTCGGCTCGACAGCCGGCGCTTCCATGCCGAGAAGATGGGCGAGATCGTGACGGAGCGGCTCGTCGAGAATTTTAGTGACCTGATGGACTACGGCTTCACCGCGGGCCTCGAAGAGGCCCTCGACGAGGTCGCCCTCGGATCGAAACAATGGAAGAAGGTGCTTGGTGATTTCTACACGGATTTCCGCAAGAAGCTGACGGCAGCCGAAGACCTGACCCATGGCATGCGCAAGAATTCGCCTACGGATACGGATATTCCGTGCCCCAAATGCGGGCGCCTGATGCAGATCCGAACCGCGAGCACCGGCGTGTTTCTCGGCTGCTCGGGCTATGCGCTGCCACCGAAGGAGCGCTGCAAGAGTACGATCAACCTGATCTCCGGCAATGAAGTCGAGACGGTTGCGGACGGGGGGGACGAGGCCGAGAACGAAGCCCGGATGCTGCTCAAGAAGCATCATTGTGCGATCTGCAAGACGGCGATGGACAGCTATCTCGTGGACGAGGGACGCAAGCTCCACGTCTGTGGCAACAACCCCGACTGCACGGGTTTCGAAGTCGAAGCCGGCACTTTCCAGATCAAGGGCTACGACGGCCCCGTCCTCGAGTGCGATAAATGCGGCGAGGACATGCAGCTCAAATCCGGTCGCTTCGGCAAGTATTTCGGTTGTAGCGCGGAGGACTGCAAGAACACCCGCAAGCTCCTGCGCAACGGTGAACCGGCACCGCCGAAATGCGATCCGATCCCGATGGAGCATCTTCGCTGTGAGAAATGCGATGATTTCTATCTGCTGCGCGACGGCGCCGCGGGGATTTTTCTTGCGGCCAGTCAATTCCCGAAGCATCGCGAAACTCGCGCTCCGACGGTCGAAGAGATCGTCAGCGTGAAAGATCAGCTCGATCCCAAGTACAAGTTCCTGGCGACTGCGCCGACGAGCGATCACGAGGGCCGGCCCACGCTGGTCCGTTTCGCGCGCAAGATGAAGGAGCAATACATCACGTCCGAGCAGGATGGGAAGACCACCGGCTGGCGGGCGTATTATCGGGGCGGGAAATGGGTCGAGGAGATTCCGCCCGCGAAGCCCGCCAAGAGGGCGGCTGCTCGCAAGCCGGCCCGTAAGAAGGCCGCCAAAAAGGCGGCCAAGAAGGGCGCGACCAAGAAGGCGTCGAAGAAGAAAGCCGCCAAGCAGCGGGCGTAGCCGCTCCTACTCTCGAGTCGAAGGGAGCCGCTGGCTTTCGAACCCGCGGCGCGGCACGCTCTGCGAGCCTCCGGTGGAGAATGGAGCGCGCAAAGCGGAGTGTGGAGTCAAGTCATGCCCTGGTCGCCGTCCACGATCGAGGAGAGATTTGATCGTCTCGAATCCCTCGATGCCATTCGACAGCTCGTGGCGAAATATTGCCTTGCCCTCGATATGCGGGATCTCGATGCGCTCTGTGGGCTCTTCCCGGAAGACGTACGGGTGAGTCGCGAGGCGCGGGGCAGGCGTGCGCTCAAGCGGTGGTTCGACCAGACGATGCGTGAGCAGTTTACCGGGACCGCCCATGTCACCGGCAACCACATCATCGAGTTCGAAGATCCCGATCACGCACGTGGCCTCGTCTACAGCCGCAACGAACACGAAACCGCCGACGAGTGGGTCATCATGACCATGATGTATTGGGATGCGTACGAGCGGATCGACGGCTGCTGGCTGTTTCGACGCAGGCTGCCGCTCTACTGGTATGCGACGGATCTCAACAAGCCGCCGCTCGGCGCGAACAAGATGCGCTGGCCCGGTCGAAACGCCTATGAGGGCGGATATGCTTCGTTCTGGCCGTCGTGGCAGCGATTCTGGTCCGAGGCCTACGAGGCGGATTGCGACGTGCCCGCGCCGGCAGAGATGGACGGATTCCTTGCCCGGATGGCGCCGGAAGACGAGTCCCTGTCCATTCGGGTGCGCTGAAGCGATGGGTGTCGATCTGGAATTTCTGACGCGGACGCTCCGACCGGCGAGCATAGCGACGCAGGACGGGGCGTGAGCGTGCGCGGGAATTGGGCTCAGCGCGTGCCGGTTGCGGCAGCGCTGTTGGGCGTTGCCGCGCTCGCGAGCGCGGCCGGTTTCGCTCGGGCCGCCGTGCCGGGGGGCGCGGGCGCTCGGGCCGCCGAGCGGTCTGACGAGACGGTCGTCCTGCTGCACGGACTCGGTCGCAGCGCCGCCAACATGTTGATCCTCGAATGGAGGCTCGAAGCCCGGGGCTATCGAGTCTGCAACGTCGGATACAACACCCGGGCTGTCCGGATCGAGGACGCGATCGAGGAGGTGTACGGCGAGATCGTCGATTGTCGTGAAGGCGATGGGCCTCTCCATTTCGTCACGCATTCGCTCGGGGGGCTCGTCATGCGGGGGTTGCTCGGCAGCCGATCGATCGAGCGACTCGGTCGGGCGGTGATGCTCGCTCCGCCGAATGGAGGAAGTGAGATCGCGGACCGGTTGGGGGAGCTCGGCTGGCTCGAGTCGGTGATGGGGCCGCTTTCGACCCAGCTCGGAACCGGGATCGACGATCTGCCCAATCAGCTGCCGATCCCGACGATTCCCTTTGGGGTGATCGCCGGCGACCAATGGATCAATCCGGTGGGCCCCCTCTGGCTCCCGGCCCCGCACGACGGGACTGTCAGCGTCGCGAGCACGCGGCTCAGGGGAATGCAGGATCACATCGTGATGCCCTACACGCACACTTTCATCGTGACTGCCGGCCCGGTTGCGAGCCAGGTCGACACATTCCTGAGGCGCGGGAAATTCGGTCTCGACGCGGCACGCGCGTCGGTCGAAGGGGAGCCTTTGGATTAGGCGGTCACCCGAGGGTGTCGTCGTTTCGATGGCGGTCCGAAATCTGGACCCCTTGGCAGGCCGTCCGGCGATCGAGTACGCTGCCTGAGCCTACGAGCACAGGCTCTGCCGATCTCTTCGCCTACTCCCCCTCGTCTCTTGCGCGACCTCGCGCGGGTGCACGAGTCGGAAGAAGCGAGAAGAAAAGAGAAGTAGAGCGTCGGATTCCAAATCGGGTCGGTTCTCTGTGTTTTCCAGGTGCGTCGCGCTCCATCCCGGGGCCGTCGGAGAATCAATCGATCGAATCGAAATCAAGCGGTTCGGTCGAACATGAGTTCGAGGCGGGACCACGGGTCCTGGGTTCGGACACGGAGTGAAGTTCGTGAAGAAGATTTATGTTGGCAATCTACCCTGGGCCACGACAGACGATGATCTGCGAGAGCTCTTTGCTACCTACGGCGCGGTGCAGTCGTCCGCTGTCGTAAACGACCGTGAGACCGGTCGCTCCCGCGGATTCGGATTCGTCGAAATGGACGGGGCGGATGCCGACAAGGCAATCGCCGAGCTCGATGGACGTGATTACGGAGGTCGCGCACTCCGCGTCAACGAGGCGCTCGACAAGCGTCGCGGTGGCGGCGGTGGCGGCGCTGGTGGCGGCGGCGGCGGCGGCGGCGGCGGCGCCCGCTGGTAGAGCGTCCATGAATGAATGCCCCGGCTTCGTGTCGGGGCTTTCGTGTATCTGGGGTTAGGACGGTCGATCCGGTCGGGCTCTGCGAGGCGACCGCTCTGCGTTCGGCTGATGATGCGTTTGCGCCCGGCGAGAAACGCGCGTCTCCGCCCCACAGACTCCTCGCCAACTGGCTTTCTGGGTCGGATCGCGCAACCTTGGGAGCGATGAACAAGACCACCCTACGTGCCCTGCTCGCGCGCCCGCTCGTGCTCAGCGCCGGTGCGGTGGCAGCGGCGCTCGTCAACCCGTCGCTTCAGACTGGCAGCTTGCTGTTCTGGATTCTCGGGATCTTTGGCGGTACGAACCTCGCGGTGTTCGCGTTCTGGTGGTTGCGGGACGGTCGCGGATCGTCGCGTCACGCGGTACTCGCCTCACCCGTCATCAACCTCGTTGGTTGGGGGGCGCTCGCAACCTTCACCGGCGGACTCGAATCGCCCTTTGTCGCCGCCATCTTCTTCGAGATCGCGCTGGCCGTCGTGTCCTTGGAACCGCGTGGCGTGCTCTGGGTGACCATGAACGGAGCCGTCCTGCTGGTGCTAGTCGAAGCGCTGTACCGCTACGCGCACGTCTGGCTACTGATCCTCGAGGTGTTGTTCGTGCTCGCGATCGGTGGATTGGGGGCGGGGATGTCCGGCCGTCGCCGTGCCGGAGAACTCGCGTTTCGGGCACAGGGCCAGGAACTGGGCTCGCGACTCGACTCGCTCCAGCGCGAACTCGAAGACGAGCGCGTGATCTCGCGCGTCGGGGAGAACGTCGCGCGTCTGGCGCATGGTCTCAAGAATGCCGTGCATAGTCTGCGCGGCTTCGTGGCCTTGATCGAACCCCGACTCGAGCGCGGTGCGGGGACGAATGCCGCCTTGGCGGGCTTGCGCGCGGCAATCGATGATCTCGAGAAGCTTGCGCGAATGACGCTTGCGGAGGGCGGGCCGGCGGTGGAGGCTGATGACGTCGCCGCACCGCGGGATGCGACGGACGTCACGGCGGTGGCTGAGATCGTCGAGGAAGCGCGTCGACAACTCAGCGCAGCCAGTCCGAATGTGAGTTGGTCGGTCGACGGGGATTCAGGCGGGGGCGATCTCTTCGTCGGTCTGAGAGAGACGACGCTACTCGAACTGCTCGTCATCCTGATGCGAAACGCCGTCGAGGCGATGGAGGGTCGCGGACACGGTACGATCGAATTCGGCCGACGCGGAGAGTGCTGCCGATTGACCGTGCGAGACGAGGGCAAGGGGTTGTCCAGCGAGGATCTCGCCAAGATCTTTCAACCGGGTTTCACGACGAAGAACCAGGGCAGTGGCTTCGGGCTCTTCCTGGCGCGCCGAATCGTCGAAGATCATGGTGGCTCGCTGGATTTTTCAGCGGGCGAGGAGAAGGGAGCCGTCGTGCGGGTGGAACTTCCGTTGGTTCGGGTCGAGGAGGCCGGGTGAAAACGCATTCAACCGCCAGGGTGGAGTTCGCTTCGAGGCTTCGAGACCTCGCTCGGGTACCGGGGACCGATGGCTGATTCGATCCTGGTCGCCGAGGACGAACGCGCGTCAGCCGAGTATCTGAAGCTCCTGCTCGAGGAGATGGGGTACGCGGTGCGCGTGACCGGGAACGGTGTGGAGGCACTGCTGGCGCTCGAAGCGGGTCGTTTCGACCTCGTGATTACCGATCTGCGCATGCCGTCGATGGATGGCTTCGAGCTGCTGACCCACCTCGGGCAGCGCTGGCCGAATCTACCGGCGATCGTCTTGACTGCGAACGAGGATGTCAGCGACATTATCGAGGCCATCCGGCTCGGGGCGGTCAATTATCTGGTGAAACCCGCGACCCCGGGTAGTGTCGAATCGGCGGTCGAACGTGCGCTTCTGACTCGCCAGCGGTCGATCGTTCGGGACTCTGCGGTGCCCGAGCTGATCGGGTCGAGCAAGCCGATGGTCGAGGTGCGCCATCGCGTTCTGATGGCGGCCCGAAGTGACGTCCACGTCCTCGTGACCGGGGATACGGGGACCGGCAAGGAACTCGTCTCGCGAGCGATCCACACTCATTCCGGACTTTCGAAGGGGCCGTTCGTGGCACACAACTGTGCACTTTCCCCAGCGGACCTCTTCGAGAGTGAGTTCTTCGGACATCGGCGGGGTTCGTTCACCGGCGCCGATCGGGACCGTCGCGGACTCCTGCGCGAGGCCCACGAGGGAGTGCTCTTCCTCGACGAACTCGAAACCCTGGATCTGGGATTCCAGGCGAAGCTCTTGCGCGTGATCGACGACGGCGAGGTCCGTTCGGTCGGCGCAGAGCGCCCGGAGCGAGTGAATGTCCGCTTCGTGGCAGCGACCAATCGCGAGCCGCAGGTGATGATCGACGAGGGCAGCCTCCGGGAGGATCTCTACTACCGACTGCGTGGAATTGAAATCAGGTTGCCCGCGTTGGCTGATCGGCCGGAAGACATCCCGATGTTGATCGCTCATTTCGATCGGCCGGACTCGGCAGGCTTTACGCCAGAGGCCACCGAGGCGCTGTGCCGCGCGCCGCTTCCGGGCAACGTCCGTCAGCTTCGCAATCTCGTCCAGGGCGCGCGGGCAGCGGCCGGGGACGCGGCCGTCGGCCGGCTCCATCTCCCGATGGATCAGATCGAAGGGGGCCGGCCTGCGGTGTCGCAGGGAACCGGCTCAGAGGGTGTACCGCGAGGGATCAGCCTGCGGGAGATCGAGCGCCGAGCGATCGTTCAGGCACTCGAAGACTGTGACGGGAATCGAACGCGTACGGCAAGACTTCTGGACATCGACCGATCGACGCTGCGCCGCAAGATCGCGGAGTACGAGATCGGGTCCTGAGCCCGGTCTGCCACCGCGCGGTGGCAGCGGCTCCCGCAGATGTGGAATGCGCGGGCTAGGGCCGGGAAATATCGCGGTTGCTTTGGGCCGAGGGCGCTGGGGCGAATCGGGGTTCCAGGTTCGTCAGGTAGCGATCGAGTGCGGCGAGCTCGCGGCTCGATCCGCCCACGAACTCGACCCCATACCCGGGCGCTTCGATTTCGTCCGCTCCGTTCGGA
>SMVB01085574.1_pt1 | contig 37380 bp, 36 predicted proteins | sample 2456461 | NCBI WGS metagenome assembly SMVB01 (sample SAMN11095934, study PRJNA526329) | marine sediment metagenome | biome: Marine sediment; feature: Surficial sediment; material: Deep marine sediment; isolation source: Hadal surficial sediment | place: Pacific Ocean | collected 2014-05 | depth...
ATATGCGCTCGGTTTACACCGGCTTTTACCGCATCAAGGGCGCACTCTACCTTGGGTAACATGCCCCCGTGAATAGTCTTGTCGGCAATTAAGCCGTCAACCTGCTTAGTGCTGAGACCGGTCAATACATTGCCGTTCCTGTCCTGAACTCCAGCGATATTAGTGAGCAAAATCAGTTTTTCAGCGTTCAATACCTTGGCGATTTCACCAGCAACGGAATCCGCATTGATGTTGTAACTATTTCCTTTTTTATCCGTACCGATTGGTGCGATGACTGGAATGAAATCACTTCCTTTCATGACATTAATAATTTCAGTGTTGATGCTGACAACCTTGCCAACCTGGCCCAGGTCAATGCTCTCAGATTCAAGGTCAGAACCCTGCTTTTTAATGTACAGTTTCTCAGCGGTAATCAGTCCACCGTCTTTACCGGTAATACCAATGGCTTTGCCTTGGTTGGTATTCAGCAGGCTGACTATTTCCTTGTTAATAAGGCCACCCAAAACCATTTCTACTACATCCATGGTCTTACTGTCAGTTACCCGTATGCCATCGACAAAGCGTGATTGGATATCAAGCTTTTCAAGCAGAGTGCCAATTTGAGGCCCGCCACCGTGTACCACAATCGGGTTCATTCCTACCAGCTTCATCAACACAATGTCTCGAGCAAAGCTGTTTTTCAGCTGCTCATCAATCATCGCGCTTCCACCGTATTTGACTACGATAGTCTTACCGGTAAAACGTTGAATATAGGGGAGTGCTTCAGTTAATACTTTGGCAACATTTTTGGCGTTCGCCAAGCTCAGTGACATAAGATAGACCAGCTAACTGATATTGATTAAGATTAGAAAAGTAAACATTCACTTATTGTAGAGCCCTAGAAACTTATCGGCAATGTTCTATCCACCTGCATAAGCAATTGTTTGAATTTTGCTTGTATTTTTTTAAGTGATTCCGGCGTATCTGCTTCGAATCTAAGTAGTAAGGCGGCACTTGTATTAGAAGCCCGAACCAGACCCCAGCTATCCGGGAAATCAACCCGAATTCCGTCTATTCGAGTAATTTCACCCCCCGGAAAATTGGCTTGTTCCGTCAGTTTTTTCGCGATAGAAAATTTATCACTTTCATTTACTTCAATTTTAATTTCGCTAGTGGCATAACGCTCGCCAAGGTTGGTAAATAAGTCAATCGAAGTAACACTGCCTTGGCTCAAAATTTCTAACAGCCGAGCGCCGGTGTATAAGCCATCATCAAAGCCAAACCATCGATCTTTGATGAAAATGTGGGCTGAAAATTCACCGCCTAAGGGCGCGCCAGTTTCCAGCATTTTCTGCTTCATGAATGAATGGCCACTCCGGTGCATGATGGGGACGCCGCCATATTTTCGAATTAGCGGGCCCAATCGGCTGCTACATTTGACGTCGAATATAATTTTTTTATCGGGATGTTTTGGCACGATGCTCTTCACCAATGCTGCAAGTAGGCGGTCAGTATCAATCAGCTCACCGGTGTTGCTCACTACCCCGAGTCGATCTCCATCACCATCAAATGCCAGGCCAATATCGGCCTTATTAGCCAGCACTTGCGATTGCAGCTCTTGCAGATTTTCAGGCTGAGTGGGATCTGGATCATGATTCGGGAAGTTACCGTCTAGGTCACAAAACAGCGGTATAACTTCACATCCTAAAGCTTCGAACAACTCCTGAGCCATTATACTGGTGACTCCATTACCACAATCAATCACAATTTTTAGTTTTTGCTCAAGGCAAATACGGTTACAAACATCGCTTAAATAATGCTGTTTAATATCGTGTGTTTGGTAATTTCCACTGCCTTCGGCCAATTCACCTGTTTTGATTCTGAGTCTAATTTGTTGAATTTGATTGTCGGCCAGGCAAGACTGTTTAAACACAATCTTAATACCATTGTAGTCAGCCGGATTATGGCTGGCCGTTAACATTACCCCGGAGGACCAGGATGTTACGTGGGTAGCGAAATAAACCAGTGGGGTAGGAACGATTCCAAGGTCTACGGTGTCACAGCCACTGGCTCGAATTCCGATGATTAGGTGTTTTGCCAGGGACGGGCTTGATAAACGGCCATCTCTGCCAACAAGCAAGGTTTCTATACCCTGGCCAAGGGCTTCGCTACCGATGCCCTGGCCAATCAATTCAATACGCTGCTCTGTAAGCTGTCTGCCATAGACGCCACGTATATCGTAGGCTCTGAAAATTTCTGACGGGATTGTGTGGCTAAATTTAACTGGGTCCAGGCCGGATGCTCCTGACATGACAGAACTCCCTTTGTCAGGCTTTGCTTTGTATCAATTGCGCAGAAATCATCTTCAGCATAAGTCTTGCAACATGGTTTTTGTTACCGGGCCCCAACTCTGTTTCGCCATCGGAGTCTATAGCGGTGGCAACAACTGAATCGCTATTGAATGTATCGGTCGCATGGTTTGCAAACAATAGGTTGAGATTTTTCTGCTGCAGTTTTTCGCGACCAAACTTCACCACATTCGAGGTTTCTGCAGCGAAGCCTACCATAAACGGGTGGTCGTCCTTGGCCGCAATCTCACTAATTATGTCAGGGTTCTTTACCAGGTTGATTGAAAGTAGCGCTTCAGTCTTTTTGATTTTTTCCGTGCTGATGTCAGCTGGTCGATAGTCAGCTACTGCAGCGACACCGACAAAAACATCACAGGCTTGGTAATTCAGCAAACATTGTTCCAGCATTTCATTAGCGGTGATGACATCTATTCTGGTAACTCGCTCCGGCGTATCCAGACTTACTGGCCCGCTTATCAAAGTGACTTGTGCTCCGGCTGCAACTGCTTCGTTTGCCAAGGCGTAAGCCATCTTGCCTGAGCTGTTATTACTGATGAAACGCACAGGGTCAATCGCTTCACGGGTCGGCCCGGCGGTAATTAACATACGTACACCACTTAGCAAGCCCGGTTCAAAAAATGATGCGCACGCTTCCACTAATTGCTCTGGTTCCAACAACCGCCCTGGTCCAACATCACCGCAGGCCTGGTCGCCCTCAGCCGGCCCAAAAAGTTTAAAGCCGCTTTGTTCAAGCGACTTTACGTTAGCGTGAGTAGCGCTATCAGACCACATTGCCTGGTTCATGGCCGGTGCAACTGCAACAGGTGCACTACTTGCCAATATCAAAGTGGTCAATAAATCATCAGCACGACCATTAGTCAGGCGAGATATGAAATCAGCTGTAGCTGGTGCGATTAATATCAAATCCGCCCATCGAGCCAGCTCGATATGCCCCATAGCGGCTTCGGCTTCAGGATCCAGCAAATCGACGTAGACACGGTTGCCGGAAAGGGCCTGCATGGTCAATGGGGTAATAAACTCAGTTGCGGATTTTGTCATTGCCACCTGAACAGTGGCGCCGGCCTTGATTAACAGACGAGTCAGCTCCGCACACTTATAAGCGGCAATACTACCGGTAATGCCAAGAATAATACGCTTGTTGGATAGGCTGCTCATGATTGGGCTGGTGGCGACTTGGGTAATCCAGAAAACAGGCGGGCTAGATTATCAGCAAGCTAAAGGTATAGCAATTTGCAGTCATTGTTTACGCATTTCGACTGCATAAGACTATTATCAATTTACTATTGTTCAAATGATGAATCACTATAGCAAAGAGAAAGCAGGTAAAAAGGAGTCTCAATGGCTATTTCGGACTGGCCAAAGCAGGAGCAACCAAGGGAGAGATTGATAGCATGTGGCGCTGCAAATCTCTCGGACGCGGAATTGCTGGCTATATGCCTGCGATCAGGTGTAAAGGGAAAGTCGGCCCTGGAACTTGCCCGTGACATTCTTTTAGCCTTTGGAAGTATTACTCAGATATTTGAAAGTGACCGGGATGAATTCTGTCAGTATGTTGGTCTGGGCCCCGAAAAATATGCTCTCTTTCAAGCAGCAATCGAACTATGCCAACGGCAAATGCTGGAAAAGCTACAGTCCAGAGATATTCTGGCTAGCTCTGCTTCGACCCGGTCTTACTTGAAAGCAAAATTTCGCAGCTATACCTACGAGGTATTCAGCTGCATTTTCCTCAATAACCAGCATCATGTTGTCAAAGTGGAAGAATTGTTTACTGGAACCATAGATGGTGCGGCAGTTTATCCCAGGGAAGTGGTTAAGCGCTGCCTATACCATAATGCGGCGGCGGTCATTTTTGCCCATAATCATCCCTCTGGCGTAGCAGAACCCAGCCAGGCTGACATAGCGATCACTAACAAACTAAAAACTGCTCTTGAGACGATCGATGTAAAAGTGTTGGATCACTTTGTTATAGGGTATCCTGATGTGGTTTCATTTGCTGAGCGCGGGCTTTTATAGCGAGGTCTTAATCAGTTAGGAGATAACTGACAGATACTAGGCAAGATTGATTTTCGGTCTGTTTCCGGCACATATATTCATAGTAGTGATTGCTTACACAGGTAGTTTCTGGTATAAAACGCAGCTCTTTTTTAGGCCAGGTTCGCATCGCTTTTAGCAACATCACGCTATTGTAAAATCCCGGCCGGTTTGGTTCGTAAGCAAAGAGGTCAACTCATGTCCAGGGTATGCATGGTAACAGGCAAAAAGCCGATTACCGGAAATAACGTGTCACACGCGAATAATAAGACTAAGCGTCGCTTTTCGCCCAATATTCATTTCCACCGTTTTTGGGTTGAGTCGGAAAAGCGTTTTGTGAAATTGCGTGTTTCAACCAAGGGAATGCGTATTATCGACAAACTAGGGATCGATGCGGTTCTGGCTGATCTTCGTAATAACGGTGTTAAGGTATAGTCACTAAAAGCAAGGTGGGTAAATAGCAATGCGTGAAAAGATAAAACTGGTTTCAAGCGCCAAAACAGGCCATTACTACACTACTGATAAGAACAAGCGAACGATGCCGGATAAAATGGAGATCAAGAAGTTTGATCCAGTGGTTCGCAAGCATGTAGTGTACAAAGAAGCGAAGATAAAGTAAGTTGTAATGTAGCGAAGATAGATATCACCAACCTAAAGGCCTGAATCAAATAGGCAATATATAACAATGATTTGATGCTTTATAAAAAGCCGGAATTCAAAAATCGAATTCCGGCTTTTTTGTGCCACTCTATTTTCCCTTGCTGAGTCGTTTAGCTAGACGATCCGTTGTTGCCTGCACGGCCGGGTTCTCGTCAAGTTCAACCTTTAGTTTACCAACCGTGGTTGAGACTGTACCGTATCGCTTAAGTTTAAATAGCTTGGCGATGGCCTGCAGTGTCACAGCTGATAATTCCTGGCATAAATACATGGCAACCCACCGTGGAACATTTTTCGATCCCGGCCCACGTGCGGCATTATAAATACTTGCTTCAGTGACTTTAAATTGTTGCGCAACAGCACTAATTATTTGTTTGCACGAAGGGCGCCACCTGGCATTTGCTCCTCGGGAGATTCCACGGACTTTGGTTGCCGATCGTTTTTTCTGAGCCTGTTCCCTGAATTTGTCGTCTCCCATGATTGAAGATAAATTCTTTTTTCCATAGAAGCGAACCATCTCTTCGTCGGCACCTTGAGACACATATCTTGAATAGGCGGACTGCCTTTTTGCCGCCGTTACGGGTAATTGCCTTAATGCCTCCTCACGTTTAAACCAAGAAGGAGGCTTGGCCTTTTTTGCGTAATACCCATAGCTTGACCATGAATAGGATTTGACATCCGCTTGTTTTACCCGGGTATGAATAAATCGCGTTAATGACAGTAAAAATTTATCAGCCTGAACAAGTACTGCTTTATAACGACCTTTAAACAGAGAGCCTCCTGTCTCTTTAAGGCGTTGGTACTGCTGTGTGTAAAGGCCATCCACTTGGCGCATAAAGCGGGACAAGTTTGCTTCGGGCGTTTTAATGACAAGGTGATACTGGTCTCTTAGCAGACAAAAAGCATGTACTTCCACATTCAGTCGCGAACAGGTTTTTTCTAGTCCATCCAAAAAAGCCTGAAAATATTTATCGGAAGGAAAAACTCGTTGCTTATCCAATCCGTAGTTGGAGACATGATAAACGGCATCAGGGTATTCTATGCGTAACGGTCTGGCCATTTTATTATTCCTGCCTATTATTATTTTTTGGGAACCTCTGATAACCCTTTAGCAACTCTGCAGGAGTTTGGCGTATGCTGCTGAAAAGCGTCGCCTGGCAAATATTCACTTCTCATAACCACTGTGATAGCACCGTAGCAGTTCGCTCCAGCCCAGGGTGGGTTATAGGATTAATTAGAGGTTCCTTAATAACGTTAGAGGTGACCCCACTGGGCTGGGGTGTATAGTTAGCGCAATTGTTGATGGAGGTCAATACACTTCAGCTGACTCAATGGAATTAATAAGATGGTTTGAAGTTTTTGAAAATATGATTGAACCTGGGATAATTTGTGTCACTGCTTTCGCAAGATTTTTTACTTATTGTTCCACAGCGATAAAAGTGCGAGGAATGACCCCTTTGCAAAATGAAGCTAATGTTAGTGGGGCACTGTTGCAGTAAAAATTGACCGTTTTGGGGCAGGCAACCCTTCAATCGTAAGATTACTTTCAGTAGGATCCAGGGAGTCTTCCAGAGACTCAAAGGGCATCCATTCCGTCCTTCTTTGCTCGTGTAGCTTGGTGACGGAAGTATTCACTACCGTGATATCAATGAACCCACATCGCTCCAACCAGGAAATCAAGGTATCGATTGAAGGAATAAACCAGACATTGGACATCCGAGCGTAACAGTTTTTCGGAGTAAGACTGACGCCCTTTTTTCCGTCGACAACCAGTGTCTCGAGCACAAGTTCTCCATGCCCTCGCAGCACTTTCTTTAATTGCAATAAGTGATCCAAGGGAGATTTTTGGTGATAGAGAACACCCATTGAAAATACTGTATCAAACAACTGAAAAGGACCAGGGTACTGTTCCAGGCGAATAGGCAGTACATAACAGGGGTAGTTTGTCAGGTAGCGCTTAATGAGCTGAAATTGCATGACATAAATAAGATAGGGCTCAAGACCAATGACCAAATCTGCTCCTTCACCAGTTGCACGAAGGCAGTGGTAGCCATTTCCGCAACCTACATCCAATACCCTCCGGCCAGCCAGAGGTTGTATGGATGAAAGTAGACGATCCCATTTTAGATTCGATCTCCATTCTGCATCTATTGTTATATCGAAAAGAGTAAATGGGCCTTTGCGCCAGGGTATGAAGGACTGTAAACAGGAAAGCAAGGCATCTTGATCTGAATCGTCTCCATCAGCGCGACTACCCACTTTAACCTGGCTCCTCAAATCCACAGAGCTCGGTGAAAGGGCCGGTAGCTTATCCAAGGTATCGAACCAGCGGGGAAGGTCGCCGTGGTTTAATGAGGCTATGAACTTGGCAGAGGTCACAGGTTCAAGCTTGGACAAAACCGATTTTTTCATCAACTGTCTTAGTGTTTCCAGGCCAAAGGGGTCGTCCCGGGTATTCACTTAAAAGCTACCAGCGAGGCGAAATTGAAACACTGAAACCACACGTCAATAGCCTTAAATCCAGCCTTCAGGGCTCGCTCTTTGTGAGTATCTATAGTTTCGGGAACTAACACATTCTCCAATGCTGCTCTTTTCTGGCTTATTTCCAATCTGGAATAACCCATATTTTCCTTAAAGGTATGGTAGGTTTCCATGAAAAGCTTATCCAGGTTTTCATCTGGGAATTTAATCTTTTCTGAAAGGATAAGTATGCCTCCGCTGTTCATGCCCTGGTAAACTTTGTCGATAAGCGAGTTGCGCTTTTCCAGGGGGATGAATTGCAAAGTGAAATTGAGCACCACCACAGAGGCGTGCTTTATTTCAATCTCCAGCAGATCAGCACATTGGATATTGACGGTCGCACCCTTTTCCGCTGTTCCCCTAATCCTTGTCTCCAGTTTTTCAATCATAGCGGGAGAGCTGTCAACGGCGACAAGCTGATAATCACTATGGGGAACCTGACTCTTGATGGCCATCGTGGCAGCACCCAGGGAACAGCCGAGGTCATAAACATTTGATCCTTTTCGGCAATATTGTTGAGCTAGTAGCCCGATCATCGAAATAATAGTCCCATAACCTGGAACCGAACGATTGATCATATCGTCAAATACGTCGGCAACCTTTTCGTCAAAAACAAAGTCTATCGGTGGCATATCATCGTTGAAAAGAGTGTCTTTTTTTGATTTCACAAACAAGAACCTAGCCGAAAAAACCGGGCGAGCTGAAGCAAGAATTAAGTTGGTTTGAATACTAAAAACCATTTATCTGTAGTAGCTGTAAAGATTAGCCTATTATGCGCAAAGCCATGACACAATCAAACGCCAAACCGGCTAAACTCATTGAAGATTTTTTGCCGCTGATCAAGCGTCAAACACGAGCTAATAAAGTGCTTGATTTAGCCTGTGGTTCAGGCCGAAACGGATTATTTCTGAGTAGGCATCATATTCCGGTAATTTTTGCCGACAACAATTCCTCAGCATTACAGAAAATTGCTGGATTAGAACCGTTTGATAATAAAAAGGCAGAAACCTGGCTGGTCGATTTCGAACAAGACAATGCTAATCCACTGAAGTGTAAAAAATTTGACGTAGTCATGGTGTTTAATTATCTTCATCGTCCTCTTATGGATGAAATCAAGGAATGTCTGGTAGAGGGTGGTCTGCTCTTGTATGAAACATTTACTATTGAACAGGCCGTAATCGGGCATCCTAGAAACCCAGATTATTTGTTAAACAAATCAGAGCTTAAGCGCTGGTTTAAAGAGTGGGAGTTGCTACACTACTTTGAAGGTGAGGAAGATTATCCACATCGTTTCTTTGCCAACTTGGTAGCTAGAAAGCCCTTTGCAGACTGACAACCTGACGGACTGTTGTACTGAATAATAATTGGAATCACTGGCATTGAAAGTCATACCCTTAACTATTGGCACCAGATCTAGCCTGATAAATTGTGAAATTTTACGCTCAAGACGCAAAACACTGGCTATCCATATCAAGCATCGTAAGGTAGAAGTTCGTAGTCCTCTTAGATCAAGCCAGAGAGAAATTCGAGCGTTTCTTGAGTGCAATAAGAAATGGATTGACGAGAAACTCCGTGACGAGTCCAGACGTTACCGTGAATCTTTGAGGATCGAGAACGGCAGGAAGATTTTTTACCGTGCCACCGAACGGAAAATCGTTTTTCAGGAGAATCCCAGGCACAAAATTCTTGTTACCCGAGACCAGTTTATTGTTCAGGGTCCTAGTTTGATACCTGACAGGGCTAAACAACAGGTTGAAGCATTTATATTGGAGCAAGCAGCAAAATGCCTTCCCGCGAGGGCTACAGCACTTGCAAGCTACCTTCGAGTAGGCAGAAAACTCAAACAAGTTAAGTTACGAAAAACCAGGTCAAAGTGGGGGCACTGTACATCATCAGGGGTAATCCAGTTCAACTGGCTAATTATGCTGGCTCCCAATTCAATTGTTGATTACATGATTGCTCATGAGGTTTGCCATCTTGTACATATGGATCATTCTGCTGACTTTTGGGATCTGGTTGAGTCGGTTTGCCCCAATTATGAGTATTACAAGGCATGGTTGAAGGAACATGAGCATCGGTTTTGGCTCTAGAGTGGGCCTTACTAGATCTGTAATTTCCCACTTTTAACTTATCTTGGTTGCTTCAATAAGGTGTTTAAGCCACCTCGATTACTTCTGGTCGTGGTGTAGCTGACCTTGGTAATTGAATGATAATAGATCCCTGGTGTCTTCTCCTCATCAGGGCTTGTAATACAATAAGTCTCTGACCCCATGACCAAGTTTTTTACCGCGCTTTTCGAACTTAGTCACCGGCCTATCACCAATGGCTGAGTATTGACCGATACCGTTCTTATTTTGCAAAGACTCACATCTATCAAGTACTTCAAGCATGTGTTCGGCATAGGGCTCCCAGTCAGTTGCCAAATGCAGTTCTCCGCCTGACTTTAGCCTGCGGGCTAAAAGAGTAACGAAATCATCTTGGATTAGCCGTCGCTTATAGTGCCTCTTTTTGTGCCATGGGTCGGGGAAAAATATTTGAATCTTACAAAGCGATTCGTCCTTCAGACAGTTTAACAACACTTCTTTCGCGTCATGGCTTATAACCCTAAGGTTTATCAATCCGTTCCTTGAGATGCCTTGCAGCAGCTTGCCTATTCCAGGTTTATGTACCTCCACCCCTAGAAAGTTCTTTGAAGGAGTGGAGGTCGCCATTTCCAGCAGAGAATCGCCCATACCAAAACCAATTTCCAAGACTAAATCTGACTTGTTTTGAAAAACAGATTCCAACTCCAGAATTTGCTCTTGGTACTCAATCACATAGTCTTTCCAGTGGGCATCTATGGCTTTGCGCTGAGACGCGGTGAGGCGTCCACCGCGAATGACATAGCTGCGTATAGGTCTGGGGGCTTTAGTAGGCGGCGTGTCGATAGCCCTGTCTTTGATGCTCATGTCAGTAGGTTAAGGATAACTAATTCAGGTTTGTTAGTCAGGACTCAAAAAAAGGTACCATCGATAGGCGACGACGCGCTGGCATAGAGACGTTTTTGCATTCTGCCTGCCAGGTAAGCCTCTCGACCGGACTCCACAGCCTTTTTCATCGCTGATGCCATCAAAATCGGATTCTCAGCTTCGGCGATTGCGGTATTCATCAGCACACCGTCGCAACCCAGTTCCATAGCAATACTGGCATCTGATGCAGTTCCAACCCCCGCATCAACAATAATAGGCACCTTGGCATTTTCCAGGATCATTTTAATGTTGTAGGGATTGCGTATTCCCAGACCTGATCCTATGGGAGCGCCTAAAGGCATTACTGCAACACAGCCGATCTCTTCTAAGCGTTTAGCAACCAGCGGGTCGTCGCTGGTGTAGACCATTACATCAAAATTGTCATTTACCAGCTGCTGTGCTGCCAGCAAAGTCTCAGTCACATTGGGATAAAGGGTTTTCTGGTCACCGAGAACTTCAAGCTTTACCAATCGATGCCCGTCGAGTAACTCCCTGGCCATTCGGCAGGTTCGAACCGCTTCTTCGGCGTTATAACAACCTGCCGTATTAGGTAGTATGGTGTATTTCTTAGGAGAGATTATCTCCAGAAGATTTGCCTGATCAGAGTGCTGGCCTAAATTGACACGGCGAATCGCGACGGTAATGATTTCCGCCCCACTTGCTTCGAGTGCGGCAAAGTTTTCCTCAAAGTCCCTGTATTTCCCACTACCGATGATCAGCCTGGATTTGTAACTTTCGCCGGCTACGATTAAGGGCTTGTCCTGGTTCTGAATCATTATCTATCTTGCCCTCCTGATTTTCGAATATCCTACTTAGCCACCGCCGATAGCCTGCACAATTTCGACGTTGTCCCCATCCTGCAGTACTTGGGATTTATAATTACTGTGTGGGACGATTTCACGATTAAGCTCAACCGCGATCCTGGATCCGCCCAAGGTCAGATGATTAATGAGATCAGTCAGATTGCTGTTCTCAGCTATCGATTCTGGCTTACCGTTAACAATGATATGCATGGGTTAAAAATGACGAATTAAATATTCAGATTCTCGGAAATAGCAAACCAGACCAGTGCGCCCCAGGCTGCCAAAAAAGCAACCCCTCCAATAGGAGTAATGGCACCAAGCCAGCGAATCCCGCTGAGACTGAGAATATATAGACTGCCAGAAAACAAAACTATGCCCAACATAAACAGGTAACCGCTGGTTCTTAAAGTAACTGATGCTGGAAACTGCATGCTCAGCAAAGCAACTCCGAACATGGCCAGGGCATGATACATATGATATTGGACACCGGTTTGAAACGTGGTGAGCAGATCAGTTGCAGCCAGCTTGTCTCTCAGACTATGAGCAGCGAATGCGCCGATGCTCACAGCAAGAAAGCCGTTAATTGCAGACAGTAAAAGAAACACTTTAGGCATGGGGGTACATTCTGCTTGCTGTGCCCAGTCAAATCAAGAACGGAAACAGCGTAACTCGATTGACGTGAAGGCAAAAAAAACCGCCAGGCTTTGCTGACGGTTTTTTTAATCCTTCTGGTAATCAAGCTTCCATGATCACTTTGACCTTATTCATTGCATTCTTTTCCAGTTGTCTGATTCGTTCGGCGGAAATGCTGTACTTAGCGGCCAACTCATGCAAAGTCGCCTTATCATCACTTAACCAGCGACTGGCCAAGATATCCTTGCTGCGATCATCGAGCTCCGCCAGGGCCAGATGCAAGCTGCTGTTAGTGACTTCTTCCCACTCGGACTCTTCTACACTGACGGCTATGTCGGAATCACGGTCTTCAAGATAATTAGCAGGCGCTTTATAAGCTACGTCATCGTCAGCGTCCGGCTCGCAATCAAAAGGCATGTCATAGGAGCTCATTCGCCCTTCCATCTGCCTGACAACCTTGGCATCTACACCCAGGTCTTTCGCTACCGCCTCAGCTTCTTTGTTATTCAACCAACCCAGACGCTTTTTGGAACTTCTGAGATTAAAGAACAATTTTCGTTGAGCCTTGGTGGTGGCAATTTTAACTATGCGCCAGTTTCGTAAAATAAATTCATGCATTTCAGCCTTAATCCAATGCACAGCAAAGGAAATGAGTCGAACACCAACTTCAGGGTCGAAGCGCTTGACCGCTTTCATAAGGCCAACGTTACCTTCTTGAATCAGATCGGCTAGTGACAAGCCATAGCCAGAATACGATTTGGCCATATGTACTACAAAGCGAAGATGGGCGAGGACTAGCTGTCGTGCAGCATCAACATCATTTTCATAGTAATACAGCTTGGATAGCTCTCTTTCCTGCTCGGGGGTGAGTACAGCGACACTATTGACAGTAGCCATGTAAGCAGTCAAATCACGACCCGGAACAATTGGATCAATAATTTGTAAACTCTTGCTTGGTTCCATAACTTTTTATACTCGTGTTTAACAGGTTGTATTTACGTTAATCTATAAGAACGTATTTTAGCATTCATTATTTCAGCATGCCATCCAGATGGTTAATACGTTTTGCTGTGAAATTCATCTTTTTATGACCGTTATCCAATTTGGACTATTTAACTTAGATTCAGCTTAATCATTTTGGGGCTTGAGGGGGTGATTTCAAGGGCTAAAGTCAATAATAAACGCCTAATTTCGAGCCTTTATAGTGAATAAGCCTCTAAATCATTCAGCTGAACTTATCAGGTGCTGAGCTGTGGATACTAAGGCGCCACCCCATCCTAAACAACTTCCAAGCAGCAAAAGTGTGAGACTGTCCATAATACCGTAACCCCTTAGTTGGAAATTAGCACCGCAAAGTGACAATAAATTGTCAAGTAAGTCATAATAACCAAGCTGCATCATAAAAATTATCAGGCAGGCAATCAAAGCTCCAGTAGCTCCAAGCAGTAACCCCATATACAGAAACGGGCGTGCTACAAAGCTGTTTGTGCCACCCACCAGCCTAATAACCCGGATTTCGCTTTTCCGGTTCTCTATTCCCAGTCGTATTGTATTTCCGACAATAAACAAGACTGCCAAGCTGAGAATTACCGTCAACAAAAGCCCACTCCTTTCGATTACAGCACGTATAGCAATTAACCGTTGTATCCACTCTAGATCGATCTGGGCTAACTCCACTTCGGTCATATACTGAAGTTCATCGTACAGTGCTCTTGTGGTCTCAACTGAGGAGTTATTGGGGAACACAATGATGGAAGCAGGGAACGGATTATCGCCCAGTTGAGCAATGGTCGCCCCAAACCCTGAATTGGCGGAAAACTCCGTTAGCGCCTGGTTCTTTGATATATAGCGTGTTGCGTTGATTTCCGGGTATTGAAGTAAGCCTTCACTTACTTCCTGGGCCCTATCTTCTGTGACATTTTCATACAAATATAACGTAATTTGGGCGGTTTCCTGAAACTGATCGTTTATCTGGGCTAGGTTATTGCCCACTATCTGCAATAAAGCAGGTAATAGCAGTGCTATGCTGATTACGAATACTGTCATCAAGGTTGAAATAGCTGTGGAAACTAACCTGGCACATGTTTCAAACAGTACATGGGCGTGCGAGTTCAAATAGTTTCAGTATTTCGGCGGATAGTAGAGGGTCCAGATTGCCTGTTGGTTCGTCGGCAAGAAGAATGTCCGGTCGATTTACTACTGCGCGGGCTATATCGATTCGTTGTTGTTCTCCCGCGGATAAGGCTGCAGGGTTTAGTTTTTCTTTATTCAGTAAACCCACCTAGTCCAGGGCGGCTCTCACGCGGCAAGCAGCCTGGGTATGATTGAATCCAGCTACCCTCAAAGGAAGAGTGGCATTATCAATTACGCTGCGATCAAATAGGAGTTGATGATCCTGGAAAACGACTCCGATCCGACGACGATGCGGTGGTATCTGCCTTCGGCTCAGACGATTAAGGTTTTTCCCATTGACAAAAACCTGACCTCTACTGGCTTTTTCCATGCGGATAATGAGCTTCAACAGTGTGCTTTTGCCAGCACCCGAGTGACCGGTAAGAAAAGCCATCTCGCCTTTGTTGAGCTCAAAGCTCACCTGTGCAAGCGCATCAGAACCACTCGTGTATCTTTTACTGACATTATCGAACTTGATCATTCAGTGAACAGAGCCGCCACGAATTGCTCAGCTGAAAACGGTCTCAAATCGTCTATTTTTTCACCGACGCCAATAAATCGAATCGGTAAGCCAAGTTGCTTGGCAATAGCGAAAACCATTCCCCCTTTAGCAGTGCCATCCAACTTCGTCAGGCAAATGCCAGTCAAATTGACAGACTGATGGAAACTTTTCGCCTGGCTTAGCGCGTTTTGACCAGTGGTCGCATCCAATACCAGTAATATTTCATTGGGTATCGCATCATCTTGTTTTTTCAAAACTCGTACAATTTTTTCCAACTCGGACATTAAATTATTCTTAGTGTGAAGTCGTCCCGCGGTGTCGGCAATCAGCACATCTGCATCCCGCGCTTTAGCCGACTGGTAAGCATCGAAAATTACCGACGCGCTGTCAGCCCCTGTTGTTTGAGAAACCACCACAACGTTATTTCGATGACCCCATTCCTCAAGTTGCTCAACCGCCGCTACCCTAAAAGTGTCACCTGCTGCAAGTACAAGTTTCAAACCCTGGGACTGTAAACGGCTACAAAGTTTTCCGACCGTGGTGGTTTTGCCGACACCATTAACCCCAACTACTAATATTACAAAGGGCTTATTGCCAACAGGAATTTCAAGGGGCACATCGGATGGTTTGAGCAGCTCAATCATTTCATTCTTAAGACTTGCCAGAAGCTCATCCGGGTTTGCCAGCTGCTTTCTACTCAGTTTCTGCTTGAGCTTATCAATAACATGATCAGTTGCTTCCAACCCGACGTCGGCTGACAGCAACCTGGTTTCAATTTCATCCAATAAGGAATCATCAATTGACTTGGATCCCAGGATAAGATTTCCAAGACCCGCGCTCAGGTTGGCCCGGGTTTTACCCAGACCCGCAATAAGCTGGCTAATTAATCCTTGGCTGTCTGCCGGTTCAGAGCCTGCTTCAATTTTGCTGACGTCGTCCTGTTGTGAATCTAATTGACGGTTGTTTTTGTTGCCGGAGGTTTGTTTCTTGCCGAAATTGAACATCGTAGATCGTAGTGCCGCAAAGGGTGTTGGTAAAAACGCTTGGGAACAAAGCCTGTCGAAAAGTAAGCTGGCTATCCTAACACTAGACGCAACCGGTTTATATAATGGGATTGCTGCCTCTAATCTGCGCCCATTATAGGAAGTCAGTCCTTGGTCGACTTAAAATGCGTGGAATTCTGACGCCAAAATACATCATTACTTCATTGGCCTGTATTAACTTGAAAATGAGTCGGTGGCGAGTAGTGATACATCTGGAATCCTGCAATGAGATGTATGACAATCCACGGGCTCCAATTTGATGAATATCCCAGAGCTTCCGGCGCCAGGTTGTAGAAAACGCGATGAAAACTATACAAAAACACAGCAGCCTGCGTGTTATAGCAGGAACGTGGCGAAGTCGATTGATTAGTTTTCCTCTTATTGAAGGGCTCAGACCCACGTCCAATAGAATCAGGGAAACCTTGTTTAATTGGTTGCAGGACAATATTGAGAGTGAGGATTGTCTGGATTTATTTGCCGGTAGTGGAGCGTGTGGAATTGAGGCCCTATCTAGAGGAGCACGAACTGTTCATTTTGTTGAAATCAACAAGCAAGCCGCCATGATGATCGAATATAACCTAGTTAAGTTAAAGGCAAGTTCTACACAGGTGCATTTCATAGATGCGATCGAATGGTTGAGCTCTGCCACGAAGGATGATGAGCAAAAGTTCGGACTTGTTTTTATTGACCCTCCGTACGGGGACAATATTGAAATAGAATGTTGCCGGCTGCTTGAGCATAGCGGCAGACTAAAGCCGTCCGCGCTAATCTATCTTGAGTCAGATAAAAAACTGCCATTAACGAAGTTACCAGAAAACTGGAGGGTAGAAAAAACCAGGAAAGCCGGACAGGTTAACTTCTTTTTATTTAGGCGAATGCAGACAAAACGGAAACCAAGCAGTGAGTAGTGAAATAAATTTCAAGCCGTTTAAACCGAGCCCCTGGGTGCCGGGTGGACACATACAAACTTTGTGGCGAAAAATTGCGCCTGTTATTGAAGTGGATCACCGCCGTGAACGTATTGAACTTAAGGACGGAGATTTTATAGACGTAGACTGGCATGACGGGCCAGGTGTAAAAAGTGCTAATAATGGAACGCTAGTACTAATATTGCATGGATTGTGTGGTTGCTCAAAGTCTAAGTACGTTCAATCTCTTCAGTTGAGACTTGGATTAGCCGGTTTTTCCAGTGTGGTTATGAATTTCAGAGGTTGCAGTGGCGAGGTTAACAGGCTTGCCAAAGCTTACCATTCTGGCATCACTGAAGACCTTGCAGAAGTGTTTGACTATGTAGTCAGACAAAGAAGTAATCATAGGATTGCATTAGCAGGATTTTCATTGGGCGCAAACGTTTTACTTAAATGGTTGGGTGAATCAGAATTTAATGAGAGAGTGCACAAAGCGGTTGCAGTATCCACCCCTTTTCGTCTTTCCTATTGTTCCCAGGCCATGCTGAAAGGAATAAGTCGGTTTTACGGCAAATACTTTTTACGGAAACTGGTAGGTGAAATGGAAATCAAAAAGGCACACTTTCGAGCTACCGGAAACAAAGTGCAGCTTGAACTACTAGAATCCTTCGGCGATCTGCGTTTACTTGATACGCTTTGGCAGTTCGATGACAAAGTGACCGCACCGCTGCATGGTTTTAGCGGTGCCGAAGACTACTATAATAAGTGTAGCAGCGCGCAATTCCTGACTGCTATTAAAACGCCCACATTGCTGGTACAAAGCTACGACGATCCTATCATTCCGCCACCTTCATTACCGACGAATGATGAATTGAGCGAACACATCAATATAGATCTGAGTAAAAAAGGAGGACATGTCGGATTCGCTTCGGCGTCTGACCGTTACTGGCTTGAACACCATATAATCAGCTTTCTTGCGGCATGACTAATTGAGCATGTAGAACCATTCCGCTAGAATGCTGCCAGGCCATTGATTAAGAGCACTTTATGAAAACAGCGGTTTATCCTGGAACATTTAATCCCATCACCAATGGACACACAGACCTTGTGGAACGGGCGTCGGTGTTGTTTGACCACATTGTGGTAGCGATTGGCACAAATCGACAGAAAAATGTCGCACTGACTGTGGAGCAACGTGTTGAATTGGCACAACAGGTTTTATCACATCTTGATAATGTTGAAGTGTGTGCATTTGACTCTCTGCTTACCGAATATGTTAAACAACGAGGCGCGAATATTATTTTGCGTGGATTACGTACGGTGGCGGATTTCGAATACGAATTTCAACTGGTAGGAATGAACCGAATGCTAGAACCAACCATAGAAACAGTTTTTTTAGCACCAGCTGAACATCTTTCCTATATATCATCAACTCTGGTTAGAGAAATTGCTTCCTATGGTGGCGATATCTCGAAGTTTGTACACCCCGTTGTTGCCAAAGCAATGCGTAAAGCATACCGTTGATTGTACTGCTGGATGCTTAGTCAACCCAAAAGGATAGCTCACACTTGCATGATTTACTGGATGCTTAGTCAACGAAAAGAGAAAAACTTACACTTGAATTAATCGCTGGACGGTTGGGCAACCCGAAAAATGTGTATAGTCCTGTTTGGAAATCTCCTTGAGGTCAAGATTGACAATGAATGCAGTAAACTGTGCTGCGCTGACCAATTCGTAGTTCTGTCAATTTCCTGTTACAAATAAAACAAGGCTCACCGCCCCGACCGTATACCTTCAGAGATTGTTTGAAATAACCTGGCTTGCCATCGCTTCCGGTAAAGTCACGAAGGGTTGTGCCACCGACCTTTATCGCATTTTTAAGAACGAGCTTGATTTGCTCAGAAAGCAGCTGAAACCGCGAAAGCGATATGTTTTTAGCTTTCCTTGTAGGACTTATCCCGGCATTGAATAGTGATTCGTTTGCGTAAATATTACCAACTCCTACTACGACAGAACTGTCCATAATGAAAGATTTTATGGCAGTTTGTTTGCCAAGACTTCGCAATTTTAAATATCGCCCATCGAATTCATCTGATAAAGGCTCAAGGCCTAAATTTTTTAGCAATGGGTGGGAATAGACAGGTTGTTTGATCCATAGCATGCAGCCGAACCTTCGTGGGTCTGTATAGCGCAAGGTAAAACCTGAGTTAAACATCACATCGACATGGTCATGCTTTGTTGGTGGATTGTCGGAGGGCACGATTCGAAGGCTCCCGGACATGCCCAGGTGAACAAGCAAAACACCTTTTGTTGTTTCCAATAAAAGGTATTTTCCCCTTCGCTCGATTGAATGAAAGCAAAGCCCTGGTAGTTCAAGCGACAGACTCTCCGGTACCGGCCAGCGCAACTTTGGCTGTCTGACTTTTACTGCCGAGACGATTTGGTTCAATATCTTCGGTGTGATACCAAGCCTGGTTGTTTCTACTTCGGGAAGCTCGGGCATTGATTAACCAGTAAAATTGCAAAGATGCATTGGATTCAAGTAAATAACGGGTGGCACGCGAGTTATAATATTTTCGGGCTAGCTCTGTAAAGCAATAAGAATCGCATAAGCGGCAGGTATGACTTGTAAGAATCAAAACAGGCCATCATAAAATCCAAAGTAGGAGAGATTGGAATTGTCAGAACGAACAATATTGGGAATTGATGCCGGCGGAACTTTTACCGATTTTGTGCTTTTGACAGAAAATCAAAATCAATGTGTGTTGCAAATTCACAAAGTATTGTCTACTCCTCACGCGCCGGAGTTGGCAATCTTACAGGGGATTAAAGATCTACAACTGGATTCCGCCGTGAAGAGTGGCAAGTTGCACATTATTCATGGCAGTACGGTAGCTACCAATGCCGTTCTAGAAGGCAAGGGAGTGCCGACGGTGTTCATTACCAACCACGGATTTGCCGACATGCTTACCCTGGGAAGGCAAACCCGGCCCGCACTCTATCAGTTGGAATTTCCACCCCAACATCCTCCAGTTGCAGCAGACCATTGTATCGAAATAGGCGGCAGATTGGGCGCCGATGGCACAGTGATTGAGCCATTACTGGACAGCGAAGTGGAACGGGCCTGTAACATCATAAAGAAATTGAAGCCTGAGGCCATTGCTATCAATTTGTTGTTTTCATTTGTTGATGATCAATTCGAACGAACGATGGAAAAGGCCATTAATAAAATGGGCCTGCCGGTATTCGTTTGTCGTTCTTCTGCTGTGCTTCCTGAATATAAAGAATATGAAAGAGGGATTGCTACCTGGCTAAATGCAAGTCTGGGCCCAGTGGTCAGCGGTTATCTCAACCGCCTGAGTGAGGCACTGGGGGATTGCCCGTTAATGATCATGCAGTCCAGTGGTGAAACCGTCACGGCGAAAACCGCTGCCAATCGTGCTGTGAATCTACTACTTTCCGGGCCGGCCGCGGGACTAGCAGCGGTTAGTTACTTAGGTAAACAAATAGCAGACACGAAATTCCTCAGTTTCGATATGGGTGGAACTTCAACCGATGTCGCGCTGATTGACGGTGAGTCAAAAATTACTAATGAAGGCTACATTGCGAACTACCCCGTGGCTGTGCCAATGGTCGATATGCATACAATTGGCGCCGGAGGTGGGTCAATCGCTTTCCTTGATGCCGGGGGTATGCTCCAGGTCGGGCCTCAATCTGCAGGAGCCGACCCGGGGCCTGCCTGTTACGACCGAGGTGGAACCAAGGTAACAGTTACCGATGCCAATTTGATTCTTGGGCGCTTAAAGCCTGGGTTTTCTCTGGCAGGGGATTTTGAGTTGAAGCTGGAACCGGCGCAAAAAGCCATTGAATTACTGGTATCAGCTACCGGGCTGAGTGAGCAAGAGGTTGCACTGGGAATTGTTAAAGTCGCCAATGAGCACATGGCCAGTGCTCTAAGATTGATCTCGGTTCAACGCGGCTATGATCCGGCAAAATTTACCTTGGCAAGTTTTGGCGGTGCCGGTGGCTTGCATGTTTGCGCCCTGGCTGAGGCAATGGGAATGACGCAGGCTATTGTTCCAGCGCATGCTGGTGTGCTGTCAGCAATGGGCATGTTGGTTGCACCTCGAGGTCGCCAGTTTTCCAGGACGGTACACTTACTGAGTGATAGTGTAGACAATCAGATATTGCAGACAGCCTTTCAGCAACTACTTGACTCGGGGCTGGAAGAATTAAGCCGCGAGGGTTTGCAAAGGGAAAATTTAATAAACCAGCTCAGCGTAGATATGTGCTATAGCGGGCAAGCGTCTACATTAAACCTTCCTTGGCGTGACAAACAAAAGGCGTTACATGACTTCAATCAACTTCACCGGGAACGCTATGGTTTTTCTCTCACCAAAAACATTGAATTTGTTAACCTGCGGGTGCGTATAATATCCCAGCAACCAATTCCCAATATCAATGGAGCCAAAGTTTACTCAAAATGCAATAACTTCGACCACGAAATGGTCTATGCACTGGACGAAGAGATTTGCGTGTATGAGCGGCATAGCCTGATGCCCAATCAGTTGGTTTTAGGCCCAGCAATAATTACGGAACTTTCAGCGACAACATATATTGAGAAAGGGTGGTGTGGTAAAGCCGACAATCTAGGCAACCTGTGGCTCAATAAGGATAAGTAGACTTAACACCTGACAGAAAGAGTCTGTTGTAAACCTAAATCCAACTTACACGTTATTTTCCTGAGTGTTATAACTAATAGCCCTTTGGAAATCAGGTTAACCGTAGTTTAGTCTTGCCGATCATATTAACCTTGCTAACCCAGTAAAATGGTTTTCCGAAACCAAGTTGAGGCTAGTAACCTATTGTTATAATGAACTATATTTGAAAATTATTTATGAGTGAGCTAACTAAAAGCTGCTGCCGACTGGGAGCTCTCCTACCGATGGTGTTTCTGTCAGGCATCTGTTTTGCTCAGGTACCGGAATCTGAGGATGTTGAGGTAGATGACGTTGAACCAGATATTTACGCTACCCTAGTTTTTGCTAGGCCAGAATTGGTTATTGAAGGCCTGGACCCAATGCCAGCTGATAACCAAACCCTTTCCCGAGAAGTTGAGATTGAAGCGATCCAGACAAGCAATGTAAATAGGCTGGAAAGCATAAGACAGTATCAGGCAACAATAAATGAATTGGAATTCGAAGGCGGTGCCTGGGAGCAAGGATTAACTCAGGAACTGTTGGCCATGGGCTCGTTACAACAACAACTAGGTTCCCACCCAGCGGCAGTTGAAGCCTACACCAGGGCCATGCAGGTGAGCCGAATCAATTATGGCCTCGATAACCTTGAACAAGTCTCGATTGTTGAACAGCTAATTAATAGTCATCTGGCGCTAGGGCAGTGGGAAAAAGCTGACCAATACCATAACTACCTTTATTACACGCAAAAAAAGGCGTATGGATACGATGATCCGAGGATGATTCCAGTGCTCGACAGGTTGGCAAGCTGGTCATTGAGCGCATTTAATGGCGGCTATGGTGAAGCCGTTGGCTTACGTTTGTTTACCGCTTTTTATTCCTATAGAGCCGCCTCGAATATCGTAAGCATGCACTTTGGTGAAGACGATGAGCGGTTTGTTAAATATTTGAAGGAAATGGCTGCTACGGCTTATTTGGTGTATAGAAACCCGCGATTGATAGAGGTAGCCGGTCAACCGAAATACCGTAGCGTTCGGTTAATGTTCGAAAATGAAAACAATCAATATGACACGATTAATCCTCCTGGATACAAAGATGGCCGTGAGGCATTGGAGAGGATTGTTAACCATTATGCTGACAAAGAAGATGAACAATCTGAATTTGCTCAAGCCCTGATTAGCCTGGCAGACTGGCATTTGATGTTTGACAGGCGCCGTACGGCGTCTGGTTATTACCAACAAGCGATTAATATTCTAAGCGGTCTTGATCAAGGAGAAGAGTTGATCCAGGATTTTTTAGGCAACGTAGAGCCACTACCAGAATTGTCACAGAAGATACGGCAGTTGCCCGATAGTACAACTTCGGGAGAATTGCCGGCTGAAATCAATTACACCGGTGTTGTTGATGTGATTTTTGATGTGACTATTTATGGAGGTGTCGCCAATTTAGAGGTGTTAACCGAGGAGACGGAAGCCAACTCTAAGGTGCTGTCTTTATTGCGCCGTAAGGTAAGAAATACTGTTTTTAGGCCAAGTGTAGTTGAAGGGGAGCTGGTTCGTACCTCAGATAATCATTTCAGGTATCGTTATTGGTATTGAAATGCTGGTATAGCCAGTTGCATTGGCTTATTGTTAAGGGTGGGTTAAGGCGTAATACTTTAAAAGTAAAGATAATTAGTAGTACTGCGGTCTCAGTAGATAGGAAGCACGAGATTCTATTAGAGAAATTGTATTGAAATGCCGATAATTGTATCGAACAAGACGCTAATTGTGTCGAACTGACCAAAAATCGATTGTTTTGATAATTCATCACGGTGGTTGAACTAACCAGGAATCGGGTAATGAACAGTAAGTTGATTCAAAGAGCTTTAATTATAGGGGGGCTGAGTCTGGTTCTCATGGCCTGTGAGAGTAGTTCACAGTCGCAAAGCCAATCTCAGGGCGCGCCTTCGTCATCAAGCTCATCATCTTCGTCGAGTTCGTCAAGCAGTAGTTTTCCATCGTCATCCTCAAGCTCTAGCTCATCGCCATCCTCACCCAGCTTTCCATCGCCATCTTCGAGCTCGTCCAGTTCATCCAGCTCTAGCTCTTCGGATAGCTCAGGACCACAGGCATCCACTTCATCTTCTACGGGTCGGGACTCTTCGTCAGGTTCAGCATCACAAGCCAGTGGCGGCGACCAGTCCCAATCAGCGGGTGCTGACGGCGATAGTGATTCAGATTCAGGTGGGCAACGTGACACTTCCGCAGGCGATCTTGGTGTTGGCGGCAATTCAGGCAGCCAGGGGTCACAATCTGGCAGTGGCGGAGACGGAGACTACAGCCTGGATACACTACCTGATGGCGCCTTTGGCGGAAATGGTTCCTTTCCCCCCACAGGAGCTATTACAGCAGCCGAACGAACTGGGGCTTTGGATGATCAGTTACGTAGAGGATATGAAGTTTTTGATGGTCTGATCCTGGGCGAAAGAGAGCGTGCACAAACAGAAACGAACGCCAATCCCGGGGGCAGCACAGGTGTTTCAGCTTCCGGCAGCGGGTCTGCTACTGGTGGTCAGCCACAGACCTTGCCTGGTGGCGATCAGGAAGGTGTTGGACGTCAAGGTCAAGTGGTGTCAGCGCCGACATCCAGTTCTCCATCTGGGTCTGCAGAGACATTCTCACCACCGGATGATATTCCCAGTGGACGTGATGATGATGTAGTGGCTAGACAGATAAGAGAAGCAGCCATGCAAGAACCAGATCCTGAGCTTCGCGAGGCTCTGTGGGAAGAATATAGAAATTATACAGGTATTAGTGAGCAGTAATTATGAAACTAGTGAATAGATCTCTTATCTCTACGTTAATGATGGGCCTGATTGTCAGTGCCTGCAGTACTAATGTTGTGAAATCGACCACTTTCACACCGGTGATTCAGGATACTGAATTTACACCAGAGGAGTTGTTACTTGATATTGGTGTGGTGAATTTCGATCCTGGTATCGATGAAATTGACAGCGACGAAGAGGATACTACCAATCACCAGATAAGGGTTGCAGAATCACGATTCGCTGCTTTTTTGTTGACTGAAACTTTGCAGCGGTCGGGGAACTGGGGCATGGTAAGGGTGTTACCTAATAATTCTAGCCTTATGGATGTCATCATTAATGGAACTATCCTGCAATCCAACGGTGAAGCAATGAGGATCAGGATCAATGTCAAGGATTCTACTGGCAGAAATTGGTATACCCGCGAATATAACAAGGTAATTAGCCAATTCAGTTACGACCCGAACCAGCGCAGAATGAATGATCCGTTTCAGGCGATATACAATAACATTGCCAACGATCTGCTCATTTATCGAAAAGAAAATGTCACCGAAAACCAGATAACAGAGATTCGCAAGATCACCGAATTGTTGTTTGCTCAGCGATTTGCTCCTCAGGTTTTCGATGATTATATAGGTCAGAGTCGAGATGGCTACTATCAGCTTAAACGGTTGCCTGCGGAAAATGATCCCATATTGGAGCGCATTTACGATATTCGTGAGCGGGATTTTATGTTTATCGATACCGTGCAGGACTATTACGCAACTTACAATCGCCAGATGAAATTGCCCTATGATTCCTGGAGAGAACAGAGTTACTTTGAAACTATTACGTTGAGAGAACTCGAAATCTCTTCGAGGCGTCGATTTATTGCTGGTACTGCAGCAGTTCTGGGTGGCTTGGCCGCTGCGACTTCCGGGAACTATGCGGCTCAAACCAGCGGACTTGTTGGCGTCGGTGCGGGAGCTTACTTGATTAAAAGTGGTTTCGATAAGCGAGCCGAAGCTCAAATGCATGTGAACGCACTGGAGGAATTGGGCCTGTCCTTAGAAAACGAAGTGGCGCCAAAGGTGATAGACCTTGAGGACCGTACAGTGACCCTTACCGGGAATGTAGAAGAACAGTATAGCCAGTGGAAAGAAATACTTGCAGACATATACGCGGCAGATATCGGAGTACAATAAGCCATCCCGGTTAAACCCTGTTTTTAGAATTACATTCACCGGCAATGAAGCCCTATGTCTGATAATGATATTGAAAAGATAGAGCCGGTCGACTTCGATATAAACAAGTCTCCGCTTTTTACCGCCGACCCTGTTCAGGACCCGAGGAACAAACCATCGCCGTGGGTTTGGTTAAGCCTGGGTTTTTTGGCGATTGTCGCTTTAGCTGTAATATTTGTACTTCCCACAATAGTTTCAGAATACGAACTTCCCCTGGAACGCAGAACCGAAATAGCCGAAACCGGTACTGCTAATCCGTCTATTACACAGCCAACTCTAAATGCAGTTTCACCCTTTGATGCAGCCCAGAAATCATTACAGAGGAAAGAGGCGCAAGACGCCCTGGCTAATTTATTGGCGCTACAGGCAGAACTGGATTTACTAGGTGTAGAAACCTGGGCAGAGTTGGCTTATGACGAGGCGCTGAATTTTGCCAGGACTGGGGATGAGTCTTATCTGGTGCAGGAATTTATTGATGCACTCAATAACTATGAAGAAGCCTCCGTTGCGTTACAAGCACTGCTGAATACAGTGCCATCAGTACTCAGTCAGCACCTGGTAGCAGGTGAGGCAGCTCTGGTGGCCAACCAGTCGGCCGTGGCATTAGAAAAATTTGATATTGCTCTGAGCCTGGAGCCTGGAAATACACAGGCACTAGCTGGCAAAAGAACGGCAGAGACCCTAGACGAAGTTAATAGCCTTTTAAGTGAAGCCGCTGAGTTGATGGAAACGGGGGACCTTGAATCTGCCAGGGAACTCTATCTATCGGCCCTCGATCTGGATAACAGCAATAGCGTAACTCAACAAGGCATTCAGCAAGTAAATCGCCAGATACTTGGAAAAGAATTCGCACAGATAATGTCACAAGGCTATGCCTTATTACAAAATAACCAGCCGGAGCAGGCGATTGAAACCTTTCAGCGGGCAGGAGCGCTGGGAATAAATCGGGATCAGGCGCAAGCCGCAATACAGCAGACCCAGGACGAAGTGGCGCGAGTGGAGATTGATAGATTTGGAATTGATGCGCGTAGCGCAGAGGGTGGAGAAAAATGGGAATTCGCCGTTCAAGCCTATAACAGCGTGCTTGATATAGACGCGAATTTAATATTTGCGCAGGAAGGCAGGGATTATGCCGAGAAACGTCAACGACTTGATCAGTTGTTGCAAGGCGCCGTTGCCAGTCCAGAAAGGCTTGCCGATGATAGTGTTTACCAACAAACACTTGATGTGTATTACACCGGACGTGCAATCGAGAGTCCTGGACCACGGTTACAAGGGCAGCTCGATCAGCTTGAGGGAATATTGGAAAATTCACAAATAGTCCAGTCCATCGTAATTAAATCAGACAACGAGACTGAAGTTACCCTTCTTAGGGTCGCGGAGTTGGGCATGTTTGAGTCCCACAACCTCTCATTGAAGCCTGGTCATTACATTGCCGTAGGGACAAGAGAAGGCTATCGAGATGTTCGACAGGAATTCGTCGTGGGATTTGGCCAAACGCCGGAGTCGGTAATTGTAAAATGTGATGAAAGAATCGTAGCAACCAGAGGCCGTTAATGACATGGAAAGCATTGGCGAAAAAAACGTTAATGGGCCAACAGACCCTATTATCCCAATTGACTTTTCACCAAGTGAAGACAAACGGAAAAGTTTGTCTTTTCGATTGCGTTGGATACACCTGTTTCTAGCCTTATTCCTTACCGTTTCCGGTATTACGGTCTGGTTTATTCTAACCGCCAAATCTGTCTTCATTGAAATTGATCCTATTACCGCTAATATCCAGATTGAGGGTGGTCTCGCAATTAAGATGGGACAGCGTTACCTTGTCAGGGAAGGGGTGTACGATCTCACCCTGAATAACGAAGGTTATCATGATCTTTCTACCAGTTTGTTTGTCACCGAGCAGCAGTCACAAACCCACCCAATTCAACTACGAAAACTGCCAGGTCTGGTAACCATCGAGGTACTGGGGCTGGAAGGGTCGAGAGTGCAGATCGATTCGGTAGATATTGGGGTGACGCCGCTGATAGAGGCGACAATTGAAGCTGGTGAGCATCAATTAATAGTCACCCGGGATCGGTATCTTGCAACATCTGAACTAATCGTAATAGAGGGAAGGTCGATAAAGGAGCGATTTGAAGTTGAACTACTCCCGGCATGGGCAACTGTTAGCCTCACCAGCGAGCCATCAGGCGCGGATGTACTTGTTGATGGCGTGACAGTCGGCATTACACCCATCAATGCTGAGATTCTTCAGGGTGAAAAGGTAATTACCGTGAAGCTGTCAGGCCACAAAGCCTGGCAGGATAAATTCGTTATTGAAGCCGGTAAAGATTTGGTAGTTCCGGGAATAAGCCTCGAAGCGGCTGACGGTCTGGTTTTTATTCGTTCCAACCCAAATGACGCCGGTGTGACAATTGCAGGTGAGTTCCGAGGTCAGACACCACTTGAAGTTGCCCTGACACCCGGAGAGCGCCATGAAGTCACGCTTTTCAAAGCGGGCTATGCGCCCGCCAGTCGAAGTATCCAAACTGCCCCTGATGAAGAAGCTGAGCTGAATATTGACCTGGAGCCAATAATGGCCAGTGTCAAAGTGGTTGCTACTCCGGAGGATGCTGAGCTCTATGTCAATAATGAATACCGCGGGCTGGCTAATCAGACTATTGATCTGATGGCAGTAAGCCAGCTTATTGAAATTCGAAAGGAGGGGTTTGTTCCGTATACAACCGAGTTTACTGCTCGGCCTGGGCTTGACCAGGCTATTCAAGTCTCGCTCAAGTCGCTGGAGCAGGAACGGTTGGACCAGATAAAACCGGTCATAACAACAGTTGCAGGCCAAACACTTAAGTTGTTTTATCCAGGAACTTTCACTATGGGTGCATCACGGCGAGAAGCAGGCCGAAGACCCAATGAAGTCCTACGCAATATTGATTTGGTAAAGCCGTTCTACTTCAGCATATTTGAAGTGACAAACGGTGAATTCAAAAAATTCAATGCAGATCATTCGTCAGGCACTTTTCAGAGTCTGGCTCTGGGTTTGGATTCCCAACCAGTCTCGCAAGTTACCTGGCAAGACGCGGCACTGTACAGTAACTGGTTAAGTGAACAGGAAGGGTTACCTCTATTTTATCAAGTAGCGAACGATGAAGTTATTGGCTTCGATCCCGAGTCGACTGGGTACCGTTTACCTACTGAAGCCGAATGGGCATGGATTGCCAGGACCGATGGAAGTGACTCGATGTTAAGGTTCACTTGGGGGAACCAGTTACCACCCGCTGAGAATACGGGTAATTTTGCAGATATTTCTGCACAGGCGTATCTGGGCGATATATTGTTCAACTACAACGACGGCTTTATTGGTTCGGCCCCGGTAGGAGAATTTGCGGCGAACTATCACGGGGTTTATGACATTGAAGGAAACGTCGCTGAATGGGTGCATGATATCTATGGTTCAGTAGGCCGCCTGGGAGGTGCTACCGAAATTGATCCACTCGGGCTGGAGTCGGGCCAATATCACACCGTGCGAGGTTCTAGCTGGAGCCACGGTTCTATCACTGAGCTGCGGTTATCGTTTCGAGATTTCGGCGACGAGCCAAGGGACGACCTTGGCTTCAGGGTTGCCAGATACCTAGGAGAATAAGTGTTATGAAGCTGAGTAAATATGCGCTTGGTCTGGTTCTGATTTTTAGTTTCGGTTCCGTATGGGCAGCAGAAGCTACCATTCCACCTGTGCCGAGCGATGAGATTAAGAACAACGCAGAACAATTGGATACCGCTCCTGACATCGCAGACAGTACAGAGACTGAAGAAGAGCTGGAGACTGACGAAGTAGAAATTTCCCCAGCCAGAGTTATCCCGACTGAGCAAATTTCTCAGGATATAGGGGTTTCGTTTCCCATTGATATATAACGGATGTTGACCAGATAGATTTGTCCATAAAGGAATAGGGTATGAAGCAAGGCTTATTATGGGAACTGTTTTATCAGATTGTTGCGCTTGTTATTGCAGTAATTATAGTGCACTCAGTTTACGTTACAGTGATAAGGCCGAATGCAGAAGTTGTTCAAGAGCAACAAACATTCCTTCAGCAAAATGACGAAAGTTATATACCAGAACGATCAATATATATAATTTTGAAAGACTTCGAGCAGGAAACTTGTATTGTATTGTTTTTGTGGGCTCTGGCTATCATTGGACTGAAGACCCAACGCACTATTAGAGAACGTAATCTGCTTGAGGACAAGCTGGTTCAAGTTGCCGACGGCATGAGTATATTGCCTGAAGATTCGAGAAACTTTGCCAGGCCGGTGCAGGCGTTACCGGATATGCAGCGGGACTATCTGTTACCAAGGGCCTTGTTAGCAGGGCTACATAGGTTCCAAACAACACGCAGCATTCAGGATGTTGCCAATACAGTCAAAGATGTTTGTGACACAGAATCAGAAAGACTCGAAACCGAACTGACTATCGTGCGATATATTGCCTGGGCTATTCCATCGATCGGATTCCTCGGGACGGTAAGGGGTATCGGTCAAGCCTTGGGCCAGGCTTATCAGGCTGTTAGTGGCGATATAGTAGGTGTGACCGTAAGTCTTGGTGTGGCATTTAATTCAACTTTTGTTGCGCTGGTAGTAAGTATTATGCTGATGTTTCTATTGAACCAGCTGCAGTTGCTACAGGACCGATTAGTCTTGGACGCACATAATTATTGTAATGAAAACCTGGTACGTTACTTACAGGTTCCGCATACGGATCATCAAGTATGAGTTTGAAAGTTATTGAGCTGAACGACAGCGCTGTTACAGTCAGTGATCAGACAGGCGTGATTGTACAAAGTCCGGGATTTGCCTTAGTTGGAGATAAGGGTCTCGAAGTGGGTGAGGCCGCGGAGAGACAGGCTCGCATCAAGCCTACCAGCAGTTTCAATAAATTCTGGCATCAGCTCAGCATGGAGCCACTTAGCTATTCACTTGGCAACATTCGGCATTTCGCTGATCTGGCTTATGCGCATCTATTACATCTGGCAGAAAAGGCAGAGCTAGACGGAGATGTAATTCTAGCAGTTCCTGGAAACTTCACCGCACAACAATTATCAATACTCTTGGGATTGACTAAACAATGTCCGTTCAATCCGGTGGGTATAGTTGATGCAGCCTTGGCCAGGACAATTATGCTGGCGAAGAATTCCTCTTTGGTTTATGCCGATATTCAGTTACATCAGGCATTATTGACCAAGTTTTCCATTACAGATGGGCAGCTGCAGCGCGAATCCGTAATTCAGATTCCTGAAGTTGGTATGCAAAATTTTATGGATCTGACAATGCAGCTGGTAACTGGCCTATTTATCCAACAATGCCGCTTCAATCCACAGCATAACGCTGAATCCGAACAACAACTTTATAACGAATTACCAGTTTGGTTGAGTCACAACACAGATGCCAAGAGTAGCCTGTTGATGGAAATCAAGACAGCAAACGCCGTGCACCAGGCCAAGCTCCCCTGGGAAAGCCTGGTACAAAAGCTTGAAGATTACTATGTAAAGATAAATAAGCAGATTACTATATTGGCCAAAGAGAATAATAGCCAGTTGCTGGTTTCTTCAAGTCTGGCAGAATTGCCGGACTACATTAAGTCATTAAAATCCTACAGTGACGTGCAGATAGTAACTCCCGAATCAACCGGACAAGCCTGTATCGAATTGCAGCAGTATATAAATAGTGCTGAGGAAGGGTTGCATTTTGTTACTAGGCTTCCAATTCTCGACGTCGATTCATCCAGCAACAAAGTAGTTGAAGTCAATACGAACAGTGAAGATGGGATCTCAACTAAAGAAAACAACCCCACGCATGTGTTGTTTGAAAGCCATGCTTTACCTTTGGGGAAAGTGGCTATTAGCAATGAAGGGACTGGTAATACGGCTAAGATAAACGGTAGCGGCATTAGAATGGCGCTGAGTGATATGCCAGACTACCTGGGTCAGATTGAACGGGAGAATGACCAGGTATTTATTGTCTGTGGTGAAGCTGGAGCGATTATTAACGGTGAGAAAGTCATAGGCAAAGTACGGCTGTCATTAGGAGACAGGATAAAATTCATTACAGAAGGAGCTGATGTAAGTCTGATAAGAGTAACCGATGGCAAAACGTAAACGAAATAGCAGAGACCTTAATCCGATAAGCCTGGCTTTTCTGGACGTAATGTCCTGTGGATTTGGCGCTGTGATTCTATTGTTTCTGATACTCGATCATGCATCCCAGGTGGAGGCGGTCGCTGGTAATCCAGACGTTTTGGCCGAGGTCAATTTGTTGCAGGATGAAATACTTGAAGGTCAATCCGGACTGGTACAAATCCGCAATACCTTGTCCGATGTCGACTTAGAGGTAGTTACCGCCGAAGGGCTTGCCAACCAAATTCAACAACAGCTTGATAATTTTCTTCAGGAACTGGCGGCGATGGAAAATTCCAGTCTGGCACGGATTGAAAGTATTGAACAGCTGCGGGCCGATATTCAAGCGCTGGAGGAAGAGTTGCTACGCCTTCAAGCCAGCGCACTTGAACAAGAAGGAAACAGTGTGCGTCAGCATCTCGGAGACGGTGACAGACAATACCTGACCGGATTATATCTCGGTGGCAATCGCATACTTATCTTGGTCGATAAGTCAGCCAGCATGCTGGATGAAACCCTGCTCAATATAATAAGAACGCGGAATATGTCTGACACGGCCAAGCTTAATGCGCGCAAATGGCAACGCGTAGTCAAGACAGTTGACTGGATAACCAGTCAACTACCAATAACCAGCCGTTATCAGGTTTACACTTATAATGAAGACACCAGTGCCGTGCTACCAGGGACCGAAAACCAGTGGTTAGAAGTGGCAGACCGAGACCAGTTAAACGCTGTAGTACAAGGTATCAAAACAACGGTGCCGGAAGATGGCACTAATATGGCACAGATGTTTGACGCCGTAGCGGCTATGTCACCATTACCGGATAATATTTTTCTCATTACCGATGGGTTACCGACCCTTGGCAGCGGTCGAAACCCAGGTCCTTTGGTCACGCCAAATCAAAGATTGGATTTATTTAACGACGCAATTGAACAGTTGCCTAACGGTATTCCGGTAAACATAATATTATTGCCCCTTGAAGGTGATCCCAGCGCCGCCGCTGCTTACTGGCAATTAGCGCAGTTCACCCGGGGCTCACTTATCACTCCGTCTAAGGACTGGCCTTAATGCGCAGGCAAAGAGAAACAGATTCTTTCAATATTTCCTTTCTGGATGTGATGTCTTGCGGGTTCGGGGCTATTATCCTGTTGTTAATGATTACCCGGAGTTCGGCGCCAGTCGTTATCGAATTAACCGATATTATTCCGCAAGGAACGGTGAATGAGCTTCAGGAACAGCTATTCGCCATTCGTGGAGAAACAACAACAATAAACCGTGAACTCAACGCCAAACAGGAACAGTTGTCAGCTTTTAAGGACAGAGTTGCTCGGTTGCGTCGAGAATTGACAGATGTTCAGGCGCAATACCAGACTTCAAACCAAATGTCTGACGAATCAACCCAGGAAGTGGGGCGCTTGTCTATCGCCAAGCAATCGCTAACCGAAGAAATGCAACGCCTTCTTGGTGATAGTTTTAACAGGGTAAACAACACGGTAGGTGGCATTCCTGTAGACAGTGAATACATTATTTTCGTCATCGATACTTCTGGTAGTATGTACTCATCCAGCTGGAATCGAATGTTGGAGATTATCGGAGATACCCTGAATGTGTACCCTGACGTCAAGGGTATTCAGGTAATGAATGATATGGGTGACTATATGTTTGACTCCTATCGGGGAGAATGGATACCAGACACCCCTTCGCGGCGTAATTTGATTCTTTCCACCCTGCGGACCTGGAACCCATACAGCAATAGTAGTCCGGTTGAAGGGGTTACACGCGCGATAAGCACATTTTACTCTCCCGATAAGAAAATCAGTATCTATGTTCTCGGTGATGATTTCCAACCTGGCGGGTCTATTACACAAGTACTGAGAACAATAGATCGAATTAACATTGAAGATGCTAACGGAGACCGACGGGTAAGGATTCATGGCATAGGATTTCCCAATATATTTCAGTTGAACAGGCGATTTCATCAAAGTGTATACCGCTATTCGAATCTTATGCGCGAGTTAACCCAAAGAAATGGTGGGACATTTGTAGGCTTGAACGATTATCGTTAAATTGGCACTAAATAGGCTGTAAAAAGTGTTTTGAAGTAGTACTGTGGAATAGACAGAAAATTATCGGCTGGTACTGAATTCTAAAACTATTCCCAGTTTCAACATGGATCGGCCGGTTTTAGATCGAAGGTGTCGAAACAAGGCAAAGGAAGGGATAGTGAGCAAGCTAATTAAAGTGAGAAACAGTAAGACCACACGAGGGTTATTGCTGACGGCTATACTCGCGTTTCTTGCAGCCTGTGGTGTCAGCAATGTCACTATTACTGGCACTTACCCCACTCCGAATATCGATAAATTGCCGTTAAAAATTGCGGTTTTATACGATGAGGCCCTAAGAGATTTCAGTTATATTGAATACACTGAAACGGGAAGGGAAGAATTTGATATTCGTAGCGGTCAATCCCACCTTGACCTATTTAATGCCATACTTCCAGCTATGTTTACTGAGGTAGTACCGGTTAACTCCATAGAGGAGGCGCAGAGAACTGGAGTGGATGCGGTATTTGCGCCAGCGATTGAAGAGTTTCAACTGGCATTGCCTTACAAGACCAAGCTGGATGTATATGAAGTCTGGATAAAATACAATATGCGTCTATTTTCTACAGACGGAGAGTATATTGCTGACTGGGTCGTGACCTCCTACGGCAAGACTCCGAGCCAGGCATTCAGATCCAATGAAGCGGCTATCAATGAAGCCACTTCTATCGCACTGCGGGACCTGGCTTCCAGTTTCGTCTTTGACTTTTCAGATGTACCCGAAGTTCGGGACTGGCTGGCGAGTAAATAATTACCAGGTAAGCCGAAGGAGTATCCCTTCCTTACCGCGTTAAAGAGAGTCTGTATTTAAAACTAGTAGCCGAAGTTGTAATAAGAAAACGGTTTTATCTGCACACTTTGACGGTACTGAGAGATACGAGGTTGTTTATGTACAATTACAACAATGACGGCAGATCAGATTACAAATTAACCGGGATAACCTTTTTGCTTGGATTGGCTCTCGCGAGTTGTTCCAGCACTACCGTTGATGAGTTTCGTCTAGGTGAGACAGGAATTGAAAGTCACGAATCCATAGTCATTTTGGGTCGAAGACAGGCGAGCGAATACGAGACACGAGCGGAATTTGTTACCTGTGTGGGTAATAAAGTTAACAAAGGAGCAAACAGTATTAATGTAGTGCCGGAACAAGTGTTTGTCGATGCGTTATTCCCCTGGTTTGAACCCCGAACAGCACCACTGAGAACTCAGGATCTCGAAAAACTCATGTCCCAAAATGTAGTGGCCAAAAAAATCAATGAGTTTGGAATTCGTTACATAGTCTGGGTTGACGGCTTTACAGAGACAACTGATCGGGCTGGTTCAATATCCTGCGCAATAGGCCCTGGTGGCGGTGGATGTTTTGGTTTCGGCTCCTGGGAAGATGATTCCCAATTTGATGCCAGAATTTGGGATGTAAATGCTATGGCTTCAGTAGGCACTATAAGTACCGATGCCACTGGGCAATCTTATATGCCAGCGATTTTTGTGCCAATTCCATTATTAGCCCGGGTTGAAGCCCACGCCTGCAGTAGCTTGGCTGACCAGCTAAAAATATTTGTTAGAGGTTCTTAGTTGCTATCATTGAAAAAGAGGGCTTTGTTTGAGTAATGTTTGAACTTAAGGCAATTTCAATAATGACTAATTTTTGTTGTAGCGAACTTCGTAGAAGCAACGTGCGAGCCTTAGCGCATGTAGGCCTCGCTATACTGATGTTGGGGGTTGTTTCTTCTTGCGCAATTAATCCTGCCACGGGACGAGGTAACCTGGTATTCATGACTGAGGCAAAGGAGAAGGAAATTGGCGCCGAAGAGCACCAAAAAATACTCGAGAGCATGGCATTGTATGAAGATGAGGAGCTTCTCGCCTACGTCACAAAGGTTGGTAATCAACTTGGTCTAGTCAGTCACCGTGACGAACTTGAATACCATTTCTATATTATTGACAGCCCTGAAATAAACGCCTTTGCCCTGCCTGGAGGCTACGTGTATGTAAATCGAGGGTTGCTGACATATACTAACTCCGAAGCAGAACTGGCGGCTGTATTGGCCCACGAGATCGGGCATATAACAGCAAGGCATGCAGTACAACAGCAAGCGCGTACCGGTCTGGCAAATGTAGCAACATCTGTAGGAGGCTTTGTTGCTGCCGTTGCTACAGGAAGCGGGTACATAGGTTCGCAGATTTCTGAAGTGACATCACTGTGGGCGCAAACTGGGCTGAGTGGCTATGGCCGTGAGGCAGAGCTGGAAGCTGACAGCCTTGGCGCTGAATATATTTATAACGCCGGTTATGATCCAGCAGCCATGATCGACGTGATTACTGTACTGAAGAACCAGGAAGATTTTAACCGCAAAGTTTCCGGTCAGGGCGGTGGTTACCATGGGCTGTTCGCAACACACCCACGGAATGACATTCGGTTACAACAAGCCATTATGAATGCCGGTAAGTTGGATTCTAACCAGATTCTGAAAACGGACGAAGAAGTTTTTCGAAAACAAATTGACGGTTTAATTGTTGGAGAAAGTCAACGGTCACAAACCAGGGATGATAGAAATCGCTATTATCAGGCACTGCTCGGTTATACCCTGGTCTTTCCGCCAGACTGGGAAGTAGCAGAAACTACTACTACAGTTACGGCTGTTGGTATTGATAATGATTCTCTCAGTATCGAGGTTCAGCGATTACAGGACAACATAGAACCCAGGGTATTCATCAGTGAGAAGCTGGGCATTACCGATCTGCAAAAATCCGAGTCATTATCTCAATATCGACTTCTGGGACATACCGGAACTGCAGAAACTAATGAAGGTGGTCTAGAGCGTATAGCTGTAATCTACCTCGGCCCCCGTGCGTACATATTCCGTGGGGAAATTGCCAATGGCGAGAAAGCGGCAGAAATTGATGACCTACTTCTAACAGCAATTCGTACCTTTAGAGCCATACAGAGTAATGAAGCGTTTCCCGGTAATGAACTAAAAATCAAGTATGTCCAGGCCAGTGAATATTTTGACTTCGCCACAGTGGCCAGTACTAGCAAGATAGCGAACTACCCGGAAGAAACTCTCCGTTTATTGAATGGCTATTATCCCACAGGAAGTCCGAACGAAGGCGATTGGATCAAGCTGGTGGAATAGCCTGGTTTCCTTGTATTGCTCAATAGTTAAAATTACCAGCATCTGAGAGCTTTCTTAGACCTCCTCTTGCAAGTCTCCAACAAGCAGAAAGTATGTCACCATAGGTGTCTATGTTTAAACGTGAGGGACCTCTGACTAATTCTTTAGTCATTCTGCAAGTGTCTAACCAGAGAAATTAGTCAGGGCAACTCACTCTATTGTGGATAATACATAGAGACAGAAATATGCAGGGTGAAGTCACTCTCCCGGATCAATTACAGGTTATTGTTGCACCCTATTGGCAGAGATTGGCCGAGTGTCCAGACTTTAAAAACAGCTCCCTGGCAGAACTTCTTACTACAGAAATAGATTTTTCCCAAGAAATAAATCAGGTTTGGGCCGCAAGCGACTTCGTGGCGAATGCGGTTTTATCTAATCCACTATTGCTACAAAGTATTTTTTCCCGGCGTTGCTCAAATAGAACCGCTTACTTTGAACGCCTGGAATCAATCCTGGCACCATTAAAAAAAATTACCGACTACAAATCCGGGATAGAACAGCTGAAGAGTCAGCTACGCAACTTTCATCGACTCGAATTCATCCTGATTATCTGGCGTGATATTTGTCGCTATGCCGAAGTACATGAA
>SMVB01332293.1_pt1 | contig 37339 bp, 41 predicted proteins | sample 2456461 | NCBI WGS metagenome assembly SMVB01 (sample SAMN11095934, study PRJNA526329) | marine sediment metagenome | biome: Marine sediment; feature: Surficial sediment; material: Deep marine sediment; isolation source: Hadal surficial sediment | place: Pacific Ocean | collected 2014-05 | depth...
AGATCGTGTGGCCGTAAAGCCGATGCGTGGCGCCGTAGATGATGGGTGTCCCAAACTTTGATGGATGTCCAAATCTTTCTCAAATCTTTCTCACGACGGACGAATCGACGGATGGTCGGTACAGGTGGATCTGTTCGCCGCGATCTTCGAGGCCGATTAACTCCGGCTGCAGCGATCGACGCACTCATCGATCGTCGCGCATTCGCATCTCAATAACGCGTCCAACACCGCATCGACCTGCTCGAGCTCTCGGATCCTGCGGCCGATTTCCTTCTTTTTCTCCTTGGCCAGCACATGCCACCGTTCGCCGAGCTTCATCTTCGGGTAGCCATCGAAGATCGTTTTAACCTCGGCGAGCGTGAATCCACCGGCCTGGGCCAGTTGAATGAACCGCAGGCTCTGCAGGGCACCCGTTGTAAAGCGTCGCTGACCGCTGGTCCGTTCTGGGGCGTCAATCAGGCCCATCCGTTCGTAGTAGCGAATCGCGGAGGGCGCCATCCCGACTTTATTCGCCAGCTCGCCAATTCTCATGGGCCCGAATCCACCGCTGCGGCGCCAGGTGGCCTAATCGACGCGACCGATGCCATCTGATCGAGTACCGCAGCCGCTGCGGGGGGACCTGTGATGGTCAGCGTCAACCGCTCCTCGTCCTCTGCCAATTCGAAATCGAGAAACCCGCAGCACTGGCGTTCGAGATCGATGAGCGTTCGAATTTCGCTCCGCATGGCCGGGTCGTTACGGAAGAAGATTCGCAGACCATCGTCGGTACGAATTTTCTGCACCGCGTCAGGCAGCAGTCGTTCGCGAAAGAATGCCCGTCGCTCGTTGCGTGCCTCGCTGTCGAGGGAACAGGCCAGTTCAGTGGTCGTGTCGGTCATAGAGTCGGCTCCTTCTCGATCGAACTGGAGGGAGTCTACAAGTTAAAGTCGACTTTAAGTCAAGGGCTACTCGGACGGAAGCCTACTAACAGGCGATGTAAACTGGGGTTTCAGTTGACGTACCACGAGGCAGGTGATGACGGTGATTATCGCGGGCACTATGGATCTTGAAGATCCAGACCAGATGAAGGAGATGTTGCTGGCCGCCCGGCCCCACATCGAAGGGGCGCTAGCGGAGGAAGGCTGCATCGCCTACTCCTGGACCGAAGATCACCTCACGCCGGGGCGCCTGCAGATTTACGAGGAGTGGACGAGTTCAGAGACGCTGTCGGCCCACCTGGCGAGTCATTGGTATCGAGACATGGGCGCGCACCTGGCTCAATATCCCCGCAAACCGCGAGACAGTGTCATCAAGAAATACCGGGTGGACCTGGAGGAGCCGGTGTACGACACGGACGGCGTCCCGCGCGGAGACTTCTTCACCGAATGAAGATCTGGACATCCACCATCGTCCAGACGACGGATACCCAGATCTCTCTGAGTACTGGCAACCGGCGAACTCGACCGCGAGGAAATGCAATGTTCAGGAAAACACTCAAGGCCTTCATCGGCTGCGCTTGGTTAGTGGTTGGCGCGGCGGCAAACGGTGACGACGAAACGCCGATTCCGCTGGATGATGTACCTGCCGCCGCCATCAACGCCGCGAAGAACGCCGTACCTGGCATCGTGCTGACTTCTGCCGAAATAGAGACCGAGCGCGACCAGACGGTCTACGAACTTGAAGGTACGGTTGGCGAGGCAACCTGGGAAGTCGAAGTGACGCCCACGGGCGAGGTCCTGGAGATCGAGGAGGATTAGTCGACGCCGCCCGATCGTTTACCTGAAACGACCGGGCGGCTCAAACTCTGAGCTGTCTGGCTACAGTTGCAGTGACTTCAGCTCAACATACTCGTCTAGACCATGATGCCCCAACTCTCGACCGTTGCCGGATTGCTTGTAGCCACCAAAGGGAGCCGCGACGTTGAACGAACCACCGTTCACTGAAACCTGACCGGTTCGAATCTGCCGCGCGACGGCTTTGGCTTTCTCCGGGTCGCCCGAGTGCACGGCCCCGGACAGGCCAAATATACTGTCGTTGGCGATGTCGATCGCTTCTTGCTCCGAATCGTAGGGAATGATCACCAGCACGGGGCCGAATATCTCTTCCTGTGCGATGGTCATGTCGTTCGTGACATCGGCGAAAATAGTTGGCCGGATAAAGTAGCCGGCGTTTCTGCCGTCCGGCATGTCGGTACCCCCTGCGACCAGGGTCGCGCCTTCGTCGATGCCTTTCTGGATGTACGCCCTTATGGAATCCATTTGCTGCTTGGAGACCACCGGTCCCATGCCGACGCCCTCTTCGAACGGGTCACCAACGCTCACGGATTCGGCGACAGCCTTGGCTGCGGCAACCGCTTCGTCCTGCTTCGCGCGCGGCACGATCAGGCGGCTGAGGGCCGCACAAACCTGGCCGCTGTTCATGCAGATGCTGCTCGCGGTACTGCCAGCCACAGCTGCCACGTCCGCATCTTCCAGAACCACGCAAGCAGATTTGCCGCCCAGTTCCTGGCTGACACGCTTCACCGTGCGTGCCCCGAGTTCTGCTACGCGGATGCCGGCTTCCGTGGAACCCGTAATCGAGACCATGTCCACGTCGGGGTGCGTGGCGAGCGCCTCGCCAACGATTCTACCGGGGCCGGTTACTACATTGATTACGCCCGCAGGCAACTCGACCTGTTCCACCAGTTCAGCGAAGTAGTACGCCGTAAGTGGCGTATCCGAGCTTGGCTTGATGACCATCGTGCAGCCGGCTGCCAGGGCCGGTGCAACCTTGGCGACGATCTGGTGAAGTGGGAAGTTCCAGGGGGTGATGAACGCGCACACGCCGATGGGTTCCTTCACCACTATGGAGTTACCGATCTTCTCTTCCTTCTCCATCTCGAAGGGAACCTCTACGAAGGAACCCATAACGCCAATAGGCAGGCCAGCGTGAACAGGCGTGCTGAGGCCGATGGGCGTACCCAGTTCCGTCGCACAGAGCTCACCGATCGTCTGCATGTTGTCGGTGATTTTCTGAGTAAGCTTACCGATGAATTCTGATCGCTCGGCCGCGGTTGTTTGCGACCAGGTTTTGAATGCCTCCTTGGCCGCCGCCACTGCGGCGTCCACGTCCGCCGGAGTGCCGGACGGCACCACCCCGCAGATTTCTTCGGTGGAAGGATTGATGACCTCAATGGTGTCGGTGCCAGTGGGCGCCTGCCATTGCCCGTTGATATAGAAATTCTCGTAAGTGCGCATGCCGTTCCCCCTAATCAGACATTCGAAGCCTGATATCAAAATTCAAATCGAGCGCGACACGGTAACACGGTACAAGATTGGTACCAAAGCCCCGCCGCGGAGCCGCTGGCCTCCCGTTGCGTTAGCGTTATCCTGGCGCTGATCCCGCAGGAACCCACGCATGTCCGTTTTTGAATACGTAGTCGGCATCGTTTCCATCGTGCTTGGCCTGGCATTGGCCAGTACGGCCAGCTACGCAGTTCAGGAAATGCTGCAATCACCTGTCGGTCAGCCCTAGAACCGCTGTTTCCCGCGAAACGTTTGATAGAGTTGATGCGTTGATGAACTGGACGACTGACCGCAGACGAGACTCACGCATCGTCGTTCCAATGCGTCCCGCCCGGCGAATTCTTCACCCAATATCAAATTGATCATCCTCCATCTTCGATGGGTGTCCCGAACTTTGATGGATGTCCAAATCTTTCACGTTTCAGCTTAGGTCGTCCAGCGGCCCGCGGCGGCATCGATCACCGCCGCCTGATTTCGCCAATCCGGTCAGCATGGCGCCGCCGAAATCGTGCACATCGCCGCTGCTTCATCGACGACGGTCTCGGCATCGTCCACGAGACGGCCAAGTCGTTCTCGGGCTTCTTCGAACGTGTTCCTGACGAACGTCTCGTTCGCTTGCGTGGTCACAACGCCCCCTTTTCGCGCAGTTTGTGCTAACGGATGAAGCATACACTTGGCTCGGAATGAGCGAGACCGGTAAACATCCAAAGCGCAAGAAACCCAGGGAAGGTTGGATTGCGCGCCAGGTGCGGACTGCGCGCGAAATTCGTCGTGAGCCGCGCAGCGCGATCACGATGTTGCGCTCCGCCGCGGTCGGTCTGTCGGTCGCCCGGGGCGGTGGTTTCTACGGACTGGGCTGTCTGGTGGCGTTCGTCGTCCTGGAAGTCCGGTTGTTCACGGGCGAGTGGGCCGAAAGTACTGGCGTGTCCGATTTCATCACCGGTCAGGTGCTGGAGTTCATATTGCGCATCGGATTCATGTCATTCCTGAACGGTTTTCTGGCCTTGGTCTGGCCGATCTACCTTCTGAACTGGCTGGGCGGGGCAGGCCTACTGGTGCTGCTAGGCGGCTATCTGGTCTTCGAACGGGTGCTGCGACCGCTTGTGGAAGAACACATCCCAGAACTGAAACAAGCCCGGGCACAAGCCGCGTTGAAGAAATCGAGATCCACGATGGGTAAGCGCAAAAGGCGCTGAAAAAAATCCTCAAGCAGCAGTGGAACCGCTCACGACGCGCAGGTGATCAAATCCTCGGAAAAACGGATTGGCCACCCACTTGGGTCGCTGATTCGTCAGCGTCATGTCCGGAAAGCGTTCCAGCAGGTGTTCAAACGCGACTTTCGCTTCGAGCCGCGCAAGCGATGCGCCAATACATAGATGAACGCCGTAGCCAAACGACACCTGGTTCACTTTCGCGCGCGTGATGTCGAAGCGGTCCGGTTGATCGTTGGCCGCCGGATCGCGGTTGCCCGCGGCGATGCTTACGATTACCGCGTCGCCACGTTTGAGTTGCTTGCCATGAAATTCCATGTCTTCCAGCGCGAAGCGCTGGGTGGCGATAACGGGCGGTTCGTAGCGCAGCATTTCCTCGACCGCGTTGGGGATCAGCTCGGGATGCGCCTTGAGGTGCTCGAATTGATCCGGCGCCTCGAGTAAGGCGTATAACCCATTGCCGATGAGGCGCGTGGTGGTTTCGTGCCCGGCGACCAGCAACAGCAGGCAGGTGTTGTAGAGTTCCTGGGCGTTGAGCGTATCGCCTTCCTCTTCGGCCAGGATCAGTTGCCCGATCAGATCGTCACCCGGGTTCGCGCGACGCTGCTCGATGATCGATCTGAAGTAGTCGATCAATGCGTTGCTGGAGTGTTCGGCACGCTCCGCAGCCGCGACATCGCCACCACCCGAACCGGCGATGAGGTCTTCCGACCATGCCTGGAACTGAGCGTGGTCGGACTCCGGCAGGCCCATCATCTCGGCAATGACAATGGCGGGCAGCGGTTTCGCCAACACATCGATCACGTCGAACTCCTGCTGATTTCCCACACGGTCCAGACAGTGGGTCACAATCTGGGCGATACGCGGTTCCAGCGAGGCGATGAACCTGTGCATGAACCCGTGGGTCACCAGGCGTCTGATCCGCGAGTGGTCAGGCGGATCCAGGCCCAGCATGCTGGGATTTTCGAACCGCTCGAGTCGTTGCGCATCCAACCGCCTGCGGATCTTCTTTGCCCGCTTCTCGAACTTGCGAAGATCGGTTCCAAATCGCGGATCCCTCAAGACCTCCTGTACGAGCTCGAAGCCGGTGGCCCACCAGGCGCGAATTGCCATCGAGTAATGCAGCGGATCCGTCTCGCGCAGCGCCTTGAACTGCGCATGAGGGTTCTGGTTGAACTCATCGGAAAACAGGTTGATGCTGGCGCCGTGAATTCGACCCTCGACGAAGTTGAGCGCGCCGAAGGTGAGCCGGTTAAACCGTATCCGAAGCTTTTCCCTGATTTTCACTCAAGATTCCTCACACACGCGTCTGTGTTGCTCAGTTTAAGAAAGAACCCGTGCAAGCGTTACCCGAAACTCGGCCCCGGGCTCGCGATTGCGGACGTCCACGGATCCCCGCATTGCCAGCACCAGCTGGTGAACCAGGGCGAGCCCGATGCCCGTGCCCACCGTTTCCCGGGTGAGTTCGCTCTCGGTACGATAGAACAGCCGGAAGATCTTCTTCATCTGATCATCAGGTACGCCGGGTCCGTGATCGCGCACCGTGAAACGCACGCCATCACTACCTGACGCCCGGCTGCCGATCTCGATCAATCGACGTTCCGTCCCACCGGAAAACTTGAGGGCGTTGTCGACCAGGTTAATCATCACCTGGGAGAAGCAATCCGCATCGGCCAGCACCTGAACGCGCTCCAGTGCGGCGTCGCGGGCAACGCGCAGCACGAACCCGGCACGCTCGACCTGGGAAGCGATTTTGGACTCGGTCAGGTCCAGCAGTTCCGCAACCGCGATCGGTTTGAGGTCGAACTGCGGATCGTTGCGGGTCAACTGCGCCAGTTGCAACACGTTGGTGATCAGTCGCGACAGGCGCTCGCTTTCCTCACAGATGAAATCGTAGTAACTCTGCTTCTTGTCTTCGTCCGCCCAACCCGCCTGCAGCATCTCGCCATACATGCGGATCGACGTGAGCGGGGTCTTCAGTTCGTGACTGACGGCCGACACGAAATCCTGTTGCTGGCGATTGAGATTGATCTGCCCCAGACCCAACCGATAGATCAAGGCAAATCCCCCCACCAGCACCAACCCCAGCACCACAGAAACCCACACCACCACGCTGGCGCCTGGTCCGACGGGCAGTCGCGTCACCGTGAAGATGAGTTCCAACGCACCCAACGGCTCGCTCAGGCGCGCCCGGTACAGCAGCGCGCCGGTCAAGTCCGCCGCGCTGGTCACATAGCTGCGCTTACCCGGAGCGCTCACGGTACGAACCACCTCGCCATACAGCGCCACAATCAGATCGCTCATGGCCGACAGTCCGGTCGCTTGAAAGGGGCGCTGGATCAGCGCATCGATGAACGGCTGCCGAGCCAGCAACGCCCCCTGAGTAATTCGTTGGCCCTCACGCCAGACCTTTCGATGCAGCACGATGTGACCATCGTCGAGCACATTGAACTGAAACGGATCGATTTCACTCTCGAATGTATTAACCACCAGGCCGCCGGTTTTCTTCCCGGTCGCTATGTCTGCGTCAGTATCGGTAACGTCATTGGTATCCGCGAAAGCGTTCCCGGCGACAAGCGTCCCGCCCACGACCTGACGCTCCTTCAGCTCGGCAGGCTCCGGCAGAACGGTTTGCTCGCGGCGCTTGGCGCGTTGTCCGACGATGGCGTCGCTCAGGTGCGGTGCGCTGGCCGGTTTGACGGGTTCATTGAGGAGGCCACTCAAGCGGCTCGCGTAGGGTGCGTCCAGTTTCAGATCTTCCACCCGTCCCAGGCCGGCATTCTTTTCCAGGCTGCGCTGTGCATAGGTATCGTCCAGCCGATCGAAGGCTTGCTGCGCCGACGCGGCTCCCAGTGGTGCCTCCCGTTCCAGCGACCGTTCGGGGACCGTCGGATTCCGCGCGACCCGCACCGATTCCTCCAAGGCGTTCATCTGCATCGCGGCATCTGACTCGCGATCGCTCCGGCTCATCAAGCCCACCAGTTTCACTTCGGATTCCACAGGAACATCGCGTGGTGTGGCGCGCACCAGGCGGTTGGCACTGAGCACCCGCTGAATCTGTTGTTGCAACGCCAGGCGCGCACCATATTCCGTCGCCGAAATCCCGTACAGCGCGGGGTCTGTACCGGGCGGCGGCAGCAATGGGGTACTGGCCCTACCGTCGGCATCCACCTGGAAATAGCCGATCAATCCCGGCAGCGCGACCGCCACCGGAAAACTCGACAGGGGGGAGCGTTGCAGGAAGTTTGCCGTCGGATCGCCTTCGACAACCAGGAAACTGTAGTCCGAGTAGGCACGCGCTTCCTCGGTGGCAATCAGGCGGGTAACACCGGCGTCGATGCGGGCCGCCAGTTCCTCGGCCATGACCCGATGCTGGTGGAATGCCTCCCACTTCAATTGGTCGTAGCTCTGATAGATCAGAAATCCGGTCGGCACCAGCAGCGCGAGGAAGAACACGGTCAGCAGCACCCGCAAGCGGTTGGGATTAAAGCCGTTGAGCAACGCGTTGCGCATCATTCAACCGTCCGGCATCAAACGGTAACCGGCGCCGCGCACCGTGACGAGATTGATCGGTACCTTGGGATCCGGTTCGATCTTGCGGCGCAGTTTGGCGATGTGGATATCAACAGTACGAGTCTCCAGGTCCACATCGCTGGCATAACCCCACACTCGCTGCAGCAACTCTTCGCGCGGCACCGGCCGCTCCGAGTTCGCCTTCAGGTACTGAAGAATGTCGATTTCCCGGCGGGTAAAGGTAAGCTCCTCCGTACCTCGCCGGCCAGCGAGGTTCTGCGCGTCGATCTCTACTTCACCGGCCAGCAGGATCTGGTTGGCAAGTTGGGCTACGACCTTCGAGCGGCGCAGCACTGCTTTGACACGCAGCACCAGCTGGGCCACGGAAAACGGTTTGCCGACGTAATCGTCGGCGCCCAGTTCAAGACCGCGAATGATGTCGTCGTCACTGACCTTGGCCGTCAACATGATGATGGGCAGGTCGCGGTCGACCTGGCGGATCGCGTTGCAGATCTCAAAGCCGTCCATGCCCGGCAGCATCAGATCCAGAAGGATGAGATCGAACTGGCCGCTGAGCGCCTTGGCGAGGCCGGCGTTCCCGTCCTGGGCACTGTCGACCTCGTAGCCGTGAAACACGAATACGTCGACCAGCCCCGTGCGAATTGCGGTTTCATCCTCAATGACCAACAGACGAATTTTTCGTTCCACGGTGGCTAGGCTACCAGCAGCGGCGCCGCGAGCGCATGTAAAACTTAGGTAAAAGGCGCGCGCGCGTTTTTACCTGAACCTGTCTGTTTCGCTGCGCCCGGTCCTCCCAAGATGTCACTCGACACATTACCCAGCGGAGACCGTCCAATGCCCATCATCAATCGAATCTCCCGGCTGTTCACGGCCGATCTGCACGCGGTGCTCGATCGCATCGAAGAACCGGAAGTGCTGCTGCAACAGGCCATTCGGGAAATGGACGAAGCGGTCGCGGCCAGCGAGCAGAACATTGCGCGGCTGCGCCGCGAGCACGATCAATGGACGGTTCGCACGGCGGACATCGCGACGTCCCTGGACGACCTCGACGAACAGTTGGATGTCTGCTTCGCCTGCGACGAGGAGATGCTGGCGCGCGCGCTGGTCAAGCGCAAGCTCGAAACCCAGCGGCTGGCAAAGCACATCAGCGAGCGCCGCGATGCGCTCGCCGAGACCCTCGTGGCGAACGATGCACAACTCATTGAAGATCGCGACAGTCTCGATGCGCTGCGCGAAAAAGCCGAACTGTTGACCGAACGTCCGTCGGCAATCGATCAAAGTGGCGTGCTGTCCGGCGCGCGACCCGTCGGAGATGAAGAAGTGGACGTCGCGTTTCTGCGTGAAAAGCAACGCAGGAGCACATCATGAGAACGCCTTTCCCATCCCCAATCCCACCCCCCTCTCCTACGCTGTTGCGAGGAGTGCTCGTCGCCCTGGTGCTGAGCCTGGTCGGAGGCGCCACATTCGCGGGGCTGAGCCATCTGGTGGACCCCGCCACCGCGTTGCGCCTGGTCGTTGCGCTGCTGGGCGGAAGCTATGTGTGCTGGCTGGTCTCGCGCAGCGGTGCGCGCATCGGTCGTGTCACCTCGGTGGTCGGCTGGAGCGCGGGCGCCGTCGCACTCATGTTCAGCCCAGTCGCACTGCCGCTGTACCTGCTGGTGCACGTTGCACTCATCTGGCTGATCCGCTCGCTGTACTTCCATACGAGCGTACTGCCCGCCTTGTTCGACCTGGCGCTGAGCGGCTTGAGTATCGCCGCGGCCGTCTGGGCCGCCGAGCAATCAAACAGCGTTTTCCTTGCCGCCTGGTGTTTCTTTCTCGTGCAGTCGTTCTTCGTGGTGATTCCGCGGACGTTGAATCACCGAACGACTCAACCGACCGATGCAGCCGACGAAATCAACCCGCCTTTCCAACGCGCGCAACGCACGGCGGAAGCCGCGTTGCGCCGAATCTCTACCAACAGTTGAGGAGCCACCCATGAAATCACTCATCATTGCGACCGCTCTGGCGGTACTGACGGCCGGTGCCGTGGCGTTCTACCCCGCGTTGAACACCGTCGCCACCGTTCGACATTCCATCGCGCCCCCGGTGAACATCGTGCCCTTCACGCGGCCGAAGATCGAAGTCGTGTTCGTACTCGACACCACGAGTAGCATGAGCGGCATGATCGAAGCGGCGAAGGAAAAGATCTGGTCGATCGCCAGCACCATGGCGTCCGCGCAACCCGCACCCGAGATAAAGATCGGGCTGGTCGCGTTCCGTGATCGCGGCGATCGCTACGTGACCCAGGTGATCGACCTCTCCGAGGATCTCGATTCGATGTACGCCACACTCATGGACTTTCGTGCCGAAGGCGGCGGCGACGGACCGGAAAGTGTCAACCAGGCGCTGCACGAGGCCGTGCAGACGATCTCCTGGAGTCAGGATCCGGACAGCTATCAGGTGATCTTCCTGGTGGGCGATGCGCCACCACACATGGACTATCAGGACGACGTCAAGTATCCAGAGACCCTGGCAGCGGCCCGCATGAAGGGTATCGTCGTCAACACGATCCAGTGTGGTGACAACCCAGCCACCAGACGACAGTGGACTCAGATCGCCCAACTCAGCCAGGGCAGGTATTTCAACGTTGCCCAGAGCGGTGATGCGGTTGCGATCTCGACACCTTACGACCTGGAGCTCGCCAAGCTCTCCGAGGCGCTGGACGATACCCGTCTGTACTACGGCACCGAAGAAGAGAAAGTAGCGCAGGACCGCAAGCTGGCCGCCACCGCGAAGCTGCACGCCGAAGCATCGGTGGAGTCCCGGGCGCGACGCGCCTCCTACAACACATCGGTTGCCGGTACCGCAAACTTTCTTGGCAACGGCGAGTTGATCGACGATATCATCGGGGGGCGCGTGGATCTCTCCGAGATCGACGCAGATGCCCTGCCGGCATCAATGCGAAGCTTGTCCGCGCCGGAGCAGCAGGCGTTGATCGCCGACGTTGCGGTAAAGCGTGATGCACTGCAGCGGCAGATCAAAGATCTCGCCAAGGAACGCGAGAGTTACATCGCCGAAAAGGTGGAAGAAGCGGGCGGTGCGGAAGACTCGCTGGATTACAAGATCTTCAGCGCCGTGCGCGATCAGGCGGGTAAGAAAGGACTCGTCTACGAAAACGGACCTTCCTACTAGACCCTGTCGGTGCATGACGAGAACCGGGGCGCCTGCGGTCCCGGTTTCGCCGGTGCCAGCGACTAGCAACTCAGGCAGCCCACTTTAGCGCGAAGCGTTGTCTCAGGTGATGTGAAAATCCACACCGAACGCTGACAAACCGAGGCGGGTAGCGACATTCTGCGAAGCGACATTCTCCCACGAAGTGCTGTAGAAGGGATCCGCGCCCAGTTGGCGAACCGCGCTCGCCCAGCCAGCGACAACGTTTACCGCATGACCCTTGCGACGATAGTCGCGCAGCGTTTCAACGCCCGCCTCGTGCGCGGCATCCGTTATCCGCGAGCTGGCACAGACGGAAACCGCCTGGCCGTCCTCAATCATCGCCATGAACGGTTGCCGGTGCGCTATGTCTGGTAGCCAGTCTTCAAAGCCACCGCGCAGCAGGTCCGCGTTCTCTTCACGAATAGCGACCGGTTGCCGCGTTGGAGTGACATTCGCACGAAACCAATAGGCCGGACCCGACCATATCCGCTGAACCCGCGCGTGCGTCGAAAGCAACCGAACATACTCATCGTAGTGCACGGGCATCTGCGCGAACGCATTCGCGACAGGTTCATCCTCGCATCGCTGACGAAGCTCGTCCGCGAGGTCGTCCGGCAGATCATCACGAAAACGGCACAGGGCACCGGCCGACGTTCTGCCGAGATAGAACCGTGGTGCAACACCGCCGTCCCGCTGATTGATGGATACGATGCGCGAACGTTCATCATGCCTGAATTGTGCCTCGACGCGCCTGCGCATGAGTTCGGAATCGGTCACCGCATCCTCACTGATCGAACCGGATCTGTGGTCAGACCCGCACCAGCACGACCTCGTCGTGGGCGTCGAGCGCCTCCAGGCCTTCTTCGATCGCGGTCGTGAAGCGCGCCATCGTGTTGGGTTCGCTACGGATGTCTCCCAACACGACATTGTAATGGTGCACCGCGTCGTGGGCGGGCACCGCACGCATCGCCTCCAGCCAACGCGTAATTTTAGGATAGGCCGAAAACTCGAACAGGTTCGCCCAGGTAAGCTGGGCGAGTTCCTCATAGCACGCGAGGTCGGCAATGCTCGGGCCGTCCGTCCCGCACACGTACGTGGAACCGTTCGAGAAGTAACCCTTTTCGATCAGTCCGGCGACCAGCTCCAGTGTCTTCCGGCCTTCGCCCAGCGGGTCCGGGCCATCCATGGTCGTACGGATCGATTCCCGCAGGATGATGTCCAGCCCGTCGGTACCAGGGCCCCCGAACGCGATCGTAACGTGAGGCGCCATCAGCTTGAACGTCGCAAGCCGGGTCGTACTGTGATGAAAGTGCAGATACTGGTTGATCCGCGCGCGGGTCTCGGGGTCGGTGGGACACAGGTCAGCCCAACCGTACTTGTCCGCCAGATAGAGAAGCATCGCGGGCATTTCGTAGAGTACGAACTCGCCGTCGATGAGCACGGGGATCTGCCGCTTGGGGTTAAGCTTGGGCAATTCGGGCCCGCGCAATTCTGCGAGGTCGGCATGCAGCGTGAACGGCAGCCCTTTGCTGAGGCAGGCCCAGTAAACCGCCTTGGAAGGCTGGCTGGCGGGGTTGCCGTAGAGAATCAATCGCTTCGAACGTGCGCCCATCATCCGATCAAGGTAGCCACACTTCACCTCGAGGTCCACCAGAGGTTCCATGCGTAGACGAAAGCCCCAGCCATTGCCTACCATCAATCTCGCCGGGTTCGTGGAAGACGGAATGGAAAACGGTGAGATTGCACTGTGGTTGGAGGAGGGGCGGCGGGACGATTGGGAAAGGCGCGAACCATGAAGCTGACGGACTACCTTGCCCGGATCGACTACCAGGGACCGGTCGCCCCGAACCTCGCCTGCCTGAACGCCGTGCACCGGCAGCATCTGCTGAACGTCCCGTACGAAAATCTGGACGTGCAATTCGCGCGCCCGGTGGATCAGGACATCGAGCGAATTTTCGAGAAGATCGTTCACCGGCATCGCGGCGGGTGGTGCTACGAGATGAACGGGCTGTTGTGCTGGGCGCTGCGCGAGATCGGTTTCGACGTCATGCGCATGACCGGGGGCGTAATGCGCAAAGAGCGCGGCAACGAAGCGCTGGGCAATCATCTGGTGCTGTGTGTCGAACTCGATGGTCCGTACATCGCCGATGCGGGCCTGGGCGATGGGTTGCTGGAGCCCACTCCGTTACGTCCCGGCACGTTTACCCAGGGCCATCGCCAGTTTCGGTTGGAGCCGCTCGAGGACAACTTGTGGCGTTTTCACAACTATCCAGGTGCGATGCCACCCTCGTTCGACGTCCGCCACGAGCCCGCCGATGAAGACCTTCTGGCGGAAACCTGCGAGGCGTTACAGTCCGACCCGAAATCCATGTTCCGCCAGAATCTCATCTGCTATCGTGCCCGCGCCGATGGCACCTCCATGCTGCTCGGCCGGGTGCTGGCACGCTCAAACGCGGCGGGAACAACCAAGACGTTGTTGAACTCGGCACAGGAATTTACTGATGCGCTTACCCGCGTCTTTGGCCTGCACGATACCGAGAACACCGACCTCTGGCCCCAGGTAGCGGCCCGGCACGAGGAATTGTTCGGCGATGCGGCCCGTTGATCGAGGCGAGGGGTTGCACCCCTCGCTGGGTAGGCTAGAAGGGCCGTGCTTGCGCGAATGCTAACGAGTATGTACGCGGAGTGTCTATCAGCCATACCCGGAACCATGCCGCAGATACGGAGCCTCGGCGTAGACGTATCCCTGAGACCCGACCAGAATAACGGGTGGATGTTCTTCGCCGCACAAGGAGATTGCCAGCATGGGCGCGAGACAAGCAGCAACGAAAGCGATCATAGCGTCGGCCACCGCAGTCCTGCGCACCGCCGACCGCTACATCACGGGAAGCAGCACCGGCGCTTCGCCAGAGGAACTCCAACAGAATCCCTATGCGGCATTTGCAAAAATGCGCGAACGCGGGCGCGTGTTGCGTTCGTACATGAACCGCGGCTGGTACGTATTGGGCTTCGAAGAAGCGCAAACGGCCTTCCGGGAACCGCGGCTGTCGAGCGACCTCAGCACGAACCCATTCCTGGTGCGGACCTTGCGGGCGATCGCCAACGGGGCCCGTGTGCCGACGCTGGATGATCCGACCCTGATCACGATGGATCCGCCGGATCACACCCGCCTTCGCAAGCTGGCCGCGCGTGGTTTCATCCAGCGGCATATCCAGGCACTGGAACCCAAAATCCAACACCTGGTGGACGAGTGTCTGGGGCGGATCGACGGCGATTCCGTCGACATCGTCGAGGCGCTGGCGAAACCGCTGCCGGCCATTGTGATCGCGGAGATGCTTGGCCTGCCGGCGCAAGACCGCGATCAGTTTCAAGCCTGGTCGAACGAGCTTCTCAATCTCACACAGCTCGGGAACCCGGCGGCGATGGAACGGGCCGTGGACGCCAACGTCCAACTGCTCGAATACCTTGCGACAGTGGTCGAGGAAAAGCGTCGCTCGCCGGGACAGGACTTGATCAGCCAGTTCATCCTGGCCGAGGAAGAAGGCGACAAGCTGAGCGCGGCGGAAATCTACTCCACGTGCTCGCTGCTGCTCATCGCGGGCCACGAGACCACCACGCGCCTGATCAGCAACGGTCTGCATGCGCTGCTGACGCATCCGGATCAATTCGACAAGCTGCGCGAGGACCCGTCGTTGATTCCGAACGCGATCGAAGAAATGCTGCGCTACGATCCGCCGGTGCAGTGGATGCCGCGCACGATCACCGAGGATTTCGAATTCTTCGGTAAGCAGTTTCGCAAGAATCAGCTGGTAATTGTCGCCATTGCTGCAGCCAACCGGGACCCTGCCATCTACGACGACCCGGACACGTTCGACGTTGCGCGCAGCGAACCCAAACACGTCGCGTTCGGCCACGGTATCCACTTGTGCCTGGGCATGACGCTCGCGCGGCTCGAGGCCAAGGTTGCCTTCGAGACGTTGCTTGCACGCTATCCGCAGATGTCGCTGGTCGACCAGAAACCGGCCTGGCAGGTCAACAATTTCGTCAGGGGGCTCGAATCGCTGCCCATTCACCTGAACGGCGGCGCACCTGCCCAGTTGCAGGTGGTCCCGTCTCAGACCGAGCCCGCAGGCGCGCTCGGATAAACCTGGATGGATCGTCTGGCGATCTAGTTCGGCCAGTAAACGTACGCTTCACCCGGTACTGGCGGGTCGGCAAGGGTGCGATCCACCGGAATAACGGCTTCAACGATCGACGGCCAGCCCGGCGGGCCGAGTTCGCCCTCCTGGCGATCGAGTAGCGCAGCGAGTTCGGCGAGCTTATCGGGGCGAATCTCAACCAGGTTCGCCTGCTCCGTGGGGTCCTCGTTCAAATCATAGAGCCAGGGTTGCTGCATACGGCCGTTGCGCTGCAGCTTCCAGCCCCGACCTGGACCACCTGGTAGTGCCCCGAGCGCCAGAACAACGCCTCATGTGGCTCGCCGTCGGCCACACCCATCGCCCAGGGCAGCAGACTCACGCCGTCAATAGCGCGGTCCGTTGGAAGTGCTGCGCCGGCCGCATCGGCCACCGTTGCGAACACATCGATGTGTGAGGTTGCGGCAGTGCTGAGCGTACCCGCCGGGATGCGCGCGGGCCATTTCACAAAGAATGGCGAGTGCAGGACACCTTCGAAGAAGGTCATCTTCCAGCCGCGGTCGGATCGTTGAGCCCCGGGAGGCCGATGTAGTGGGCACCGCCATTGTCGCTGGAGAAGATCACCAACGTGTTGTCCTCCAGGCCGTGCTCGCGCAGGGCTGCCAGTACGTTGCCGATTCCGCGATCGAGCGCGCGGATCATCGCGGCGTACACCCGCAGGACATGATCTTCGATGTGCCCAAGCGCTTCGTAATCCGCGCGCGTCGCCTGCAGCGGGTTGTGGGGCGCGTTGTAGGCCAGATACATGAAGAATGGGCGGTTCCGATTCGCCGCGATCGCTTTCACGGCCTCGTCGGAAAGATAGTCCGTCATGTAGCGTGGCGGCGTGAAGCGCGGCCCACCGGTATAGTCGTCGGGCGCAGTTCGTTTGAGTCCACGAGACTGACTGGCCGAAAGATCAGCGTCAACCGGCGGCAGCGCTGCGATGTGCGCAAAGGAACCGCAACTGGTAATCTAAAAGCAGTCTAACTCTGTTAACGCGGCACCTGTACGTGTGCCACACCAAGGAATCGAGAATGGCAAAAAACAAACATTCGTTTGCCAAACGGCAGCGTGAGATAGAGAAGAAGCGCAAGGCCGAGGAGAAACTCCTGCGGCGGCGCAATAAGAACAAGGAACCCCAGGCGGCGACCGAACAATCGGCCGAGCTTGAGGGTAGCGAGTCAACGCCAGAGGGCCTTCCGCCCAACCCCACGATTTGAGCCCGCGCCTCAGGTTGAAAGCCCCAGTGCCTCCTTCGCCAAGGGCGGTGCTCCTCGAATGGGCCGGCTGTCCTGACGTACGCACTGTCCGACCATCCGAATGATCGACTACCCGGCGTTGATCCGGGGAACCAACTGCGGAGGGCTCATGTCCATGGTGTAGGTCTGCGGGGATTATGGCCGCACGTGTGCTCTCTGGTATGAGCGGCTACGCAGTCGGCGCGGCGCGGCCGTATCCGTGGTGGGCGAAGAAACGGTCAATCGCTTCGAAAGGTACCTCAAGCTGTCATCAGTGGGATTTCATATGGGCAAGTTGCTGTTGCTGAGGATCACGCTACGTTCGCTGGGCAAACGGAAGCGGCAGCCTGCTGTTGCGTAGCGCAATTCACGCCCGTACAGGTTGAGGACCGGGCCCAGGACATCCTCAACTGACTTCGCACAGCTGTCCCGACTCAACCTCGTAGACGAAGCCGCGCACTTGGTCGGTGTGCGGGATGAATGGGCTCGCCATGATGCGGGCGATCGACTGGCGTACGTCCGCATCGACATCCGTGAACGCTTCCAAGGCAAACGCAGGCTTCACGCCCGTCTCCTCCACGATCTGCTGCTTCAGCTCCTCATCCGCGAAGGTCAGCATCCCACAGTCCGTATGGTGGATCAGCATGATTTCACGGGTGCCCAACAGCCGCTGAGAGATGGTCAGCGATCGAATGACATCGTCGCTCACTACGCCGCCCGCGTTGCGAATGACATGCGCATCCCCCTCGCTGAGGCCGAGCAGTATGCCGGTCTCCAGCCGAGCATCCATGCAGGCCACCACGGCAATCTGCTTTGCCGGCGACATGGGCAGCGACCCCTTCGTAAAGCCGCCCGCGTACGCGTCGTTGTTGGCGAGAAACTCGTCGATTGCGCTCATGGTGATCCCCTACAGTGATGGACATTCAACGCCAGCCAGTTTAGGCCATTCACCATGCGTCGCACCCACCGATGCGCTACCGTAGCCCGTTCGCACCAATCGGCAATGGGGGCAGCATGACAAATCAGACGACCATCGATCCGGACGAGCTGAAGCGTTTCTCGTTCAATGTCTGGAGCTACAAGCAGGGCGAATTGGTCTCGCTGATGGTGCACATCGGCGACCGGCTCGGACTGTACAAGGCACTCGACGGTGCAGGCCCGGTGACCCCGGCCGAGTTGGCCGAGCGGACCGGGCTGCAGGAACGCTGGTTGCTCGAGTGGTTGCGCGGCCAGGTGGCCGCGCGGCTGCTGGACTTTCACCCTCAAGCAGCCCCCGATCAAGACACTCCCAACGAGGAAGATCGCTTCGAGTTGACGCCGGTGGGCGCCGCGGTGCTAGCCGACGAGGAAGGAAGCCTTGCGTTTGCGGCCGGGGCGTTCTCGGGGGCTACGCCACCGGAGACTGTCGATAAGCTGATCGATGCCTTCAAGACCGGCGTGGGTCTGTCCTATGAAGATCTCGGCCCGAACGCTGCACATCGCACCGAACGGATGCTCGGACCCTGGGTCCGTCAGGCGCTGGTGCCCGAGATTCTGCCGGCGCTGGACGGAGTCACGGCGAAGCTCGAGAGCGGCGCACGCGTCGCCGATGTGGGCTGTGGTGGTGGCTTAGCACTGGCCGCCATGGCGCAGGCCTTTCCCAACACCGAGTTCCACGGCTATGATCCGAGCGCGCATGCCACCGCTCGCTGCGAGGACAAGGCCCGCGAGCTTGGCCTGGACAACTTGAAGACCTTCACCGCAAGCGGTGAAGCGCTGCCTGACGCGCCGACCTACGACTTCATCATCACCTTCGACTGCATCCACGACATGACCCGGCCAGCCGAGGTGATTGCCGCAATCCACCGGGCGCTGAAGCCCGATGGTACCTGGCTGATCAAGGACATCCGCAGCCAGCCGAGCTTCAAGGACAACCTGCGTAACCCGATGCTGGCAATGTTCTACGGATTCTCGGTGTCGGCATGCATGTCATCGGCCCTGTCCGAAGAAGGCGGCGCTGGGCTTGGCACCCTGGGGTTCAATCCGGAGGTTGCCGAGACCATGGTGCGCGCGGCCGGCTTCACGCGTTTCCATCAGCACGACTTCGATGACCCGAGCAATCTGTATTACGAGGTGCGGCCCTGAGATCCTCGGCCGCTACTTGTCATCGGATGACACCTCCGGCTCCGGGGCTTCGGCTTCCTGCACCACCGTTTCTGCGGAATCCTCGGTCCAGGGATTCTCATCCATGGCTTCATCCGGCCAGGGCGAGAACGGGAACGGCTGCGTCTCGGTAACGAACGTCACGAACCGGATGATCTGATACACAAAGGCACTCAGATTATTGCCGAGCTGAAGCAGCGGCTCATTCGCGTGTCCGGTGAGCAGAATCGCGATGAACTGCACGAACGCCAGCAAAGTGATCACCGCCCGTGCTATCACTGAAACGATCGCGAAGAACACCATATACAGCGCGCGCATCCATAGATCTCTGCTCCGGAGCCGCTGTCTAACTGTTTCGTCCATGTTGTGTCTCCATTCGATAGATACTTACCCCCATAGTGAGGCAAGATTGATACCAACTCATTTCTATAGTGTTATCAATACGTTACGTTCCTAGCAGCGAAAATCGTTGGTGATATTCGCCAGACTTAGGCGAAAACGATCACCCAGTTGTGAACAGCCGCGCCAGAGGTTTAGTCGGTGTGGCTCCGGCAATCATCAACAGACCCGCCATGATCGCCATGTTCTTGATGAAGTTCTGCATCTCGCGTGCTTGATCACCGCCCTCGTAGACATTCCAGAAGTCGTGCATCACCAGGCTGATCACCAGCACCAGCCCGGCCAGCAGAAACGCAACCGGGCGAACTCGATAGCCAACGAACAGGCAGATGCCGCCGGTGATTTGAATGGTGATCGTCAACATCAGAAAAATCGGCACCGCGAACATGCCATGTTGCGTCATGTACGCGGCCATGTCATCGAAACCGACGACCTTGAGGATGCCCGGAACAACGAAATACAACCCCAACAGCAGCCGTCCCGAGAAGATGAGCAGATTGTCGATCATGAACAGGTTCCCCAAGTGGTCCCGGCCATTCTCGCACGTCGTGACATCCTCAGCTGCGCCCCTCCAACAAAGGGGCAAAGCGCGGCTCTTCGCAATAGCACCCAGGCACGCTTGAGGTTACCCCACACCTTACGCGTCGTCCGCGATCGAGCGTTTCCAAAACTCCGCGGAATTATGAAACTGCCACAGGAGCAAACCGTTAGTGGCCAGCAATGCAAGCATCGCAACGGTTCCTTGATCACCCGTGGTCAACACAAATAGGCCGGCAAACGCCAGCGCGCACACGATTGCGATCTGGGGATAGAAATCGCGCAGCTGCGCCGGGTCCACGTCGGCAAAGAACGCAGCGTTGTCGCGGTCCCGCCTGGCCAGCCGCATGGTGCTGTGCGCCACCCATTGCATCACGCCGAATGTCGAGGCCATGATCACCAGCCATAATCCGATCTCATCGGCTCCCAGGGTATCAATGAGCAGGAACTCGAGCAGTCCGATGACGAACGGGTAGACGGTATCACTGGTCACCGGGACCCAGCGAAAACGCATCACGTTGCCGGCGTAGACGACCCAGATCAGGATGATGCCCAACAACGTGGCCGCAATTTGAACCCATGAAATGACGGCGATCCACGACGGCTGAAACAGGTAGTCCGCCTCGTGCAGATGAGCCCAGAGCAGTTCCAGCGCCAACGCCTGAACGATGCTGAGCAGCGTCAGCAACACGGTCGGAAAGTGCTCCTTGGCACGCTCGCGCATCGGGTTCATGCGCAGGTTCCTGGCTAAGCGGTGAATCAGTTTACATGGTCCGAGAACGGCTATGCGCCCTGCGCGGGTTGATCAATGCGCGCAGGTGTTGTGTTATCGACGGCCCTGCTTCAACGGATCGGGACAGCCACAATGAACAGACGCGAACTCCTGAAAGTTGCTGCCGCGGCCGGCACGCTGCCTTGGCTGGCGGGCGGCTGCACCAGTCGCGAGTCGCACGCGTTCGCGGCGCAGTACCTGACGGGGAATTTCGCACCCGTCGAGGCTGAAATCACTGCCACCGATCTTCGGGTCACCGGCCAGATCCCCGAACAGCTCGTGGGCCGCTATCTGCGCAACGGGCCGAACCCTGTCGAGGATGTCGACCCGCTCGAGCATCACTGGTTCATCGGCGATGGCATGGTGCACGGCGTCCGCCTCGACGGCGGGCAGGCCGTCTGGTACCGCAATCGCTGGGTCCGCAGTACGCATGTGGCGAACGTGTTGGGCGAGCCGGGCGAGGGCGAGCTTCCTGACTTCGGGCCGAACACCCATGTGATCGGTTTTGCCGACAGCACCTGGGCGTTGGTGGAAGGGGGGGCCCCGCCGGTTGAACTCGACGACGAACTGGAGACGATCGGCGTCAACACCTTCGAAGGCACTCTGCCCGGCGGCTTTACGGCGCACCCCAAGCTCGATCCCGACACGGGTGAGCTGCATGCCATGTGCTACTGGTGGCCCAATCAGCGCGGCTACGTGCAGTACGTGCGTATCGGGCCCAACGGAAAGGTGACGAAGAGCGTCGATATCCCCGTCGCCGGGATGCCGATGATCCACGACATGAGCATCACCGAGCGCTACATCGTCATCTACGATCTGCCGGTGACCGTGAAGCTCAGCATGCTGGTGACACGCGGCGGTTTTCCGTTCGCCTGGGACGACGATCACGGCGCGCGGGTGGGCCTGTTACCCCGCGACGGTGCGGCCGAGGACGTCATCTGGATCGACGTCAGCCCATGCTACGTGTACCACCCGATGAACGCCTACGACGACGCCGACGGCAATGTCGTGATCGATGTGTGCCGCTACGAGCGGATGTTCGATCGGGACATTTACGGTCCCTTCGGAGACAACGTCGCGACCCTGGACCGCTGGACGCTGAATCCCACCACCCGCCGGTCCAGCGAGACACGTATCCATGACCGCGGCCAGGAATTTCCGCGCTGTCATCCGGCCCGCCTTGGCAAACCGTACCGCTACGGCTACACGGCGGCCGTCGACGGCCTCGACTTCTCCAGAATCTACAAGCACGACCTGAAGACCGGAATAACCCGCTCAATTGCCATGGGCGCCGGCCGTCACACCGGCGAGCCGTACTTCATCCCGCGGGAGGGCGGAACGGCTGAAGACGATGGCTTCCTCCTGAGCTACGTGTACGACGCCGGTCACAACACCAGCGAACTGGTCATATGGGATGCGCAGGATTTCGATGCCCCGGCCCTGGCCCGCGTGCACCTGCCGGCGCGCGTCCCGTACGGGTTCCATGGTAGTTGGGTGCCCGACGAAGGGGTCGGCGTCTAACGGTCACGACTGCTGCAGTCCCGGCGTTCGCGCCCGCATGATCTGCGGGCGCAGGATCAGGATCAGCAGGACACTCGCGAGCGTGATGACGGCCATGATCGGAAACAACACCGGCAAGGTCAGCCATTGGCCCAGTACTGCGACGGGCATGGTCATCAGCTGCGCAAATCCCATGTTGAGCTGAAAGATGCTCATGATGCGACCGCGGACCTCGTTCGGGACGAGCTGCTGAATCAGAATCGTGCTCGAGACCATCGTAATCGTCATGCCCGCACCCAGGCCTAAGTTCCCGATCACCACGTTGAGCACGGTGTGATCACTCACGAACACCAGGAACGAGACGGAAAACAGAACGGTTCCCAGGCCGATCAGCGCACCGCGGCGCTCAATGGCGGAGAACCGCGCGAGCGCGACGGCGGCCACTAAGGCGCCGATGCCCCAGGTCATCACGACCAGGCCCACGTTCTTAATCTCCACACCCACCACCGTGGTGACCCAGGTGGGACCGAGATTGGCCGTGGCGGGGAACCCCAACCCCATCATGGTGGCGACCAACACGATGATCCAGAGAATCACCGGATGGTTGCGCGCATAGCGCAGTCCGTCGCGAACGTCGCCGAACACCTCGCCCAGGCTATAGCGTGCGTGGCCGTGGCCACGGTCACCGAACACCGTGCGATACGACAACATCCCGATGAACACGATGGCAATGAGATGCCCAACAGCGCTGAGCAGGTAGGCGCCACTGAAACCAAGGGAGTGAATGAGAAATCCCGTGCCGAACAGGGCGACGGGCATGGCCAGCTGACCCGCCGCCTGATTCAGTGACATGCCCGCAGGCGTCAGTTCAAGGCCCAGGATGTCCGGAACAATCGCGAGCCGCGTGGGCGCATCGATGCTCTGCAGACCGCCGGCCAGAAACGTGAGTGCGAAAAACGCCGCAAAAAACGCCGCACTGCCAACGCTGAAGAACATCAGTGCGGCGATCGCCAGCGTCGTCAGCAGGAGCAGCGATTGGGTGACCAGCAACAGCGCCCTGCGATCGAAGCGATCGGCGAGCGCGCCACCGTACAGCCCGAAGGTCAGCGTGCCCACCCCCCGGCTGGCACCGATCAGCGCGACGAGAATCAACCAGATGTCGTCCGGGGCGTTTTCCTGCACCCAGAGGATCTGCGTGATGAACTGCAGCGGCATCAGCATCTGGCCGATGGCAAATCCGCCGAGCAGCAGCCGGAAGTCGCGATTGCGCAGCGGGGCCAGCCCGCCGGTTCTATCCGACGCCATCAGTCGATGAACGAGTCACTGCGCTCCCAGCGGTCTGCTCTCCCCGGCAGAGACTAAGACGGCACGGAGCCGGATGGAAGCGCCGCAACTGCGGTAGCATTGACGCGATCGAGGTTCTTGGTCCACGGTTCAACGACGATGAAAGTGATCGTGATCGGCGCCGGCATCGGCGGTTCGGTGCTTGGGATGTCGCTTAAGCAACTCGGCATCGCCCACGTTCTGATCGAACAAGCGCCCGGCTTTTCCGAGGTTGGTGCGGGTATTCAACTGAGCCCCAATGGGGTGCGCGTACTCGAGACATTGGGCCTGGGCGATGCGCTGCGCGGGTTCTGTACCGAACCCGATTTTCATAAGTACAGCGCCTGGGATACCGGCGAGACGATCCTGCGCACGGCACTTATGCCGCGGGTACGTGAAGCCTACGGGCACGCGTATTACCACGCCCACCGGTCTGACCTGATCGACGCGCTCACCGCCTCGCTCGAGGCAAAGGCTTTGTGCCTCGACAGCGAAGTCGTGGACGTGGGCCAGGATGAGCATGCAGCCTGGGCCGTCACCGCGGACGGGCGTCGTTTCGAGGCGGACGTGTTAATCGGCGCCGACGGCATCCACTCGCGGGTGCGCGAGCAGGTGTTCAAACCCGGGCCGCCCCGGGCGTCGGGGTACGTGGCATGGCGCGGTGTCGTGGATGCCGCGGACATCGAAGACCTCGAGATACCCGTGTCCGCTTACGTCGACATGGGGCCGGGATTGTCCTTCGTCTACTACTACGTCTGCGGCGGGGCGCGGCTCAACTGGATCGCACTCGGCCAGAGCAAAGGCGCAAAACGAGAATCCTGGTCCCAGACAGCCAGCAAGGCGGAGGTGATCGCCGCGTTCGACGGTTGGTATGCGCGACCACGCCACCTCATTGAAGCGACGAAACAACCCTTCGTTACCGCGCTCTACGACCGTGACCCGCTGGATTCCTGGGTCGCCGGGCGGATCGCTCTCATGGGGGACGCCGCACACGCCATGCTGCCCTACCACGCCCAGGGTGCGGTGCAGTCTATTGAAGATGCCTGGGTGCTGGCGCGCACGCTCTCGCTGAGTGACGGTGATGTGGTGGTGGCGCTGCGACACTACGAGACGCTGCGTCGCGATCGCGCCAACCAACTCGTTCAGCAGTCGCGCAATGCGGAACGCTGGTATCACGTGCAGGACGTTGGGGAAGTGGCGGCGCGCAACGCCCGTTTCCGCCGCAACAATGAGCAGTTCGGAGACGATTTCTCACCCCAGCAACATTGGCTGTACAGCTACGACGCGGAGCAGGCGGCATTAGGCACCGACACGGCCTGGCGCGACTTGCCGGCCTGGTCCTGACGGCCCGCCCTCATTTAGCGTTCTTGCTAATTAACTCGGTCGATGCGATGATTAGCAGCCTCGCTAAACATTGAGACGCCCTCATGCCGAACACAGTGATCTGTCACTACCGCGTTGCCTCGGGAAACGAAGCCGCATTCGAAACGCTCCTGCGCAACCACTGGCCCACGCTGCACCGACTCGGGCTGGTCACCGATGCGTCGTCGGTGCACTACAAGGGTGCGGAACAAGACAACGGCCAACCGATTTACTTCGAGATTTTCGACTGGCAAGATGGCGCAAGTGACCGGGCACACGAGCACCCCGAAGTGATGGCTATCTGGGAGCCAATGGATCAGCTGTGCGAGACGCGCGGCGACAAACCCAACATGGAGTTTCCACACGTCGAGCGCTTGGGTGACTAAACCCAAGGGGCTCGAAGCGCTCGAGACAGCCGACGCGGTCTTCGCCGCACTCGCCCATCCCGCCCGGCGCCAGATTCTGCTCTCGGTACACTATCGCGGCACGGCCAACGCGGGGGAGATCGCGCGCCGGTTCGAGTGCAGCTGGCCAACGACCAGCCGGCACCTCGCGACCCTGGTGACCAGCGGACTGTTGAACGTGAGCAGGCAGGGGCGGACGCGGGTGTATTCGACCAACGCAGATCTGCTACGCGGTCTGCTCGCGCAGTGGTCTGAATACTTCGAGTAAAATCAGTGGCGCCTTCGCTGCGACTGGCAGCGCACGGGAGAGACGCATGAACATTCAAAAGCTGGGCGCGATCCTGATTGCCACGGCGACCTTCCTCGCAAGCGCCTGTAGCCCGTCCGGCCCAGATCAGCAATCGACAGACAGCGCCACGGGCGTCAACGAACCACCACCCGCAGCGTCGTCCGGCACCAACCTGGATACCTACTCCGCCCGTACGGCCACCGGCACCGCGCTCGACGAACTCGAGCTGCTGCGGGAATCCTGGTCGGGCGACCTTGACGGCATGATCGAGCGCGACATGATCCGCGCACTCGTGCCCATGAGCAAGACCTTCTACTTTCTGGATGGAGGCGACCAGCGTGGGCTTGCCTACGATGCCGCCCAGTTGTTCGGACAACAGCTCAACGAACGGCTCAATCGAGGCCACCTGAAGGTGCACGTGGTGATGATTCCGGTGGCTCGCGATGACCTCATCGATGGTCTCCTCGCGGGTTACGGTGACATCGCGCTGGGCAACCTCACCATCACCCCCGAACGCACCGCGCTCGTCGATTTCTCGGACCCGTTCCTGGAGGGGGTCAAGGAACTCATCGTCACGGGCCCGTCGGCAGCGCCGCTGCGCACGCTCGACGATCTGGGCGGACGCGAAATCTACGTGCGCGAATCGAGCAGCTACTACCGGAGCCTGGTGCGTTTGAACGAGCGCTTGCGCGCGCAGGGCAAGGAACTGATTACCCTGAGCCTGGCACCAGAGGCACTCGAAGATGAAGACCTGCTTGAGATGGTCAACGCAGGGCTCGTTCCCATCGTCGTGGTAGACAGCCACAAGGCAGCGTTCTGGGCGCAGATATTTACCGACCTGCGCGTGCGCGACGACCTCGCCGTTGCCAAAGATCAGCAGATCGGCTGGGCCTTCCGAAAGGACAGTCCGCTACTTGCGAGCGCCATCAACGAGTTCGTGGCGGGCCACAAGAAGGGAACGTTGATGGGAAATATCTCGTTCAACCGCTATTTGCAGGACACGAAGTGGGCAGAGCGCGCGCTGAACGACGAGGGCCGCATGCGCCTAGAGAATCTCATCGGATTGTTCGAAACGTACGGTGCTAAATACGGTCTGCCCGCTCTGCTGATCGCCGCGCAGGGCTACCAGGAGTCACGCCTCGATCAGAGTGTTCGATCCCCCGCCGGGGCCGTTGGAGTAATGCAGTTGCTGCCTTCTACGGCACGCGACCCCAACGTCAACATCCCCAACATCGATCAGGTAGAGAGCAACATCGAGGCGGGCACCAAATACCTGAGCTTCATCCACGACCGCTACTTCGCGACCGATAGCGACATGAGCGATCTCGACAAGGTGCTGTTCAGCTTCGCGGCCTACAATGCGGGCCCGGCGCGGATCGCCCGACTGCGCAGCCAGGCCGAAGTGTTGGGACTGGACCCTGACGTCTGGTTTCGCAATGTCGAAACCGTCGCGGCCGAGGAAATCGGTCGGGAAACCGTGCAATACGTCAGCAACATCTATAAATACTACATCGCCTACGAGCGCATGATGATGCTGCAGAAGTCGCGGGACAATGCGCTCAGGTAGGTGCCGGAACCACCCGAATAACTCGGACTACGCCGCCCGCCGCCGCGTTCTGCGCCGCGGACGCCGCCCGCCTGCGCGGTTGCCGTTGGATCGGCCTTGCGAGGAAGACCGACGGGGCCTCTGGTTGTCCGGGCCCTGCCGCGACTCCGGCTGCGGATCCATCCGCTGGATCGTGGCCAGTTCCCGATCCGGAAGCTCCACCACCACTTCCCTGGGCGTGTGTTTGATCAGCCGTTCCACCGCGCGCAGGCGGCCGAGTTCGGACGGGTCCACCAGCGACCACGCCACACCGGTTGCACCGGCACGGGCTGTGCGGCCGATACGGTGCACGTAACTCTCAGGCTCGTGAGGGAGCTCGTAGTTGAACACATGGGAAACCCCATCGATGTCGATGCCGCGCGCGGCGATGTCCGTGGCGACCAGCACCCAGGCATCACCATTCTTGAAGTTCGCCAGCGCCCGCTGACGCGCGCCCTGGCTTTTGTTGCCATGAATGGCTTCGGCGACGATGCCGTCGTTGCCCAACTGCTTCGCCAGCCGGTTCGCGCCATGCTTGGTGCGCGTAAACACGATCGCCCGGGACACGTCATCGTCGTGTAGCAGATGCCGGAGCACGTCGCGCTTATCGGCGTTGTTTACCATGACCACGCGCTGGTCGACCTCCCGCAAGGTCATCTGCTTGGGTGAGACATCGACCCGCACCGGGTCCTTAAGCATCTCCTGCGCCAGTGCAACCACTTCCTTCGGCATGGTGGCCGAGAACAGGAGCGACTGACGAGTATTCGGAGTCTGCGACACGATGCGCTTCACATCCCGCACAAAACCCATATCAAGCAAACGATCCGCTTCGTCCAGGACCAACACGGACACCGCCGAAAGATCCAGGTGGCCTTGGCCGGCGAGATCCAACAACCGCCCGGGGGTAGCCACCAGCACGTCGACACCCTTTCGCAGTGCGTTGACCTGCGGGCGCTGACCCACGCCGCCGAAGACGACGGCATGGCGAAGCTTCGTGTACCTGCCGTAGGTCGCAAACTCTTCAGCGATCTGCATGGCCAGTTCACGGGTCGGCGCAAGGACCAGCGCGCGGGGTCGCTTGGATTGGGCACGCTGGTTGGCATCATCCAATCGTTGCAACACGGGCAACGCGAACGCCGCCGTTTTGCCGGTTCCGGTCTGTGCAACACCGAGCAGATCCCGACCTTCTAACAGGGTGGGGATGGCTCGCGCCTGGATGGGAGTAGGTTGTTCGTAACCCACGTCGTTCAAGGCACGGAGCAATTTTCCGCCGAGCCCCAGAGATTCGAAATTATTCTGATTCAATTGTCTTTTCCAATAAGGAGAGTCGCCAACATACGCACGGCCCAAAGCGATGGCGGGCCGCAATGACGTTGCCTCTCTCAATTTTCGAGAGTTGCCGTCAACCCCACGCACGATAAGGAGGAACGGAATATTCAAGGGGTATCGAGATGACACTCATCGACTGAGAGCGTCGCGCGTTCGACACGCGGGCGCACCTTGAGGGTTGGGGCCGTTTAAGTCAAGGAATGGATTCACGATATGCGGGTCGGTCGCGCAGTGCTCCTGCGCTGCCCGATCGGCTACTATCAACCGCGGGGCCGATTCAACGACCGCTGACCAAGGGGGGCTCGCTGCATGGCCAACCAACGGTACGACGTGATCGTAGTCGGCGCCGGTTTCGCCGGCGTCTATGCGCTGCACAAGTTGCGCGGCCTTGGGCAGACCGTGCGCGTATTCGAAGCCGGTAGCGGCATCGGCGGCACCTGGTTCTGGAATCGCTACCCGGGCGCGCGCTGCGACATCGAGAGCATGGAGTATTCCTATCAGTTCTCCGCCGAGTTGCAACAGGACTGGGAGTGGACGGAGCGCTATGCGACCCAGCCGGAGATTCTGAACTACATCAATCACGTCACCGACCGCTTCGATTTGCGCGGCGACATCCAGTTGAACACCCGGGTTGATTCCGCTCACTTTGACGAATCGACAAACCGTTGGGCAGTGAACACCAGCGATGGCGGCGAATTCGATGCAAAGTACGTGATCATGGCCACGGGTTGTTTGTCCTCGACCAACCTGCCGAACTTCGACGGTCTGGACAGTTTCGCCGGCGAGTGGTACCACACCGGCCAATGGCCCCACGAGCCGATAGATTTCAGCGGTAAGCGGGTGGCGGTGATCGGCACCGGCTCCTCCGGCATTCAATGCATCCCGTTGATCGCCGAGCACGTGGAACAAATGACCGTGTTCCAACGCTCCCCCAATTTTTCGATTCCGGCCCACAACCAGCCACTCGATCCGGACTGTGTGCGCGAGAGAAAGGCCAGCTACCCGGCGTTTCGCGCAGCCAACAAGGAAACCGCGTTTCATGCCAACTTCGACTACAACGAAGCCAATGCCGTAGACGTCTCCGCCGAGGAGCGCGTCCGTGAATACGAATCGCGCTGGGCAAGCGGCGGCTTACCGTTTCTCGCATCATTCGCTGATTTAATCTTCGATGCAGACGCGAACGCGACCGCCGCAGACTTCATCCGCGGTAAGATCCATGAACTCGTGGACGACCCCGCCACCGCAGCCCTGTTGACGCCGACGAGTGTGGTGGGGTGCAAACGGTTGTGCGTCGATACGAACTACTACGCGACCTTCAATCGATCCAACGTCACGCTGGTGGACGTGTCTGACGATCCGATCAAAACCATTACGCGCGTGGGGCTCAACACCGCCACGCGCGAATACGCATTCGACACCCTGGTCTTTGCCACCGGCTTCGACGCCATGACCGGCGCGTTGGCCAAGATCGATATCCAAGGCCTCGCGGCACGCACGCTACAGGACGCGTGGAAGGAAGGACCGAAAACCTATCTCGGGCTGGCCGTTGCGGGCTTTCCCAATCTGTTCACCGTCACCGGTCCAGGCAGCCCGTCGGTGCTGACCAACATGCTGCCGTCGATCGAGCATCACGTGGACTGGATCGCCGACTGCATCGCCTACGTCGACCGGAAAGGCGTCGCGCGCATTGACGCCACACCCGAGGCGCAAGATGCCTGGGTCGCCCACGTGAACGAAGTCGGCGCTTCCAGTTTGTATCCCACCTGCAACTCCTGGTATCTCGGCGCCAACATCCCTGGCAAGCCCAGGGTGTTCATGCCGTATCTCGGATTTCCGCCTTACGCGGAAAAGTGCCGGGAGGTCGCAGACAGCGGATATGACGGGTTTACGTTGACGGCGCGGGGGTAGCCCGGCTGCTTGCAAGTGGGTTTCCAAAGGGGGATAACGTCAGTCCGATTCCGCAAAGAGGGAGAACCGTATGCCACTTCACGTCAGCAAATTCGAGCGCCTGGACGCGGCCGACCGCAACGAATTGGCCTTAGCTGCGCTGGAAGCCTGTCGCGCGGCGCGCGCCACGCCAGGGGTGACTCAAAGCCGATTTTACTGGGTCAACCCCAACGAGATCGCAATCGTCACAGACGCTGAGCCGGGCGCCTGGGGGCCGGGTTCCGGTAACGCGCCGGATGCTCGGAACGCCAAGGCCGTGTTTGCGCTCGCGGACCTGGCACGTCAGACGGTGTCCGAGACCTGGGTGGACGCACGGGCCGGCGAGGAGACCTACAAAGCCAGCCAATGATCGAGACGCGTTGGCCAAGGGATGGTGCGATTCGCACCGCCCTTCTTTTGTGCTGCGTTATCCAGGCATCACGAATTCGTCGGCAAACACGACCGTAACGGGCGCCGTGGTATGCCCATCGCGTCGCAAATCGCGCCCAGCACCTCGTGCTCTGCGGCCAACTCTCGATTGTCAGCCGCCAGGGCGATCTCCGCGGCAGAGCGAACCAACTCGCAATGGACGGCATTGCCTTCGACCGCTGAGATGCACGCAAGCGCTCGTTGACGGCCGGTCGTGGGTTCGCTCAGAAGGGCGCCGCCCAGATCCCGGAACAGGTGATCGACCCGATCGATATCAAGCGGTGCCAGCGCCTTGGCATGCGCTCGCAGCAACGCCGTGAAACGATCGATTTCGGACCTGGCCAGGTCCCCATCGGCTACTGCGACCAGTACAAATGCACTGGTGATGGCAAGCAGCAGTTCGTCGCTGATCGCCGCATCGAATCGCTCCCAGGACGCGAGTGCGTACGCGGCTTCTTCCTGGAACGCCATGGCCTGTCCTCCTTCCCGCGACCGGTAGCCACCGCAGCGACCACGATAGTACCCCGCCCTCCTGGCTTCAATCGCGCATACTGATGATCTCTACCGCGGACAGCAATCCGCGTACCGCTACAGTTCGTTCGCACCGTCGAACATCTGCGGTGACAACGACGCGACGTCGATGTCCTGAGCGCATCTCAGGTTCACATTGTGGAAGGTCGTTCCAGAAAAGTTGATCCGCGTGAAGCAGTGAATGCCGCACCTCGAACAGAAGAAGTGGTCGGAAAATTCGCGATTGCCATACCGCGTCAACAGGTCTTCGCCTCGTTTGACGACCACGTCGTTGTCCTCGACTCGGTGGAAGATTGCGCCGCGGCGCACGCAGAACGAACAGTTACATTCCATCGGCGCGGATAGGTCGGTGGTAAATTCAAACTCGACGCCGCCGCAATGACAGGAAGCTTGGTGTGTCTGCATATTCGATGCCTGGACCGGGAAATTTCTAGGGTGAACGCGAGGAGGTTATCTCAGACAAGGGGTACTTGCGAAGCAGCAGGACCTTGTGCTCGTCCGACGCTACATCACTACAGCCCAGACGTCGTCTGCGGCGTTTTGCCAATCGCTGAACTCTTCGCAGCCGCCGCGTGCCTTCCAGTCCGAGTCGATCGTGAGCTTGGAACTGATACCGCCACGCGGGTTGCAGATCATGACAATCCGCAACCGTTTGGGGCCGTACGTAGACATCAAGTCGTCGTACATTACGTTGATTAGCCGTTCGTACGAGACGACCAGATTCCGCAACTGGAAGACGTAGCGTTTGAGCGACTTTAACTCGATAACGAGCTGATCGGGGTAGAGGGCCAGATATACATCCGCGAAATCCGGCTGCCCCTGAACGCCAAGAAACGTGCATTCAGGGAGCTTGATTTTGATCTCGTACGCTCCCCGGACCGGGTTCTTTATGGATTTCAATATCCTTGAATCGATGTCTTTGTACGTCGCAACGATCATGCCGGAAAAGCGCACTAAAAGTTCACGATGGTAGTCCGTTAACGAGCGCATCACCGTGAAGGTTTTTCATCCTATAGATGAATACGATTTGATCCGGCCAAGTCGATCAGCATGTCGTGGCAATGGTGGATGATGATGCTGGTCGAGTCAGCGGCTCCCGCCTACAGCAACAGGTCTTCATCGATACGATGATAGACACTGGCCGCCGCAATGAGAGAATTCGCCGTGAGCGCCGGTACGCCATAGACCTCAGCCTCGACCGCATGATCGCGTCTGATCTTTTCCAGCAACAGATCGAAGTCGCCGTCTCCGGAGAGCAGCACGACGGTGTCGACGTCTGGAGCGGCGTCCAGCACATCGATGGCAATCCCCACGTCCCAATCGCCTTTCGCGCTACCGTCACTACGCTGAATGTAGGGTTTGAGTTTTACCGTGAAGCCGATGTGTTTCAGGGCGCTCTGGAACTTGAGTTGCCTGGCGTCGCCACGATGAATCGCATAGGCGGTCGCTGAGACAATCTCTCCTGCAGCACTGATGCGCTGCCAGAGTTTTCGGTAATCAAACTGCCGACCATAAGCCTGGCGCGTGGTGTAGTAGATGTTCTGGACATCCACAAACACAGCGACTCTCTTCACCGTAGAACCTCGGTCACGATCGTTGCGAACTGCACAATGGGCTTTGCACTCTACCAAGACGCCCGCCGGGCTTGTACATTGGTCCCATGCTGGACGCCGTTCCCAGTCGAACCGCCACGGCGACCGCGTTCACCCGCGCGGCCCACGTGCACATTGACGATGCGCCACCCGTGTTCGACGACCACGTCGCCTATGATCTGCTGCCGGGCTACCAGCGCCGGTTCATCAAGCGCCTCGCGGCACTCTCGCCGCCCTGGGTCAGGCGCTATCGGCAGACCCGCAATGCCTTTACGACGATGCGAGCCCAGATCGTCGTCCGCGCACGCTACGCCGAAGACGCGTTGGCCAAGGCGCGAGAGACCGGCGTCGATCGCTTTGTTGTGCTCGCCGCGGGACTCGACACCTTCGCACTCAGACAGGCGCTCAGGCCCACCGACCCACCCATCGAGGTGGTTGAAATCGACCATCCCGCAACACAACGCTGGAAACGCAAGTTACTCGCAGAACGCGGCATCGCCGAACCGAGCGAACTCACCTTCCTCCCGGTCGACTTCGAGGAGGAGGCGCTGGCACACGTCTGGATCGACAGCACCACACCCGACTTCGGCTCGTGGCTCGGCACCACCTACTACCTGACGCGCGAGGCGATCACAGCCACGCTGACGACCCTGGCCGAGCGCACCCAACCCGGGTCGCAATTGGTCCTGGACTACTGGCGCGAACCCCCACCCACCGACCTGAGCGCGCCGCTTCTGTGGGGCACGCGCGTCGCAGTCGCTCTGCAACAGGAGCCGATGCGCTCGTTCTTCGAGCCGCAAGACATCGAGGCGCTTGCCGAAGCTGCCGGTTGGCGGGTTCGCGAGAACTGTGCGGCCACGGAGCAGAACCGACGCTATCTCGCGGCGCGCAACGATCAACTGTCAGTACCGTCGTTCGCACATCTACTTCATCTGGAACATTGAGGCGCTCCGTAATGAACCCTGAGACCAACGCTGCACGCATGCCGATACGAAAGATCCCCTTCGAGTTCATCGACACGATCGATCCGATCTGGAACGCTGCAAAGCCCGAGTGGAGCCACATGGTGAACGGGACATCGTTGGCGATGCCGTATCTGGAACCATTTCTGATCAAAAACGTACGCGAAGCGCTGGCGCAAATCGATGAGCCGTCGCTGGCAGAAGACGTGCGCGCATTCGTCGGCCAGGAAGCCCAGCACTACACCAACCATCGACGCTACAACGAAGTGCTGAAACGCAACGGCTATCCCGAGCTCGAGGCGGTCGAAGCCGAGATGGCGCAAACCTACAAGCGTCTGGAAACGAAGAGTCTGAAATGGCGGCTGGCCTACACCGCGGGCTTCGAAACCATGACCATTGGCCTAACCGAATGGTTGATCCGCGAGCGAAGCGACCTGTTCACGCACGCGAATCCCGTGGTCGCTTCGCTGGTGTTGTGGCACATGGTCGAAGAAACAGAGCACAAGACCGTCGCGTTCGATGTCTATCAGCATCTGTACGGGCATTACTTCATGCGGGTCTACGGCCTCTTCTACGCCGCGCTGCACGTGATGTTCTCCGCGCGCCGTACCTACAAGCTCATGCTGCAACGCGACGGTACCTGGCGACAATGGAGCAGTCGCGTGCGACTCTGGAGAATGGTTGGCCAGTTCTACCGCAACGTCACCCCCGCACTGTTCAGATCGCTGGCGCCCGGCCATCATCCGGACCACGTGGCAGACCCCGATTGGATTGCCCAGTGGGCCACGGCCTATGCCGAACTGCCCGCGCAGGTCGTGCCGCTGTTGGATACGGACGATCCGGCCATCCCGGCGCGTTTCGTTTCGTGAGACAAACCACGCCGAATCGCGTATCAGGTGCGTCCTCGCCTCAGCCCTGAAGCTTGGCGCCGTGCTCCGCCATCCACTCACCCATGGCCTTCTCCGCTTCGGGATCAAAGTCATCACGCAGGCGCGAGATGCACTCGCCCTCGAACACGGCCGTCTCGCGGCCCGAGATCTTGAGATCGGGGGCGCCGGCCTTCTGGTAGGTGACAGTCCACAGCATCTCGAGTGTGTTGCCCTCGACGCTCGGCGTCTGGAAATCCGGTGTGCGCGTGTCCATCTTGCGATCGAACGCGTCAACGCCGCTCTTCAGTTTGGCGAGCACTGCCGCACGCCCGATTGCTTCGGGGTCGCCCTCGTAGACGGCGTCCTCCGTGAAATACTGCTCAATACGAGACCAATCGTCGTCCACATAGCTCTCTTCGAAGGCGTCTGCATAGGCCTGATAGCGTTCTCGAATACTCATGGCGCTCCCCCGAGTCATACATCCACCAACCCTACTCCGATTGTCGATCTGGCGTGCGACTTGTTAGGCCGCGGGCGAGGAGCACAGAGAAGAAGCGGATCCAATAGGTGAAGATACGTGCCAAGGAAAGCTGACCTAGTCATTATCGGAGTGTCAGCGGAATCGGCTCGCTGGCCACTGGATCGAAGTAACTAAGAAATTTCTGAAAATCCTCCAGCGTACCCGTCATCAGCCGGGCCTGCCCCGACTGGAACAATGCGGCGAGGACGGACGGAGGGAATGCCGGATCCACCCCGTCGATGCCTAAGGCGTTCATGTCACGCAATAGGAGGTCGTTCAGCGTTGAACGATCTATTTCCAGCACTACGTCGGCATCTGCCGGCAAGAAATTGTAGAACTGCGCCACGCCACGTCGAATCTCCAACCCCAGCTCTTCGTCAACGTCGGGAAGCCGAAAACCCAAGGTCATATTCACATCCAAAGTATTCTCAGCCTGCAAGCGAAAGCGCAGTCCGTTGATCAGCTCTGCCGTAGGAAAGGCACGCAGTAGATCAGGTGCCGACAACTCAATCGCCTTACTATGGTCGATCGACCCGTCCAGTTCCTGCGCAGCAGTCAGATACCAGTTGCGCCAGTTGATGTTTGTGCGGCCATAGCCAATCTTGCGCAATGCTTCAGCCTTGAGCTCTCGCGCATCCCCGTCATCGTTGCTCACGCGCACAAGATGGGTAGCCAGCTCAGCCGACCATTGGTAGTCGCCGCCCTCCGCGGCGCTCGCCGCTGCTCCCATAACCGCGTCCCGGCCTCCCATCAACGCTATGTAACGTCGTGAAGCTTCAACTGGCTTGGTTGGATCCAGGAACGTGGGATCACCGAGAAACCACCCGAGCTCCCCGACATAGATCTGCCGCACTGAGTGAGCCACGCCACCGTAAAAGTCGCCGAGCCACGGATGCTCGGCAAGATGGCGTGGAAGCTTTACAACCTCAACAAGATCATCTGGCAGCATTCCCAGATTCATGTGCCGGATAGTCTGGTCGTACACATACTGAATTGCATCGCGGTACGCGGTCAGGGTTTCTGCTACGGCTTGTTCTCCTGAAACCGGACGCCCGTGTGACGACACCATATATTTGGCCGGATATTCGCGTAGCGTATCGATGCCTGTGAACCACAATTCCGGGTCACGATAACGAGTGCCACGAATCGTGTGTAGATTGGGAAAGGACTCACCCTGAAGGATCTCCACGGTATGCAGCAGTCGAGTTTCAGGAAGCCATACGGCGATTTCATCAGGCGCTTCGCTGGGGATCCACTTGATCTGTATCTGTACACCGGCAATGTTCATATCGAGTACATCGTCGACAAGGACGTTGGGAACAACCAGGCTTGGGTTTCGGATGACAAAGTCAGGACCCAGCCCGCCGTTGATACGTCCTTCCGGACCGACATCCAGTAACGTACCAAGCGAATAATCGACTCGTGCACCAAGGATGGGCCCCAGGCCACCCGCAGAGCCTCTGATTACGTTGGCCAGGAAGGTCTTGTGCGCGATGACCTTAACCTTGCCAGAAGCCGCATCTTCGTGGGATACAAACGCCGCCACACCACCAAAATGATCGATATGCCAGTGAGAATAGATTACCGCCTTTACGGGCTTGTCAGAAAATTTGCGAAATTCCTCAAGCGTGCGCAGCCCCTTATCTACATCTTCGGGCGGATCGACAATGATGATGCCATCATCGCCAACGATCATCGCGGGGCTGGTCAATGCGTAACCGTAGGCGAGGTAAACGTTATCGGCAACCTGGTAGACACCCGGTACCATCTTTTGCGAATGTTCGGTGAGCTTTGGATGCACTGTCGGGGCGGGCTTGTCGTAGGCGATGTTTTCGCCGGATGGATAGAACTTCACCCCGGCTCTATCACCGTGCCAGGTGCCCTCAATTTGTTGCGCATTAATCGGATTCGCGCCGATGAACAGAGCAACGACCGCTGTGATCAGGAATCTATTCATCCTTGTTTCTCCGGTAACGATCTTATTGAAATTACGCCAAGCACTGCATCGGACCTCGTTCGCCGTTATGGAACGGACGACCTTGTTCGACAGTCCTCGCTACTCGAGGTACGCATCCGCTGGAAGTAGTTTTCGCGTGCTGACGGTCCCCGCGATGAAGTCGTCTATCGTCTTGTGAAAATGGCGTAGCCTCAATTCCTGCTCACACAGGTTCATGCCCTTGAATGAATCTGATTGCACCCCCGCCTGCATCGTCACCATGTTGGACCCGTCCTGCGCGAGGACGTTGGCG
>SMVB01189679.1_pt1 | contig 37331 bp, 33 predicted proteins | sample 2456461 | NCBI WGS metagenome assembly SMVB01 (sample SAMN11095934, study PRJNA526329) | marine sediment metagenome | biome: Marine sediment; feature: Surficial sediment; material: Deep marine sediment; isolation source: Hadal surficial sediment | place: Pacific Ocean | collected 2014-05 | depth...
CATCCCGCCGAGCGAATCGGATATCTGGTTGTTCGGACGGGTCGAGGCGCCGGGTTCCGGCATCCCGCGGGAGGGCGGCATGGCGGCCCAGGGGGCTGGCGGTATCGGCGGTCACTACGGCCACATCATAAAGTGAGGGGGCATGTTATGAATCGGATCATCGCAATTCTGCCATTGGTTCTGTTGTTCGTCGTTTCGGCGTGCGCGGAAAATCGGAACATCCCGCCCTTGGGCAAGGATTTTGGCAACGCGACAATTCACAATTTCTCGCAGCACATCGTCAATCCGGACCCGGTTACGGCTGGATACGGAGCGCCAGCCTTGAATGGTACGCGCGCGGCCGGTGTGATGGATCGCTACACGTCGGGTAGCGTTATCCAGCCGGATAGCGATTCAGTCGCCAAGTAAATTGCGGTAACGGAGGGCTGGAAACGCGGCATGGGTTCGGCGGAAATGCGTGCCATCGCGTAATTCGTGAAGAAAGGAACTAGTAGAGTGAAGTTGGGTCAACACATGAATGTCGTAGCCATACTGCGCACGGACGCGGCCGGCCAGGCCATGAACGCAGCCTGCACAGATATCAACGGCACCGAAGTGAGCACCCATGTGGGGCGCCTGCTGGACGTCCAGGGCGACGTCAGTCTTCTCAAAAGTGCCGATGTTTTGATCCTCGATGTCGATCCGCGCTCCGAGGAAGAGATGACCCACCTGCGCAAGGTGCTTCAGCACGAATTTCCTGGCATTCCGATCGTGGTGACTGCGACCGATGCCTCGCTCCAGGAGGTGCGCCAGTTCATGCATTTGGGTGTGGTCGATTTCGTGCCTCAGCCGATCACCCAGGCCGACCTCAAGAGCGCCCTGGAACAAGTCGGCCGCACGCGTAAATTCGCGGATGAATCCGGTAAACCGGACGGCCACATCATCTCGTTTCTAAAGGCCGGCGGCGGCGCCGGTGCATCGACTCTGGCCGTGCAGTCGGCCTGCCTGCTTGCGTCCCGGAAGGGGGCCGAAAAGTCAAGCGTCTGCCTGGTCGATTTGGACTTGCAGTTTGGGACCAGCGCCCTCTATCTGGATCTGGACAACCGGGTCGGCATCGCCGATCTGTTGGAGGCGCCCGATCGGGTCGATCGTGAATTGCTAAGCAGCGTGATGGGGCATCACGTAAGCGGCCTCGAGCTTTTGGCGGCCCCACGCGACGTGGTGGCGCTTGAAACGCTCCATGCCATGGATCTGGAACGCTGTCTGAAGTTGATCCGCAGCGCGTATGGCACCACGTTTCTCGATCTGCCCTCGGCTTGGACGCCGTGGTCCTACGCCGCCGTGCGGAACTCGGACCTGGTCATCCTGGTCACCCAGTTGACCGTGGCCGGCGTCCGTCAGGGGCGGCGCCAGATTGAAACTTTGCAGTCCCATGGACTTGCGGACGTGCCGATCAAGGTGGCGCTGAACCGTTTCGAAAAGGGTTGGGGCAAGAGCGTCGATATCAAAGACGCGGAAAAGGCGCTGGGGCGGAAGTTCGATTATTATATTTCCAACGATTACAGCACCGTGACCGATGCGCTCAATCAGGGCGTCGCGCTATCCGCTATCAAGAAAAAATCCAAGGTCGAGCAGAATCTGCAAAAAATGATCGATGATGCAATCAGAACCATTACGGGCGAGGAAGTTCGTCCGCAACCGAGACTTCTGTTGGGATCGCGCAGGTAGTAACCAGGGGAGAATTGGTCGATGTTTTTGAGAGTCCAAAGCGAAGCGAAGAAAAATACCAGCGATTCCGTGGAGGTGAAGGCCGTCGCCAACGACGGTGCCTTCGTTTCCCAGACGCAGTCCAAGCCGGAAGAGGCCACGCCGTCCTACAAGCCGACCAACGAAAAGGCCAACCAATACACCGAGCTCAAAATGATGCTGCATCAGCGTCTGCTCGATATGATCAACCTTTCGGTCATCGACCGGATGGAGCCCGAGGAGTTTCGCCGCGAAATCGGCGAGATGGTTCGCGAACTGCTGCTCGAGGAGAACCGGCCGCTCAACTTGACAGAGCGCACGCAGTTGGTCGACGACATCCTGGACGAGCTTCTGGGCCTTGGGCCGCTCGAGCCTCTGCTCAAGGACAATTCGATCACCGATATTCTGGTCAACGGCTACGCCAACGTTTTCGTCGAGCGCGGCGGCCTGCTGGAACATACACCGGTGACCTTCAAAGACGATCGCCATCTGCTGCGAATCATTGACAAGATCGTCGCCGCGGTGGGGCGCCGGGTCGATGAATCGTCGCCCATGGTGGATGCGCGCTTGGCCGATGGTTCCCGCGTTAACGCGATCATTCCGCCGTTGGCGGTGGATGGGCCGCTGCTTTCAATTCGTAAGTTCGCCCGGATTCCGATCAACATGGACAAGCTGGTCGAGTATGGCTCGCTGCCTTCAACCTTCGCCGAGCTGCTGCGCGGCATCGTCCAGTCCCGGCGCAACGTGCTGATCTCCGGCGGTTCCGGCACCGGCAAGACGACCATGCTGAATGCCCTGTCGGCTTTTATCGACGGGCGCGAGCGCATCGTCACCATCGAAGATGCGGCCGAGTTGCAGCTGCAGCAGGTCCACGTGGCACGCCTGGAAACCCGCCCGCCCAACATCGAAGGCAAGGGCGAGATCACCCAGCGCGAGTTGGTCAAGAACGCGCTGCGCATGCGCCCGGACCGGATCATTGTCGGCGAGGTGCGCGGCGGCGAGGCCTTCGACATGTTGCAGGCCATGAACACCGGTCACGAAGGCTCGATGACCACGATTCACGCCAATGCCTGCCGCGACGCCTTGACCCGGATGGAGCAAATGATCGGCATGGCCGGTTTCGATCTGCCGGCCCGATCGATGCGCGGCCAGATCGCCTCGGCGCTTCACGTTGTGATTCAGATCGAGCGCATGAGCGACGGCAAGCGCCGGCTCATCAGCCTCAACGAGATTACTGGCATGGAGGGCGAGGTCGTCACCATGCACGAGATCTTCAAGTTCCAGCGCCGGGCGACGGATGCGGACGGGACCATCCATGGTGAATTTGTCGCGACCGGCATTCGTCCGCAGTTCATGAAAGAGTTCGAAACCCGTGGCATCGAAGTCTCATCGGACTTGTTCGAGCCGAATCGTTCGATGGAGTAGATGTAGCCATGGCATTCGACACAATTTATCTCATCTACGGCGCCATATTTCTGGCCGCACTGCTGCTGGTGGAGGGGCTGTACTATCTACTCACCGACGGCAAGGTCGGACGCGATGCTGTCAACCGCCGGATGAAAATGCTCGAATCCGGCGCGACAACCCGTGAGGTTTTCCAAACCCTGCGCCGCGATCCGCAGACAAAGATCTCCTTCCTCGGTCCGTTTAAGAATTGGGGTTCCGACCTCGACAACCTGATTCAGCAGACCGGTATGACTCTCACCATCCAGCGCCTGCTGCTCATGATGTCGGCGTTGGCGATTGGCTGTTTCCTCACGTTCATAATATTCGCCCGCGGCGGGATCTTCTCGGGGAGTATGACCGCGATCGTGGTCGTCGCCGCGGTTTCCATCGCTGTCGGGGTTGGTGGACCGATCGGATTTTTGAAATACAAAAAGGCCGAACGGTTGAAGGCCTTTGCCGAGCAACTGCCCGATGCCTTGGACGTCATGGTGCGAAGCTTGCAAGCCGGCCATCCGGTCAGCGCCGCCATGACCTTGGTCACCAAAGAGATGCCGGATCCAATCGGGACCGAATTCGGCATTGCGGTGGACGAAATGACCTATGGCCTCGAATTACGTGAGGCGCTGGCCAATCTGGGCGAGCGGGTCGATGTCGAGGACTATCAATACGTCGTCGTGTCGATTAACATCCAACACGAGACAGGCGGCAATCTGGCTGAGGTGCTGCACGGACTTTCGACAGTCATTCGCGCCCGCTTCCGCATGTTCAAGAAGATCAGGGCGCTTTCCGCAGAGGGCCGTCTGTCAGCCAAGATTTTGGCGATTCTGCCGATTGCATTTGCGGCCCTGACTTTTTCCAACAAGCCGGCCTATTACATCAACGCGGCCGACGATCCCTTGTTCTGGCCGTTGGTGGGTGTTGCGCTCGGCCTCGAATTGATCGGCGTGTACATCATGTACAGGCTCGTAAATTTCAGGGTTTAGAGGGGTCGGGAGGACGTCATGGATATGTTGAAACAGTTGCTTTCCGGCGATCAGGCAACGCTCACATTAGGCCTGATATTTGTCGCTGTGATGCTCGCCGTCCTGGGTACCGGGGCCCTGTTTGCCCGCAATCCTCTGCATCGTCGGTTGAGTGGCGATGCGCCGGCGCGCGAAACCAAGCGCCGCGGCAATGACGACGCGCCGATACTGCGCGCAAATGTCGAACGTGAGGGCGTCTGGGACGAAATCGTCAAGCCGCTCGAAAAATATTTCATGGACCAGCAGGAAAACTCGCAGTCCAACCTGCGCATGCGCCTCATGCAGGCCGGCTTCACCGGCACCAACGTGGTGCGCAACTATTTCCTGATCCGGACCGTATTGGCGGTCGGCGTGCCGGCCGGATTCCTGTTCCTCGTGCCGATCATCGGTATGGACATGGCAGTTCGAAAAATCATGCTGATGACCGCCGGCTGTGGTTTGGCGGGACTCTATCTCCCCGGGATGTTCATTTCGAGCCGTGTCGAAAAGCGGCAGCAAGCAATCGCCGAGGCTTTTCCGGATGCGCTCGATATGTTGGTGGTTTGCGTCGAAGCCGGGCTCGGTCTCGATGCGGCATTTACCCGGGTCGGTACGCATATCGCGCCGGCGCACCCGATTCTGGCCAGCGAATTGGGAATGGTCGCGCTCGAACTCAGGGCCGGCAAGAGCCGCTCGGACGCGTTGCGCAACCTATCCAAGCGTGTCGGTCTGCGGGAGGTAAATTCATTCGTGACGCTGCTGCTGCAATCGGATGCCTTGGGGGCCAGCGTCGGGCAGACGCTTCGGATCCACTCCGAGGAGATGCGCGGGCACCGCATGTTGCGGGCCGAGGAGATGGCGCACAAATTGCCGGTTAAGCTGACCATTCCTTTGGTGCTCTGTATTTTGCCGGTGATGTTTGCGGCTGTCATGCTGCCTGGAATGCTAACGATCTTTCGGGTTATCCTTCCCGGTCTGGGTTAGGGGGAAGGCGGTCCGAACGGCTTTTGAAGGGGGAAGACGATGTCCAAGAGCCTTACGATTGCAGCGCTGTTCGCTAGCTTGACGCTCGGTGGGTGCCTCGGCGGGACTGGCGGGAGCGATTTTGTCGATTTGTCTGCCTACCAGCGCGGCAAGCACCACTTCAACGTCGGGCATTTTGGCTTGGCCGTGAGCCACTTCCAATCGGCGGTAAGGCGCGAACCCGATTCCGTCGAAGCACTCAACGGTCTGGCGGCAAGTTACGACAAGCTGGGCCGTTTCGATCTTTCGGCCAGGTATTACGAGCGCGCCTTGGTGGCCAATCCGGAATCGGCCCAGACGCTCAACAACATCGGTTATTCCTATCTGCTGCAGGAGCGTTTCGATCTGGCGGTCGCCTATCTGCGCGATGCCCAGTCGCGTGACAAGGAAGACCGGGTGGTTTTGGCCAACCGGATGACCGCGGAAGTGGCGTACCAGGATGCGGACCTGAAGCGCTCGGTCGAAGAGGCGCGAGCCGGAAATCAGGCGACCGCCCCGGTGTTGACCCCGTCCCGGCCGCAAGTCGCTGCGCGACCCTCTGTTTCTTCGACTTCGCTCCCGACGAGCCGGCGCGTCAAACCGTGGATCGAACGGACCGCGCCGAAGGTTCAAACTTTGGTGACGCGGCCTCAAGTCGTGGTCCTCGGTGCCATTGAACTCGGTGCCATTGAAGAGGTCGGGATCGATCCGCAATTGGCGGCCTATCGGCCTCTACAGCCGAGCGTTATGGAACTGCTTCCGGATCATGCCACGGCGCCGATTTCGCTCGATGCGCAGGTGTCGTCCGGTCGTGGCGAGGCGCTCCGTCAAGAGGACCCGCCGGCACCCGACCAGCCCCAAACCGTCCCGGTAACCGGCTTGGTACCGGCCGAGGTGGCGATCGCCAGCCTCGATCCGCTCTCGGCCTTTGATGGTGTTTCGGCCGAAGCAGCCGGCGATGCGGACCACGGTCTCGTGACCGGCCGGACTGCGATCGCGGATCCGGCGCCGATCGCCGCGATTGTCGCCAACCTCGATGCGTCGCGTGATCTGAGCGGTGTCGCACCGGTTCTTGTGCATCCGGAAAGCGTCGCGACCACGGAACTGGTTGCGCCCGAGGTGATGCTGAGCGAATTGGACCCCCTCGACGCTTTTGAGGATGACGTGCTTGAGACTGTCGATCGAATGCCGCAAGAAGAGGCCGGCGAGTTGGCACCGGCCCCCGTGATGGCCCCCGTGAAGGCCGAGTTCGAGGTCGCGGCCCTGGGCGCTGTCATTCCCGACCTGCTCCGAATCGATGCGCCGCCCGCGGTCGCCGTGGTGGGCGGTCTGCCCTTGCTAGAGGTATCCAATGGAACCGGCCGCCTCGACATGGCCGCACGCGTTCGAGACTATCTCGCGGCCAAGGGCGTCGTGGTGAAGCGGCTGACCAATGCCGAGGATTTCAGGCACCAGGAAACGGTCATTTTCTATCGAAGCGGTTGGCGCGCCTATGCCGAGGAACTGGCCCGAATGCTGCCGGCGGTCATCGACTTGGACGGCCATCCTGGGCAGGAATCCGATGTCCGGCTCGAATTGGGCGGCGATTTGTTGGAATTCGACCGCGGCCTGTACTATGCGGTCAAGAGGCCCAATGACGCCCACCGCGGCTGAGGCATTCACCTTGTCTTCTGGGCGCCTCCGCGCCTCTGGGTCTCCTGGGCGCCTCCGCGCCTCTGGGTCTCCTGGGCGCCTCCGCGCCTTCGGGTTGGTCGCCGTTGCTGCGACCCTGCTGGCGGCATTGGCTGGCTGTGAGACCCTGTCTCAGGAACAGAAGGCACCCGAAGTCTTGTCCTTACCGGCCATCGAGCCCGTGGCGCCGGGGACTCTTGCCCTTGCGGAACGGGCATTGTCCGAAGATCGGCACGAAGATGCCGACCAGCTGATCAATCGGGTGCTGCTTTCGGAACCGGAGAACTGGGAAGCGCGGCTCCTGCTTGCGGAACTGTATCTGGCGTCGGGAAAACCACAGCTTGCCGAGCCAATTTTCGATTCCCTTGTTGAAAAGGCGGGGATCACCGGGCGCGCACTTCAAGGGCTGGGCATATCTTTGACACTCCAGGGTAACATGGATGGAGGCGTGGATAATCTCCAGCGGGCGGTGGCAGAGGATCCCGGACTCTGGCGGGCCTGGAGCGCGCTTGGCTACCACCATGATTCGAACCGGGATTGGGCGGCGGCGGCGGGCAGCTACGAGAAGGCCCTCGAAGGCAATCCGAATTCGGCTCTGATCTACAACAATCGGGGATTCTCCCGGCTTTCGCAGAAACGCCTGGAGGAGGCGGTCGCGGATTTCGATCGCGCCTTGCGGTTGGATCCGGAATTCGAAGTCGCGCGGGAAAACCTGCGCCTCGCCCTGGCGTGGCAAGGCAAGTACGTTCACGCGATGGCGGGAGCTTCGAATCGCGATTTGGCGCGGATCCTCAACAACATCGGCTTCATCGCTTTGATGCGGGGAGATTATATCAATGCCGAAGCCTACCTGCTGCGCGCCATGGAGGCCGATCCCAGCTACAATGAAACCGCGGCACGCAATCTGACTTATCTGAAACAAGTTCGGGAAATGGCCAAGGGCCAGTCCGAGTCGATCGCGAATTGAGCCGGGATACCCGCCAGCATTATTTTGAAGGAAGGCGGGGATGGACCAATACTATCTGACGATATTTTACATCGCTTCCGGCCTCTACACTCTGTTGCTGTGCACTGCCGCCGCGTTCGATGTCTGGAAATTCGTAATTCCGAATTCGATCACCGTCGCATTGATCGCACTGTTCGTTGTGACTGCGCTGCTCCTGCCGTACGACATGGGTTGGCGCGATTGGTTGTCTCACCTTGGGGCGGCGGGCGCCGTACTGGCCGGCGGTGCGGTGATGTTCGCGTTCAACAAAATGGGCGGTGGCGACGTCAAGTTGATTACCGCGGTGGCGTTTTGGGCCGGGTTCGAACACCTTGCAGACCTGCTCCTGTTTATCGCAGTCACTGGCGGGGCCTTGGCGATCGGGCTGATGGTCTTGCGCCGTGTGCTCTTTGGGGTGATGACCACCGCGTCGCTGACCAAGATCGCGTTGCCGCGTGTGCTGCTCTCGGGCGAGCCCTTTCCCTATGGCTTGGCGATTGCCCCGAGTGCAATTTATGTCGGCGCCGGGCTGCCGCAGTTGGGCGTCGCGCTTTGGCTTTAAGCGGGATGCCACATCCCGCAAAGCTTTGGATCGAGGACCGCTGTCCACCGAGTGCCGTCTATCTTCTCAAATCCCGTTATGATGTTATGAATAGAAATCCGTCCTAAAAAGCGGATCATTGTCGGGGCCCGGAAAATAAATTTCGGGCGTTCTGGAAGACCGCGAAAACTCTCGGCTAATATGGTTGCCAAGCATGGTTAAGTTTTCGAAAGGATCACACACGGGATCGAAATTGCAGTATAACTTGTAGGTGTAGTAAAGATTGGCACAGACATGTCGAACATTATCGATCGGACGTCGCGCCGGATACCGGAGTGGCTCAGCCTACAGGATATTTCGCGAGCCTGGAATGAGGAAACCGGGGAGGACGCGGCTGCATTCGAGGCGGGATTCCGCAGCTGGTTCGAGGACTATCTCCTGCGCAACGCCTATGGCGGTGAGGGTGAGGACGCCGGTGTCCCGGCGCAGCTCCTGGAAGGCAAGCAAATTTGGCGCGAGACTTTCGAGACATTTTGCGAAGAACGGAATCTGACAAAACCGCGATTCTGGTTTCCCGAGGGCGGCCCGGTGGCCGCGGCGCCCCAGCCCGTGGCGGACGAGCCGGTGCCGATCGCCGAAGCAGAGGCCGTCGATCCCGCTGCCGAAGCGCCGGAACCGCCGGAACCGCCGTCCCGGCGGCGCGTGCGGGAAGGCAGCACTTCCTTCACATGGATTGCCGCGGGCCTGGTGGTGGCCGTGGCCGCAGGATCGATTGCGCTGTGGCTTCGGGACATGGATGCGCCGCTGGCCGATGCGGGCGTTGTGAGCGGGGCGGCCGCGAAAGTGGAGTCAGCGATGACCGTTCCAGTGGATCCGGTCTCCGTAGACTCGGTTCCGGCCGATACGCCCCCAGCGGTGATCGAGGCTGGTGCGATATTCGCGACTGATCCAAAGCCCGCGGCTGTCACCGGGCTGGCCATAACGCCCGCGCCGACCACGGTTTCGGACCCTGCCGCAGCTCAGATCGCCGCAGCTCAGATCGCCGCGGTCCCAAGCGCCGCCAAGCAAACCGATTCCGGTGCGCCGCCGCCGCTCGAATCCCCGCCCGCCGGCCAGGCAATGGCGGAAGAGGTGGCGGACCCCGGCCTTGTGCTATTGCTGCAACGTGAGCTTCAGGCGGCGGGCTACAATCCCGGACCGTTCGATGGCCGGCCGGGCACCAAGTTCGCCGCCGCGATCGCCACCTATCAGCGCGCCAACAACCTGCGTGCCGACGGCCGACCCAGTATCGAGCTGCTTTCGCGTCTCGCCCGAGAGAACTTAAAGGCGGGCCGCATGGTGCCGGTTGCGCCGGCAGTGGCGGTGGCGACGCCGGCTTCCGAAACCGGGCAGGGCAGCACCGGGCAGGGCAGCACCGGGCAGGGCAGCACCGGGCAGGGCAGCGGGCGCAGCGAGACCGCCGCGCGCGAATCTGGATCGGCGCTGCAATCCCGCGCTCCCGAGAGGGATCCGGCGCCGCGGGGCCGGGAACTGGTGCGGGCGATTCAGAAACGCCTCTGGGACCGCGGCTACTACGACGGCCCGCTCGACGGCAGTCTTGGACCCAAGACACGCCACGCGATCGAGACCTATCAACGGGTGCAGCGCTACGACGCCACGGGCCAGCCCTCGCGCGCAATTTATGAGGAGCTCGAGGACTATGCCCTCCAGGCCCGGGGATTGGATCAATTCAAGAAGGGTGCTTATGACGCGGCGGTCGCGACCTATTCCCGGATGATCCGGCGCAAGCCGAATAACGCCGACGCCTACTTCAACCGCGGCCTCGCCTACAAGAACGTCGGCCGGACCGAGCAGGCTTTGACCGATTACGATGCGGCAATCGAACTCAATCCCGATCACCGCAAGGCCTACTTCGATCGCGCCAACATTCTCTACGATCAGGGCCACTACGGCAGCGCGTTCCGCGCCTACTTCAAGGCCCTGAAGTTACTTATGAATATCAGCTAGTCGTCCGGCTCCCCACGGGTTACGGGCCGGCCGACGATCGGATAGACCGGGTCTGAATATCCTGGCGTTGAGGGATGGCCCCGAGGAACCAGGGAATCGATGAAATCCTCGTCTTCGGGAACGAGGCTGTGCTCCAGGGCGCCCAGGTATTCCTCCCAATGCTCTTCCGTGCGCGGACCCGCAAGAACCGAACTCACCAGCGGATTGGCCAACACCCAGTTGAACGCGAACTGACCGGCGGTCATGCCGCGCGCCTCGGCACGGGCCTTGATTTTCTGGGCGTGGACCAGGGAATTCTCGCGAAACTCGGTCTGCATCATGCGCTTGTCCTTGGCGCCGGCGCGGGTTTCTTCCGACGGCGCGGCGCCGGGCTGGTACTTGCCGGTCAGCACGCCGCGCGCCAGCGGGCTGTAGGCTACCACGCCGATGCCGTAGTGGGCGCAGACCGGCAGCACCTCGACCTCGGGCATGCGGTTCATGGCGTTGTAATAGGGTTGGGACACCACCGGCCGATCGATGCCGAGCTCGTCGCAAAGACGCACGATCTCGGCATGCTCCCAGCCACGATAGTTGCTGATCCCGAAGTGGAGCGCCTTGCCGGCGGCGATGATATCGCCCATGGCGCGAAGCGTCTCCTCGAGCGGCGTGTCGGGGTCCGGTAGGTGCAGGTAGTAGATGTCGAGGTAATCGGTGCCGAGGCGGTCCAGACTGCCGTCGATCGCGCGCAACAGCCACTTGCGGCTCAGCCCGGTCTGGTGCGGGCTCTTGCCCATGGCGTTGCCGACTTTGGTGGCCAGTACCCAGCGGTCGCGATCCTCGGCGACAAGGCGGCCGGTGATCTCCTCCGAGACGCCCTTGGCGTAGGCATCGGCGGTGTCGATGAAGTTGATTCCGGCATCGCGTGCGCGGTCCACGATGCGTTTGGCGGTGGCCTCATCGCTGCGGTATCCGAACATCATGGTGCCCAGGCAAATCGGCGAGACGCGCAGGCCGCTGTGGCCCAAGTTACGGTAATTCATGGTCGTGGTCCCAATCGTTCAGCGCCGGGATCCTTCGGCGCCAGGAAGGATTCCTTGACGGTCTCGCACTTGTTCCGCAGGTGCGCCTTGAGCACGACGCCGAGCGCGGCACCGTCGCGCTTTTCCAGTGCCGCTAAGATAGCTTCGTGTTCGGCAACGGCCTGGTCCCAGCGCGGCTTGGACATGTTGGCCAGGTAGCGGGCGCGGCGGACGCGGCCGGCCAGGCCCCGGTACAGGCGGGCGAGGGTGGGATTGCGCGCCGCCTCCATGATCGCCTCGTGGATGCGCTGATTGAGCCGGAAGTATTCGGACAGCTCGCCGCGGGTCGCGTGCAGCACCATCTGGTAGTGCAGCGCCCGGATCTCGGCCAGCTCCGGCTCGGTGATCCGGGCGCAGGCGAGTTCGCCGGCCAGCGCCTCCAGGGCGCCCATGACCGGAAACATCTCGTCCAGATCGGCCGCGGTCAGGCGGGTGACCTGAGCGCCGCGGTGGGGCAGCAGCTCGAGCAGGCCTTCCGAGGCCAGCACCTTGAGTGCCTCGCGCAGCGGCGTACGCGAAACCGAGAAGCGCTCGCAAAGCTCCCGTTCCGGAACCCGCGCGCCGGGCTCCAGGGTCGACTCGACGATCAACGCGCGCAGGCCCTCCACCAGTTCGTCGTGCAGGCTGACTGGAGCGGTGCTGGTCATCGCAAGGCATCCCGCAGGATACGCGCCGGGTGGCGGGCCTCGCGGCCGGCACCATCGCGGATCTGGTGGCGGCAGGAGGTACCGCTGGCGACCACCAGGGTTCCGGCATCGGCGGCCCGTACCTTGGGCAGCAGTGCGGCCTCGCCCATCGCGATCGAGGTTTCATAAGTCTCGGCGCCATAACCGAAGGCCCCGGCCATGCCGCAACAACTCGACTGAACCGTCTCGACTTCGAGACCGGGGATCAGCCGGAGCGTCGCCTCGACGGCGTCCATGGCGGCGAAAGCCTTCTGGTGGCAGTGACCGTGCAGCAGGGCGTGCGTGGCGTCGAGCGGCGCGAGATCGAGCTTGAGCCGTCCGGCCGTCTGTTCGGCCGCCAGGAACTCCTCGAACAGCACGGCGCATGCCGCCAACGCCTCGGTTTCGGGTCCGGGCAGCAGCGCCCCAAACTCATCGCGCAGGGTGAGCAGGCAGGACGGTTCGAGCCCGATCACCGGGACGCCGCGCGCCACATAGGGCGCAAGCGTGTCCAGCACCCTCTGGGCCTCGGTCCTGGCGGTCTCGATCTGGCCGACCGAAAGGTAGGTCCGCCCGCAGCACAGCGGCCGGCCGCCGTCCCTGGGTACGACAAGCTGGACCCGGTAGCCGCCGGCAACCAGCACGTCGAGCGCCGCGTGGAGGTTGTCCGGCTCGAAGTAGCGATTGAAGGTGTCGGGCAGCAGCACGACCTCGGGTCCTTCCTCGGGTCCCAAAGTGGCGGCATCGGCCCGGAAGGGATCGGACCGCCAGGCGGGCAGGGGCCGCTTGGCGGTCAGGCCGAACAGCTTCTCGGTCAGCGCCGCGGCGCCGGGCAGCCGGTCGCGCAGGTTGGCCAGCCAGGGAACGCGGGCGAGGATGGGCGCGTAACGTGGCAGGTTGGCGATCAGCCGGTCGCGCAAGGTCCGACCATGGCGCTTGGCGCGCTGGTGCAGGAACTCGATCTTCATGCGCGCCATGTCCACCCCGGTCGGGCACTCGCGTTTGCAGCCCTTGCACCCGACGCAGAGCGACATGGCCTCGGCCATGGCGTCGGAGGTCAGCGCATCGGGCCCCAATTGGCCGGAGAGGGCCAGGCGCAAGGCGTTGGCGCGGCCGCGGGTCAGGTGTTGCTCGTCACCGGTGACGCGGAACGAGGGGCACATGACGCCGGCGTCGAATTTGCGGCAGGCGCCGTTGTTGTTGCACATCTCCACGGCGCCGCCGAAGCCGTGCCATTCCGACCAGTCCAGGCCGGTGTCCAGCTTTTCGGTCGCGTAGCCGGGCTTGAAGCGGAACAGGCGCCGGTCGTCCATCTTGGGCGGGTGCACGATCTTGCCCGGGTTGAACAGGCCGGCGGGATCGAAGGCCGCCTTGACCTCCTCGAAGCTGCGGACCATGCGCGCGCCGAACATGGGCTCATGGAACTCTGAGCGGACCAGGCCATCGCCATGTTCGCCGGAGTGAGAGCCCTTGTACGCGCGCACCATGGCGAAGGCCTCTTCGGCGATGGCGCGCATTTTCTTGGCGTCGGTCTCGAGCTTGAGGTTGAGCACGGGGCGCACGTGCAGGCAGCCCTCGGAGGCATGGGCGTACCAGGTGCCGGTGGTGCCGTGTTTGTGGAACACTTGGGTCAGGCGCTCGGTGTAGTCCGCCAGGTCGTCGAGCGGCACGGCGCAGTCCTCGATGAAGGAGATTGGTTTTCCGTCGCCCTTCATGGACATCATGATGTTGAGCCCGGCCTTGCGCACCTCCCAGATCGCCGACTGGAAAGCGGGCTCGACCGCCTCGACCACCGCGTTCGGGAAGCCGAGAGAGCCCAGCAGATCGTCGAGCCGCGCCAGGGCGCGCAACTGATTGTCCAGATCGTCGCCGGCGAACTCGACCAGCAGCAGCGCTTCGGGCTTGCCCCGGACGAAGCGATCCACGGTGGTGCGGAACAGCGGAATGTCGCGAGCCAAATCGATCATGTTGCGGTCGATCAGCTCGACTGCGGTGGGCGCAAGCGCGACGATATGCCGGGTCGCGTCCATGGCCTCGTAGAAGGTCGGGAAGTGGCAGACGCCGAGCACCTTGTGGGCTGGCACCGGCTGGAGGTCGAGCTCGATGGTGGTGGAGAAAGCCAGGGTCCCCTCGGAGCCGACCAGCAGATGGGCCAAATTGATCGGCCCGTTGCCGGTCCCCTCGCTACCGGCCAGCGCGTCGATATTGTAACCACCAACCCGGCGCCGCATCTTGGGAAAGCGCGCGGCGATCTCATCGGCTTCGCGCCGGCCCAGCGCCAACAGGCGCTGCACCAGTTCCGTTTCCGAACCGTCCTCGGCCGGCAGCTCCGCAAAGCGCGCCTGACTGCCATCCGCCAGGATCGCGTCGATGGCGCGCACATTGGCGCGCATGGTGCCGTAGCGGATCGAGCGCGCGCCGCAGGAGTTGTTGCCCGCCATGCCGCCGAGGGTCGCGCGGCTGCTGGTCGAAACATCGACCGGAAACATGAGATTGTGGGGCTTGAGGAAGGCGTTTAACCGGTCGAGCACCAGACCCGGCTGCACGGTCACCCGGCGCACCAAAGGGTCGAAGTCGAGCACCTGGTCCAGGTGCTTGCTGACATCGACCACCAAGGCTTCGCCCACGGTCTGGCCGCACTGGGAGGTGCCGCCGCCGCGCGGGAGTATGGGCACGCCGGCATCGCGCGCGATCTGAATCGCCCGGACCACGTCCTCGGGCCCGCGCGGCACGACCACGCCGATCGGCTCGATTTGATAGATCGAGGCGTCGGTCGCATAGCGGCCGCGGCTAAAGGCATCGAACAGGACTTCGCCTTCAAGCTCGTGGCGCAGGCGCCGGGCGAGCGCGGAATCCTGGGGCGTCGTCGCAGCTTGGGTCATGACACCTCGGTTCGATACAACAAGCGGGATTACCGGAATCTACCATTTTGAATGCAAAATTCAAGCATGGAGTATATTTATCCAATAAATTAGTATAATATTATAAATATTTGAAATTACATACTTAAATTGAATTCATAATAGAAATTTCATTTGTTTGAATTGACACCACTATGCATGCATAATGCAAAAAGCCGGAATGACGGCAGTTATGTTCAACCGAACGGCGGGCGAGACACCATGTCCAAGAACAGCCCCAACACCAGCGGGCGCCATTTCCTTCAGATCCCCGGGCCGACCAACGTTCCGGACCGCATCCTGCGCGCCATCGAGCGGGCCACCATGGACCATCGCGGGCCGGCCTTCGGCGAGATGGGACGCGAGGTCTTGGCCGGCCTCAAGACGGTGTTCAAGACCGAGGCGCCGGTGGTGATCTACCCGGCCTCGGGCACCGGTGCCTGGGAGGCGGCGCTGGTCAACACGCTCTCGCCCGGCGATCGGGTGCTGATGTTCGAGACCGGCCACTTCGCGACCCTGTGGCGGCGCATGGCCGAACGGCTCGGCCTGAGCGTGGAATTCGTGCCTGGCGAGTGGGGCCGCGGCATCGATCCCGAGGCGGTCGAGGCCAAACTGGCCGAGGACACGGGACATGAGATCAAGGTGGTCTGCGCGGTCCACAACGAGACCTCGACCGGGGTCACGAGCCGCATCGCCGAGGTCCGCGCCGCCATCGATCGGGCCCAGCACCCGGCGCTGTTCTTCGTCGATACCATCTCCTCCCTGGCGTCGATCGACTACCGCCACGACGAGTGGGGCGTGGACGTGACCGTGGCCGGCTCCCAAAAGGGCCTGATGCTGCCGCCGGGGCTCAGCTTCAATGCGGTCAGCGACAAGGCTTTGGCCGCGTCCGGGACCGCACGTCTGCCGCGCGCCTATTGGGACTGGGCGGAGATGCTTGCGACCAACAAGACCGGCTACTTCCCCTATACCCCCGCGACCAATTTGCTCTACGGCCTTCAGGAGGCCATCGCCATGCTGCACGAGGAGGGCTTGGAGGCGGTCTTCACGCGCCACACCCGCCTGGCCGTGGCGACGCGCCGCGCGGTCCGCGCCTGGGGCCTGAAACTCCTCTGCCAGGACCCGCGCGAGGTCAGCGATTCCTTGACCGCGGTGTTGATGCCCGAGGGCCACGACGCCGACGGCTTTCGTAAGGTGGTGTTGGAGCGCTACAACATGTCGTTGGGCAACGGCCTGGGCCGGGTCGCGGGCAAGGTGTTCCGCATCGGCCACTTGGGCGACCTCAACGAGCTCTCCCTGGCCGGCACCCTGGCGGGCATCGAGATGGGCCTGGAAGCCGCCGGCATCCCCCACAACAAAGGCGGCGTGCAGGCAGCAATCGACTACCTAGCCAGCGGAGACGAAGGAATATAGGGGTCAGTCCCCTTTAATTCCAGGATAATTCAATAATATCAATTACTTATTTTCGATCAGATTTTAACTTATTGAAATATATTGATAAACATCGAAATAAAGGGGACTGACCCCTAAATGAAAGGGGCGCCATGACTGACACGATACGCGTCGAGCGCGACCGGGCCATTGCGACCGTGGTGCTCAACCGGCCGGAGAAGCTGAACGCCCTGACCAAGCCGATGTGGCGGCGTCTGGGCGAGGTCCTGACCGAGCTGTCCCGGGACGATACGTTGCGCTGCGTCGTGCTGCGCGGCGCCGGCGGCAAGTCGTTTGCGCCGGGCAACGATATCTCCGAGTTCGAGACCGATCGCGCCACTGCCGCCCAGGCCAAAGCCTACGGCGAGATTCTGCACGCGGCCCTGGGCGCCATCCGCGACTGCCGGCATCCGACGGTCGCGCTGATCGAGGGCATCTGCGTCGGTGGCGGGCTCGAGATCGCGGCGCTCTGCGATCTGCGCATCTGTGGCGAGTCGAGCCGCTTCGGCGTGCCGATCAACCGCCTGGGTCTGGTCATGGCTTACGACGAGATTGCCGGCCTGGCGGGCCTGGTGGGGCGGGCGGCCGCGCTGGAGATCCTGCTCGAGGGCCGGATCTTCGGCGCCCAGGAAGCCAAGGACAAGGGTCTGGTTACCCGGGTCGTGCCCGATGCCGAGGTCCCGCGCGAAGCCATGGCGACGGCCGGGCGCATCGCCGAGGGGGCGCCCTTGGTTGCGCGCTGGCACAAGAAGTTTCTGCGCCGCCTCGACGATCCGGCGCCGCTCACGAGCGCGGAGCGGGACGAAGGCTTCGCCTGCTTCGACACCGAAGACTTCCGAATCGGGTACCGCGCGTTCCTCGCCAAGACCAAACCCGAATTCAAGGGGCGGTAAGATGGCAGCCGGCGCATGACGGGGCGCAAGGGGCCGCTTTCGGGGCTCAAGGTGATCGAGTTGGCCCACGTCATGGCCGGGCCGGTCTGCGGGCTGATGCTGGCCGACATGGGCGCCGAGGTGATCAAGGTCGAGAAGGTCCCCGGCGGCGACGATTCGCGTCACTCCCTGCCGCCGGACATCGGCGGCGAGGCGGCCGCCTTCCTGATGGTCAACCGCAACAAGCGCGGCATCGCCGTCGATCTCAAGAGCGCGGCCGGAAAGAAGGTCCTGCGCCGCCTGGCGGCCACGGCGGACGTGCTGATCGAGAACTACCGCGCCGGCACCATGGACCGCCTGGGCCTGGGCTACGAAACGCTGCGCGCGGACAACCCGGGCCTGATCTACTGCGAAATCTCCGGATTCGGGCGCAGCGGACCCTACGGCGGGCGCGGCGGCTTCGATTTGATCGCCCAGGGCATGAGCGGGCTGATGAGCATCACCGGAGAAGGCCCCGGGCGCGCACCGGTCAAGGTCGGCGCCCCGGTTACCGATATCACCGCCGGTATCCTGGCCGCCATGGGTGTACTTGCCGCGGTGGTCGAGCGCCACAAGACCGGACGCGGCCAGCGGGTCGATACCTCGCTGTACGAGGCCGGCATCATCCATACTTACTGGCAGTCCGCCATTGCATTTGCCACCGGGGTTTCGCCCGGACCCATGGGCTCGGCCCATCCGCTCAATGCGCCCTATCAGGCTTTCGAGACCGCCGACGGCTGGATCACCTTGGGTGGCGCCAACCAGGGCAACTGGCTGCGCCTGCTGGATGTGTTGGAGGCGCCGGAGCTGTCCGCGGACCCGCGCTTTGCCGAACCCAAGGGGCGGATGGACCACCTGGAGGCGCTTGAGACGACACTCAACGCGATCTTCCGCCAGCGCGGCAGCGCCGATTGGCTGGCGCGTTTCGAAGCGGCCGGCCTTCCCGCCGGGCCGGTGCAGTCGATCCTGGAGATGCAGGCCGACCCGCAGACCCTGGCGCGCCAAATGGTGGTGGAGACCGAGCACGCGAAGCTGGGGCCGGTCAAGACCCTGGGCCTGCCGGTCAAGTTCTCCGAGACCCCGGGCGAAGTCGCGACCGGCGCGCCGGTCTACGGCGAGCATAGCCGTGCGGTCCTGGCCGAGCACGGCTTCAGCGATGCCGAAATCGCGGCGTTGATCGCCGAGGTTGCGGTGATCGCGGATTAGTCCGAATCAGAACAGTTTGCTGAGGGCGTCCATGGTGTTGAGGATCGCGCGGCCGATCAGGACGACAAAAAGCGGCGGCAACGTGAAGATAATCATCGGCACGGTCAGCAAGGCCGGCAGGCGGGCCGCCTTCTCCTCTGCCTTCATGATACGCTCGTTGCGCGATTCTCCGGACATGATGCGCAGCGATTGGGCCAGCGGCGTGCCGTACTTCTCCGCTTGAATCAGGGTGTTGACCACGCCCCGCACGACTGGCAGATCGATGCGCGTCGCGAGGTTCTGGAGCGCCTTGCGCCGGTCGGGCAGAAATCCCAATTCGAGTCCGGTCAGGCCCAACTCGTCGGCCAATTCCGGACAGGCCAATTCCATCTCCTGGCTGACCCTGCCGAGGGTCGCGTCCAGGCTCAGGCCCGCTTCGGCGCAAATGACCATGAGGTCGAGCGCATCCGGCAGGGCCTTGCGGATCGTGTCCTGGCGCTTCTGAGTCATGTTCTTGATGACCACGTCAGGTAGATAAGCACCCAGGATCACGGCACCCAACGCCGACCCAAGCTTGAGAATCGGCGACAAGTCGTAGAGGTTCATGCCGTAGAGCAGCAGCACCACGATGACCCCGAAAGCGAGCGGCAGGAACAGCTTCATGAACAGGTAGCGGATGATGGCGTCCTTGGAGCGCCATCCGGCCCGCATCAGCTTGTGCGATATCCGCTCCGCCTGGCCGCTCTTCAGCAGGTTCAATCGATCGACCACCTGGCGCATCATACCGAGCGTGGGAAGACGCTGTTGGCGGCGGCGCGGCCCGACCAACTCACTGCGCATGACGCTGCGCTGGGCCGCAATGACTTTGGCGCGGCGCAAGGCTGGATCGCGCTGCAACAGCGTGAACCATACGGTGACCGCGACCGAACCGGCCGAAAGCGCCATCATGAGGATCAGTAGATCCTCGACCGATATGCCGCTGGGAAGATAGGAGTCGATATTCATAAGTCGAAATTAATCATCTTGCGCATGATCAAAGCTCCGACGCCGATCATGAATAGGGAGCCGCCGATCATGATTTGGCCGCGCGGGTCGGTGAACAGGCCCACGATGTAAGGTTCGTTCACCAGGTAAATCAGCAGGCACATAATGAACGGCAGCGAGCCGATGATATAGGCGCTCGCTTTGGCTTCCGAGGACAATGCTTTGATCTTGCGCTTGAGTTGGCGCCGTCCGCGCAGCACCTCGGCAAGGTTGTTCAGGGTTTCCGCCAGGTTGCCGCCGGTCTCTGCCTGAATCGACAGGGCGATGGCGAAGAAGTTGAATTCCGGCAGTTCCAGCCGCTTGCAGGTCTCCTCCAAGAGTTCTTTCATCTTGCGCCCGACCCGAATGCCGTCTGTGATTCGCTTCAGCTCGATGCCGACTGGATCGGGAATTTCCTCGCTCGCGGCCTTGATGGCTTCGGTGATCGGCACGCCCGCCTTGACGCCGCGCACCATGAGATCGATGGCATCGGGGAAGAAAAGGATAAAGCGCATCTGACGCTTCGCAAACATGCTGCCGACCACGTAGTGGGGCAGGCCGAGCCCGGCGAACACCCCGGCCAGGGCCGCGCCCAACAGCGGCAGGCCGAACACTGCGGTCACTATCGCAGTCACGACGCCAACGATCCCGCAGATTATGATGTAGCTTCCAAGGGTGGTTTCCAATCCGGCGCGCACCAGGCGGGTCTGCAGCACTTCTTGGCGCGGGATCAGCCGCCTGAAGAATTCATCGAGGCCCGCGAGCGGGCCGGACTTTGTCTTGCGCCGGGCGCTGATGATCTGGACCGGCGTCGGTTTTTCGCCAGCGTACGTCTTTTTCATGCGGGTGACCCGCTTGCTCACCTGGCGCTGCTCTTCGCCGCCGGCGAAAAACACAATCAGGAGCAACAGCAACCCGAGCGGTGCGGCAACGATCAACCACATTTCGGGGCTGTCGCCGAGAATTTCTTTCAAGTCCATCACATGCACTCTAGAAGGCGCTTCTCAAGCCCGAAATAGGCCGCCTTGGGTGCGAAATGAGGGCGCAGGCCGGTCGAGCGGAAACTGCCCTTCAGCATGCCGTCTTGCCCCTCGCCCTCGAACTCGAAGAGGAACAAGTCCTGGGTGGTGATGATATCGCCTTCCATGCCGACGACTTCGGTGACGTGGGTGATCCGGCGCATGCCGTCGCGCATGCGCGAAATCTGGACGATCATGTCGAGCGCGGCGGCGATCTGGGTGCGCACCGCCTTGGCGGGCAGATTGATGCCGGCCATGCCGACCATGTTCTCCAGCCGGGTCAGGGCCTCGCGCGGGCGGTTGGCGTGGACCGTGCCCAGCGAGCCATCGTGGCCGGTGTTCATGGCCTGAAGCATATCGACCGCTTCGGAACCGCGCACCTCGCCGAGGATGATGCGGTCGGGGCGCATGCGCAGCGCGTTCTTGACCAAATCGCGCATGGTGATTTCGCCGGTCCCCTCCAGGTTAGCGGGGCGGGTTTCCAGGCGCACCACGTGGGGCTGCTGGAGCTGCAGCTCGGCCGCGTCCTCGATGGTGACGATGCGCTCGCGCTCGTCAATCATCTGCGACAAGGCATTGAGCAGGGTCGTCTTGCCCGAGCCGGTACCGCCGGAAATCAGGATGTTGAGGCCGCTGCGGGCGGCGATCTTGAGCACCGTGCCCATGGTATCGGAAATATTTTTTTGCCGGATCATCATGTCGAGGGTGATCGACTTCTTGGCGAACTTACGAATCGAAATCGCCGGTCCGTCGATGGCCAGCGGCGGGATGACGATGTTGACGCGGCTGCCGTCTTGAAGGCGCGCATCGACCAGCGGGCTGGTTTCGTCGACTCGGCGGCCGATGATCGACACGATGCGGCGTGAAATGTTCAGCACGTGTTCGTTGTTACGGAACTTGACGTCGGTAATTTCCAGCTTGCCGTTGCGCTCGACGTAAGTTTGATAGGGACCGTTGACCATGATGTCGGTAATCGACTCGTCGGCCAGCAGCGGCTCGAGCGGGCCGAGGCCCAGCATGTCGTCCAGCAACAGCTCCACGAGGGAGATCTGCTCGGGGGAGTTCAACCGCAACTTCTCTTCGTCGAGGACCTCTTTGACAATGTCGCGAAGCTGGTGGGACAGCTCGTCGCGCGGCAACTGCGAGGCAGCTGAGACGTCCAGGCGGTCCATGACTAGCGGCTGGATGGTCTGTTTGGCGTCCTCGACGGTCTTGGAGTAACTGCTCGCGCCTTGGCCATCGTCCTTGCTCTCGGCGCTCGGCCGGGCCGCGGGCGCGGCATCGCTGTTGCGGCTTGCCGAGCGGCCTGCGGTGCGGACCGGCTTGGGCGGGGCCTTGGGACTGCAATGGAGGAGCCAATGGATCAGGCCAGCGACCAGATTCCGGCGATCGAGCAGATTGAGTGATTCCTGCTCGGTGTCCGTGGTGACGATCTGGCCGATGCGGACAGCGAGTTCGGGGCGCGGCAACGAGCCGACACTGTCGTTCTCGAACTCGGCGAGAACCTTTGGCTTGAGCTCCTCCAGGTATTTGGCGACCTTCGCATCCTGAACGCGTGCGCCCACGGACTTTCCGTCACCCCCGCCTGGTGAAGCTTGGCCGGCCTTTGCAGTTGCCCCCTCCATAACCAATTAGCCTTTCTTGAACATATTGCTCCACAACGTTTTTTTCTTTGTCTCATTTTCCTTGCCGCTGCCTTCCGCACTTTTGACCGGTTGTTTTTCGCCGGTAAGACTCGCGACGATGCCCTGCATTACCTTGCTCGCCTTGCTGCGTGCGTCGATCTGGACAACAGGCTTGCCGTTGTTGGCGGCCTGCTTGAAGGATTTTTCGTCCTGTGGAATCAGGAAACTGACCTTATGTCCGAGCGCTTTTTGGAAGTCCTTGGGCGACATCGCCTGCTGCGGCGACCCGGTCCGACTGGCGATTACGGTTACCGGTTGACCGGCCGCCACCTCCTCGATCGTGGAGAGAATTCGCATGGCGTCGCGCAGGCCTGGCAGAGTCAGCTCCGTGACCAAAAGAATGTCGGTTGCCGTCTCGAAGATACGTCGCCGCAACGAAAGCGCGGAACGGGGTAAATCCACAATGATGAATTCGTTGGTACGGCCGAGGGTATCGAACAGAAGGTCGATGGCCTCCGGCTTGAAGTGGACATCGGTCGATAGGGTTTCTTCCGTCGCCATGACGGAGAGATTCTCGGTTAACCGGGCCGTCGCACTCTCGATGAACAGGCTGTCGATACGCGCCGGGCTCTCAAGTGCCTCGCGCAGGCCGGTCGTCGGCTCCAGGTCGAGCAACAGGGCGACCGTGCCAAACTCCAAATCGAGATCGACGATCACGGTCTTCTTCTTTTTCTCTTGGCTGAGGATCCAAGCCAGGTTCACTGCCAAGTTGCTGGCCCCGACTCCACCGCGCGAGCCAATTACGGCGACTCGCCGGACCTGATCCGGACTGTTTTTCTCCTCCGGATGCGCAGGTTCGTGCAGCGGTTCCTCCGCACGCGCGAGTGCGGCCGCGAGCGCCTTTTCCGTCACCGGCTTGACCAAGTAATCCGTGATTCCCGCACCGACCATCTCGCGATAGAGATTGATGTCGTTGATGGTGCCGATGCCGATCAATCGGGTATCCTCGGTGAAAGCCGCGGTCAAAGACAGCATGGCCGTCAGCGGCGCCGAGGAATCCTCGATATCGACGATAATGACCTTGGGCGCCGGAAATTCCGCGAGATACTCAAGCGCTTGCTGGCTGCCACCGTCGCGCACGAGCGGGGAGTCGAAAAACTGTGACATCATCGACTCGACGACCCCATGGGTCTGATTGTCGCTCACGAAGGCGATACACTCTGCCGCCGTTGGCGCGATGTCTTCATCCTGGGGGCCCAGGAGTTCTTCTGCTGCGCTCATTGGCTTGAATACCCCGAGGGTTGACGTAGGCGATACAATTCGATGACGCGGGCGGAGGTTTCGCCATCCGCAGCGCCTTCACTGCGGCCGCGCTTGAGATCGAGTGGTTCGGCGATCATGATGCCCAGTGCGGCGGTATTGCTGCAGTTGAAGTTGTAGGCAGGGCGCGTTGCCGGTTGTGGCTGTGGTGCGCTGCAATCGGGCACGATGACCACGGCTCGGGTTATGCTGATCGCGATGGCGTCACTGGGCCGCACAAGCGAGGTCGTGGGCCGGATCGGGATCTCGCTGCGCAGACCCATGGCGGAAAGTCCGGCTTCGATTTCGGCGACCCTGGCGGCGGTCACGGGGTCGAAGTATCCACCGCTGCCGCGCGGGCCGTCGATTTCGATCCGCGCGCCCTGGTGTACGCCGCTGCTCTGGAGAAATGCGCGCAAAAGGTCGGACTCTTTTTCGCTCAGCGCGGTCTCGCCGGGATCGAAATTAGCGGCATGAATGAAGGTGATCGGTTCCACCTGGTTTACGATCCTAGCGGGGATCTGCTGCCAGTTCCCGTGATCGACGGTATGGCTTGTGAAAAGCTCGATCGGGTTCTGGGTATTGGGATCGATGTGGCACGCGCCAAGGAGCACCATGGTCCCAAATATCGGGAACAGCCTGGCGAGCCTGGCCTTGGACTTCATGTCTGGCATCGGACTCTCCTCAATCCAGGATGTATCGGGCAGAGCTGGCCTGCGTCGAACTTAAGGCGCCAGCGGGCGAGACGGGGACAGTCTGTGCGACACTGCTATTCCAATTTTCGGTCCCAGCGGCGCTCATCGGAGCGCGCATGTAGGGGTCCGTGGGCAGGGGAATCCGCTGGTCCGAGACCGGCCGCACCAGATAAGGCGTCACCACGATGAGAAGCTCGGTCTCGTCGCGCTGGAACTGCTCGCTCCTGAACAGCGCGCCGAAGATCGGAAGGTCGCCGATGCCAGGCGTTTTGGAGAGATTTTCGGTCGATCTCTCCGACATCAGGCCGGCGATGACGAAGCTCTGTCCGGATGCCAGCTCGACTGTGGTCTCGGCTTCCTGGTTGAAGGTTCGGGGTACGCCGTTGAGAGAAGCCGATGTGTCGATCGATGTCACCGAGGGATGTACCCGTAAGTTGATCCGGCCATTGCCGATGACGGTCGGGGTAAATTCCAGTTCGATACCGTAAGGGTAGAACTGAGTCTCGATGCTGGTGGAGCCGCTGGAGGTGATACCCTGCACGGTGATGGGAAACTGGCCGCCGGACAGGAACGTCGCGGTCTCGCCGGATAGCGCGGTGAGATTAGGCTCGGACAGGACCGTGACCAAGCCGTCGTTTGCCATGGCATCGAGAATGCCGCCGATATCCACTGAGCCGATCGAGGCGCCGGAGGCGGTCACTGTCGTCGGGTTGTCCGTTCCCATCGTAAAGTTCGGGACGATTCCTATCGTCAGACTGCCAGCCGTCAGCAACAGTTCGTTCATGTTGATGCCGAACTTGTTGAGGATGCTGCGCTTGACTTCGGCGATCTGAACCCGAAGATTGACTTGGTTGGGTTCGGTCACCGCCAGGCGATTGATGACTTCCTCGCCTTCGGTGATAAAACGTGCCGCAATGCGCCGCGCATCCTCGGAGTCGGTGCCGGTGGCTACGGTCCCGCTGAGAATGATCCCACCCTCGATCGAGACCACGTTGACGCCCGATTGTGGCAGCAGAACCTCAAGCGCGCCTTGGAGCCGGGTCAGGTTGTGCTGGACCACGATTTCCAGATTGGCGATCACGTTGTCCTCGCTGTCGAGCGCGAACAAAGTGGCCTTCCCGGGCGTCCTGCCGAACACGTAGACCAGTTGCGCGGAGCGGACGTTAATGTCCGCGACCCGGGGGTTCGTTATGAAGACCGAGGCGGCCGGTTCATTGAGGCGGACGAATTGTCCCTCGTTGAGCTCGATGGAGATGCCTTCGCCCGGCTTCGCCTCCACCGTGCCCGAATTCTGCGCTGTCGCCGCCACTGGCCAAAGCATGACCATTGTGAGCAGGGCGAGGGCGCCTAGCCTGTTGCACAACACGTTTACTGCTCCTTCGCATAGTCCTCTGATGGAAGCTCTTGGCCGGTTTCTCCGGCCTGTAAATTACTGGCTGCCACCTCGGGGTTGATTTCCGCGAGCGGGGTTATCGGATCCAAGGAAATGGATTCGACCAGCTTCCCCTTGTTGAAGCGGAGTTCTGTTGTCTTTCCACCACGAATAACTTGAACGACCTGTTGCTGCTCGACCGTGCGTGCCCGGAGCAGGTGGCTCACCTCGGAGCTCCAAGTGTGAGTTTTGCCGGTTTCAGTCTCAGGTTCGGAGAGCGGATCATCGGAGTTGGCGATGCGATCAAGCTCGGCCTGATCTTTGGCCAGGCTGCGCAGGCTGAGCGAGAGCTTGCCCATATCGCTGAGCACCGAGAACATTTCCGCCTGTTTGGGCGTGACCTCGAAAGTGGCGTGCTTGCCGACTTTCGGAGACTGGACTTGGTCATTGGTCTGCTGATCGATTGCAATGACCCGGACATTGGTCAGCACGGTCTCGCTAACGCGCTTGGAACGGACAGTGTGAGTCAAGATGACGTCGACCCGGTCGCCTGGGAACACCAGCCCGGATATGCTCGAAGTCGCGTTGATCCGCAACGAGACGGCGCGGAAACCAGGGCGCAAGACCGCGGCCAGAAAACCGCGGCTGCCCGGCTTGACCAGCCGACCGGCGGACACCGGCTCACCAGCCGCAATCGCCCGGCGCACGACCGAACCGACCAGTTCCTTGAGGTCGTCCTTATCCTTGATCAAGTAGCTTTTATGGAGCTTCTCGTCCGGCCAGGATTGCCAGGTCAGCAGGTTTTCCTTGACGAAAGTGCCGGTCGGCAGGTTCTTGTCGGCGACGAGAACGAAGGTCTTCTTGACCTTCGCCGCCGCCGCGGCCACGACCGGTTCTTGGCGCTGGTTGTTGATCCAGTTTCGCGCGACCAAGCCCGTTCCGGCGGTTATAGCGACCGCGACTAGAATCAGTATAATATTTCGCACTGACATGACTTTAGTTTACCCTTAACAGTGTAAACGCCACGTAAAGACCGCCAACTGCGATGGCGGCTCCGTAGGGCATCGGCTGCTTTGAGAAGCCCGTATCGGCGTTGGTCTGCAGGACCATGCCGACGCTGGGCGCGCGTGCCAGGCGGTGCTGGAACCACATGAACAATACCATCACACCGCCTGCCAACGAGGTGTACAGACCGAATGGCAGGATCAGCTCCGGCCCCGCCCAAAGTGCGGCGGCGGCGAAAAGCTTCGCATCGCCCGCGCCGCAGGCCTTCATGGAGTACAACACGACGCCGACGGTCAGGCAGGCGGCCGCGACACCGATGGCGGGCAGCCAGTCGACCGGTTGGTTCGCCGAGAGCAGGTAAGCGGGATAGAGCAATACGATTGCAATCGATATCCGGTTCGGAATGCGGAACCGGAGGATATCGCTGATCGCCGCTGAGAAGATCAGCCCGGCAAACGCCAAAAGTGACAGATGCCAGGCAATCGCCAGTATGTTCATTTGCAACTATCGCACCGGACGAAAGTAGAGGCCGGAAGCGGAATTCGCCCCGGCCTCATTTCGTCTCTCATTTGTTGGCCAATCCGGGACGATCCGGATCGCTCCAATTATTATGGCCAGATATTTCGATCGGCCTTGGATCACCCAGTGGAGGCGGTGTTCATGGCATTGGACACCGTGCCGAACATGGTGTTCAGCGTTTCACCCATGGTGGTCAGGGCGCCAATGGCGGCCACGGAAACGAGAGCGGCAATGAGGCCATACTCGATGGCCGTCGCACCCGACTCGTCTTCGCAGAAAATCTTTAGGCTCTTCAACATGATAAGTTCTCCTTGTACAGCGCATCGTCCGACCTGAATATTTAGACTATATGCGTTAAGAAACAGTAAAAACACGAAGAAAAACGATCAATATCGGGAAAATATTTACGTTGGATTGAATAGCAAATAATGATTACATGTGAATTAAATAAAAATTGCTTTATATTCTATTTTACTGCCCCACTGGGCAAGCCGGTCTCGGGGCAAAGGCCCGATTAATTGACAATCATGGTCGAACGGCCTTCCAGATCGACTGGATCGAAGCCGAACATGCCGCCGATGATGTATTCGTAGTTGTGGGTCACAATCACTGTGACCGTCCCGCCCGGGTTGTTGTTCGGGCTCCAGGTAACGTCGATGTCCATATCCGCGGCGGGCACGCCGGTGGCACGATCCTGGACAAATGCGATAACCTGGTTCTCGTCGACCGGACTCGATTTGCCGGCGCCGCGCACCGCGGCGTAACGCGCGCCCTCGGCGGCGACGTGCTCCATCGTATTGTTCAGCCACATCATGCGGCCGAAGTCGATGATGACGAAGGAGAGGGTGAGGAAGATCGATCCTAAGAAAGCGAATTCGATAAATGTGACGCCACTCTCATCTTTGAGCAATTTCAATATACTGAGGGTCTTTTTTGCCATGTCACATATACCCGGGCCCGGATCCGCGCTAGCGCACGCGCATGATGTTGGTCGAGGCGACGACCTGTGGGGAAGTAACGAAGGGATAGGGGAACAGGAGTTCGACTTCGTCTTCGACGGTGACCGTAACGTAAAAGTAGGAGAAGGTGTCGTCGTCACATAAAATGCTCTCATCGGCGACTTCACCTTGGCCCGGACAGAAATAGTAGTTGTCGGCGCTGATATCGAGTGCGTTTGCGGTGTCGTTGATGTCGTTCCGCGCGGCCTGGATCATGCCGGCGGTGTCTTCCGCGGTGGACATGTCCTGCACCCCGAATTGGGACCCGGCGCGTGCGGCACTGGTAACGGCGATCTTCTGGTAGCCGAGATTGCCGAAGTCGTAGGCGCCGATGCCGAGCGTGACCATGAACAGGATCACGAAGCCGAACTCGATGGTCACGTTGCCGGCAGTGTTCTGCAGCATTCCGTCGATCGATTTGGCGATATTACGCATAGCTTGTGCCTCACTCCACCAGCTTCGCCTGGAGTAGCAGCGCGTTGCCCAGCAATGGCGAGCTGTCGAAGCCGCCCAAATAGGCGCTGCCGGAAAATTTAACTTCGTCTGCGATGATCACCGCGGCAGAACTTTGCAGAGAAGAGCCGCCGCTAAATGTAAGATCTGAGCTCGGAAAATAGAGGATTCCCTCAAGTTGCATGGTGGCACCGCCGGCCATAACGTGTTGAATGTCGCCCGTGGCGTCTCGGTCGTGATAAAAGAGAATCCCGGGCAATGGCCCGTCGCTAGGTGCGCTCAGAGTCACGGTAGCGCCGCCGTTGATGGTAATCTTTTCTCCGTTAGTGTTGTTGTCTTCGGTCAGATAGAAGCTGACGCCGACACCGGTCACGGTCGCCTGGCCGTTGATGGTGAACTTCGCGCCGTCGAGGATATATAGGCCTGGATTGAAGGTCACCGGCCGGTCCGTGTTGATCTTAATGCCGTTGCCGCAGTAGACACCGGGGTCGAGAGTAATGGGAGGCCCACCGTTGCCGTTGAACACGGCATCATTGCCATTGAAATCGCATGGGCCGACGTCAGGCCCTTGGATTGCCGCAAGCGGGTCGGCGAATTGTGGATCGTTGGTCTCGGCCGCAGGGCTCATGCAATCGGCTGTGTAACCGCCAGCAACTTTGAGCGAAGTTGCGTTCAAACATCCGCTGCCCTCTTGGTGCAAGCCGTCCACGTCGCCGGAGTTCGCGATCACACCGCAACCAAGCTCAACCTCCGCGGAACCAATTACTTCGATGGCGCCTTGTTCGCTTGGATTGAGCGACCAGATGCAGGAATCGTTGACGTCGGCTCGGGCCACGGCGCGCGCCCGAACGTTTGTTGTGTCGGTGAACAACACCTGGCTCAGCAGGCCTGGGACGGTACGGTTGATGGTGACGGCAACCAGCGGGACGGTGCTGGCGTCGATATCGATGCCGTCGCCCGCCGCGAGGCTATAGCCGTTGATCAGCGCGTCCGCGTGGACGACGTTGGTGATCGACGTGAGATCGCCATCCGAGCGCCGAAATTCCAGCGCGCCGGCAAGAGCTGCGGAATCCACGGCCGATTGAATCAGCCGCTTGTTGGCGTACCACAGGCCGATATCGACCGAGAGGCCGGCCGCGCCGATCAGCACAGGCGCGGCGATCGCGGCGTAAACGAACACGCCGCCCATTCGATTGCGCCACAGCTTGGTCATATTCTTGGCGAGAAAGTGTTTCACAGCCCTCATCCTTGCACACTCGCGGCTTTTGCGGCGCCGGGAACAAATCCCGGAGCATAGGGTTCGACGCGGGGAGGATTATGCGCGGTGTTGGGTTAAGGACTGGTTTAACCGTGCCAAGAAAACTTTCTTTTACGCATTAATATCAAGTATTTACATAAAATCTTACTTATCCATGACCACATTTGTGTGGCATCGCCGGTGCCGGTGCCGTGGGCCGCGTTGCGCGGTGTCCCTAACCAAACGTTAGCATAATGTCGGTCTTATCTGACTCCGCTAGGCGTTTCGGAGGAACGAGCGGCGTGACCACATCCGATTTCATGACTGAAACCGGGCCAAGCACCACCCCCGCAACAAGCACAAGCGAGGCGGCGCTGGTCCCGGCCGTCGGCACGGCGATCCTGATGATGGCGATCATCCAGGTCGGTTTGGTGGTCAAGGGCTACGCGCCCGTGCTCGATGGCGTGTTGATCGACCCGGACGGATACATGCGCCTGGCTCGGGTGACGCAGCTCTGGCAGGACGGCAACTGGTTCGACTCGCTGGTCACGCGGATCGGCCCGCCTGACGGCCTGACCCTGCATTGGTCCCGACCCTTCGATTTATTGCTTCTTCTCGGCGCACTTCTCGCCATGCCTCTGCTCGGTTTCGAGGCTGGTTTGTACTGGTGGGGCGTGGTCCTGGGCCCCCTGCTTCAAGTCGTCACCGTGATCGCGTTGCTGTGGGCCGCGGCGCCATTGCTGTCGCGGGGATGGCGCTGCCTGCTGGCGTTCTTGATTGTGCCCCAGCCGGCGATCTTCCGCGCCTTCGCAGTCGGCCGGCCGGACCATCACGGCGTCCAGATCCTTCTATTTGTGCTGCTGATCGGGTTGACCCTGCGCTTGATCTTCGATCCTACGCGCCGCCGCACCGCGATTTGGGCCGGGGCCATCTCGGCCTTCGCGGTTTGGATCAGTGTCGAATCGATACTGCCGGTGGCGCTGTCCATTGCGGCGCTCGGATTGGCCTGGCTGTTCGGCGATCCGCGCGCGCTGCGCGCCCTGGTAAACCATGGGGCCGCCGCCTTGGCCGTGGTCGTGGCGGCGCTGCTGGTCGAACGGGGTGGCGGCGCATTCGATTCCGTCGTGAGCGATCGCCTGTCTTTGGCTCACGTCGCGATATTTGCGGTCAACCTGGGCTTCTGGCTGACCATGGCCGGGGTGGCGCGCTACGCGGGCGCGGGCAACCTGGTCACGCGCGGGGCTACCGCCGCACTTGGCGCCCTCGCCGGCCTGGCCCTGTTGTGGATGGCACTGCCCGGCTTGTTCGCCAATCCCATTCACAACGGCGACCCCCTCTATCTGGCCAAGCACATGATCTACATCGAGGAGCTGCAGCCGCTGATTCGATTCCCGGAGTCGCCGGGCGGCGATTGGGTCCGCGCGGTGACGCGGCCGTTGCTGTGGCTCGGCTTGGCTCTGATCGCCGGGCCCTGGCTGATGTACCGGATTTGGACGACGCCAACTGGGGGGGGCGGGGCGGAGCGCCTGGCCTGGATCTATCTCGGCCTAGGTGCGGCGCTATTTCTGCCGCTGGCCGCGCGCCAGGCGCGTTGGGCCTTCTATCCGGAGGTCTTCCTGCTGATACCCTACGCAGCCCTGGCCGGCACCTTCCTCGACCGCGTCGCGGTGCGCACTTCTCAACACGTGATCGGCGTGCTCAGACCGCTCGTTGTGGTCACGCTCTGTGCTTGGTTCTACGTTCCCGCGAGCCTGTTGAATGCCGTGCCGCAAGTCAGCGCCGCCATCCGCGGCGCCGCAAGCTGTCCGATCCGGGACCTGGTGCCGCTGCTCGAAGACCCGGCTGGTCTGGGCGCGGCGCCGAAGACGATCCTGGCACTGATCGACTTCGGCCCGGAGATTCTATACCGCACGCAGCATTCGGTGCTGTCGATTCCCAATCACCGGTATCAGCCAGGCTTTGCCGCCGGCTACCGGATCATGACCGCGAGCGACTTCGCGGCCGCCGAGCGCGGGCTCCGGGCCGCCGGCGTCGATCTGGTGCTGGTCTGTCCGAACTCGGCGGAAGACTGGTTCTACGACACGGAAACAGATGCAACGACGCTTAGCGAGGCCCTGCAGGCCGGCGACCCGCCCGGCTATCTGAATCGGGTCGTGTTGCCGGAGCCGTTGAACGGTCAGTTCAAGCTCTACCAGTTGCGCGCCGGGTCTAATTAGGAAAACGGATTGGTCCAGGCGAAGATGCTGGGCATTGCGCTGGACCGTTCCCTGTGGCGGGGCGGCCGGGGGATTTGTATGCGCGTTTCCTGAGGGGCGGCCTGTTCAGGAGGATTCACGATGCGAACCGGCGCCAAATCGGCGTTACGGGAACCGTCCATGAGTTCCTCGATCGGCCGGGTCAGAATCTGCGGAAGCTGTTGGAAGTCTTCGATCACCTCTTTGACGAGGTTGGCCGGGGCCGGCACCCTCGTATCCCCGTTTGCTGCCGCCGGATCTATCGTTTCTGCGCCACGTGACAGGGCCGATTCGAGCAGATCGAGAATGGCGGTCAGGACCGGCTTGATCTCGGCGCTCATTCCCTCCCGCGCCGCGCGCCGGATCTCCTCGACATCGAAGGCCGGCGCCGGGGGCTCGTTTCGCAAGCTCGCCTCGCGCAGCTGCCGGTCCAGGCTCCGGCGCCGATTCTGCTCGTCTTCGATGAGCTGATTGACCGCGTCCATGCGTTCTTCGAGCCGCTCGTTCTCCAGCGTCAAGCGCTCGATTTCGCTGGACTGCAGTCGGTTGATGGTGGACAAAGCCGAATCGGATTGGAGGGAATCTCCTTCGGATTTCCCTGTAACGGCATGAATTCGCTCTACCTTATCGATCTGGTCGATGTCGCCATGGCTGGCCGCCGGCGAGCCGCGCGTGGCGAATGCCGGTGTCGGTTCCGGAATTTCCTCGGGGCCGGGCAAGGCGTCGTCCGGCGCCGCGGCCTGTTCGTCGGCTTGGCCGGGCGTGGGCCAAATATCCAGCAGTCCGGCATATTCGTTTTCGCGCAGTTCGTCGTACAAGACCCGCGCCGGGGATAGGGGGGCTTGATTCTGCATGCCTTTGTCTATTTCTCGCTGATATCCAACTAGACCCGTGCTTGTGGCCACGCCTATCCGGTGTGCAGGCCGGTTTGAATTTCGCTGGGCGCTTCCTTGACGACCAGACATTCCAGGCCTCGCGCCTTTAACTCGGTACACAGCGTCGTGGCGTCTGATTTGGCCGTTGGCGCGGTGCGCAGGCGATAAACGGTGCCCTGTCCCCCACCGAGGTCGGCACGCCGGACCACGGGTGAGACCGGATCGAGCAGGTCCGGCGCAGTGCCGCGCAGCTCCGACCAACCCAGCATGGCGCGGGCCTCGCTAAGGTAGGAGGCGAGTTGGACCGCATATCTGCCACCGGACATGGGTGGGCTCACCGGCTGCAAGGCTGCGACCTGGGGCTCGGAAATTTTCGGCGCCATCTCAGGGGCCGCCATGGTGGCATCGGCGGTCATGTATGCGCCCATGAATGCGTTGGGCGCGCTGGCGTTTTCAATGTTGGCGTCCTCGAAGTCGGCATCGGCGGCAACGCCGGTGGTGGCTCGGGCCGTCTGCACCCGCAGCGGCGATTCGCCGGACCGAGTGGCGAAAACCGTATCTTCGCGGACTGTTATATCGATCGGGAATTCAATCTCGCCTGTCGTCGTGAAGGCGCGCTCAGTCTCGGCTTCCAGGACAAAAGGAATGGGGGTCGAGACACTGGTAACCGGTTCCGGAGCGGGGCTCGCGGCCGCCGCAATTAGGCTCTTCGTTTCGACCATTACGGGCTCGATGGTCGCCGCCAACTCCTGAGCCACGCCGGTGTCTGCCTGCTCGACCGCGGAGGCCTCTGCGTCGGCCTTGGCGGCGGTTACCATGCCGTATGCCAGTTGCAGGTTGTGGTGGCTGGTTTCGTCCGCCGCCGGGTCCGCGGCAACGGCCTCGAGCATCTGGACACCTTCCTCATGCTGGCCGTCCATGACCAGGGCGAGACCCAGGTTGTTGCGCAGCGCAATGTTTCTCGGTGCGACCTTGAGGCCATCTGTGAAGGCCTGCATGGCCGAGGCGTTCGCACCGAGCAGGCCATGTGCGACCCCCATGGCATTGTAGAGCCGCGGATCGTCGGACTTCTGGCGCAGTGCCGTCTGGAACTGGGCGGCAGCCAAGTCGTATTCGCCCCGGGCGATATGTATCTTGCCGAGCGCGTAGCGGGCATCGGTGTAGCGCGGGTCGGCTTCGAGGATCATCCGGTAGGCCGCCATCGCCTGTGCGGGCCGATTCATGCTTTTCAGAATTTCCGCCAGCTGCATCAGCGGCACGGGATTTCCCGGCTCCAAATCATGGGCACGTTCGCACAGGCCGGCAGCCGTCACCAAATCGCCAGAGGCTTGAAACTTGCTGCAGTAGCGCAGGAGTTGCCCGACTCCGCTATCCAAGTTATTCGGGGCGCCCGCATACATCGGATCGTATACGGTGGCACAACCCGCGGTGAGCAGGATGGCTCCGAAGGCCGCGGCGACTTTCACAGACCGCATTCCGGGATTATTGGTTTTCATAGGTTTTGCCCTTTGCACTCACGAACTTTATCTTCGTTCTCTGTCGTTTGACCGGACCGTCGTTGCGGTACGGCCTTGGGTTCGGTTCTCCTGCGCTGCACATTGGCAGCGCTTCAAAATTCAGCCCGCATCACGCATATTTGACGTGGCACAGGACATGGTCGATCTCTGACTGACCGGCGCTCAATGGCAGGGCGACGGCGCGGTAGCCGATCGCTCTTTGAGCGGAGGGAAATGATTCCAAATCCTCGACCGGGCGCTGGTTGCGAACAGCGTCCTCGGCCAGCGACACCAGCCACTGCAGCATCATCGGTGAAAGCTGGATCTTGTCGTTATTGGGTTTCGCGCCCAGACCGCCGCGGCCTTCATTTTGCCGCGGCAGAAACGACATGTCCGGCATCAGCGCGCCGCTGCCGGCGCGGCATCGGAACATGATGCTGTTCGGCCATTCGGCGGCGATCAATTCGGGATCGAGATTGGAGACGGCGGGATAGGGCCGCTTACCGCGCAGGCGCGTCCAATAGGTGATAATTTCTTCCTTGCGCCGGGGCTCGCCGCCCTCGGCCGCGCGCCGGGTCGCCGGCGATACAGATTGTTGAGTGGGAGCACCCGCGGCATCGCGGGTTGGTGTCTCGACGGATTTCCGACGGGCAGGCTGGCAGGGCGCGCGCTTGCGCGGCGCAGGTTTGCGTCGGATCTGCACCGACATCAGCGAACCGACGGCGGCGGGCTTCGCCTCGGTGCGCTTGGGTGCCTCGACTTTGGGTCGGCGCTCCGGCAATCCGTTGGACCGGTTATCTGGATTGTAATGGCCCATTACGGTCCTCTGAATCGTGCTTGCTGAATCTGGCTTTTTCACCCCAGGCAGTGGCCGCAGTACCGTGGCGCAAGTGCCGGGAGATGCCGTGCAAGTCCGGGGCATGGCGGACGAAAAACTCATCGATTGCCTCGGTGAACAGGGTTTGCAGTGTGCAGTTCCGCTGCGTTGCCACCAGCTTCAGACGGGTGTGGCGGTCTGTATCCAGGCGCAGCGACACGCGAACGCGCTTCTGCGCCCTTCGATCCTGCCGACCCTGGGCGCCGGCCGTTGGTGCCGGCTCGGGCGTGACCCAATCGGCCAGCGTGCTGCGCACCGGGGCCGGAGTCTGGCGAGGTTGCGGCCGGGTCGTCTCGGCGTCCGGGTCAGCCAGCCTGCCGGCCATGTTGGCCCGGGTTTCAGATCCGGCGCTGGGGGCGGCCATGCCCTTGCGGCTGAGCAGTCCGGCGGACAAGTGGGCGGGGGATCGGGAGTTCATGCCGTCTCCCTTGCCGGGCCAGCCGACATGCGGCCATCCGCGGGCGCCGCCGCCATGCCGCTCGTGGCATCGTCACGCGTGCAGCGCTCCAGGCGATCGGCCAAGTACTCCCAAAGCCCTGCGATTTCTTCGACCGAGCGCCGATTTCCGGCCACTTCCATGACCGTCCGGCCGTCGATCATACTGGAGGCGTATTCGGTGCGGTTATGGATGGTAATCGGCGCCACCGTCCCGTGCTGGGACAGGGCGATTGCGGCTTCGGCGGTGATGCGCGCGCGCGGCGTTGCACCGTTAAGCACGAAGACCAGGGGCTTGCTCAGATTTTCGACCAAATCCACGGTGGCGCCGGCGGCGCGCAGGTCGTGGGGGCTCGGCCGGGTCGGGACCACGACCAGATCGCAGACACGAATGACTTGTTCAATAGTGGCGGTGATCGCCGGCGGCGTATCGAACACCAAAAGATTGATGCCGATGTCGCGCATCTTCTCAAGGTCCTGGGACAGCCGCGAGATGAAGGTCTGGGCGAAGACGGGCGTCTCGGCAAGGCGGGCGTTCCACCAATCGGAGAGGCTGCCTTGGGGGTCGGTGTCGATAATCGCAACAGGGCCGGCGCCGGCGCGTTCGGCCTGCACCGCAATGTGACCGGCAAGGGTCGTCTTTCCGGACCCGCCCTTCTGGGACGCGAAGGCCATTACCCGCATCTGCCAAAGCTCCTGCTTGGCGTTACACACCGCACCGATAGCGCCGCGAAGGCGCCTCGGACCCCCTTTTCGAGGCTGTTTTTCCCGAGGCCGCGTGGAGCACCGATTTTCATTGCTGCGTCACCCGAATTGACTGCCATTCGCAGCAACACCAAAATTATCCGGAAATAGTTAAAACAGAATGAACGGGGAAATAATAATAACGCTTTATTTTTTATTATTGTATTAAATACATACTCATTTTATCTAAATAAAGATAAATACAAATATAGTATTTGTTTGAAATTTATAAAGTTACGCAACTATCTTCAGCGGAGCGAAGTGAATTTCGATACTGTTTTCGCGGGCTTATTCGGGGGACCGGCACCTGGGTTGCCTTGCGGTAAAATGGCGCTTTACGACAAATGGGCGCAGGAAGATAATTCCGCGCCGATCTACAGCAAGTAATCCGCTCCGACTCCAGTAGCGTCCCCTTGGAGATGGCGGATATTGTTCCGTCGCTGCGCCCGATAATCGACCAAAAAGAGGCCCCGTTATGAACCGTGAGGTGATCGTTACCTGTGCCGTAACCGGCGCCGGCGATGCGGTCGGCAAGCACCCGGCTATCCCGGTCACACCCGAGCAGATCGCCGAGTCCGCCATCGAAGCCGCCAAGGCCGGCGCCGCAATCGTCCATTGCCACGTGCGCGAACCGGATGGCACGCCGAGTCGTCGTACGGAGCTCTATGCCGAAGTTGTCGATCGGATCCGTTCGAGCGGCACCGACGTGGTGGTCAACCTGACGGCGGGCATGGGCGGCGACTTCTATCCCAGCGAGGAGAACCCGGCGGTTGGCGGCCCGGGCACCGACATGATCGGACCGCTGGAGCGCCTGGTCCACGTCGAGGCCATCTTACCGGAAATCTGCAGCCTCGACTGTGGCACGCTTAATTTCGGCAGCAGCGTCTACATCAGCAC
>SMVB01271143.1_pt1 | contig 37330 bp, 31 predicted proteins | sample 2456461 | NCBI WGS metagenome assembly SMVB01 (sample SAMN11095934, study PRJNA526329) | marine sediment metagenome | biome: Marine sediment; feature: Surficial sediment; material: Deep marine sediment; isolation source: Hadal surficial sediment | place: Pacific Ocean | collected 2014-05 | depth...
CCAAACTCACTACCAGAAAAGCCTTCGGATTCCGTACCTTCAAAGCTGCCGAAGTTGCTCTTTTTCACACACTTGGAGATCTACCGGAACCAGAAATGACCCACAGATTTTGCTGAGGAGGCATCTTTAGAAACAGTCCCGTTGAGATGGAGGCGCTCGCGGCATCGGCGTTGACGCGCTTCCAGTTGAGGCCTATCGCCATCACGGGAGCAAACGCGACGCCGAAGGTTCCATAGGCAAGCGTGCCGAGAAGTGCGATGAGGTCGCCATGGGCGTAAGCGAAGACCCCGGCCACGACCGCGATCCCGAGCGTTGCGGCGCGGCCCCAGAAAAGCTCGTCCCGCACCGAGCGGCCGAAGGCTTTCGGTAGATCCTGCACGAGAGCGGCCGAGCCGATGTTGAGAAACGAGTCCACGCTCGACATGATCGCTGCGAGAATACCGGCGAAGACGAGGCCCGCTAGAAGCTCTGGCGCGAAGTTCAGGAGGAACAATGGCGCCGCGTCGTCGGGTTGCTCGAGCGGGGGGAGCTTGCCTCGAGCGACGAGCGCAGGCACAGCAAGGCCGATCCCCAGCATGATGAGAACGCACATGCATTGCGTGACGCCGATGATGACCGGAAGCCATTTGAGCTTCGAACGTAAGCGGCTCGCCGGGGGGAGTCAACCCGTGGGAGCGATTTTGATAGAGTCACGGCCTATGAAGATTGCGGTCTTCGGGGCCGGTGGTATCGGCGGCTATTTCGGAGCGCGTCTTGCGGCGGGCGGCGGTGAGGTGCATCTCATTGCCCGTGGCGCGCATCTCGAGGCGCTCCGAAGCGGGGGGGTGCGCATCGTCAGCGCGAACGGGGATCTTCATCTCGAGCTCCCCGCCACCGATCGTCCAGAAGATATCGGTGGCTCTGACGTCGTTCTTTTTTGTGTCAAGTCGATGGATACCTTGGAGGCCGCAAGGCGCCTCGAGCCGCTATTGAGAGAGGGCACCGCCGTCATTACGCTTCAAAACGGTGTCGACAACGAGGAGACCATAGCTTCGGTCATCCCGTCGACCCATGTCGTCGGGGGCGTCGCCTACATTCTCGCAACGGTAACGGGGCCGGGCGTCGTGACCCATCAGGGTAAGCTCGCGCGCATCGTTTTGGGCGAGCTCGACGGGAGCAAGACCGCACGTCTCGAAGCGTTCGTCGATCTTTGCCACGCGAGCGACATCGATGTCGACCTCACGGCGACCATTCGAAAAGAGCTCTGGAAAAAATTCGCCGTGATCTGTGCGACCGCCGGTATGACCGCCGCCGTGCGGCTTCCGCTCGGGGACATTCGCGCCTCGGAAGCTTCACTTGCGATGTATCGCGAGTTGGTATCAGAAGTCGTGTCCGTTGCGAACGCATCCGGCATGGAGATGGCGGGCGACACCGTAGCAAGGATCATGGAAGTGCTCGAGACGCTCCCGGCCGAGTGGTACTCCTCGCTCCATTACGACATGACCCATGGCAAGCCGATGGAGCTCGAAGCGCTTCACGGAACGGTCAAGCGGCGTGCCCGTGAGCTGGGTGTTTCCGTGCCGATGAGCGAGGCTGTCTACGGCGTGCTCGCACCCTGGGCCACTCTTAACCTCGAGAGAAAATGAGGTTCCCAATTCTCGGATCGGTACGAGATGCGCTCGACTTCCGACAGGTCTTCGCGTCTCAGAAAGGCGAGACGCGATAGGTCATAGAAGTCGAAGCCGTTGGGCTGGAAAACGATCGTGAGGAACTGGCCCAGCTCGACAGCGTTTCGCATATCCGCGACGCTCGGCTCGATACCTTCTTGGAAGCCGGCGCCCGTTTCCCGTGGCGGGTGGATGTGCCAAAAGCCGACATAGCGCCCCCGCCAATCCGTTTGTTCGATCATCCGGACTTGGATCGAAGGCTCGGTGGTCCATGTCTTGAAATATGTCGCGACGGTATTGGCTATGATGGTCTCGAGGAGCTCGAGATCCTTCGCGCTCAGCGCGCTCTCCGAGGCGAGGCGATATAAAAGGGCGTGGAGGCCGCCCGTATTCTCGAGCAAGCGCCGGCCTTCGGACGTGCCCTCGAGATAGGAAAGCATTTCACGCGGACGGTTCCCGAGTGCTACGAGCTCACGGATGGCGGTATGAACCGGATCGGGGTAGAGCACGAGCTCGAGGCGGCCTTCGGTGAGCATCGCTTCGCCGCCGAGCTCGGGCGTGACCATCCGGTCTTCGAAGTTCAGGCTTTCGGCCATCGAGCGTTCGAACAGCGAACGGATCGCCTCGACGCCGTGCGGCGAGAGCACAGCGGTGCGGAGCTCCGCCGTCGAGACGGGATTTTGAAGCGTTGCCTGAGCGAGCTCGAGATACTGCGTCTCACGATCGCTTTGGCCGCCATGCGTGAGCGAGATCAAGAGCTGGATGAGAAACAACATGTCTTTCGCGCTTTTGTTCCGACTTTATTCCGACTTATTCCGACTTATTCCGACTTATTCGACGATACCACAATCGAACTGACACTTTTGCTACACTGAGCGCGTCATGGGCATGGATATATTGGATTTCGAGGCGCCTTTGGCCGCACTCCAAAAGGAGATCGAGTCGCTGACCGGATACCCGGCAGACGCGGGCAAAGAGCGTGAGATCGCGCGGCTTTCGACGAAACTCGACGAGATGCGGCGTGAGATCTATTCAAAGCTCACACCGTGGCAGACCGTGCAGGTGGCGCGCCATTCGCAACGACCCTACGTGCTGGATTTTATCGAGCATTTGTTCACAGGTTTCGTCGAGATTCAAGGTGATCGCCGCTTCGGAGAAGACCCGGCCATCGTCACCGGTATGGCGTGGTTTCACGACAAACCCGTCGCCGTCATCGGCCACCAAAAAGGACGCGACACCAAGCAGAAGATTCGGCGTAATTTCGGGATGGCGCGGCCAGAAGGCTATCGGAAAGCACTCCGTGTGATGCGCATGGCGGACAAGTTTGAGCGGCCTATCTTTTGTTTCGTCGATACACCTGGCGCCTATCCTGGGATCGAGGCCGAAGAGCGGGGACAGGCCGAAGCCATTGCCGTCAACATTCGCGAGATGGCGCGGATCCGAGTCCCCATCATCGTGGCCGTCACTGGAGAAGGCGGAAGCGGCGGAGCGCTCGCGGTTGCGGTTGGCGACGAGATACTCATCATGGAGCACTCCATCTATTCCGTCATTTCGCCGGAAGGATGTGCGGCGATCCTTTGGAAGGATGCCGGGCGCGCCGAAGAGGCCGCGGATGGTTTGAAGCTCACCGCGACGGACTTGCTCGAGCTCGGTCTCGTCGATCGCATCGTGCCCGAGCCGGTCGGAGGAGCCCATACGGCTCATCGCCAGACGGCTCAGATGCTGAACAAATACCTCGTCGAAGCGCTCGAGCGTTCAGAACGGTTCAGCCCGGAAGAGCGGGTCGAAGCCCGTTACCAAAAGTTTCGGCGAATGGGGGAGGTCGGGCTCGAGGTCCGAAACGGTTCATGACGTTCACGCAGATCCGCATCATCAAATGGATGCTTCTCGTGCTCTTTGTCGTCTGTGCGGGCTATGTCGTTCATCACCTTCGTGAAGGCATGCGCTCGGCTACGGCCGAGGTATTGGACATCCCGGACGAGCCGGAGAACGTTACGTCGCGCCAGGTGGAGCTCGAGCAGCTCGACTCGGAAGGAAATACGGCGTGGACCTTGAAAGCGGCGGAGAGCGTCGGTCAGACGGACTCTGGGCAACAGTTTCGCGACGCGGAGATCCACTTCTCAGGGGCGGACGGCACGCCGGTCGTGGTGACCGCGGATCTGTGCCATGTCCGCCGGGACAGCTCCGTCCATCTTCAGGGTAACGTCGTCATCCGCGACAACACCTCGCTTCGTCTCGAGGCGGAGTCCCTCGAGTTTCGCCGGTTCCCGGATCGGGTGTGGAGCACCGAGCCGGTGCGCTATTTCAAAGACGACATCGTTGGCGATGCGGGCAGCATGAGCTACATCATCAAACGGGGTGAGCTCAACCTAGACGACGGTGTGGATATGATCCTCAACCCGAGCTCCGAATCTCCGTTGCACATCACGAGCAAGTCGGCCTTCATGAACAAAACCCGCCATTGGGTGCAATATCTCGACAAGGTCGAAGTTCGGCAGAAAAGCGGGTTCTTGACTTGCAACGACCTTCAGGTCTTTTTGACCGACGACCATACAGGCATCGAGCGCATCGATGCCTTCGAGAACGCTGTCATGAATCTGGAGGTTTCGGACGAGGAAGTCGACGACGATAGCGAGATGTCGGGCGCTTTGACATCGCAGGCCGGGTCGAAGCGCCTTTCGGCCGAGCGCCTCGAGATGCTCTTTCGCCCCTCCGGCGAAGGCCTCGAGCGGGTGCGCGCTCTCAATGGCGGCCGGCTCGAACTGCGGCTACCGGACAACGCAACCGAGGGCTATCACAAGGAGCTGACTGGCCATACGCTCGCCTTTGATTTCGACGAACAAGGCGAGATCACGAAGCTTCGGGGGCGCGGCGGCGTGACGCTCGTTCTGATTCCAGTGAGCGGCGACGACGGTGCACGCACGATCATAAGGGCGCGGCGGATCGAAGGCGACTTCGATCCCATGACCGGTGACCTCGTGGACGCGCGGTGCACGCGCGCCGTTGAGTTCGAGCAAGGCGACGTTCGCGCCACGGCGGGGGAAGGCATCTTCCGCGGGGCCGACTCGAAGCTCATTCTCATAAAGTTGCCTCGACTCTGGGACCCGCGCGCAAGCCTCGAAGCTCGAAGGATCGTCGTGGATATCGAGACGGGCAACGTCAGAGGTATCCGGGACGTTCGCTCTTCCTCCGCGGGCGGGTCAGGAGGTGTGGGATTGTTTCCGTCGACCGAAAAAGAACCCGTTTATTTTGTCGCGGATCATCTGTTCTACAATCGGAGCCGCGAGCTCGCGGTCTATACCGGCGGCGCACGAGGCTTCCAGGGACGGAGCCGAGTCGAAGCCGATACCATCCAGATCTTCGAGAAGACGGGCGATCTTATCGCCGAAGGCGACGTGCGGACGGTTCTCTTGCAGGATCTCGTCAAGAGCGAAGACGGGGAAGAGGGTGGTCCTGTCGAGCCGACGGTGACGACCGCCGCGAGCTTTCACTACCGGGCGGTAGACGAAGTACTGGAGTATCACGGCGAGGTCGAAATGCGCGCCAAAGAGATGACGCTTCGTGGTGACCGTGTCGAGGTCCGGCTCAACAAAGGCGGGAGTGGGGTCGAGGAAGTCTATGCCGAAGGTGAAGTGGAGATTTCCATGGCTGACGGAAGGGCGGCTGGCGAGTATGCAAGATACTTGCCGGATGAGCAAAGTATGACCCTCCAAGGAGAGCACGCGTGGCTCCAAAATGACGGTAAACTCACGGAAGGTAAGCAGTTGACTTTCTTTTTATCGAATGATAAAATTTTAGTCGACGGTCAAGAACAAAACCGAACCAAGACCACGTACACATCCAAAACCCACCCTTTCTGATGCAGGTTTTGCGGGGCGTGGCGCTCGTCAAGTCCTTTCGCAAGAAAAAAGTCGTGGACGAGGTCGACCTCGAAGTGCGTGAGGGCGAGGTGGTCGGACTGCTCGGGCCCAACGGCGCGGGCAAAACGACGTCGTTTCATATGGTGGTCGGGCTGACGCGGCCCGATTCGGGCAAGGTGTTCTTGAACGATGAGGACATCACTTCGCTGCCGATGTACCTGCGGGCCCGCGGCGGCATTAGTTATCTGCCGCAGGAACCGTCGATTTTCCGAAAATTGACGGTAGAAGAGAATGTTCTAGCTATTTTGGAGACACTGCCTCTAACGCCTCGGGAGAGGCGGCGGAGAGTTGTGGAAGTGCTGGAGGAGCTTGGAATTGCGGACAAATCCCGTTCTCGCGGGTACACGCTCTCCGGCGGCGAGCGCCGCCGCGCTGAAATCACGCGGGCGCTGGTCACTTCGCCTTCCTTCATGCTCCTCGACGAGCCTTTCGCGGGAATCGACCCGATCGCTGTCGGCGACATCCAAAAAATCATTCAACATTTAAAATCGAAGGGAATCGGCATTCTCGTGACGGATCACAATGTCAGAGAAACCCTGAAGATCACGGATAGAGCCTATATAATGAATGATGGGAAGATTCTTTGTGCCGGAACTCCTGAGGAGTTGGCCGAGAACGAGGATGTTCGGCGGGTTTACTTCGGCGAGAATTTTCGCCTCGATTAAAACGGAACGTTCTGAAGAGCTTGAAAAAAAATGCCGCGAGAGGCAGCTAACAGCTAGGACGACGTGCAGCAAAAGCTAACACTCCAGATCAAACTTCAGCAGAAGCTGATCCTCACTCCTTCGCTACAGCAAGCGATCAAGCTTCTTCCCATGTCCAGCCTGGAGCTCGCGGATATGCTCCAGCAAGAGATCACGGAGAACCCGCTTCTCGAGGAAGAGATCGAGCAGCAGCGAACAGAAGCGACGGCCGAATCCGCCAATGACGCCAATGACGCCAATGACGCGGCGAACGAGGCGCCGGGCGAGGGCGCGAGGGAAGCTCAAGCACCCGACGCCAAGGCGGATGGTGAGCCCGAGCCCGACGCGAAGAATAACGACTCGCTGAACGAGATTGATTACGAGTCTTTCTTTAGCGACTATCTCGACGATGGCTATCGCCCGCCGACGAGCTACGAAGTCCCGGACCTTCCGCCCATCGAGAACACCCTGTCCACGACCAACTCGCTCGCGGATCATTTGGATTGGCAATTGAGGATGGCTCCGGTCGAGCCGAAGACGGTTGAGATCGGCGAAGCCATTATCGGGAACATCGACGGCCACGGTTACTTGCAAGCGTCCATGGAAGAGCTATGTGAGATGGGCCCTTATGAGCAACAAGACGTCGAGGACGCACTCGTGATAGTGCAGGCCTTCGACCCCGTCGGCGTCGGAGCGCGCGATTTGAAGGAGTGCCTCCTCATTCAACTCCGTCGCCTCGAGCTCACTGGCACGCCCGTGGCAACGATGGTGACCGAGCATCTCGACCACATGCAGAACCATCGCTTCAACGAAATTGCGAAAGCAATGCACCTGCCGCTCGAAGACGTTATCCATAACTGCGAGATCATCCGTCGGCTCGACCCGCAACCCGGCTCGAAATTTTCGAACGAAAAAAGCTTCTATGTCACGCCGGACGTCTACGTGCTCAAAGTCGACGGCAAATACGAGATCGTGTTGAACGAAGACCGGCTGCCTCAGCTTCGAATCAGCCCCATCTATCGGCGTATGCTCGAGAACAAGTCCGAGGAGAACCACTCGACCCGCGAATATGTGAAAGAGAAGCTTCGAAGCGCTCTATGGCTCATCAAGTCGGTGGACCAGCGGCAAAAAACGATCTACAAAGTTGCCAATAGCATCGTGCATCAGCAACAAGATTTTCTCGATAACGGCGTCGAGCACCTGAGGCCGATGGTCTTACGCGATGTCGCGATCGATATTGGCATGCACGAATCAACCGTCTCCCGCGTCGTGGCTAACAAATATATCCACACCGTCCAAGGCGTGTTCGACATGAAGTATTTTTTCCATAGCGGCATAGCCAGCATCGGCGGCGACAACGTCTCGTCGGTCACGATCAAGCGGCGAATCAAGAAAATCGTCGAAGAGGAGAACCCCAAGAAACCTCTCTCCGATTCCAAGATCGTCAGGATCCTGGAGGACGAAGGCCTCATTTTGGCACGCCGTACGATCGCCAAATATAGGGAAGAGCTGCGGATCCCACCTTCGAACCAGCGAAAAAACCTCTATTGCAGCCCATTTGCTTCGTGACGCGAGAACCCACGCGCGTTCGCTCACGTCGCGGGAGTGCGCCATGTTGATCCAGATCACGGCTCGGCACATGGATGTGCCCGCGAAGTTGAAGGCCTATATCGAGAACCGTGTGGAAAAGCTCGACAAATTTATCGATGGCATCACCGATGTCCGTGTCACTTTATCGACTGAAAAGCATCGACAGATTGCCGAGCTCAACGTTCGTAGTCGCGGGGGCATCCATATGTACGCGACCGAAGCGACCGACGACTTGAAGTCCTCGGTGACCCAAGCTCTCGAGAAGATTCAAGGACAAGCAAAAAAACACCGCGCCAAACGCATCGACAAGAAACGACGACGCGCCCCAAAGAGTGATGGTGAGGGCACCTTCAACGTGCTCGCAGGAGCCGAGTCCTCGAACGCGGTAGTGGGCCGCGTGATCGAGAGCCGGCGCTTCGTCATCAAACCTCTGACGGTCGAAGAGGCGGTGTTAGCACTCGAAGAGGAAGGCGGGGAGTTTCTCGTCTTCAGAAATGCCAGCCACGAGCGCATCAACGTTCTCTATCAAAGGCCCGACGGGAATTTGGGGCTGATTGACCCGGAGTGAGCCGCACGGCCACAGCCCCCATGTGGACCGATTGAATGTCGGAGCCAGCGGGAGTGCGATTCGTTTTCATTACCGGGCTTTCCGGGTCGGGGAAGACCCTGGCGATGAAAGCGCTCGAAGATTCGGGTTTTTTCTGCGTCGACAACCTCCCGGCGAAGCTCATATTGCCCTTCGCCGAGCTCACCGCCAAAGGTGGTGAGATCGACCGCGTCGCCATCGTTACTGACATTAGGGAACGAGGCTTTCTCGAGGATTTTCCCGAGGCACATGAGCGTCTCAAAGAGCGTGGCTTCCCCACGACGGTCATCTTCTTAATCGCGCGCAACGACATCCTTGTCCGGCGTTTCAGCGAGAGCCGCCGCCCGCATCCGCTTCAAAGCGATGGCGAGACAACTGCCTTGGAAGACGCGGTTGAGCGCGAAGAGGTAGAGCTCGCGCCCATTCGGAAGATCGCGGATCGGATCTTGGATACGTCGAACTTGACGGTCCACGAGCTTCGTCAACACGTGCTCGAGAACTTCGTGGAATCGACCGAACATGCGGGGCCGGCAATCCACGTTTTGTCCTTTGGATACAAATACGGCATTCCCTTGGGTGCGGACCTCTTGTTTGACGTGCGCTTTCTTCCCAATCCATACTTCGAGGCGGACCTACGAGAGAAGACGGGCAACGACGCGGAAGTAGAGGCCTTTCTCTTCGCGCAACCACAAACGAAGGAGTTTCTCGACCGGCTCATGTCTTTTCTCGACTATCTGCTGCCGCATTATGCGGCGGAGGGCAAGAGCAATCTTACGATCGCCGTTGGGTGCACCGGTGGAAGGCATCGTTCGGTAGCGATTTCAAACCATATTGGAAAGCGACTCCGGAGCGACCATGAGCGTGTGCGGGTGTCGCATCGAGATGTGGAGAAAGTCTGAGTGATCGGCATCGTGGTCGTTACCCATGGCCAGCTCGCACGCGAGCTCGTCTCGGCGGCCGAGATGATCATCGGGGAAATCCCAAACGTGACCGCGGTCTCCATTGGTTGGCACGAGAGCCCGGACGACGCGCAAAGAGAGATCGAGCAAGCCATTTTGTACGCCGATTCCGGCAAAGGCACCGTCGTGCTCACCGACATGTTCGGTGGCACACCTTCGAATTTGAGCTTGACCTTTCTCGAGAAAGGCCGAGTCGAGGTCGTTACGGGTGTGAACCTGCCAATGCTCATCCGGCTTGCGAGCCTTCGCGAAGAAGAAGATGGAGACGACCTATTGGAGCTTGCCGCCGAAGGCGCGCGGGAGGGTAAGGACAGTATCTACCTTGCCGGTAATCTGCTGGCGCGGAAGGAAGAGAAAGGAAAGGCCGCCGAGAGTGGTTGAGCGACGCGTCGAGATCGTAAACGTTCTCGGCCTTCATGCAAGGCCCGCGGCTCGATTCGTGCGCACCGCCACAAAGTTCCGCTCGAAAGTCACCATCACGAAAGACGGAACGACGACGGACGGCAAGAGCATCCTCGGTATACTTTTTCTCGTAGCAGCAGTAGGAAGCGTCATCACCATTTCCGCGACCGGTGAGGATGAGGAAGCGGCGTTGAACGAGCTCGTGACGCTCGTCGCCGAAGGGCTTGGCGAAAAGGGGAGCGGATGACGACGAGCGCGCCGACGGCACGGCTCGGCCGCGCCGATGGGCGGGAGCCGGTGGTCTTGCACGGCATCGGTGTCGCTCCAGGAATCGTCATCGCGCGTGCGCTCGTCTTCGACCACCAAGAAGTCCCGTTCTTCCGCATTCCACTATTGCGCCAAGAAGTGAAGCCTGAGGTAGCACGGCTCGAAAAAGCCGCGGAGCTCACGAAGAATCAACTCGAAGTAGTCAAAGCGCGCACGGTCGATGCCTTGGGCGAAGATCATGGCTACATCGTCGATGCCCAAATCCTAATGCTCGACGACCCGCTTCTCATCGGCCGCGTCGAGCAAGTGATCCGCGAGCAGCGCGTCAACGCCGAATGGGCCGTGAAAGTCACGCTCGAAGAGCTGGCCTCGGTATTCGATCGTATCCAGGACAATTACTTCCGGGCGCGTCGCGGCGATATATTCGACGTTGCTGGACGGCTGGTGCGTAACATCGCTGGCGCGCCTAACCGGAGCCTCGGAAAGCTGGAGAAGGATTACATCCTCCTCTCCGAGAACGTGCGGCCATCCGATACGGCGCAGCTCGACTGGGAACACACTGCGGGCCTCGCTATGGAAGTCGGAAGCCGCACCTACCACACCGCCATCATCGCCCGTTCACTCGGCATCCCCTGCGTCGTCGGTGTTCGGGGTCTGATGAAGAAAGTAGACCACGGAGCGCCCCTCATCCTCGACGGAAGCGAAGGCATCATCGTGCTCAACCCCGATCGCGCAACGCTGCGGGAATACCGTGCCAAGCGGCGCCGTGAGAAAGTGGTCGGGCAGAAACTCGAACATTTGCGCGATCTGCCCGCGGAGACGACAGACGGCTTCAAAATCGTCCTCCAAGCCAATATCGAATATCCCGAAGAGTGCGCGGCGGCGGAGAAGAACGGCGCACAAGGCATTGGTCTTTTTCGTTCGGAGTGGTTTCTGACCAGAACCCGTGGGGCTTTTCCGAGCGAGGAGGAGCAATATGTCGTGTACCGCAGGTTGGCGGAGCGGATGAAGCCGTGGTCCGTCATCGTGCGTGCGTTCGATCTCTCGGCCGAGCAACTTGGAGACAGTGCTTCTGAGTCCGAGCCCAACCCGGCGCTCGGATTGCGAGCGGTGCGACTATTGCTGCGGCATCGGACGCTGTTCAAAGAGCAGCTCCGCGCATTATGGCGCGCCAGGGTCCATGGGAACATCAAAGTGATGTTTCCGATGGTGAGTGGTGTCGGTGAGTTCCGCGACGCGATGAGCGTCGTCGAAGAGGCGAAGCAGGAGCTTCGGCGCGACGGGCTCGAGTTCGCGGGCGAGCTGCCCTGTGGCGTGACGCTCGAAGTGCCCTCGGCGGCGGCGATAGCGGACCTCCTGGCGAAAGAGGCAGCCTTTTTCAGCATCGGCACGAACGATCTGATCCAATATCTGCTCGGCGTCGACCGTGGCAACGATCGGGTGTCGTATCTCTACGAGCCGCTTCATCCCGCCGTTCTCCGAACCCTCCGGTTTGTCATCGACTCGGCGCATGAGGGCGGGATCAAAGTTGGTATGTGTGGCGAGATGGCGGCGGATCCGCTCCTCATCGCACTCCTCGTCGGGTTTGGCCTCGATGAGCTCTCGATGAACGCGGTCTCCATCCCGACCGTCAAGAACTTGATTCGGCGATTATCCGCAAGCGAAGCCCGGGCCATTACGGAAGAAGCTCTCCGTCTCGCCACGGTGAAAGAGGTCTCCGCTTTTCTGGGAGAGGAGCTACGGAAGCTCACTCCTGCGAAACACTGACGCGTCGACGCGTTTTCTTGTCCATTCTTGCGGGGATCGGCTTTCATGGCTATTCTGAGTGATGCGCAATGGAGTGTCGTGTGTGCTCGTGTGGCTTCTTTGTGCCGTCGCGCTCCCGGCATCGGCGCAGACTATCGAGCTCGACCGCGCCGAATTGGAGCGTGTGGAAGACCTTTCCGAATCGCTAGCCAATCAGCTTCTCGAGCTTTCCGTGTCTATGCGCCGGCAGGACCTCGCCCAAGTCGCGACGATCTTCGACGCGCACGGGTCCTTCGACGCCACGCTCTTTCCGTCCAAAGCCGGGCCTAGCTCCCTCGCCTTCAAGTGGATCGAAAGCCATGGATGGGAGCTCGATAGCGAGCCTCGTCCCCTCCGGCGCGAGGTATTCCTTGCGAGTCTCGAAGACTTTCTCGCTCATTTCACGAGCATCGAAGACGTGCGCTTCAAAGTCAAAAAAGCGGATTTCGAGCTCGGTGAGCCGGTGCGCGGTGAGGCCTCGGTCTTCTTCTTTCTCATCGGGCGTGATCCCGCAGGTCGTCGCGAGTGGGTACGGGGCAATATCGATCTCCGCGTGCACCTCGGTCCCGAGGCGCGTTTTGTCATCGACTATTGGCGATTCCAAAACATCGATTCACTCAGCTCTCGGCAGGATCTGTTCTCCGAGGTGAGCGAGCCTTTGGGAATGTGGGAGGACGTCCCGCGGTTCGGGGTCGCGCCAAATGACGGCTTCGTGGCCCATGGCGTCGCGATTGGCGACGTCGATGGCGACGGACTCGTCGATCTTTTCACGAGCGGCGTTCTCGGAAACCGCCTCTATTTGAACGCGCTCGATAGTGGCTCGACTTTTCGCGACGTTTCTGACGAGACGCTCGTTCTCTTCAGCCGCCAGGGAACAGGGGTGCTCCTGGTCGACTACGACAATGACGGCGATCTCGACATCTTCATGGCAGCCGTGGGTGAGCAAATTTTGCTGCAGAATCAGTTGCGGCCTTCGGGAAAGCTAGAGTTTCTCGATGTGTCGGCGGAGGCGGGTGTCGACCATCGTGCGGTCGGGTTCAGCGCGTCCGCGGCGGATGTGAACGGAGATGGCTTCACGGATCTCTATGTGAGCTCCTACAACCTGTATGGGCAGATCATGCCCGACTCGTGGAGCCGGGCTAGAAACGGTACGCCGAACTTGCTGTTCATCAATCAAGGTGACGGGACGTTCCGTGAGGAGGCGCGGTCGTGGCGTGTGGCCGATCGACGGTGGAGCTACGCCGCGGCGTTCGCCGATGTCGACGGCGATGGGCGCCAAGATCTCTATGTCGCGAACGATTTCGGAGAGAACGCGCTCTTCATGAATCGCGGTGATCATTTCGAAGACGAGGCCGCGTTGCGCGGCGTCCTGGATCCTGGAAACGGGATGGGCGTATCGTTCGGTGACTATGACAACGATGGCGACCTCGACCTCCACGTTACGAACATGTCCTCCACCGCGGGTAATCGTATTCTCGCTCGCCTCATGCCCGATGCGACTGCCGATGATGCGTTGTTGAAGAAGCTGGCCGCCGGAAACTCGCTTTTCGAAAATCAAGGCGACGGCCACTTCGTGAACGTGGCTGCGGCGGCGGGAGGGTTCGGCGCCGGTTGGGCTTATGGCGGGGGTTTCTTCGACTACGACAATGACGGATGGGAGGACCTGTTCTCCGTGAACGGATTCGTCTCGGGGAAGACGATGAAGGACACGTGAAGCCTGTTCTGGCGCCACGTCGTGGCGGCCGCGAGCGAGCAGGAGAAGGCGGGCAACAGCACGTATCAGAACGAGCACATGGCGCAGCTCTTCGAAGAGGGGATGTCGTTCAGCGGATTCGAGCGCGACGCCCTCTACCTCGCGCGAGGCGACGGAACCTATATGGACGTTTCCGGCGTCTCCGGTCTCGATTCCATTAGTGACGGACGCGGTCTTGCTTTCGGAGATCTCGACAATGACGGGGACCTCGACGTGGTGATCGTGCCCGTGCAAGAGGCCGCGCGTCTCGTCTATCGCAACAATGTGGGGCAGGACAACGATTTCGTGCGCGTTGCCCTTCGCGGGACTCGCTCGGCGCGAGACGCCTTTGGCGCGGTCGTGAAGCTCGAAACGTCCCGCGGGACTCAGACGAAAATCAAAGCCGGCGGGAGCGGTTTTCTCTCCTATAGCGACTCCCGGCTTCTTTTTGGGCTCGGGCCTAACGCACCCGACGGGCCCTATCCGCTATCGGTGCTTTGGCCCTCGGGGCTCGAAGAGCGCTACGAGGTCGAGAGCGGCGAAAGCGTGCTTCTCGTCGAGGGTGAAGGCCTCTCGAAGCTCCATCTCGAGCGGCTGGAGCTGCCCCGGCCACGAACGACATCGGAAAGGATCTTCAGGACTCTGGCGGTAGGCGTTGGCGAGTCGTTTCCGGAGCTCGCGCTCACGCCCGTGGGCGCCTACACGAAGACTGCTTTCGGTGTTTCCGGACGGAAGATGCTCGTCAACTTCTGGGCGACTTGGTGTGTGCCGTGCGCGGTGGAGATGCCCGAGCTCGAGAGCCTGTTTCCGAAGCTCGAGGCGGCGGGCGTCGGTCTCGTGGGTATCAGCGTCGACACCAATACGGCCGCCGTGCCCGGCTACCTCGAGACGCGGCAGATTTCCTACCCCAACTACACGCTCGCGGAGTCTGATTTCGGGAAAATCTTCGCGGGCGCGTCCCTCACGGTTCCTCTCACGCTCGTTCTCGACGCCCGCGGGAAAGTGATCGACGCGTTCTCCGGCTGGAGTGCCGAAACGCGCTCCGCCCTCGAGGCGCTGGCCGAAAGCCATTAAAGAGGAGCAGAGCTAGATCAATATTAAGAAAAGCGTAACGCAAAGTCGCAAAGGCGCAAAGGCGCAAAGAAGAACAAGAAAGAAGAAGGTGAGAGGAGACGCTCTGTCGATCAAGTTTGTGGCCACTGACCGTTAGAGGCGAAAAGAGCGGTTCCATACATTTTCTTTCTTTTCTTTCTTTTCTTTGCGTCTTTGCGTCTTTGCGCCTTTGCGTTACGCTTTTCCTAATATTGATTTAGCTAGTTTCTCACGTTTAGAGATCCTTCAGCAGCGCAGATCTGTTCTTGACAACTATATTGCTAATCACTATAGTTTGTTCATGACGAATAGCAAAGCGGGGGAGCTCAGCCACGTCTCGTACCAAATTCTCGTTGCCTTGGGGGACAGTCCCAAACACGGCTACGGCGTGATGCGCGACATCGAAACGCGGAGCGCGGGCCGTATGCAGGTGCTTCCGGGGACCCTCTACAGCACCATAAAGAAAATGCTTGCCCACGGAGTGATCGAAGAATGCGCGCCGCCGGCGAAAGAACGGGATGTCGACGAGCGTCGCCGTTACTACCGCTTGACTTCGCGGGGAAGAGAGGTCGCTTCCAAAGAGACGGAACGGATGGCCCTTCTCGTGCGCATCGCGCGCAAGAAGGGTTTCGCTCCTGCGAGATGACGTGATGCTCATGCGCTCGTTTGAAAGGCTATACCGATTTGGGCTTCATCTCTGCCCGCGTTCCTTCCGCGAAGATTACGGCGACGAAGTCGCGAAGGATTTCGTGCGACTCGCGCGCGAGGCTGGTCATGAGGGACGGTGGCAGGGTGCTCTCTTTACCCTCCGCGGCCTGTTCGATCTCCTTCGAACCGCGCTCCGAGAGCATGCCCACGGGCTCTCGGGCGATGCGCTGCAACAGGACTTGCGGGTAGCGGGGCGCCATTTTTTCGGCAAGCCCGGCTTTAGCGTGGTCGTCGTCGTGACGCTCGCGCTCGGGATCGGGGCCAACAGCGCGATATTCGCGCTCGTTTATGACGTGCTGTTGCGGCCGCTTCCTTTCCCGGAGGCCGAGCGTCTCGTGCTGCTCCTTGAAACAGACCTCGCGCGCGGAAGCGACGGCAATGACGTCACCCCTGCGAACTTCGAGGACTGGCGCGCCTTGTCGCGCAGCTTCGAGCAGATGGGGGCTGTCATAGAGACGAGCGCCAATTGGACGGGTGACGGTGAGCCGGAACGCCTTTCGGTCGCGCGCGTGTCGCAGGATTTCTTCTCCGTACTCGGTGTCTCCACGCGTCTCGGCCGGGTCTTCGTTGCCGAGGAGGATCGCGAGGGCGCCGCGCCGGTAGCCCTTCTCTCGCATGGATTGTGGGCGCGCCGGTTCGGAGGCCGCGACGACGTCGTGGGCCGCACGATTCGCCTCGACGATAGGCCGCACGAGATCGTCGGCGTGCTGCCTCTCTTTTTCCGGTTCCCGAATCGCGGGGTCGAGCTCTTCGTTCCTTTCGCGATGGATGCGGAGGAGAGGAGCGCTCGAAGCTCGCACTATCTCGACGTTATCGCGCGCCGGCGCTCGGGGGTGAGCCTCGAGGAAGCTCGCGAAGAGATGGACGCGATAGCGGCGGGGTTGGCGGAGCAATATCCCGAGTCGAATGAAGATAACGGCGTTGTGATCCAACCACTCGCGAACCAGCTCGTCCGCAACGCGCGGACGCCGCTCCTCGTGCTCTTTACAGCTGTGCTCGCGGTTCTTCTCATTGCGGTGGTGAACCTCGCGAATCTCTTTCTCGCGCGAAGCGCGGCGAGGCGTCGGGAAGTCGCGGTCCGTGCCGCACTGGGTGCGAGCCGGAAGCGGATCCTCGCGCAGCTCATGACGGAGGCTTTTCTGTATGGGGTTGCGGGCGGGGGGCTCGGGCTCGTGCTCGGCCGCGTTGTGCACGGCTTCGTCCGCATTCTCGCGCCGAGCCACGTAGCCGCGGAGGGTACGCTGTTCGAGCCGGTTACGCTCGCTTTCACTTTGTTGCTCTCGATGGCCGTTGCCCTTGGAATGGGCCTTTTGCCCGCGCTCTCGCTCCTGCGTGAGGAGCGAGGTGGGCTGCTCCGGGACGGCGGCGTGCGTGGTGACACGTCTGCAACGTCTGGGCTCCGCGCACAGAGTGTGCTCGTAGTGGGCGAGATGGCTCTAGCACTCGTGCTTCTCGTGATGGCCGGCCTCATGCTGCAGAGCTTCCGCAACCTCACGAGCTTGGCTCCCGGCTTCGAGCCCGAGAATGTGCTGACCATGCGTGTCGAGTTATCGGGAGCCAGATATAGCGAGCACGCCGAGAAGGTGCGCTTTTTCGAAGAGCTCGAGACGCGGGTGAAGCGCCTCCCAGGCGTAACGTCCGCAGGCTTTGTTACCATGCTCCCATTGACCGCGAGCGGCGGTGCGATCTATTTCGGGATCGAGGACGGACCCATCGACCCCGGTCTGGAGCCTGCGGCTCTTTTCCGTAGTGTGAGCGACGACTACTTCCGCACGATGGGGATCGCGCTTCGCGAAGGGCGCGTCTTCGATGATCGCGATCGCTTGAGAGCTCCCGCCGTCGTCATCGTCAACGAGACGCTCGCGCGTCGCTTTTTTCCAGACGGCGCTTTGGGCTATCACTTGAGCGTTTGGGGCGAGTCCTCGGAGATTGTCGGCATCGTCGGGGATGTCCAACAGCTCGAGCTCGGGGCAGAAACGCGGCCCGCCATTTACGTCGCGAGCCGCCAACGCGCGCTTGGCTATTTCGACCCAAAGGACCTCGCGGTACGGACGACCGTGGAACCCGAAACGCTGGCTGCAAGCATCCGCGCCGAGATCTGGGATCTCGACCCCGATCAGCCCATCGCCTCGGTGCGGACGATGAACGACATCGTCATGGGCTCTGTCACGGATGAGCGCCTGCAAACCTCGCTTCTCTCGGTTTTCGCACTCGTGGCCTTGTCGCTCGCGGCAATCGGCGTGTACGGCGTTCAGAGCTACAGCATGTCGTCCCGCACGGGCGAGATTGGCCTGCGCATGGCGCTCGGCGCTCAGTCGGGGCATGTGCTCGGGATGGTGACCGCGCAAGGGATGGCGCGCGCGACGCTCGGCATCCTAATCGGCGTCGTGGGTGCCGTCTGGAGCACGCGCTTTCTTTCGGGAATGCTCTACGGAGTGGCACCCTCCGACCCGTGGACCCTCCTGGCGGTTAGCGTCGCCCTCGGCGGCGTGGCCTTTGGGGCGTGCTTGCTCCCGGGATTACGCGCGACCCGAATCGACCCGCTCATCGCCCTTCGGGACTCTTGAGGGTCCGCAGAAGAGGGTCTCGAATCTTGCTATAATGTTCGGGAGGAGCTCGCTAACGATGTTGAAAAAGAGTCTTTGCCTTGTTTTTGTGCTCGCGTTCCTAGCGTCATTCGCGTCGGGCGCGTCGGGCGCGTCGGGCGACAACGCTCTCGAAGTTGTGGAAGCTGAATATGTCTGCATGGTCAACGATGCGGCCTACGACAAGGAGCAAGTGCGCGTGGACGTCGAAGGCAAGACGTATTACGGCTGCTGCGAGATGTGCAAAGCGCGTCTCAAGAACAACGAGCAACTGCGTGTCGGCATCGACCCTGTGAGCGGCGCGAAAGTGGACAAGGCCACGGCTATCATCGCCGCAGACGCCTATAACCGTGTTTACTATTTCGAGAGCAAAGAAAACCTCGCCAAGGCGAACGCCAAGTTGCAAGATAAATAACTCGACAAGAGCGACGCAGCAACGAGGCGCAGAGGCCCGCCGATAGCCGAATGGCGATGGGCTGCGTTATCATCGTGGCTCATGACGGGACAACAAATCTTCTTGAGCTACTCGCTCGAAGATGGCCGCACCGCACGGCAGGTCGTTCAGGCAATCGAGCAAAAGGGTTGGCCGATTTCGTGGGAGCGCCTTGCCGAGCCGGATGTCATCACGACGCTCGCCATGCGCGAGGCCCTGAGCTTGGCAGATTGCGTCGTCGTGCTTTGGTCGCGGGACTCCATCCGATCGGCCGAAATTCTGGACGAAGCTCGCTACGGACGCGCCTCGGGGATCCTCGTCCAGGCGGCGATCGACGACGCTCCGATCCCGATGCCTTTCCTGCTGGACGAGCCGACGATGCTTACCGACGAGTGGAGTGTAGCGTCGCTCGTCCGCAACGTGGACCGCGTGTTACGCGAAGGGGGCGCCCGGCCCGTCGACGAGAAAGACGTCCCCACGATTCCGGAAGAGTTGACGCGCGAGACACTCTCACGCGCGGAGACCCATGCTGATGAAGGCGAGCTCGAGCAAGCGATCGCGATCTATGAACGCTGGGCGGAGCTCAAGCCGGACGACATGGCGGCGGTACGCCGGCTCGGTGATCTCTACTTGTCAGCCGATCGCAACCACGCGGCGGCGGCACGCTACGCGGAAGTGGCGGAGCACTATGCGCGCTCGGGCTTCGCCTCCCTCTCGGTGGAAACTTATCAGCGGATCGTCGAGCTGGCTCCTGAAAAAAGCGCGTACGGCGCGCGTCTCGAAGAGCTTCAAAGATTGCGCCAAAGCGAGCGTGACCGACCTTCAAGCGTTATGTCAGGAGTCATGTTCTCCGTCGCGGCGCCGCTCTACGTCGCGGCTGGGGATGCCTTTTCTCTCGACCTTTGGGCGCATGCGGAAAAGGATCTCGCTAAAGTCGCGGACCGCGTCGCTAGCCCCGCGCCCGAAACCGGGCTGTCGTCTTCCGGGTCTGCTGTCGAAGCGCGTCTTCATATCGATGGGCTCGACGTAGTACGTCCCGAGCAAGCCATGTCATGGCTCGACGGTCTGGGTCGGAGTCGTTTCGACGTCACCACGAAACCAGACACCGCCTCGGGCGGCCGTGCGGGGGTCGTCAGCATTCACTCGAGCGGCCTTCAGCTCGCACGCGTCCGTTTCTTGGTTCAGATAGGTGCGGTAACCCAGGGCCTCGAGATCATCCCGTCTCGGCAGGAGCGGCACCGCCGTGCTTACGCCTGCTTTGCGCCGGAGGATCGCGTGCGGGTGCGCGAGCGTATCGAGGCTTTCGAAAAGATGTCGCCCGGCGTGGACGTGTTCCTCGAGGCACCGGAGCTCAGGGCGGAAGCAGACGGCTTGTCTCAATTTCTCGAAATGATTTCGTCGGTCGATATGTTCTATTTGTTCTGGTCGCGCGAATCCGTAGCCTCGAGCGACATCGAGCGCGAGTGGCGCTATGCCCTTCGGCTGCGTGGCATCGATTTCATAGACGCTATCGCGCTCGATCCCCCCGAGGTCGCGCCGCCGCCGCCCGAGCTCGCGACGCTTCACGATGGCAATTGGCGTGCGGGCCATGAAATCGCCGCCCGACCGCTAGCACCTCCGCGTATCGAACCCGCCCCTTAGGGCGCGCCCGTTCCGCATTGGTGTTCGCGAGCCTTTCGTGTAGCATCGCCTCGCCATGATGGACAGGCTCATCGAGATTCACGATCAAATCAACGCTTTGGTCTGGGGCACCCCGCTCATTATCGCTTTGATGGGCACGGGGCTCTTTCTCACGATTTGGACCGGAGGCATTCAGTTTCGTCGCTTCGGATTCGCGTTTCGCGAAGTCTTGGGAAAGCTCCGGACCAAAGGGACAGGGACGGGAACGGTCAGTCCGTTCCAGGCGGTCGCCACCGCGCTCGCGAGCACGGTCGGGGTCGGCAACATCGCGGGTGTCGCGACCGCGATCCACCTCGGTGGCCCGGGAGCTTTGTTCTGGTTGCTCGTGTCGGGCCTTTTCGGCATGTGCACGAAGTTTTGCGAAATAGCTGTCGCACTCCACTATCGCGAGAAAGACGCCGACGGCACGATGCGTGGCGGCGCGATGTACATCTTGAAGAACGGTCTCGGCCTTCCATGGCTCGGCTCCGTCTTTGCGCTTCTGACGAGCCTCGCCGCGTTCGGGATCGGTAACATGGTCCAATCGAACTCGGTTGCGGCTGCCTTAGAGACGAGCTTCGGCCTCGATGTGCGCGTCACCGGCGTCATCTTGATGGCTCTCGTGGGGCTCGTCGTGCTCGGCGGCCTTCGACGCATCGTAGAGGTGACGCAATATCTCGTGCCGTTCATGTGTATCGCTTACATCATCGGCGCCGGGGTGATCTTGTTCTTGAACTTTGGCGAGATCCCGCGCGCGGTGAGCCTCGTCATCGACGGTGCTTTCAACGGCTCGGCGGCCGTGGGCGGTTTCGCGGGAGCCACCGTGATGCAGGCGGTGCGTCTCGGCATTGCGCGCGGCCTGTTCACCAACGAAGCGGGTCTCGGAAGCGCGCCTATCGTGCACGCGGCGGCGGTGACGGACCACCCCGTGCGCCAAGCGCTCTATGGAATCTTCGAAGTCTTCATCGACACGTTCGTCGTCTGCGTGATGACGGGGCTCGTGCTCTTGACCACCGGCGTCTGGGAGCTCGACCTCACCGGCGCCGCGATGTCTGCCAAAGGCTTCGAGCTCGGCTTGCCCGGCGTTTGGGGCCATGTGGTCGTCACGGTCGGGATTCTCACCTTCGCGTTCTCCACGCTGGTCGGCTGGTCGTTTTATGGCGAGACGGGCGCGGTCTATCTTTTCGGCGACCGCGCCGTACGACCGTACCGGCTCGCATGGGTGGGCGCGGTTTGGTTCGGTGCGACCGGGAGCCTCAAACTCGTCTGGGACATCTCCGACACGCTGAACGCATTGATGGCGGTCCCCAACCTCATCGCCATCCTCGGCTCGGCGGCGATCTTGCGGAAGCTCATCCGCGAGTTCTTCAAGGATGGGTGAGGTAGTCCCAATGCTCTCCGGCTTGTTTCAACATGGCTGGTAGATCGTGGCCGAGAAGATAGCCGGCGTCGATGAGCTCGAGAGCGGCTTGTGCGACGAGCCCGAGATAGTGCTCGCGACTCGAATAGCGCTCTTCGATAGATGCTCGCGGGTCACCCGCCTTCTTGCGCTCTGCCTCGGTCTTCGCGAACGGAATGAACGAGCCTTGCATGCTCGAAAGAACGTGCGTGGGGCCTGATTCCTCGTTGAAGAGGTTCCAGCCGGTATAGGTCGCTAGCGGGACCGCGTGCTCGGGCATCTCGATGCCCGCGATCTCGTTCCCGTCCGCGTCCACGGCGGGAACCATCATGGGATAAGCCCCGTCGATCACCGGCGGTTCCTGAGTGACGATACCTTCACTGCGGAATTTCTCGCCGTAATCCGCGCGATAAGCTTTGTGGATGCGCGTGCGGCTATCGACGCCAGGTAGGTCCGGAAAATCGAGCTTTTCGGGAGAGACGAGCGTACCGCCCTCGATGCGGCCGTAGCGGCTCGCGGGTGGCTCGCCTCCGCGCGTCCAGCGTTCCATGGCCACCAGGAGGGCACGCATCGACCAGCGAAAGTCCATCGGATTGCTCGATTGACGGCCGATGGTCCTTCTTGGCGGAAAGCGGGTCGGGCCGTGCTGGCTTCCGGAGAAATGGTAGATGCGGACCTGGTCGAGAAGGTTGGCGTCTTCCTGGGCATCGATGCTCGTATGAATGAGCGAGGCGGCCCGGCCCCAATATTCGTAAGACGAATTGGTATAGAAGACTTTCGGTAAGAACTCAGGTTTTTGGTAAACGAGCAGGCCGTCATTGATACCTGTTTTGAAGTCGACTTGCTCCATGTCGGTGAAGGGGAAGATGTCGGTGGGATGAAAGAAATTGATGTAGGGATGCGCGTCGCGCGACGCCTGAGCAAAACGGTGGTTGAAGCTCCCGCGGCCGCCGCCGGCCACGTGTGCGAAGACGCCGTCGAAAACGCGCCGATGGCGCTCGTCCTCGTTGAAGCCGTAATAGAGAAAGGTTCTCAGGAAGCGTCCGCTTTGCGAGATGCCGAATGCGAGAGCACGCTCAATGGATTCGGTCGCTATGCCAAGATCGGGAGCGCCTTGATATTTGAGGTGTGAGGTGACGTCGCGGATAGCCGCCGGGCCGAGCCCCACCAGTGGCGGGTTCTCCGAGACGTAGACGACCTCGTAAATCTTGAAAGGTTCGAAGCCGCCTTCGAGATAGACGCGGCGCGGGTCGGCGACAACCTCTCCGTTCGCAATCCTTCCGAAGCCCCACTTCGAGCGCGGCACCACGTGTCGTTCGGCCTCGACGTCGTCGCGCACCGTGAGCACGTTCTCGGGCGCATCGGGGTCCGCGACGGGATAAGCGATGTGGTTGCGGTCGGCGAGCGAGTGATCGGATTCGGGCTCGCGCGGCACGAAATCGCTGCGGACGATCCCGCGGATGGTCTTGCCGTCATCGGTAGCGACCGATGGGAACATCCGCATCCGTCCGGCGACCTCGGGCGTGTCCCACTGCCAGCCAACCCACAGAAGGGTGAAACCCTCGCGCAGCAAGAAGCCGTCGCCAAAGTGCTCTTTGGTCTCCGGGTCGGTGCTTCGTTCTCCAAAGTTGAAGAAAGACAATAGCCCCTTTCCGCCGCGATTCCCGACCTCGAGCAGGAGAGAGCCGTTGCCGCGCTCGGCGAGCTTGGGCTTCAAGATATAGAACTCGGCGGAGAACTCCACGAGGCCGTCATCATTGGTTGGGGCTTTGGTGATGTCCGTGATGATCAAGTTCGGCTCGAGCGTGGGGTCCACCGCGAGATAGACCGTGCCCGCGATCTTTTCATAGGCACCGGCCAAACCGAAGCTGTGGCCGGCAAGGATGTCTTCGCGATGGTCGATTTCAAAACGAACGACCTTGGCCCAGGCGGGCTGTGACAGGGCGACCAGTACCAAAATCGGGAAAAATCTTCTCATGATCTGCCTCTCTTGCCCAAGGTTCATTTACGCGATTCGGGCGTTGAAGAGTATCATGTGCTGTAAACCGATCGGCGGAGGTAGCCTTGTCAACGAACGTGGTGCTTTACGAATCCAAAGACAGCATTGCCACCATCACTCTCAATCGCCCCGAAAAGCTCAACGCGATGAACGACGACATGTGGGGAGCGCTCGAGGCGACGTGGCGGCGGTTCAACAACAGCGACGACCGGGTCGCGATCATCACGGCGTCGGGGGAGCGGGCCTTTTGTGTCGGCGCGGACTTGAACAGTCCCTCGCTCGATGTCTGGCGCGCGATCCCGGGTCATATCGTCGACGTAGAAAAGCCCATCATCGCCGCGGTCTTCGGTCACTGCCTAGGCGGCGGTCTCGGTCTCGTCCAGTTCGCCGACCTCTGTGTCGCCGCCGACGATACTCAGTTCGCGTTCTCCGAAGCGAAAGTGGGTCTCGCCATCGGTGCGGCGAGCTCGCTCGCGGCTCGTATACCCCACAAAGTGGCGATGGAGCTGATGTTGACCGGCGATCCGATCTCAGCGCAGCGTGCTTACGAAGTCGGTCTCGTCAATCGCGTCGTGCCGCGGGCCGAGCTCATGAGCACCGCGATAGCTTACGCAACGCGGATCGTCGACAACGCGCCCCTCGTTCTTGCGATGATGAAGCGCTATGCGGGGGAAGTGATGCCGAAGGGGCCGGTCGAGACGGCGGCTTTGTGGCGCCGGGGGCCCGAGATGATCTTCGCGAGCCGGGATGCGAAAGAAGGCATCGAAGCGTTCCGGGAAGGGCGCAAGCCCAAATTTCTCGGCGTGTGAATCGAACAGGTTTATTTCGGGTAGCCGAGCCTTTTGAGATCCTGCCGGATCTCGTCGAGGATGGTAGGGTCGTCGATCGTCGCTGGGATCTTGTACGCTTCCCCATCCGCCATTTTTTGGACGGTGCCTCGTAGCACTTTTCCCGATCGCGTTTTTGGAAGCCGGGCGACGACCACGGCTTGCTTGAACGCGGCGACCGGGCCGATGGTCTCGCGGACGAGGGCGATGAGCTCGGGAACGATGGTGTCTTCGCCGCGCTCGACACCCGCTTTGAGAACGACGAGCCCCAGGGGGAGCTGGCCTTTCAGGTCGTCCGCGACCCCGAGCACCGCACATTCCGCGACGTCCTGGTGTGAGGCAAGCACTTCCTCCATTTGTCCCGTCGACAAGCGGTGGCCGGCGACATTGATCACGTCGTCGGTGCGACTCATGATCCACCAATAGCCGTCTTCGTCTCGATAGCCGGCATCGGCGGTGAGGTAGTAGCCGGGAAAGGGATTAGTGTACTTCTCTTGAAAGGCCACGTCATGGTTCCACAGGGTCGGCAAGCACCCCGGCGGAAGGGGTAGCTTGACGACGATATTCCCCATCTCGCCATCGCCGAGCGTGCGCCCGTCGTCGTCGAGAACGCGCACGTCGTAGCCCGGCACCGGTTTCGTTGGTGAGCCTGCTTTGATGGGATGCGGGCCCATGCCGAGACAGTTGGCGACCATTGGCCAGCCGGACTCGGTCTGCCACCAGTGATCGATGACGGGGACGCCGAGCTTGTCCTCGGCCCAACGAAGCGTGTCCGAGTCGCAGCGCTCGCCCGCGAGAAAGAGTGCCTCGAAGCGGGACAAGTCGTATTTGTGGATATAGGTGCCGTTGGGATCTTCTTTCTTGATAGCCCGGAAGGCCGTCGGAGCGGTGAAGAGTACATTCACCTTGTGTTCGTCGATCACCCGCCAAAAAGCGCCGGGGTCCGGTGTACCGACGGGCTTGCCTTCATAGAGCACGGTCGTGCACCCGTGAAACAGGGGCGCGTAAACGATGTAGGAATGGCCGACCACCCAGCCGACGTCGGACGCCGCCCAGAAGACGTCACCGGGCGACACGTCATAAACGTTGTTCATGGACCATGCGAGCGCGACCGCGTGACCTCCGTTATCCCGGACGACGCCCTTCGGCTCGCCGGTCGTGCCTGACGTATAGAGAATGTAGAGCGGATCGGTTGCTTCGACCGCGACGCAGTCTACCGGGGAGGCAGCCCCTATCGCGTCGTCCCAATCGACATCGCGCCCAAAATGCGTCATCAGGGCCTCACATTGCGGCCTTTGAAGAAGGAGGGTCTTTTGAGGTTTGTGGGAAGCTAGCTCGATCGCTTCGTCGAGGAGAGGTTTGTAGGGGAGGACCCGATTGACTTCGATGCCGCAGGAAGCGGTCATGATGAGCTTGGGCGTGGCGTCGTCGATGCGCGCCGCGAGCTCATTGGCTGCAAAGCCTCCGAAGACGACGGAGTGGATCGCTCCGATGCGGGCGCAAGCAAGCATCGCTTGTACGGTCTCCGGAATCATCGGCATGTAAATGATGACGCGGTCCCCGCGATGAACCCCCTGATCACGAAGCGCACCCGCGACGAGCGCCACTGCATTCTTGAGCTCGCGGAAAGTGAAGTATTTCACCGTTTGCGTCACTGGGCTGTCATAGACGAGCGCGAGCTGGTCGGCACGGCCGCCCTCGACATGACGGTCGAGCGCGTTGTAGCAGCTGTTTAACTGCCCGCCTCGAAACCAACGATAAAAAGGCGGGTTACTATCGTCGAGGACGCAGTCTGGTTCTTTGAACCAGTGGATAGCGGAAGCGGCGTCTCCCCAGAACCCGTCTGGGTCTCGAAGCGACCTTTCGTAGTCGGAAGTGTAGCGCGCCGTCATGCCGTTCATTATGGCTCATCCGGGATGCCGGAGGCGCTACTGCAGGAGGAGGACTACGCCGGCGAGTGCTACCAGCGTACCAACAACAGCGCGCAGCGTGATCGTCTCGCGAAAGACGAGACGGCTCACGGGAATTAGGAAGAGCGGGGTGAGGCTCATGAGCGTCGAGGCCACGCCGATGGAGGCGCGGTCGATGGCTACAAGCGACAGCCACACGCCAGCGACAGGGCCGAAAACCGAGCCGAGTGCGGTGAAGGCCGTGGCGCGGACGTCGTTCGACCACATAGCGAGGACACGCTTCGTCTCGCCGAGTGCTACGGTGAGCACCCAAACGCTCGTCGCAGCGGCCATGAGCCGGATCACATTGGCTTCTTGTGGCATAGCGCCTTCGGTGAGGCCGCTCTTTGCTGTAACGAGCCCGATAGCCTGGCCAACCGTCCCTCCCACGGCGAACATTACGCCGAGCCTATAGGCGCTGCGCGCGCGCTCCGATGCGTGCTGTTCGGGCGACATGACGACCCACGCAATTCCGATCAAAGTGGTAGCCATGCCCGCCATTTCAAGGAACGTCAGCGCTTCCCCCAGAAAAATCCAGCTAAAGAGCGCCGCGATGGCGGGCGCGAGCGCGAAGATGAGCATCGTCTTGGCGGGGCCGATGGCGACAAAGGCCCGGAACAAAAGAGAGTCGCCGATCGCGAGCCCGATGACACCGGAGAGCGCGAGCCAGCCCCAGGCCTCCCAGGAAAGCGCTGGTGGCAGAGGTGTTCCCCGTGTGATCCAATGGATGCCGAGCGCGAGAAGCGTGGCCATGAGAAGGCGGGAGCGGTTCACGACAATGGCCCCGGCCCGCCGACCGGCAAGGGTGAAGAACGTGGACCCCATCGCAAAAAACATCGCGGTGCCCACCGCCGCGATCTCCCCGCTCATCGCGAAACAGTGTACAGCATTCAGTTGTCAGCATCAGCATTCAGGTCCGTACTATAGAGCTCTCCCGTTTGACGGAGGAGCTCGGATTGGAGAGCTTCATCAACTGGATTCAGACCTGAATGCTGAATGCTGATTGGTTGACTCCCTGGATTGCCGCGGAGTACTCTTCCAGCAGGTCCGTGGCCGGTGCGACCACCGAGGGTATCGTCCCAGCGACGGACGAGAGGATGAGCTCATGGAAATCGATCGTCGCGCTTTATTTAAGAGTCTTGGTGGGGCGGCAGCTGTTGCCCTGATGACGCCGGATCAGAAGGCGGATGCTCTCGAGCACTATATGGAAGAGCAGCTCAATGCGTCCGCGGACGAGCCCGAATATCCCACAGTGGCCGATCTCGCAGCAAGGAACGAGGACCTCACGCGTCCGGCGCGCAACGGCGCCGGGTTTCTCTTCAGGCAGGGGCGTGACGGCAAGTTGAGGAAGATCGCGCCCATGCCGGCAAAACCGTCGCTCGAGGACTTCTTCGAATATCGCTTCGCGCCGGCGAACCACGTATTGCAGAGCGCTAACCGCGCACTCACCACCGGGATGGACGAAGAGATAATCTTGGCTTGCCTGCTGCACGATGTGGTCCTTAACTTGATCCGGCCGGATCACGGGTGGTGGGGTGCGCAACTCGTCGAGCCCTACGTCCCGGAGAAAACGACGTTCGCGATCCGCTACCACCAGTGTCTGCGGTTCTTTCCGGACACGGAATACGGCTACGAGTATCCGGAAAGCTATTTCCGGTCCTTCGGCGAAGACTACGTACCGGAGCCGTATCTGCAGAAGACGCACGAGTGGGTCAAGAATCACAAATGGTACAAATATCCGAGGCTCGTGACGGTGAACGATCTGTATTCGTTCGACCGGAACGCCAAGGTGTCGATCGACCCGTTCCGCGAGATCATCGCTCGCCACTTCAAGCAGCCCGAGGAAGGGCTCGGTTGGGACGACTCGCCGTCGGCCCACATGTGGCGCACGTTGATTTGGCCGGATAGGCGACTATAAATATCGTTGTTGGGTAGCGGCGCGCACCGCTGCCCAAGCGTTTGTAAAGGAGAGGCGCGTCATGAAGATTCGTATTCCTCGTCTCGGCCTCGTCATAGCACTCGGCTTTGTTGTGGTGCAGGCGGGTGCCGACGACACGGTCTCCTATAACGGACTGGAGCTGACTGCGAAAAGTGTTTCGCGGTCCAAGAGGGTGAGCCTTCAAGATTGCCCGCCTGGGGAGAATATCGTCAGAGGCGTTATCCGACCGGTGGAGGACAATGAGTTCGCGACGATCCAGATCGACGTGAAAGTTCTCCCAACGTTCGAGGGGGGGGATGTTCCGAAACCGTTGCTTTACGATGACGCCGGAAACGAGTACAAGACCGCGCAGTCGTTTCGCGACGTGGACTCCAAAGAGACTTATACCTGCAACTTCTCGTTTCGAGTGCCGAAGGGTACGAAGGTGTCTCGTATCGCGATCGAAGACGCGTCGCTCGATATCAGCTCCCTCGAAAAATAACTAGTGAAAATCACGGCTGCTAACGCGTTTCGGCTCTAGCGTGAGTTTTGGTTTCCAGAGTTTGTCCACGATGAGGTGGACGACGCTTTGCTCGGATTGGACTTTTCCGGTGACGCCTAGAAAAGGTGTTGTTTTTGCGAGGACGGCATATTCCTCGAATTTCTTTGGCCACAGGACGAGATTGACGAAGCCGGACTCGTCTTCGAGGGTCATGAAAGTGACGCCGGCGGCTGTGCCTGGGCGCTGGCGGCAGATGACGAGACCGGCATAGCGCACCCGCCGACCGTTTTTCATTTGGGCGACGGTGCGGGCGTCGGGGAGTCTTTGTGCTTTCAACGCTTCGCGCAGCGGTGCCAAAGGGTGGCCATGGGTGCTGTGGGACGTGGCGTCATAGTCCCACGTGATCGTCTCGAAGACGTCGAGCGCGTCGAAAGCGATCTCGCTCTCGGGAACAGATAGAAATGTGTCGGGGTCGTCTTTTCTGAGCCCGCGCGCTTTCCACAACGCGGCGCGTCGCGTGGCTTCGAAGTTTTGAAAAGCCCCCGCTTCGGCGAGCGCGGCAAGCGCTTTTTCGTCGAGCCTCGTGCGTTTCGAAAAATCCTCCATCGATGCGAAAGGTTGCTCGCGCCTCGCGGCGTCGATACGATCCCAATCACGTTCACCGAGACCTTTTACATAACGTAAACCCATGCGGATCGCTTCGCCCACCATCTGGCAATCCCACGTACTCGTACGAACATCGATAGGGAAGTAGTGGACGCCGCGCCGCTTGCCATCGTCGATGATGGTCGCCGGAGAGTAAAAGCCCATCGGCTGCGCGTTCAAGAGCGCGCACACGAACTCGGCAGGGTAGTGGCAAAGCAGATAAGCCGCTGCATAGCTGATGAGCGCGAAGCTCGCCGCATGGCTTTCGGGAAAACCGTACTCGCCGAAGCCGGTGATCTGCTGGAAGACGCGCTCGGCGAACTCGGTCGCGATACCCTTGGCCTCCATACGGGTGACGAGCCGCTCCCGGTGCCGCTCGATACGGCCCGTGCGCCGCCACGCGGCCATGTCGCGCCGCAGCTGATCGGCTTCACCTGGGGTGTAGTCCGCCGCGACCACGGCGAGACGCATGACTTGCTCCTGGAAAAGAGGTATGCCGAGCGTTTTCTCTAAAACGGGCTTCAAGAGCGGGTGCGGGTAGGTCACGGGCTCTTCTCCGTTGCGGCGTCTCAAGTAAGGATGGACCATGCCTCCGGTGATGGGGCCGGGGCGCACGATGCTGACTTCGATGACGAGGTCGTAATAATTTTGGGGGCGCAAGCGGGGGAGCATCGCCATCTGCGCGCGGCTCTCGATTTGAAAGACACCCACCGTCTCCGAGCGGCAGATCATCTTGAACGTCTCTTCATCGTCAGGCGGGATGGTGGCCATCGAGAGCTCGACGCCGCGGTGCTTCTTGAGAAGACGGAAGCAAAGGTCGAGCTGTGTGAGTGCGCCGAGGCCGAGCAAGTCGACTTTGAAGAGACCGAGCGCTTCGATGTCATCTTTGTCCCATTGGATGACGGTCCGGTCTTTCATGGTGGCGTTCTCGATGGGGACGAGCTGGTAGACCGGCTCGTGGCCGAGAAGAAAGCCGCCGGGATGGATGGAGAGGTGGCGGGGGAAATCGAGGATCGTGTTGGCGAGGCGCAGCAAATGCTGGTGGTCAGGCGTCGTCGGATCGAAGCCGGCGTCGGACAGGTTCTCTACCGTGGGCCCATCGTAATGAGAGAGCAGCTTCGACAGGCGGTCGAGGCTCGTCTCGGAAAGGCCGAGCGCTTTGCCGACATCGCGCACCGCGGAGCGTGCACGGTAGCGCACGACGTTCGCCACCATGGCGGCGCGGTCGCGGCCATATTTCTCGTAGACGAACTGAATGACCTCTTCGCGCCTCTGATGCATGATGTCGAGGTCGATATCCGGAGGCTCGGCTCGGTCTTTCGACAAGAAGCGCTCGAAGAGAAGCCCCATGCGCACCGGGTCGACCGCGGTGATGCCGAGGCAATAGCAAACCGAAGAGTTCGCCGCCGAGCCGCGCCCCTGACAAAGAATCTCGTTCTGGCGGCAGAACTGGACGATCTCGTACATCGTGAGGAAGTAGCCGCCATAGTCGAGCTCTTTGATGAGGTCGAGCTCTTTACGGAGCTGTTTTTGCATGTCCTCGGGAACGTTGCCGCCAGCGCGCCAGCGCGCGCCTTCGAATGTCAGATGCTCGAGATATTCGGAAGAAGTGCTGCCATCGGGAAGGTTCTCCGCGGGGTAGCGATAGCGGATCTCCTGCAGCGAGAAGTTGCAGCGCTCGGCAATCGACAGCGTTCTCTCGACGGCGAGCGGGTCGTCCGCATAGAGCTCGCGAAAGGCGATGGGTGTGCGAAGCCCGTACTCGGCGTTTGGCTTGAGAAGGCGCCCCGCGCTCCGAACCGTGGTTTTGTGCCGGATGGCGGTGAGAACGTCCTGCAGGTCACGCCGCTCGCGGTGGTGGTAGAGCACTTCCATCCCCGCGACGATGGGAAGCCCGTACTTCGCCGCCTGTTCTTTGAGGTACTGATTTCGGGGCACGTCGACATCCTGCCGATGTCGCGTGGCAAACGCATAGAGCCTATTCCCGAAAGCGTCTTTTAGTAGATCGAGGGGAGCGTGATTGGCTCTCCACAAAGCGAGCAACCCATTCTGATGCTCGGCAACTTCCGTCCAAGAGACCGAGGAGCTCCCTTTCTCGGACCGAAGCCGTCCTTTGGTGACGAGACGGCAAAGATTTCGATAGCCCGTATGGCTCTCGACGAGAAGCAGAATCGTGGAACCGTCGTCGACGGTTACCTGGGATCCGATAATGAGCTGAATCCCGACTTCCCGCGCTTTGAGATGCGCCCGAACGATGCCGTAAATCCCGTCCCGATCCGTGATGGCCAGTGAAGAAAGTCCGAGCCGATAAGCTTCTTCGACGAGCTCTTCGGGGTGACTGGCGCCCTCTAGAAAAGACCCGTTCGACTTACACCAAAGCGGAGCATAAGGCGCTAGAGCCATGGTTCACTCGACCCGCCCTTCCAAAAACCACCGGCGCCGAACGCGGTCATAAAAAACCCAAAAGACATCGCCTTGCTGCATCTTCACGAAGTAGTACTCACGGTGGACCGTGCGCTTCCACCAACCACCGGAGAGGATGTAGGGGCCGAGAAAATCCCGCACCGGCCCGAACTCGAGCCCGCGCAGCATCCAGCCATCCGGCTCGTGCCGGCTACGTGGCGGAAGCGCCATAGGCTTTTCGTAGATACGCCGGATGAGCGTGCGCTGTCCTTCTACGGGGGCCATGAGCTTCGGAAGGTTCTCGAGAGGCGTCCATTGAAAACGCGCGCTTGGGAGGTGGCCTTTCAAAAGCTCCGCTTGCACGACCGCTTCGTCTCCGAACTCGGCCCGGAGCCTCGCGAAAGCGCGGCTCTGCTTTCTCGGATCCCTCTTCGGCTTCCTAGCAGCGAGCAACAGCTGCTCCACCGTCTTCGGTACAGCTTCGGCGCGAAGGCAAAGCTCGACGGCGCCGGCATCGAGGCGCAACGTCTCGAGCCGCAAGCGCACGAGCCCGAGAAGAAGCGGGCTCGCGAGCGTGGGCGCATCGGGGCGCAGCACTTCTTCGAGCGAGCGGTAATCGTCGAGCTCGAGCCGGAGAAAAAGCTTCGTGAGTGCGAGGCTCTTCGCCTCGAGATCCTGAAGAAGCGTGTCGAGGAGCTGTTTGACGAAGAACAGAAGCCGCTCGCTATCGGCCACGGGGCCGGGAAGCTCCATCGATTTCTCGAGTGGCTCTGTCGGAGGCTCGGGCGCGAGCGGTGCGAAGAGATCGCCCGCGGCAAGACGATGGAGCGTGTGGACTTCGGGGCCAAAACGTTTCAAGAGCCCTTTGGGAGGCAAACGCAGAAAGTCCGCGACCGTCTGGATGCGGAGCTTGATGAAAGACTCTTGCGCGTCGGGTGGAATGTCGAGCCGCGACAACGGTACGCGCTGCGCCGCGCGGTCTTCGTCTCGAGCGCTTTCGAAGACATGGAGCCCGCGTAAGGCCCGCGCAATAGCGTAGGTTCCGAAACGTGAGAAGCCGATGGCGACGGAAGCAAAAAAACCCATCTTGTCGAGTGCTGTACGGATGTTCTCGCCCCAGCTTTCGAGCGAAGGAAACAAATGGCCGAGCCCCGAAGCGTTCAGCCAAAAGAGGCCGGGGGAGTGCCATGACGCAGCCGCAGGCTCTACGTCGGGTGTGAAGTCGCGAAGGCGCTCGGTGATGGCTTCGACTTCTTTGTATATGAGAGATTCTCCGATGGCACCCGCACGCAGCTCTCTCGAGAGCGCGAGCCCCGCCGCGTAACGATGTCCGGGACGGATGCCGAGCCGTCTCGCTTTCTCGTTCACCCACAAGATGAACGCTTGCGGCTTTTCTTCGGCGACGACGACAGCCGGCAAGCTGCGCCAATCGGGATACTCCTTCAAGAGGAGCTGAAGAGGGAAGGCGGGGATGTCAACGCAAGCCAGCCGGGACATGACAGACCTCGCGGTAGAGACGGCCTGGTCCCCGGCGCTTGTCCTTCAAGACCACCACCTCGACAGCGTGTGGTGCGTCTTTGTCGCGGCGGGCTTCGGCACGCAGTGAGATGAGAGAGCTGACCGAGCTCATCCGATCGGTTTTCTCGGTGAGCACGACGACGGCGGTCGCGTTCTTGCGCGCGATGCCGACGAGCTTGGTGAGAAGCGGCGTCGAAAGGTACTTTCTTACATGGCTGTCATGGTGGCCCCGGCTTCCATGGAGGGGCTTGTCGCGGCGCACGAGCTTTTCTCGAATGGCTTCAGGACCGAGATCGAGCACAACGAGATCGAACCCGCCCGAGCGCGTGAGCTCGACCGTCGCCCGAGTCGCTGCGCGCGCATCGTCCACCCGCACGACCGCGAGATGCGCGAGCGAAATGCCGGACGCCGCCACGTCGGGAGGGAAGAAAGTGCTATGCTTCAACGTGACCCAAACGGCGGTCTCTTCGCGTCTTTGCGCTTCGAGCACGAGACCGAAGGCCACGGTCAAGTTGGCGGCGGCGCGATGGCCGGAAATCTCGACGAGCCGCCCCATCATTTGCGAAAGCCCCCAGGCGTCTCCTGGCGCTTCGGAGGGAGAGATACCCGTCGAATAAGCTTGTGAGACCGACATGGGAATTTAATATCGGAGCGGGGACGAGGCGCGTTCTAGAAAACGCCGGACTTCGATGACCTTCCCGAGAATCCTGCACTGATAGCGGGATGGGATGATGACGTCGAAATTCGGGTTCTCGGGATGGAGCTCGATAATGCCTTTACGAATACGAAGGCGTTTGACGGTCGCGTCGTCTTCCACGAGCGCCACGACGATATCACCGGAATTGGCGGTAGCCTGCCGCTTCACGATGACGAGATCTCGGGGGAAGATGCCCGCGCCCGTCATGCTCTCACCGTGCACGCGAAGCGCAAAGAGCTCCTGAGAAGAGTGGGTCGACTCGACAGGGATGTAACCGTCGAGATCCTGGATCGCGGTGCTCAATACACCCGCTTGCACGCGCCCGAGAATGGGTACGAGCCTAGGGGTGGTCCATCCCTTGAGGCCCTCGAGATCCGGCAGCGCGAACCCACGTGCCTGACCGTTTTTTTTAACGAGGCGGCCTTCCTGGACGAGCGCTTCGAGATGTTCGCGCGCCGTCTCGACTGCTCGAAACGAGAATGCATGCTGGACCTCGCGGATCGTAGGCGGTCGCCCTTCGAAAAGACGCTCCCGAACGTAGCAGTAGACCCGCTCGCGCGTCTCCCCAGGAGGCGTTTTCGGCATGTTAAGACTATACCAGACATTTGTCTGGTATACAAGGAAGTTAATAGTTAGGATCGACTTGACGCGGAACTGCTTTTGCGGCACAATCGCGGCCCCTAAACCTTTCAATTTGCCTCTCGGGCCGGGACGGGCGAGCCGTTTGGTATATGCCAGGGAAGGAGTCTCGTCGTGGAGGGCACGTTAGACCGGCTACAGCTGACAGGTGTCCTCGACGGCTTTCGCGCATCTCGACGCTCCGGAGTCCTGCACCTCGCTCGCGATGGAGCGACCAAACGCGTCTACTTCAAAGACGGTCGGGTTGTTTATGCAAACTCGGACCTAGGCGAGGACCGGCTCGGGGAGCTCATCGTGCGGTCAGGCAGGCTCAAACGCGAGGAGCTCGACCTCGCGTGCAAAGTACGCGAAGCATCACAGCTTCGGCTCGGAAGAACCCTGGTCGATTTGGGATATATGTCGGACGGTGAGCTCGACGGCCACATCAAAGGGCAGGTCGAGGTCATCATCCGCTCCGTCATCTGTTGGGAGTCGGGCTCGTTCCGCACCGAGCTGAACGAGCGCCCGGTGGACGAAGACCTCCAGCGCTCGGACATATCGGTCGAGAATGTCGTTCTCGATGCCCTGCGCACGATCGAAGACGTAGAGTCCATACGTGCCGGCATCGGGGATCTCAACGGCACGCTTCGCTTCGCGAAAGACTCGTCGTGGATTGATGCCAATTTGCGCTTGACCCCCGAAGAAGGGTTCTTGCTCTCCAGGGTGGACGGCGCAGCCACGGCCTTGGAGATCGCGCAACTCTCTCCCATGGGCGAGAACGACACACTCCGCATGATTTGCGCGTTGGTCGTAGCCGGCGTTTTGGTGGTCGAAAGGACGTCCCGACTGCAAGTCGAGGCGCCGCCGGGCGTGACCCGGACAAGTGAGCCGGCACCCGAGCCTCCACGGCTCGAGACGGTGAAAAAGGACGTCGAGCCTGAGCTTTCGCCGGAAGCCAAGCAGTTTCGTGACGATATGTACGCGAAACATGCCACCGCTCACGAAGTCACGTATTACAAGTTGCTCGAGGTCGCCCCGAATGCTTCGACCGACGAGATTAAAGCCGGCTATTTCAAGTTCGCCCGAAAGCTACACCCCGATCATCGCGCGGGTCTCAAGATTCGGGACGAGGACGGCGTGCTCGCTGACTTGTATCTGGCTATCAAGGCCGCTTACGAGGTGCTCTCGAGTGAGACTGAACGGCGCCGCTACGATTTCAGCCTCGAGAAGCTACAGATGCAAAAGCGGTCAACCGTCGCCGTATCAGAACAAGCCACCGGGAAAGATGACCCGGCCTCGAACGACCCCGTGCGAACGTTCGATGCGAAGCAGATGGCGCGCCTGCATTACGGAAACGGACAAAAATATTACGCCCAGGAAAACTACCATGAAGCCATTGCTGAGTTTCAGGATGCCGTGCGTCTCGACGGCTCGAATGCGAATTATCATCGTCTGCTAGGATTCGCGCTTGCTAAGAACCCTCGGTGGCGCCGTCGGGCGGAAGAGCATCTTCTAAAAGTTCTCGAATCGGAGCATTTCGACACGGACACGATGTTGGCACTCGGCGAGCTCTACGAAGAGGGCGGCATGGATACGCGGGCCCGCAAAATGTACGAGGAGGCGCTCGGGATGGATCCTGACAACGTTCGTGCGCTCGAGAAGCTGGCGAGCACCCCGCGCACGACGGCGATGGAGCGGCTCCGAGGTGTACTGCACCGGAAGAAGAAAGTGTAATTGTCTCTCGAGAACCGAGCTATGGCGTGTTCTGTCGCCCAGCATATGAAGGCTCGGCGGCGCTGAATCCGTCGAGCTTTTCGAGATAGGGCATCAGAAGCTCCGATACGGATTCGCGTTCGTCGAAATAGACACCGGCGAGAAGGAGGTAGACGACCATGCTTCCACGCCGCGCGAGAAAGACGTTGCCGAAAGGGGTGCCGTCGGTCGTGAGAACACCGAAACGGGAGAAATCGCCCCACTGAAACAGCTCGCTCCTTTCGTCGACCAAGACCTCGGTATCGCCGAGCATCATGAACGCGATCTTTGTACCTCCCCAGATCGACGTATAGGTGCCACGGGCGTCGGCTTCGGTGCTTTCGAAGGTTAGCGAATAGGTGAGATAGGGGGCTGCTTCGTCGTCTGGAAGATCGTAGACGTATTCGATCTCATAGGAGTCGTCGAAATAGCGCGTCTTGGTCATGCGCTCGCCCGCCAGGTCGGGCGTATACTCGGCCATCCATGCGGATAAGTGCCAGATGTCGAGAAGGAGCGCGCGTTCTTCTCGTGTGGGCTCGAGCGTCTCGCCGGAGGCTTTGAAGAGAACGCCGAGCGCGAGGAGCAGAGCGACCGTGCCGAGGGCGGCGACCGGCGTCAGGACCACGAGCCAAAGCCAGGCCCGCCTCTTTTGGGGAGTTGTTTCGTTCATGGATTGTGGGGTGGAGCTACCTCCATTCTACGAAATGGAACCGAGCAAGTCACCACTAGTTTCTTCCCCAGGCTCTGCAGTCTGTCTCGCCTGCCTGCGATTCTGCCAGGAGCTAGCCAGGTAAACTGAAAGCTCGGCAGCCCCTCAAATCGTCCGCATGAAGCGAACTCCTTTAGGCTGACGTGGTGAGACAGAGGGCGACCGCGAAGAGTCCGGATGAAGGACTTTCGAGACCTAAGTCCTAGCCTCAGACCTCCTGACACACCCCCAAGTGAAATGTCCGGTTAGGGCACCTCCGCGGGCGCTGTTTCGGCGCGGCGTGGGCCCGGAAACGCGAGGCTGGGGGGTGGGTGCGGCTTGACGTCGAAGCGCAGGTGGAGCTTCGA
>SMVB01297623.1_pt1 | contig 37319 bp, 33 predicted proteins | sample 2456461 | NCBI WGS metagenome assembly SMVB01 (sample SAMN11095934, study PRJNA526329) | marine sediment metagenome | biome: Marine sediment; feature: Surficial sediment; material: Deep marine sediment; isolation source: Hadal surficial sediment | place: Pacific Ocean | collected 2014-05 | depth...
CTCTTCGTCTCGACGGGTGGATGATTGGGTACAGGTGATGACGACGACGGCGACACTAAGGGAGCCGGAGCCGGAGCCGTCGCCGTGGTGTCTCGAGGCGACGGCTCCAGCGCCGGGGCCGTGGTGGCTGAGCGCTTGCGGATGGACGGGTCGAAGACCGGCTTCGGCTTGATGGCCACCAAGTACTCCTCCGTCTTTTTGCGGGTCTTCCCAGCGCAATCGGAGATGACCTGTTGGACATTGTCCTGAGTGAGGTGGGGCGCGAGAAGGGCCGCGACCGTAAGGCTGATACGACGCTCGGCAAGTGCGACCAACAGCTGAGGGAAGCGGCGCGACACGTTAGCCACATGGATGCGTGCGGGCACAGCGCCTTCGCTCAAGTTCAGGCCTTCGATGCAGTACTGGTACAGGCTGGTGTAGCCAAGCTTGAGCGCGGTCTTCCGGCTCGACATCTCCGCGAGGTGCGCGATGAGCTTGGCGATGCTAGTGTTCTCGGAAACGACCAGCTTTTCGGCAGAACGAAGGAGTGCGTTGCTAGAAAGTTTCTCGAGTTTTGTAAAGTAGTGCGTGAATTTATCGATCATCTTCTCTGCTCAGTAATTAAGTATACTCTAGTGTTTTTACGCGCCCTGAGATGGTGCGTAAGCGTCGAACAAGGCTAGGGTCGACACGAAAGCCAAAATGCTCCAGATGAGCGTAGCCACAAGCCATACCGCGTCCGGGAGTCGTGTTTATAGAAGGAGCTGTGACGCGAGAAATCTTGTCGCGCAAAACCTGTCAAATGTTTTTTGGGTTTTCGGCACTTTTTTTTGGGGTCCTCAGCCAAAACCTGTGGGTAGAAACCGTGTGAGACACCGCCCCTCCTTCAAATCAATGCGCACGGCGCTGTTACTTCAATGTGGCCCATGGACGCTGCCGCGTTCATGGTAAACGCCCACACACGCTTCGAAGACCGCTGATTTGTTGAGCAGCGCTTGGACGTTCAGCTGCGGCGGGGGCGTTTCCCACAGCCTCGCCTGCTCAATCGGTCGTACCCTAACTCGCGCAGTTGTGCACATCGGGGGAGGCTGAGAAAATCCTGCCTTCTTTCTGGGCGTTCGCACAGCGGAGCGCGGGCAATTTTGGCGACGTCCTCGCGAAGTTGATTTTTTCTCACGTCCTGCGTCTGGACGCAGTTGATTTGAAGCGGTTAAAGCCGCTACAGTTCCGCCTCGATGGCACGTGACTCCGGCAAGCGGCTCGGCCCCTACGAAATCCTCGCTGCTATTGGCGCCGGCGGTATGGGCGAAGTCTACAAAGCCAAAGACACGCGACTGGATCGCATCGTGGCGATCAAAGTCCTCCCCGAGCATCTCGCCGAGAGCCCCGAGCGTAAGCAGCGCTTCGAGCGCGAGGCCAAGGCGATCTCGCAGCTCAACCATCCGCGCGTCTGCACGCTCTTCGATGTAGGCAGCGAGGACGGGATCGAGTACCTCGTCATGGAATTCCTCGAGGGCGAGACGTTGGCCGAGCGCCTGAAGAAAGGTCCGCTCCCGCTCGACCAGGCGCTCGAATACGGAGCGCAGATTGCGGATGGGCTGGACAAAGCGCACCGAGCGGGAATCGTACACCGGGATCTAAAGCCGGGGAACGTGATGATTCGTGACGGCATCAAGCTGCTTGATTTCGGTCTTGCAAAGATCGTCGACGAGCATGGCAGCGCGGAAGGCTCCGATGCGCCGACGCGGCAGAAGGGCCTCACCGGGGACCACGCGATTCTGGGGACACTCCAATACATGGCCCCGGAGCAGCTCGAAGGCAAATCGGTGGACGCGCGTGCTGATGTCTTCGCCTTCGGCGCCGTCTTGTACGAGATGCTCACCGGGGTCAAGGCCTTCGAGGGCGAAAGCCAGGCGAGCCTCATTGCCGCGGTTCTAAAAAACGAGCCGAGGCCACCATCCTCCGTGGCGACGCGCGTGCCAATGGTGCTCGACCGCTTCGTCCAAAAATGTCTCGCGAAATCACGCGACGACCGCTGGCAGACTGCCCGCGACGTGACCACGGAGCTCGAGTGGATACGAACGCATCGCGAGGCTCCCGAGAACAAGACCGCCGTCGCTTCCAAAGGCCGGCCATGGTCGCGTTGGCTCGTCCCGGCGGCCTTCGTCGCCGGCGTACTCGTCACGGCGTGGATGGGCCGGCGAAACGATGAAGTCTCGCCCTCCGTGACCCGCGTTGTGATAACGCTTCCCCACGGCCAAGAGCTCGTGGACGACCCTATAGCCGGCGTCCCGCTTGCTCTTTCCCCCGACGGCCGCACGCTGGTCTACGTCGCGAAGAGTACGGAGGCAGAAGGCGCTGCTCGCTCGCTCTACCTCCGACCGCTCGACTCTTTCGAGTCCACCGCGATTGCTGGAACCGAGGGTGGGAGCTTCCCGTTCTTCTCGCCGGACGGAGAGTGGATCGGCTTTTTCACGGGCAGGGAGCTCAAGAAAGTGGCTCTTTCGGGCGGCGCTCCTTCGTCGCTGAGCCCGGTCGAATCTTTTGTCGGAGGCGCTAGTTGGGGCCGGGACGGCACGATCGTTTATTCGACGGGCGTAGGCCGGCGCAGCGCTCATCTGATGAGAGTGTCTCAGAATGGTGGAGAGGCCGAGCGACTCTTCAGCGCTGTCGCTGTGTCTGGTGTCTTGCAGCCGCGGATCTTGCCGGATGGTGTGTCCGTACTTTTCGGTCATGGCGCGGTTGAGTCCATTCGAACGTGGGTTTACGACCTGGCGGGGGGGAGCGCCCGAGAGCTCGACGCGGGCGGCCTCGGTGTGGCTCTCTACGTTCCTACGGGACACTTGCTACGGGCACCCTGGGGAGCCGCCGTGGAAGCGGTAGCGTTCGACGCGCGCCGAAGAGTGTCTCGTGGAAATCCCGTTCCCATCCTGCACGACGTGATGAGAGCTCGCGGCCGCAGCGTTCCTTTTTTAGCCGTTTCCGAAGCCGGTACGCTCGCCTATGTCGTGGGCGAGCGCCCAGAGGCGCACCTCGTTCGTGTGGATCGTAAAGGGAATGCCGATCAGCTCGCCAATGACTCCTCACACGGGCCGCGGATTTCGCCGGACGGGAATCTGGTGGCGTACAACGTACAAACGGCCACTGCGCGTGGCATTCGGGTTTACGACATCGCCCGAGGCAGCAGCACGCACGTCACCGTCGAGCACGACGCCACCCTCGTTGCATGGAAGCCGAGCGGCGATCTTCTGGTCTACGGTGGGCTGAACGGACTCTTTCTCGTACCCGCGGACGGAAGCCGCTCGGAGGAACCGCTGCGAGCGAGCGAGCTGATGAATCTCCCGGAATCTTGGTCTCCGGACGGCGGCTACATCGCGTTCACGCAGATCGACACCGAGACGACGGGTCTCGATATCTGGATCCAGCCGCTCAGCGGCGAGGCCTTCCCTTTCTTGGTGACTCCCGCGGGAGAGAGCGCGGCGCAGTTCTCGCCCGACGGCCGCTACATCGCGTATCAGTCCGATGAGTCGGGAGTGAATGAGATCTACGTGCGGCCGTTCCCGGAAGGCGATGCCCGCTTCAAGATCTCGAGCGCGGGCGGCATGGCTCCAGTGTGGTCTCGGACCGGCGACGAGCTCTTCTATCGCGAGCGCACGGCGTTGATGGTGGTGGACGTTGCCCTGGGTGACGACTTTGCCGCGAGCCGTCCTCGAGAGCTTTTCGACGGTGACTTTGTCGTCGAAAACACGGGCCACCCTTACTACGACGTCGCGCCTGATGGCCAAAGCTTTGTGATGTCTCAAACGCCGCGCGACGAGCCACTCACCGAGATTCAGGTCGTTCTCAACTGGTTCGACGAGAGAGTTCAAGTGCCCATCGTTCGCAAGGAGCGCTTTATATGCCGGTCAAGTATTTGAGACGCCGCATGAAAACACGCGAGCTAGAGGAAGGGTCTTGAGCCGAAGTCGAGAAGGGCCTGTCGCAACTGAGGCCTGCGCGCGCTTGACTTTTCACTCCTCGAGCTCGAATGGCATGGGTTCGAGCGCTCGCTTCACGATGAGCTCGCTGAGATCTCGCCGCCCATCGAGTACGCCGAGAATCGTGACCGTTTGGCCGACGATTCGGAAGAGTATCCGGTAGGGCGACGCGACGAGCTCGCGATATTCCCGAACGCCGACCCGCCGGAGCTCGGGCACGAGCCGGACGCGCTTCGGGAAAAGAGACAGGCTGTTGATTCGGGGAACGAGCTTGAGATAGAGGCGCTCGGCCGCGTCAGCGCCCCGTGACATCGCGACGTAGTCGAGAATGTCATCGAGATCGCGGATCGCGTTCGGGGCCCAAATGAGCTTGAAATGCTCACTCACCCCGAAGCTCTTTCAGTTTCCTTTCGAAGTGACGATGTGCCTTCGCCTGGGTCACACCTTTGCCTTCGCCAATCTCACCCTCACCGACGGCGAGGTAGCGCAGTAGTAGAAGCGCCTCGCGTTCGCGCTCGAAGCTCTCCACGTCCACCAGTACGGCTGTCGCTTTGCCATTCTGTGTGATCACGATGGGTTGTCCGGTCTCTCTGGCACGCCTGATGAGCTCAGCGCTCTTTGTTTTCAGCGTTGTGACTGGCTCGATAGCTTCGCTGTACTTCAAAAACAGCCCTCCTTGTTTGTAGCCAAATATAGACCTTAATTTGGGTCCTGTCAAATAGTTGCCGTCCGACTCGCTCACCTTGCACGAGAAGGCGGCAAACTCCCGGTCTGTCGGACTCGACGAATTTCGGCACAGCGGCTCGTCCTCGTCGATAACTAGCCGATCATTGCGGCGGGCCCAACGGACTATCGGTACAGCCGGTACGTTCCACCGTGTAGGTGCCGCCCGAGATCATCCACGCGCCGTCTTTCTTCACAAGATCGAACGCGTCGATGCCGCAATGGCTGAATTTCCCGTTGATGTGAAAATCGTAGGGCGTCCACACGGTGGCGATGTCCCCGCGAATCCTGACTTCCGGATCCCACATCCGCTCGAGCCAGGTGGCGTCGCTCTTTGCCAGCCCGTCGATGAAGTCTTGGTTCGAAGAGCTGCGCACGATCTTCTTCCCGTCTTGCACACGAACGGAGAACAAGCGCCCCTCGGGGATCAGAATCTTCTTGGCGGCCTCGGCGTCCTTCGTCACCATGGAGTCGAAGAATCCTTGGACCGCCGCGAGAACAGCTTTCTCTTCGGCGGACGGGGCAGCGGTCAATAGTGCGGCCAAAGCGACGGCGACGAGCATGTCGTGATCTCCTCTTTCTTATTCCCGTTCGAAAACGAGTTTGCCGTTGACTGTAGCCGGTCTTGCTTCCGCGCTCAAAGAGAAGCGCTTCCAAAGTCGAGCTTCAGCGCGAGCGTGTCGGCGTAGCGCGTGAGGCTCTTGTGCGCGGCGTCGCGACGCCCGTCGCCCTCGTGATGGACGGATAGCACGTGCAGGAGCCCCGCCGCCTTGTCTGCTTTGAGATCGCAGCGGCCGACAAGCTCGTCGCCCACGAGTAGCGGCATACAGTAGTAGCCGTATTTTCTTTCCTTGACGGGCTTGTAGATTTCGAGCATTTGCTCGAAGTCGAACAACATTTGGACGCGTTTTCGGTCCCAAAGTAGAGGGTCGAAAGGAGAGAGGAGAACGCCCGTATCTCGACGTGGCCGCGCTTTCGCGAGGCGGGCGGCCAGCTCCAAATCCTCGGGGCGAATCCAACCCGTGTGGCGTCCGAGCGAGCACATCGTCACGGCTCCTTCCTCCTTCAGCTCGCCGAGACAGGCCTCGAGAAGCTTGCGGCGCTTCGCGAGCCGCCACGTATCCGCGAGTGTGGCCATGCCCGCCCAGCCATGTCCGTCGAGCGCCTTCAGAACGAGCGTCTTGAAGGCGTCACGCTCGGCCACCTTGTTCTGTCGCGCCGAATCGGGAATCACGCGCTCCGTTAAATCGTAGAGCGGCTGGAAGTTTTTTCGCTCGCGCACGGCGATATCCCCGGCCCACCAAAGGCAGCGCAGGATACGCCTGGTCAAAGAAAAGCCCCACTCGCTCCGTCCCGACTTGTCTTCGAAGTCGGCAGAGCGCAGCGGCCCTTCGTCGCCGATGCGCTTTTTGATCGCGTTCGCTCTGCGCCGGTTCTCTTGAAGCACGGGACCCCACCACAGGCTCTCCTTCCGCATTTCGCGACGGCGAAACTCGAAAACGGGGTAGAGCTCCATCGGAAGCCAGCTCGCTTCGTGGCCCCAGTATTCGAAGAGCGGGGCTCGCGGACGGAGCAACGTCTCTGGCAGTGCGGGGTCGAGGCCGGGGAGTCGAGATAGAAGCACGAGGCCGTGGCTACGAGCTCCGGCAATCGGCACCGTGTCGAGTTGCAAGTACCCGAAGCGACGGATTACGTCGTAGCACGCCGCTCGTGGTCGCTTGCCGGCACTCGACGGAAAGCCGGTCCATTCGGGCTTCATGAGGCCCGCCCGCGCGAGCGCGAGCCGCCGCGCCTCTTTGATGCTGATCGTCTCTGCGCTCAGTCGTTTGCCTCCCGAGATGGAGTCTAGAACAAAAAGAGTTGAAGCATGGCTCACCGCGATTTGGTTTACTTAAACTCTGAGCGCCCCCGAGATGGAGTCCAGAAGAAAGGCTTGACAATGTACAAATATATTTTTACATTCAAAGGGAATTGTAGGCGCATATGCAAGACGTTCTATTTGTTGAGAAAACCGAGCAGGCGGGGGCGCTTTTTCATCCATTGCGGGTGGAAGTATTGAAGCGCCTCGCTGAGCCGCGCGCGTGCCCCGAGCTCGCCGCCGAGCTCTCCGAGACCACCCAGAAGATCTACTACCACGTAAAGATTCTCGAAAAAGCGGGCTTGGTGACGAAAGTCGAAGAGCGTCGCGTTCGCGGCATCATGGAGGGTCTCTACCAGGCGCGGGCGCGCTCCTATTGGCTTTCGGCCGGTCTCGTCGGCCGGGTGGGAGGCGCGCGACGGGTACGCGATGAAGCGAGCCTCGGTTATCTTCTCGACCTCGCCGCGGACATCCACGCCGACGTCGCTCGACTAGGGGAGCGTACCCGTGACGGTGAGGTCCCGTCCCTCGGGCTTTCCGCGCGCATCGAGCTCGATCCTCGCGAGCGCGCCGCTTTCCGCAAAGACGTTCAAAAGGCCTTTCAGAAGCTCGCGCAGAAGTATGGACGTAGCGCCTCCAAAGGCTCCGCCGAATCCTTTCAACTCTCCCTCGTTTGTTATCCAAAATCGGAGGACAAGTCATGACCGACAAACTCGAAATGATCGTCCCCATCGCGGCCCCACCAGCGCCCGTCTTTCGGGCGTTTACCGACGCCAGCGAGCTCGAGCAATGGTTCGCCGAAAGAGCCGCCGTCTCGTGCGAGAAAAAGACCTACGACTTCTGGGAACGCTATTGAAGCTCGAGCAACATGTTCCTCGGCGTCCCAAGTCGGATTGCAGCGTTGGCGACTTCTGGCTGCTGTCCTTCGAGAATCTCCGGCGTCATGTCGAAGATAGCGGTGGCATCGTGCGCTGCGACTACGGCGCGCCCGCGCGCGGAACCGCTTCGGTCGTGGTCGACATCGACGCACCGCGCGAGCGGGTCTTCGCGGCGCTGACGGAGCCGAGCCAGATCGATCGCTGGATCGGCAAAGGTGCTTCCATCGATCTAGAAGTCGGCGGCAAGCGCGACTACGGATGGGAAGGTGAGGGGCCGGTAAAGATCCTCGAGCTCGTCCCAAACGAGAAACTCTCTCACGACTGGAAGCATGGAGACGAACCCGAATCCATCGTGACGTGGACGCTCGAAGATTCCGGCGGCGGTACACGGCTCCACCTCGTGCATAGCGGGTTCGGTGACGATCGCGACACCGAAGATTTCCGCACCGGTTGGTTGAAGCACATCATCTGGATGAAGTCGACGATCGAAAAAGGCGAGGCGTGGAGCGCTCCCGAGCTCGTCTCTGCGGACTGGGATGAGCTCTGAGTGCAACGCGCTGTTTAACGATGGGCTCGATATAGCGCTCGGCGAGGAGGCGACGATCCGACTCAGTGATTGGAAACGCTGTCTCGAAATAAGCGCGAATATCAGGCGCCAGATTGCGGTGATAGAAGGTTGGCCAGACTGCACGAAGGGCCTCGTCGATGGCTAGCTGCGCGGCCGTTCCATGCGCTTCGAGTGCTTCTGCTTCTATGACGGTCACGACGTAAGCAATGAGATTGTCCGCGAACCATTCCGGCGGGCTGCTCAAGGCGTAGTCGCTCACGATGCCGCGCGACGCAAACTCTTCGTCGAGCAGGTAGGTCGGCGGCTCGCCCAACGCTTTGTAGACCTCTTCTGCCCAGCTTGCCCAATCCTCCGGGTCCTTCCCGCGAAAGGAAAATGTGGGCTCCGACATCCCCGCGTAGGCGAAGCGCGGCACGATCGTGAGCCCGTCACCAAGCTCGCCGTCGTAAAAACCTGTTGCTTCCCACTGGAAGGCTCGAACGAGCTCGACGAAACGCGGCGCGGGGAAACGCGTCCGCCCGTTCTCGGCCACGAGATCTTCGGTGTCGAAATCGAGCGACATGTGGAAGCTATGGCCCATCTCGTGAACGAGCAGAGCCAGAAGCAAAAGCCGGTCCTCGACCCGACGGCCCACGTCATAAATGATGAGCGACTGCGTCCGCGGAAACACTTGGGCCGCGGTCTCGTCTTCTTGGACAGCGGCCAACGCGGTATTCAGAAGGGCCGTTTTCTCCGTGGCGACCGTGCGCAGGGTTTTTAGACCGTTCTCGGTCTCAAAAACATGGCGAAAGACGCGCCGCACCGCGTCGTCGACGGCTTGGGCGAGCACGAGGTCGAAACGCGCGTCGCGTTCGACGAGGGCGATGCCGAGATCGCGATATAAGCCCAGCTGGATATCCGCGAGCTCCGCCTTGCGCCCCAGCACGGACCAGTCGACGGAGTCGGGCATACCATTACTGTTGGCGTCGACACGGCCCAACGCACGTTCGAACGGATTGCTGTCGAGTACATTGCGTACACCGTCACCGTCGAGGTCCACGTCGCCTTCCAGGAGCTTCCCGTAATAGTCGCTGACGCGAAAGTCGGGAACGCCGTCGCCGTCCGAATCGCGCAACGCGAGTGCTTTGAGCCGATCGCGGTCTCCGTACAGCTCGTCGAGATAATCGAGCGCTTCGGATTCGGTACTTGCGCGCAGCTTCTTGAAGCGCGCGGTCTCTTCGTCGTCCGGCAAGATCGCGATCGGCGCACCGGCATAGTGCACGCTTCGGAGCGAATCTATTTGGTCGCGTCCCATGAGCGCGCGGTCGATGCGTCCCGAGCTCAGGTGCTCCAGTGAGTCTTCTATGATCTTGGCACGGTCCGGAACCTGTTCGGCCGCGACGAGACCCATGAGCGCGAGAAACGGCAGGACGAAGCTGCACATGCTTCAGAGCTTGGCGGGAACGGCTACTGCCTGCCCGAGGCCCAGTTGATGGCGCCCGCCAAGTGAGCTTTGAAGGTCTCGTCCGCGTAGGACGCTTCGGTATGGCCGAGTGCCGTGTAGAAAGCGCGGCCACCGTCGAACTCGTGAAACCACACCACGGGATGGTCGCCCATCGCCGCCTCACCGGCCTCGAAGCTCGTTTCGTCAAGTGACATGAGCACTTCGACGTTGGCGCGTGGGTTCTCAAGAAACGTGTAGTGCTCGTCGACGCGCGTCCATCGCTCCGGAAGGTGCTGAGTAGCTGGGTGCGAACGATCTTCTACGATATAGGTGGCTTCCTGAGTCTCGGGATGAGTCTTGAAGTAGGCGCCCACGAGCTTGCCGTACCATGGCCAGTCATATTCCGTATCGGCGGCGGCATGGATGCCGACATAGCCTTTTCCCGACTGGATGAAACGCTCGAAGGCGGCTTGCTGTGCGTCGTTCAAAACGTCGCCCGTGGTCATGAGAAAAACGACGACGTCGACGCTCGCAAGTGTTTTGTCGGTGAATCGGCTCGCGTCTTCGGTCGCGACAACGTCCCATCCGTGCTGTTTGCCGAGCGCCTCGATGGCGCGGACACCGTCTCCGATCGACGCGTGCCGATATTCGGCCGTCTTGCTAAAGACGAGAACGTCGATCGGCTCCGTTTGAGCCACCACGAGTGAAAGCAGGAGAGCAAGCATGCGCGTATCATATGCCAGATGCATGGCGCGAATATGCCTGGCCTTCGTCTCGTGGTTCTCTTGCTTTTTTTCGGCGCGTGCTCGAGCGACGAGACGCCCAACTTGTCGAAGGACGCAAAAACAGCGACGCACGAAGCGCTCCTCGAGGATCTCGAAACGCCGCGCCATCCCTCGGACGGCGGCGGGCGCGCGTTTCTCGCCGAGGCTCCCGAGGGTCCCATCCTGGTGGGGAGCCGCCACCGTTTCGAGATCGTTTACGAGGCCGGCCCGTTGGGTATCTCCGAGGGCGGCGTGTTGTTCCTGCTACCATCGCCGTTTTGGGGCTGGGATGTGCCACAGACGGAGGTTCCGGAAGCTCCTGGATATACCGAGGCCACGACGAACGCGCCAGACGTAAAGCTCGAGACGTCGACGCTCGGAAACCTTCTTGCCATCACAATCCGCGGACGCGCCCTCGCGCAGGGTGAGCGGATCGAGCTCGTCTATGGAGCGGGTCCGGCGGGGGCTCGGGTCGATCACTACGCGGAGTCGCGGTCGCCGATCTGGCTCGCCGTCGACGGCGATGGGGACGGCGTATATTCCGTTCTCGACGAGGTGCCGAGCGTCGATGTCGCCGCGGGTCCGCCGGCGCAGCTCGTGTTGACGCTACCGAGCACGGCGCGGCCGGGAGACCGCGTGCGCTTGACGGTGGCGGCTCTCGACCGAGCCGGCAACGCGGGCGTGGCGCTCGACGGAAGCGTGGCACTCTCCGGGCCGTCCGCTCTGGACCTTCCCACCGTTCTCGTGCTTTCGGAGCGCGGGGTCGGCTATGTTGATGTCGTCGCACGTGATGTGGGTGTCTACCGCGTTAGCGGCGCGTCGGGCGACATGATTGCGGAAAGCAACCCGCTCGTTGTCCGCGACGGCATCCCCCGCATCCTGTGGGCCGACCTTCATGGTCATTCCCAGCTTTCTGACGGCACCGGTACACCCGACGACTACTTCTGGTATGCGCGGGACGTGGCGGCGCTCGACATCGTCGCGCTCACGGATCACGACCATTGGGGTAGGCGTTTTCTCGATCAGAACGAAGCGATGTGGGAGGCGATCCGCGAATCGGGCCGCCGCTTCGAAGAGCCCGGCCGGTTCCTCGCCATCGAGGGTTATGAATGGACGAACTGGCTTCACGGTCATCGTCACGTACTGTATTTCGAAAGCGGTGGCGAGGTCTTGAGCTCCATCGATCCCGCCTATGAAACGCCGGCTCAGTTGTGGGCAGCTCTCGAAGGCCGGAAGGCTATCACCGTCGCGCACCATTCGGCGGGCGGACCGATCTCTACGAATTGGGATTTCATGCCGGACCCCGCGATTGAACCCGTAACGGAGATCGTCTCGGTGCACGGAAGCAGCGAAGCGGCCGATTCGCCCGGCACAATCTATAGCGCTGTACCGGGAAACTTCGTGCGCGACGTACTCGATCGCGGCGCGCGCTTCGGCTTCATCGGTAGTGGCGACAGCCACGACGGTCATCCGGGGCTTGCACATCTCGCACAACCCAGCGGCGGCCTCGCCGCGATCTTCTCGGAACATCTGACGCGCGACAGCGTGCTCGAAGCCCTCTCCTCGCGTCGTGTCTACGCGACCAACGGCCCGCGCATCTGGCTTCGCTTCTGGCTCGACGACAACCCCCGCTTCGCCGTGGCGGGCACGGCGCCCATCGAGCGCGTCGACGTGATCCGGAGCGGAAGCGTTGTCACGAGCCTTCCCGGCTTCGGACGCCGTGAATGGGGTGAAGGTTTGACGCTCGACGACCTCGTGTCGGGCGAATATGTCTACATCCGCGTCGTCCAAGAAGACGGCGGCGTCGCGTGGTCGAGCCCCGTGTTTATCGACTAGTCCTTTGCTATCGTAGAGATAGGGCAGATGACAACCGAAGAAGCTTTGAGGGATTACCTGGTCGAGCGAGGGTTCGTCGAGAAGGGCACTCCCCGCGAGGAGCTCTACCGCAGCAATTGGGTCAAGGTGCCCATGTAGGGATACTTCGTTCCGGTCTTTCCCATCTACAGCTTCAAGCAGTCGCTAATGGTCCATGACATCCACCACGTCGTCAGCGGATACGACACGGATTGGCGAGGGGAGCTCGAGATCGCGGCGTGGGAGCTGAGCAGCGGCGGCTGCGGCTGGTACCTTCTTTACTGGATCGACCGGATGGTGTTCATGAGCCTCGGTCTTCTCTTCTGCCCGAAGCGTACGATTCGCGCCTTCGAGCGTGGTCGAGAACACCGGAATTCTTTTGACCGCGACCCAGAAGATCTCCTCACCAGTGACTTCGACGAGCTCAAACGTCGAAGCCTTCGAATTGCCGGCTGACCGCCGAAATCTCACTCTGGGAAGTTCATTCGGCGGAGCAGGTTTTGGAAGCGGGGGTCGTCTCGCAGAGGGTCCACCCACAAGTGAGTTGGTAGGCCGACCGCCATGGCGGCTCGCTCGCTATAAGCGCGATCCAGCCAGAGAAAAGCTTCGATGGCACGAACGTCTTCGACGTCATACAAGGTGCAAATATGCGGGTGATTGAGCTGCGAGATCGCCTTGGCTTCACGTTCGAAGCGCTCTTTGCGCTCCGCGCTCTCCGCAAGGTGTTCGGGAAGAACCTTGATGGCTACCGTTCGGTCGAGGCGGGTGTCCTTCGATTTGTAAACCTCTCCATACCCCCTGCGCCAATCGGCGAGAGGATTTTGTAGGGCCCTAAGCGCGTTCCACTGGTGAGGGACACCGGGGAAATCTAGCTGCTCGTGACGCAGGAATCAAATGAGAAGAGGGTTTTTTGGGGCCGGCGCTAGAGCATTCGCAAAGGCCCGGACTTTGGATATGCGCCGTTTTGAGACACCTCTCGAAGATACATGTCTCGAATTGAGGCCGGGCGCCTTTTAAGCTGCGAACGAGCCCGTCGGGAAACTGTCCTCTAAAATCCCGATCGAGCTCACCGGAGAGGTCACCACGGTGCAGTCGCCGCTATGGAGCTCCATCGATAAGCCGATCCAGATGCAGCTCATCTTCAGGAAGCTGCGTCCCAGGCTGGCGCCTGAGAGCGTCACCTGCGCCGCGTCGGCGAAGAGCGAGCCTCCTTGGATCAACACCTTCGACTTGAACGGTTCGAGGACCGTGATCTGATAAAAAGCACTCGCGGTCTTCACTTGCAGCACCGTCAACGATTCGAGCGTGGTCAGATTGATACCGCGACCTTCGTTCAGCTCTTCGGAGAACCCGTCCAGTAAGCAGAGTTTAGGAACACGGTGGACCGTGGATTGGGGTTGTTTCTCACTCGAGGGTTCTTTCTCCGGGTCGGCCTCGACTTCGGGTGTGTGAGGCTCGAGAAGCGCGGTCTTGTTGCTTTGATCGCTCATGGACCCTCCCTTGATGTTTGTGGGCCTTCACACACAGTAAAGCAAGGTCCATGCCAGCCGTAGCGAGGCCCCCACACTGCCTAAATGGAGACCGTTGTGGGTTAAATCCCGCAACCATCCACAAATAATTGATCGCGCTAGGAGACGCTTGCCTTTCAAGCTACGACCTCCTATCCTCGCGAGAACGGACCTCGCGTCCGAACCAGACTGCCAGCCGAGGAGGCCGATATGGCTAAACGAGAGCTGATCGGAAAAGCGTACTCGCTACCGGACCTCGTGGGTATGCGGTACAAGACGCGATGGGAAAGGACGTCTTCAAGCGGACACCGCTATTGACGGATGTGCTCTTGAACATGGTCGAAGAACAGCCTCAGGCTTACAAGACGCCTACGGCTCACGTCTGATCGCGCCCCCGGGCACACACGTCCATTTTCACCTCTAGGCGAAAATGGTTACATCCAGTTTTGCCTATAGGCTAAAATGGCCGTGTGGAGATCCGGCCGCGATATCTCGAGCCTTTCATCGCGGCCGATCTGAAGCACAAAATGGTGCTCCTCGCTGGACCGCGCCAGGTCGGGAAGACCACACTTGCAATGGAGCTCATGGGGGAGGACGACCGCTACTACAACTGGGAGCATCGCGCCGATAGAAAAGCCATTCTGGCCGCGGAATGGCCTATCTCACCGTCCCTCATCGTGCTCGACGAGATCCACAAATACCGATTCTGGAAGCGGTGGCTAAAGGGTGAGTTCGACAAGCACCGCCGACGACACAGGTTTCTGGTGACCGGAAGCGCGCGGCTCGTCATTTATCGCAAAGGAGGAGACTCGCTTCAGGGCCGATACCATCACTACCGGCTCCATCCCTTTACGTATGCGGAGCTCATTGGGCAGGAACATAAGCAAGAGCCTTTCTTTGAGCTTCGCATCTCGAAGTCGAAGGACCGAGACACGCTCGAGCGGCTTGTTCACTTCGGCGGCTTTCCCGAGCCCGCTCTCGCGGCGCGCGCCCGCGCGCATCGACGCTGGCAGAAAGAACATGTCGATCGCTTCTTCCGCGAGGACGTTCGCGATCTCGGCGCCGTGCGCGACATCTCGCTCATAGAGATTCTTGCAGATTTGCTTCCCGATCGCGTGGGTAGCCTGCTATCCATCAACTCACTCAGAGAAGATCTCGAAGTCAGTCACAAGGCCGTCTCTCACTGGCTCGACGTGCTCGAACATCTCTATTTCACATTTCGACTGCCCCCACTCGTCACGAAGAAAGTGCGCTCGATCAAGAAAGACCGAAAGCTCTACCTCTGGGACTACTCGGCGCTTACGGAACGGAGTGCGCGCATCGAGAACCTCGTCGCCTCGCACCTGCTCAAGTTCTGTCACTTTCTCGAGGACACCGAAGGCTATCGCATCGATCTCCGATTCCTGCGCGACAAGGAAAAACGCGAGGTCGATTTCCTCGTGCTGGTAGATCGCAAACCGTGGTTCGCCGTCGAAGTGAAAGCCCGGAAAGAGAGCCTATCCTCGCACCTTCGCTATTTCGGCGACAGGCTTCGCATCCCCTACCTCTATCAAGTTGTGTGGGACCTGGACGAAAGCTACACGAAAAACGACGTCTTCGTGATGTCGCCGATGGATTTCCTCGGAGCTCTGCGCTGAGCCCTGAATGGACTTGGCGTTGCCACCGTGGAACACATATACTTTAAAGTATATGTTAAAAGGATTAGGCAATGGCACAACTGACGCTGTATCTTGACGATGAGACGGAGGCTAGGTTGAAAGAAACGGCCAACTCGGCTGGCGTGTCTCTCAGTCGGTGGGTTGCGAATCTCATTCGGGAGAAAATTGGTTCCGAGTGGCCCGTCTCGGTGATCGAGCTGGCAGGAGCCTGGGCCGACTTGCCGACCACCGAAGAGCTCCGGAGGGATGTTCCAGAAGACCTGCCTCGAGAGACCATTTAGTGTACGTGCTCGACACCAACACGGTCATTTACTTCTTCAAAGGGATGGGGCGGGTCGGGGAACGGCTGCTTGCGACGCCTCCAACCGAGGTGTCCCTTCCAGCCGTGGTGCTGTACGAGCTCGAGGTGGGCATAGCGAAGTCGAGCTCTTCAAAAAGGCGTCGAGCACAGCTGGATCAGTTCTTGCGAACCATCTCGATCCTTCCGTTTGCCCGGGAGCAGGCTCGCGCGGCGGCCGAGATTCGTTCACGGCTCGAAAGATTGGGGACACCCATCGGCCCACTGGACACACTCATTGCGGGAACTACATTGCAGGCGGGCGCCACTCTCGTAACGCGTAACGTCGAGGAGTTCGGCCGTGTTCCAAACTTGAGCACGGAGAATTGGTACTGAGGTCATCGCCTCGACCGCGCAGGTTCTCAAGCCGGATGAGAGCGATGGTCAGCGGGGTTGGCTCCACGAAAAACGACGTCTTCGTGATGTCGCCGATGGATTTCCTCGGTGCTCTGCGCTGATGTCTTAGCCGAGCCCGAGAAATAGCTCCTTCGACGCCGGGAAATCCCCTCAATCTCTCGAGGGAATGTGGGTAGGCGCCCATGTTCTCGGAAGTGAACCAAGACGCTAAGTCGTCCCTTCTCAACACTTCCTTCGATGAGGTCCACTGGCATCAATATTGAATAGAGATGTTACGTTCTATGAATCCCGTCGTAAGAACCGCAGTCACTTCCACGGCCGAGATCGGCTCGCTTGCGGGCGTAGCTATCTCGGAAATTCTCGGGCGTGTGAACCTGAAGGAGCTCAGCGGCGCGTTCGAAGTGAGCACGGACGGCATCGTCCGCACGATCCATTTCGACCGCGGCTTCATCGTTTTCGCCGCGAGCACGTCGCCCAACGAGCGTCTCGGGCAGTGCTTGCTCGAAGCGGGAAGGATCACCGAGGAAGGTATCGAAATCGCGCTTAACGCGATGCAGGGCCGGCAGCGCATCGGTCAAGCCATGGTCGAGATGGGCCTCATCACGAAAGAAATGCTCGGCAGCGAGCTCGTGCGTCAGGCGCGCACGGTCGCGACGGCGATGTATGCCCAGGAGGGTTTTTTTCGTTTCGAAGAAAAGCCGTGCCGCATTCCGATGGACTTGCGCATCAGTGTTTCGATTTATCGGCTCCAGCTCGAAGGCATCCGAAAAATTCCGAATCACGCGCTTCTGCGAGAAGCGTTGCCCGTGCGTACAGAGCTCATCCGCGTCACTAAAACTCCGGCCTTCAGCTTCGACGGTGTCGAGTTCGAGACGATCGAGCTCGACGTCATGGCGGCCAGCCGCTCCCAACGGCAGCTCGGCGAGATAGTCGACCACGTGGCTCGAGGTCTCGAAGAAACCGAGCGCGCGATCTACGGGCTCCTCTGCTCAGGGATACTCGAGCGGGTGAGCCGAGACGGCTCCGTCCGGCGGCTCCGCGTCGAAGAGGAGACCGGGAACTTTCTAGTGTCACCTCTGAGCGCGGATAACACGGAGGCTCCGGAAAACGTCCCTCAGGCAGTGCTGCTTGCTTTCGAAAGCTCCGAGCGAGCATCCCCCGAGGAGTTGCTCGAGCTCGCCCCGAATGCCGCCGAGGTGGAGATTCGCCGCGCCTTCGTGACCAAGATTGCCGAATGGGATACTAAGCGAGCGCAGCTCGACCCGAATGATCCTCTCGTGACCAAAGTAGACGAAATCAAACAAAGGTTTGAAACCGCGAAATACAAACTGCTTGACGAGTCAGCTCCGAGCCTGCCGCCTCTGTCGGAGCCCCAGAAGGTTGCCGTCTCCGATAAATCCGATGAATCGCGCCTTCTCGGAGACATTCACGCGAAGCAGATGACAGGTGACTCCGAAGGCGCGATCACGTTTCTATACGAGCTCGTGCGCGTCGCGCCGAACAAAGCGAAGCACGAGCTGATGCTCGCCAAAGCCCTCGCCGAGCATCGCGTCTTGAAGAAGAAGGCCGAGCGCCATTTCCGCCGTGCCTTGTCTCTCGACTCGCAAGACGCCGAGGCCCATTATCTTCTCGGGCGCTATTACCAGTCCTTTGATATGTCGAGTCGGGCCGTCACCGAATTCGAAGCGGCGCTCGCCATTAGTCCCCAACATTCTGAGACCCGTTCCGCGCTCGCAAAGCTCAAAGGTGGTGATGGCTCGCTCCAAGAGCGCCTGAAGGGCTGGTTCTCGTAGGCCCGCGGACGAAACCGAAATTAGCTAACGCCCCTTGTTAATGCCGATGCGCGCGAGGAGCGGTCTTTGCTGCGTGTTTAACCGGACGCTCGGCCGGGCCTTCCGTACCGTCGCGATCGCCTCTCCACACACCGCGCTTCAACAAGAGCGCGGCGCCGTGTTTCATCGCGTCTCCGATTCGGAAACCCTGGAGCTACCGGTGTAGCCCGGATTCAAGCGAGCCCAGAAAACGCCGTGATAATTCGGGCTTCTTATCTCGAGCAGGATGAGAGCGATGGTCAAGGGTGTTTGCAGGGCGAGAATTTCGGCCCAGCGCAGCTCATCACGGGAGAGCCAGAACCCGATATTCGCAAGAAAAAGAATGCTCCAGAAAAGCTCGTAGCTCCGGCGGAGCCGAAAGACATTACAGAAGAGGAAGAAGTGGCCGAGGGTCACGGGAAAAAGAAGCGCCACGGAGCCGAGGAGTTGCCAGGAGAGCCCAGTGACGAGCGCGCACAAGACGATCGCGACTGCGTCCTGCCACCAGAAACGAAACCCAGCACGGCGACCCACTAGACGTTTAGCTCGACGGCTTGCACGGTACCGCCTGAGCCGAGCGTGACTAGAAGCTCGCCGAAACGTGTGTCGAAGTTTCTAGTCCTGAGGTCGCGACAAGTGAGCGTCACGTTCTGTTCGTCTTTCTGCACGCGTACCACTTGGTAGAGAGGAGAGAGCGCTCGCATCGCTTGATATTCTGGAATCGCTTCGAGAATCGTCGCGTAGGGCCCGTCGTGAATCTTCTGGAGACTTTCGCGAGAAAGACGGCCGTGGACCGCACTCAAGTCGAAGAGGTGGACCTCACCGTCGAGGGGCCGCGCCCCGATGAACTTCCACGGGACGAAGGTGGTGGGTAGAAGAGACGCGGTTCCTTCCGGTGCCAGCCGCCCGGCCCGCCTCCTCAAAACGATGCGTACCATCCAATAAGCGACAAGAAAAGCCATGTAACCGTAGGACAACTCGAGACCCGGCATCTTGGCCCGAGCGAGCTCGGAATAGAGGACGTACAGGGCTCCTACCGTGACGGCGATGACCGGCAGGTCGATAAAAAAGACCCACTCTCGGCAAAAGCGCCTGTTCGAGAACGGCGCGAGAAGAGTAATCCCGTACGTGTTGCTGAAGTCGAGCACGCTGTGAAAGCACATGCCTAGAGCGAGGCCGAGGGCGACGTGAAGGCCGGGAAAGCCGAGCGCGGCCGACACGACATAAGCCGCCGCGGCTATGGCTGCGATGACGGGAAAAGCGTGCGAGTACGTCTGGTGGAATTTGAGAAAGCGACGGCGTCCCGCGATGCGGCTCATCGCATCCAGGTCGGGGGCGACCGATCCCATCATGAAGGCGATGGAGGCCTCCGGGTAGTCCGCCATGAAGGGCGCCGCGATGACCACGCCCATCATGCCATGTGTGACGATGTCCATTGGAGCTCTGTGCTCTTTAATTGTACCGAAAAAAACGCGCTCACCAGGACTCGCCATGAAACGCGAGCTTCCAGAAAAGTCGCTCATACCGCATCGTCTCGAAAAACTTGCGCTCCATTTTCGCGCGCAGGCTCACAGAGGCGGCCGCGGCCAACTCGTCCAAGTTGGTGGCGAGCAGGTCCACCCAACCCTTGAAGCCGTCGCTCGTCCAGTTGTCGATGAAGCGTTGCCATTTGCTCGGGCCTACCTGGAGCTCTTTCACGTGGAGCCACGAGTCCAGATAAGCTTTCTCGGCAGCGTAGGTGGCCGCGTAAGCGACTTCGTAGGGATCGGTGTAGTTGGTCACGCGAAGAAAATTGATGTAGCCGAGGTTCGTCGGCGCCGGCTCGACGTCTTCGATAGAGACACCGTGCTCCGCGGCCATTTCTTCAAAGAGCACGAGCTCACGCTGGAGCGCTGCGATGGCGTTGCTGTGAGCTTGCCGGTGCTCGAGAGGCGCCTTGGTGATCTTGAGCGCGACATTCGGAATGGCCTCACGCACGAAAACATAATCCTGCTTCAGCCAATTGGCGAAGCGCTCATCGGAAATCGACCCTGCGGCGACCTCCGAGAGAAACGGTTCCGCGAGCATCTCGGCCCAATGCTCGCGGTATTTTTCGTGCAGGTCTGCGACGAATGCCATGAAGACTCTCCTTTCAGCGAAGAGGGAGTCTATCTGGCTGAAGCCGAATCGGCTAGAGCGAGCCGCGCTCTCTGGTACTATCCCGCCACTCATGCGAATGACGCTCTTGCTACTGGCTGCGCTCGGAGCGGCCTCGATGGCTTCTCCGCAGGCTCGACACCAACACCGTGTGGTGCGCGTCAGCCCGAGCACCGCGATCGCGCCGAGCGAAGTTTCCGTCGCCATCAACCCGACGCGGCCCGAGAACGTCGTGGCCGTCTCTGTACAGAGACGAAGTCCGACAACAGACTACGCTTATGTGAGCTTCGACGGCGGCACGACGTGGGTCAGCATCGAGGGACAAAACCCTAACGCCCGCACGCAAGGCGATGACGCGATCGTGTTCGACGAAGCGGGCCGTGCGTACTGGTCGTATATTTCGTTCAGCGGCTTGCGGTCCGAGCGCCCCACGGACGCGGCGACCGGAATCTTCGTGAACCGTTCCGAAGACGGTGGCCGAAGCTGGTCGGACGCCGTCACCGTCGTGGACCACCACAACACGGTCGCGCCATTCGAGGACAAGCCCTGGCTCGTCGCAGGACCCGACGACCGCGTCTACATCGCGTGGACCCGCTTCTCGAAATACGGCAGCGCGGACCCTCAAGAGACGAGCCATATCTACTTCTCCTTGTCTGAAGACGCCGGCCAGACCTTCGCCGCACCCTTCCGGGTGTCGGACACACCTGGAGACGCCATCGATAGTGATGGCACCCTCGAAGGCGTCGTGCCCGCCGTGGGCATCGAAGGCGAAGTCTATTTGGTCTGGTCGGGCCCGCAAGGACTCGTCTTCGACAAGTCAACGGACGGAGGCTGGACCTTCGGCGAGGATCGCATCATCGGCCCGCATCCGGGAGGCTGGGACATCGACATCGAAGGCGTTGGCCGCGCGAACGGAATGCCCGTCACCGCCGTCGACCGATCACAGGGTGCCTTTCGAGGCACCCTATACGTCAATTGGATCGACCACCGCCATGGCGATCCCGACGTGTTCGTCACCTACTCGCGGGACGGAGGCAACAGCTGGGCCCCACCCGTGCGCGTGAACGGCGACCCGATCGGAAATAACGCGGCGCAATTCTTCACTTGGATGGCGGTCGACCCCATCGACGGCTCGGTCAACGTCGCCTTCTACGATCGCCACGACCTTAAGGGAACGGAGACGTCTGTCACGCTCGCGCGCAGCACCAACGGCGGCGAGAGCTTCGAGACCTTCCCGGTAGCCATCGAGCCGTTCGAAACGAGCGACGACGTTTTCTTCGGCGACTATCTAGGGGTCGCAGCCCATGCAGGCCGCGTCGTAATGGTGTTCAGCCACTTCACGACGCCGTCCGACTTGGCACTCTCCGCTGCATTATTTCGGTTCAGCCAGAGCGACAATTGAGGTGAGGTACCACAATATTGTGTGGTCAGGTAGTGTAGCAACGACTATATCTTGTGGTCCGCCGCTCCCAACTTGACAGTACCCCTAAGAAGCCAAGTTCGGCTCCTTCATGGGGTTTGCCGGAGTACCAGCACTTCTTCATCGCCGACGACGACGAGGACGAGAGAATCCACCGCCACATCGCGCGCCGGTCCCGACGTCTTGTACGTGCCCACCAGCTTCGGTTGCGACGGCGTGGACAAATCCACGACTTGAATCCCCGCCTCGCCATCCGCGACATAAGCCAAGTTGCCGGCTAGCGCGACGCGCTCGGCTCGACCGGGCGTGGCAAACGTCGCTACTTTGACCGGCGTCGTTGGATCGGAGACGTCGTAGACTTGAAGGTCCCCGCGACCGGCCCCACATAGGAGCTTCGGACCACCGGCGCCGGACCCGTCGGACACCTCCATGGAACGGGGTGCATTGGGCGCATGTAGAACGCCCACGGGCTCGAGCGGGCCCGGCTGAGATAGATCGAAAATATAGAGTCCGGAAGGCGAGTCGACGGCATAGGCGAGCGAGCCGGACACGGTCACGTCGCGCGCATAGCCGTCGAGAAAGAACGAGCCCGCGGCAACGGGCTTCGACTCGTCCGACACGTCGAGCATGACGAGGCCTTCCATATGGTCGATGAATACGACCTTGTTCTCGAAGACATCGCCAATCTTCGTCTGGCCGAGTGACTTGAAGGAACCGATGAGCGTCGGCTCGTCGGCGTTTCCGATGTCGAGGATGCCAAGACCGAAGAAGTTGGCGCCGACATAGGCACGGGAGCTGGACAAGCGGAAGCCCCAGATTTCTTCGGGAAATGTGTAGGTGCCCTGGCGTTTCGGCGTCTCGGGATTCGAGATATCGTAAATCGTGAAAGACGTGCCGGCGGCGACGAACGCCTGGTCGCCCCTCACCCTGACTAGATCCGCGGGCCCGGGAATCGAGCCGATCGGCTCGAAACTCATGGTTTGAGCGGAGACACTGGCCGCCACGACGAGGCTGATACACGCTCCTATGGTGACGACGCGTGACGTCATGACCGTTCATCCTGTTCGGGCTTCGCGATCCGGTAGAGCTTCGATTGCGTTCGGAGGATCACGCTCCCGCGCACCACGGCAGGCGTTGCCAGTGACATTTCATCGAGCGAGTTCTTGCCGAGCACCTTGAACTCGGGCCCGGCCTGAACGACATAGGTGTCGCCGTCCTCGCTCAGCAAGAAAATCTTTCCGTTATACGCCCAGGGTGACGCGGTGAATCCGTTTCCAATCTCGAGGCGCTTCCGGCCATATATCTCCTCGCCGGTCTTCGCGTCGTGGCAGAGAAAAAAGCCGCGATCGAGTAGCGTGTAATAGTAATCACCGTATACGAGCGCGGAAGTGTTGTAGGTACCGAGTAGCGGGTAGGACCAAGCGATAGCGTCGGACGTGTTTTTCGGCCCCGGGAAGCGAGCCGCGAAATTCTCGACGTCGGGCCACAGAGAGATGTCTCCCGATGCGCCGGGGCGGATGGCGTAAACCGGGCGTATGCCGCCGCCCGGATAACCCGAGCTGATGTAGAGCAGCCCGTGCTTGGCAAATGGTGACGGGATGGTGAGCCCCGACATCCCTTTGAGCTCCCACAGCAAATCCCCTTCGAGGTCGTAAGCGCGGACGCCACCAGTGCCCGCCGTCACGATCTCCGCGCGGCGATCGTTCTCCCAGATGAAGGGTGTGGACCAGTTCCGACCGCCCTCGGCGCGGGCGATTCTCCAAATCTCTTCGCCTGTCGCCTTGTCGAAGACCACCATGAAGGACTCCGTCGTGTTGTCGTTGACGATGTACAGGCGATCGTGGTGGAGGACAGGCGAAGCGGCCATACCGAATCCCTGCGTGGTATTGAACGTTCCAATCTCCTTGGTCCAGACGATCTCCCCACTCATCGTGAGAGCGCTGACGCGTCCGATGCTGCCGAAATACACATAGACGTGCTCGCCGTCGGTGACCGGCGTTTCTGAGGCGAAGCTGTTCTTGAGGTGTTTTTGAATTGGGGGCGGTGCGCGGTGCAGCTCACGCTCCCATACAATCTCTCCCGAATCGAAGTCGATGGCGTACACCATCCATCGATGCTCCGCCAGGGATCGCCGCGAGCCGTTGTCGTCGCCCGGGTCGTAAAGCCCCCGGATGGGCGTCTCCTCGTCGCCCGCGCTGATGGACGAAGTGATGAAGATGCGGTCGTCCCATACGATGGGTGAGCTCCAGCTCAAACCCGGGATGTCGATCTCCCAGGCGATGTTCTCGGTCCGGCTCCAGGTGTCGGGCAAAGACGGATCGTCGGGAACAGCACCGGCATCCGGGCCGCGAAAGCGAGTCCAACGAGCCTTGTCCTCTGCAGATAAGCCGGCCGCCGAGAGTACTGAGACGATGGCCACGATGGCAACGGCGGCAATACGTTCTCTCATTTTCCCTCCTGGGCGTGCGCGGTGGAGCCGAATGATGATAAATAGTCGTTGCCGCCCCGCCTGTCAAGGAAGTGGCGGCGTGAAACGTGAAACACGGCGAAAGGACTGGCCATGAATGCGAAGAAGCTCTGTGCGTGTACCGTAGCAGGGGTTGTGTTTTCCCTGGCGATTGCCTATTGGGCCGTGGCGTACCCCACGATATTCCCGACGGGAACCACCATCTACAATCCGGACGAAAGCTACAGTAGTTACATTTTGATCTCGGACCACTCGTCCCAGGGGAACCATCCATCCGCCAAAGTCAGAGCAGAAAGCACCGCTCCCGACGATATCCGTCTCATCGACATGAACGGCAATGTCGTGCACACATGGAAGGTGAAGGCCTATTTCAACAAACGAAGCCGGCTGTTACCCAACGGGCACTTGGTTTATGTCGGCCCCAACGAAACGGTCACCGAATACGATTGGGACGGAAACGTCGTTTGGGAGCACGAAGGCATCGCCTCCGTCAACGACCTGCGGATCTTGCCCAACAACAACCGGCTGTTCATTGCGCACGAGCTGCTTCCCGACGAGTTCCAGATGCAGGTAGAAGATGTCACGATCGCTCCCTGGTGGTCACCACGCAAGCGCGGAAGCGTCGAGCATCAAAGAGGCGCCGATATCTACGAAGTAAATATGGACAAGGAAGTCGTCTGGGAGTGGCATGCGTATAACCATCTCGACCTGAACCGGTTTTCACCCGTCACGCCCGAGGGCGACTGGCTCCATATGAACTCGATCCAGCCTCTTCCGGAGAACAAGTGGTACGACGCGGGCGACGAAAGATTCAAGCCGGGTAATATCCTCATCAACCCACGCAATATCGACATGCTCTTCATCGTCGACCGAGAGACAAAGAAGATCGTCTGGGAGTGGACGCATGACTACAAAGGCGGATTGTCGCACTGCCACGAGCCCGAGATGATCGAAAAAGGGCTGCCCGGAGCGGGCAACATCATCTTGTTCGACAACGGTCTTTTTCCCAAGCACCGGAGCCACAACGGACAGACGTTCATCATCGAGTTCGATCCGACCACGAAGGAAATTGTTTGGAAATACGAAACGGAAGGCTATGCCAATCTAAAGTTTTTCAGCAAGACCATGGGAACGCAGCGGAGGCTTAAAAACGGCAATACGTTCATCGTCGAGGACAACACAGGGAGGCTCTTTCAAGTGAAGCCCGACGGCGAGATCGTTTGGGAATATGTGAACCGAGGCGGTACGACACGGCCTTTTCCCGTCCCCTACGATTTCACCCCGCAGCTGAGGGAGCTCACCCGACCTGAGGAGCTCGCGGTCACACCGCCCAACAACCTGGAGTGGCACCTAGAGCCCGACGTACTACGAAACAGAAATTGAACCGGCTAGGTCATGGCTCGGCAGCCACAGGTGCTGGCTGCGGGTCGAGGGGTTGCAGGTCTCGTCCGGCGAGCGCCGCCGCGTCGGGAGCAAATTCAAGAAGATAGCGACCGGGACCCCTTCTATGGGGGCCAGCCCGGCTTCGCCATCGGGTAACCCTATACGTTGTAGGAAGCTTCATGACGACGTCGTACTCTCGTCGCGCCTGCGAGCCTCGCTGCGCGTGGAGTACGATCGATTGTACCAAGCTTGACTACAAGCGCTCGATGTACGCTGGTTATGTACCAAGCTTGGCTACACCCGCTCGGGGAGCTGGACGCCACCAAACGCCGTGCACTCAACAACATGGGGATTGCTATGCGCGACAATCGTTCTGGAACGTCTGTTGCAATAGCCCCCTACAGGACCCAGGCAAACTGAATGGATCAGAAACCCGGCGCTTGGGGGTGACGTCGGTCTCGAACACCTAAAGCTACGGTTAACTTGCAGGCAGGGCCGTAGCGGGAGAGATAGCACGGGCTTGCAAACGACAAGGTGACGGAACATGAAAAAGAGACTTTTCCTTTCCACGTTGTTCCTCCTGCTTCCCTGCGGGACCGTGTTCGGACAAGAGTATGCCGGCACGTACACGATCCATGGAGCAGACGGTAGCTTCACGCTGACGCTGACTCAGACCGGGAGCGAGGTGCGGGGCCGCCTGACGGGCGATGGCCAGTCCCTAGAGCTCACGGCCTACGCTGGGGCCGACGGGATGAGCGGCACGGTAACCGGCCCGGGAGAGCCTCTTGCCTTCGTGGCGCGACTGTGCCCGGAGGGCGATCACCTCTTTCTTGCGTTCGGCGTGCGCGAAGGCTTCGTCCGCGCCGACGCGCGCGATGCGATCCAGCTCACCTTCGAGCGCGAGAGATCCCAAACGTACGTCGTGATCAACGGGGTACGGCTCAGCGAGCAGAAGGTGCGTGCTCTGGAGGGGCAGTACGGCGTGTCGATCCCCGAAGGCAATTACTGGTACGACAAGATCTGCGGGGCGTGGGGCCACGTGGGCGGGCCCACGGTGGGTTACGTTCTCCCTGGCCTTGCTATCGGCGGGCGGCTTCGGCCCGATGCCTCGAACGGCAACACGGGCGTCTTCGTCAATGGGCGGGAGCTGCATTTCCAGGAGGTTCGGGAGCTCCGGCTACTGGTCGGCATCGTGTACCCCGGTCGCTACTGGCTCGATACCCAGGGAAACTATGGCTTTGAGGGGGGACCCGCGCTGGGCAATCTCAAGGCCATTGCACAGCGGACCGGAGTACGCCGCGAAGGCATCCTGAGCACTTACGACAAGACCGGGCTGGCTGTCATCGGCGGCGCAACAAGATAGAGCAACGCGGCCCAGGAGCATTCAACCATCCATCGAAGGGAGTCGTCATGGACCCGGACACGTTACGCGCGATAGAAAGGATTCTCGCCGTTCTCATGGGCGGGCTTTCGATCTACCTTGGCTACCGGCTGTTTCTCCAACTGCCAGACCGCACCGATAGCGCAGGCAAAATCATCCTCCCTGGCAACATCTCGATCTACCTGAGCCGAGTGGGGCCGGGAATCTTTATGGCGCTCTTCGGCGCCGCAGTGGTCGCGTTCTCGCTGCACAACACCGTGACGTACCGGGAAACCCTCAGCGGTACAGAGGCGTATGACGGCCACGGGAGCACATCCGATGAAACCCCGCTCTCTCCTGGCGTCAGAGAGTACTCCGGCATCGGGGAAAGAGGAACGGCGGGTACACTTCAATCGCTCGAGGTCTCGAGGGCCATGGTGAAGCGGGACATCTTTATTCTCAACAGCCTCTCCAATGCTCTGCGGACCGACCTGAACCCCGAGGATCAAGTAGACATCGAATTGGCTGTTCCTCGCATCAAGGTGGCCCTGTTGAAGACAGTCTGGGCTGAGGACTGGGGCGATCCCGAAGCTTTCGAGGACTGGGTCTTCAGGAGCGCAGCTGAGGATCCGCCACAAGAGCTGGAAGCTGCGGCGGCATTCTACGATCCAGGACTGCAGGAGGGCAGACAATGAAACGCTTCGGAATCTTGCTCATCACGTTGCTGGCAGTTCCGCTGGCCGGAGGGGCCCAAACAAGCCCCGGGTTCTACGACCAGGCCACGCTTTCGTACTGGCAGGCGCGCTACCCGGTCTCGACAAAGAAGATTTTCGACGTTTTCGTGCAGTACCTGACCGAGAGCGAAAAGCGTTCCCTAGCCGGCATCCAACTGAAATTCCCGGCCTATGGCGGTGAGGATTTGAGAAACGATCCGCTCTCGTTTTACGCAAGTGCCACCTGCCCATACCCTATAGTGACCTTGCCGATCCAGTCTCTCAAGTTTCTGGATGACTTGTCTGTGGCCCATGCGTGGCTCTGGAAAAACGGGCATAGTCTGGGGTCGATCGCCGATTACATGGCCGTTCTGAAGTACAGCCGATCGGAAGCGCGGAGGGTGCCACCGTTGGAAGCGCTCCAGATTCCGACAAACGCCGTGCAGGACCCGGAGGTGGACGCGCTCTCGCTCCGCTTCTTCAATTCCGCACGGGCCTCCATTCTGGCTCACGAGATGGGCCATGCGCTGCGCTTTTGTGCCGCCCATCGGGCAGAGAGCGCTGGCGCCACAGCCGAAGCCTCCCGACATGCGGAAGAAGAGGCGGACCGCTTCGCGTTGGAGCTGATGCGTCGCACGGCCACGATTCCGATGGGCATGGTGCTCTTCTTCCAGGCCTCTGCCCACTGGTTACAGAACCGCTGGGACTTCCAGAGCGAGGAGGATTGGGAGGCCTATCTGAAGAAGGATGCCACCCATCCACTGACTGCGGACCGGCTACGCACGCTGGCCCAGCGAGTGGAACAAGCCGCGTACAGTTTTGCAGCTAACGGTACGGATCCCGGTCTTGTCCGTTCATTGGGTCGTGACCTGGCCAAGCTAGCCAACCTCTTGGAGGATCCTGAGGCCCAGCTGAGCATCGTACTCGCCGCCCGGGGAAGAGACACGGATACCCTCGGCCCGCCCCCGGGGCGTACACAGCCGGACGAAGAGCAGGAGCGCCCTGCGTTCCACGGCAGTTATGCCGGCGATTACGTCCGGAGGCTCCCCTTCGAACAAGAAACCTTGAACGCCCGGGTTGTGTTCGAGCGGCACGGTGATCGGGTGACGGGGTATTTTGACTTCGGAATCGGCGTCGGCACCCTGGAGGGGCGGATCCGCAGCGAAACACTATATTTCGACTGGGCCTGGGGCGGCACGGCGGGGAGGGGTACGTTCAAGGACACAGATGAAGGTGGGGCCTTCGCGGGGACCTGGGGCTACCGAGACTCCCGTGATGACGGCGGGACGTGGGCCGGCCGCCGCCTGTGACCCAGGCCCACTTACAAACGATCTCACCCGCGGCGAAGGTAGTGGCGTTGCCGAGAGTAGGTGGCCTTTACCATCGCTACGCGTGGCCCGAAGCCGTGACCGTTCTTGCTTTCCGAACATCAAGCGTGCAGTCGACGTAACGGCGGGCACTGTCTCGCGGACGTCGACCTTGCTTTCTTCTTCGTCGCCGGGGCGCACAAGCCCGCAGTTCCTGCGCCAATTAATAATGACGAACTACAAGAAGGAGCTCAAGCTGACATCTGGTCATCTGGTCTTACATGTATTGATCTAGTTTAGTTTTTAGTTTACTATCTAGTCATGATAAAACTAAACATTCATGAGGCTAAAACGCACCTGTCGCGGTACCTGGAGCGACTGCGGAAAGGGGAGACGATTATTCTGTGCAAGCGGAACACCCCCATCGCCGAAATTCGCCCGCTGACACCGGCCCGGAGTGAGAAGAGACCCATCGGCCTTGCTAAAGGAGAGTTCGTCGTACCCTCCTCTTTCTTCGATCCTCTTCCCGAGGATATTCTAGAAGGATTCGGGGGAGGTGCACGCTGAAACTGTTGTTGGACACATGCACGTTTCTCTGGATTGCCGGCGATGCTCCGGAGCTCTCAGACAAAGCCAGGGAACTGTTCCAAAATCCCGAGAACGAGGTCTATTTGAGTTCCGTGTCGGCGTGGGAGATTGTCGTGAAGCATGCTCTCGGGAAGCTCCCTCTTCCGGAAAGACCTAACACCTATGTTCCCAAGCTACGGCGGCTTCACGCCGTCGAGCCTCTGCCGCTCGAAGAAGAGGCCACTCTTCATCTCACCACTCTGCCCCCGCTCCACAAGGACCCCTTCGACCGCATGCTCGTTTGCCAAGCCATCGTGGCGGGATTGGTACTCCTGACGCCGGACGCGTTGGTAACACAATACCCGACACGCTCGGCCTGGTGAGGCGCCGATAGTGCTAGCGGATAAGGTTGGAGCTCGTCAACCCAAGGTCGTGGCGTTGCCGAGAGTGGGTGGCCTTCACCATCGCTACGAGTGGCGGGAAGCTGCGTAGCGCCGTTTCCAGTGGCGCACGTCGCTTGGCCCGAAGCCGTGACCGTTCTTGCTTTCCGATCATCAAGTCCGCAGTCGATGTGACAGCGGCACTGTCTCGCGCACGTCGACCTTGCTTACTTCTTCGTCTTCGTCGGGGCACACGAGCCCGCAGTGCCCGCGCCGATTAATAATGACGAACGACATCATGGCTCGGCAGCCACAGGTGCTGGCTGCGGGTCGAGGGGTTGCAGGTCTCGTCCGGCGAGCGCCGCCGCGTCGGGCGCGTATTTTGTGGCGCGGAAAACAGCGTAGGAGTTGCCCGCGACGAAATGTGGATGTGAACCGTCGGGATTACGCACGTTGCCGGAATAGGGGCTCCAGTACTCCCAAACGATCTTGCCCGCAGGAGTGACCTCCATGAAGCGTCCTTGCGCGCCCGAGCAGATCATGGTGTTCCCGTTCGCCAGCCGATGCGCGCCGGAGATGAAGTCCGAATAAAAGGACGTCTTGTCGGGAGCTTCGTAGGTCCATGTCGGCTCGGCGGGTCCCCAAGGGCCACTCGCCGGAAAGACGTAGCGCCCTTCGCTGTCTATCGGCGGCGCAATCTCGACGACGGCCGAGTAGTTGCCTTCCGGGCTGCTCGGGTCGTTGTTGAAGACGAGCAAGTGTCCGCCGCCCGGCCAGCTCTCGGGAATCCAGCGGACGTCGTGCTGTCCGAATAATTGCCGCGCCGACTCGTCGCCACGGCCATAAGTCTTCGGGTTACCCCAGCGATACAAGAGATCGCCTCCCTTACTGAAGCGTCCACCCGAGTGCCCCGCGGCTTCCTCCGTCGTGGTGCTGTGGTCGAGGATCCAGATCTCGTGGAACCGCGGTGTGCTCAAAGCGATTTGGTCGAGCGCCGCGTTATAGGCGATTGCGTTGGTATGAAGATAATCGGAGAGCAAGTCCTGGGAGTTCGTATCGGCGGCCATGTAGCCGAGAGCCTTGAGCCGTTCGAGCTCCTCCGCAGGAAACTCCGTGCGCTCGCCATCGCCGTGGAGGTTGATGAGCTCCGGATGTTCGCTCGGGTCACCATAGCCATCCAAATTGGAATCGTGGTCTTGAACGAGGTGGTCCCATGCATGCCACTCCCACACGATGCGGGCTCCATCCGGCCGTACAGGCTCGAGCTCGAGCAGCATATCGGGCCAAAGCCCCGCCTCAGGTATCGCGTCTGGCCGGCGACCGACGCGAAGAACTTCCGCGGGGGATTTCCTCTCCCAAGCGATGGCGAGGACGTTTCCGTTCGGAAGCGGTTCGATGTCGTGATGCATGAGGCGCTGTTCGTTGGCGAGCTTGAAGTCCCAGACGAGCTCGCCGTCCCACGTGAATTCTTGAATGCGGCCGCCATGCCCTCCGATGGAGAACACGGGTACTTCGGGCTCGCGGCCCGCACGTAGAAGATGGCCGTTATCCAGCAAGTAGACACTGACCCCGGGGGCGTAGTCGCTCTCCCATGTGTGCACGACCTGGCCGTCGTTGTCGATGAGATAAGTGACGCCCGAAAGGAGCGGCGAGAAGAGAACGTAGCCGGCGGAAACGGACGGTTCCTTGATGAGAAGGCCTCGAGGCGGCTCGTCGGCAATATCTTCCGTCGTTTCAGTCGCCGAGGATGCCGTGTTGGAGGACGGCGGCAAGTTTCCGAGCGGAACGGACATGATGTTCCACGTGAACCGACTGAGATCGTCCTCGAATGTCCACAACGTCTCTCGCTGCCAGCCGTCGTCAGAAAGAACGTAACGCCTCAGCTCGCCCTGATCGTCGCTCGCGACGTAAAGCTCGTCGCGACCGTCCTCGTCCAAATCGAGAAGAATGGAGGCGTGCTCGAAACCCGAGGAGTCCGCATCGATGAGCTCCTTTTTCCACATGCCCTCGCGCGGCCGCAAAAGCCAGAGGCCGGCTTTGTACGTCGCCGCCACCATTTCCTTCTTACCGTCGCCATCCACGTCACCCACGGTGAGAAAACGACACAGCTTGTCGTCGAGGGTGGCCACGATATTGGCCGCGGTTGGATCCGTGTCATGATCGTATCGGCGAATCTCCACCTTCCCCCCGGAGATCGCTTCCACGGACACGTAGAGCTCGTCGCGCCCGTCGCCATCGAGGTCGTCGACGAGGATCTCCTTGGCGTGGCGGTCTCCGAGGTCGACGACATCCACGCGGCCTTCGCCGGACGCGGGGACGTAGCGTGCGACTTTGCCGGGCTGCGGTGTTCCATCCACTTTGTTGGGTGCGGTGGGCGTGGCGTAGATCTCGAGAATACCGTCGCCGTTCAAATCCCCGAGCTCGATCTCGTGGACGACAGTCTCGGGCGTACGGTCGAGCTCCTCGACGGAAAAACCACCCTCGCCGTCTGGCCGCAAAACCGCGACCACGCCTTGGTCGTGCGTTGCGACGACAATGGCCTGGGAGCCGTCGCCGTAGATGTCTCCGATCTCGGCGTCCCGTATCCGGCTGAACTTTCCGCCGAAATCGACGTCCCAGAGCGTGTCCAAGCTGCCATCGGCGCCCCATAGCTTCACGACCGCCCGGGTGCCGCCGAGGGTCAGCAAGCTCGATCGATAGGCCATCGCCTTGTGGAAGACATTGCTGTCCGGGTCCTCGATGAAGCGGTAGCGCCACGCTCCACCCTCGCGCGTGAGAATTCCAAGGCGCGCAGGGAGCGGGTTGGGAGAGCCGTCTGCGTTCTCGCCGAGAGCTGCCATGCTCAGAACGAGCGCCTGATCGAGGTCGGGACCACCTCCGTCGCCGCAAGCACCTGGAAACAAAGCGACCGTGACCAGGACAACCGGAGTCCACCATTTCGCGTGTTTCTTCATGCGCCAGAGCATACAATACATACCCAATTTAGGAGGCTGAGCCATGAATCGAACTGTCCTGGCCCTTTCGTTTCTTTTGGTCCTATCCCTCGGAAGCGTCGCTTCCGCTCAAGACACGAGCACATTGGAGCTCGTTTTGAGCCAGCTCGAGTGGCGCAATATCGGCCCCGCCATCATGGGCGGGCGCATCGACGACTTTGCCGTTGTGGAATCGAACCCGCATATCGCGTTCGTCGCGACCGCGTCGGCCGGCATCTGGAAGACGTCGAATAACGGGGTGACGTGGAAGCCGCTCTTCGACGATCAGCCGGTCTCGAGCATCGGCAATATCGCGGTGGCCGCGTCCGACCCTTCGATCCTCTGGGCGGGAACCGGCGAGCCTGCGAATCGCCAGAGCTCGTCCTGGGGTGATGGCGTCTACAAGTCGACCGATGGCGGAGAAAGCTGGACCCACATGGGCCTCGAGAATACGCATCACATCGGCGGGGTCCACATCCATCCGCGAAACCCGGATATCGTCTATGTCGCGGCGATCGGCCATCTCTGGGGTCCCAACGAGGAGCGCGGCGTCTACAAGACGACCGATGGCGGTAAAACCTGGACGAATACGAAGTTCATCGACGAGAACACCGGCTTCATCGATCTGGCCATGGATCCCGAGAGCCCGGACACGCTCTACGCCGCGGCTTATCAGAGGCGGCGCCGGGCCTACGGGTTCAACGGTGGCGGGCCGTCGGGCGGCCTCTACAAAACGACCGACGGCGGCGCGAGCTGGAAGAAGCTCACCGAGGGGCTTCCTAGCGGAGATATGGGGCGCATCGGGATCGATATCTATCGCAAAGACCCGCGCATCGTCTACGCGATCATCCAGAACGAGGAGGGCGGCATCTTTCGCTCCGAGGACAAGGGCGCGAGCTGGACGCGGATGAGCGATACCAACCCCCGTCCGATGTATTACAGCACCATCCGCATCGACCCCCAAAACGACCAGCGCATCTGGGTCATGGGATCGCGGATGTTCTACTCGGAGGATGGCGGCAAGACCTTCGTCGACGATCGCGTGACGATGATTCATGGTGATTTTCACGCGATGTGGATAAATCCTGAGAACTCCAACCACATGCTCTTGGGTTCCGATGGCGGCATCCACTATTCCTATGATCGTGGTCTGACGTGGGATTTCGTCAATACGCTCGCACTCGGCCAGTTCTACGAAGTTGGCTACGACATGGACACGCCCTACAACATTTATGGCGGGCTCCAAGACAACGGGAGCTGGGGCGGTCCCGTACGCACCCGCTACCAGCAGGGAATCACGAACGAGGATTGGTTCCGCGTCGGCGGAGGGGACGGGTTCTACACTCAGATCGACCCCAACGATCCCACGACCGTCTATGTCGAGTCCCAAAACGGAAACTTGCGGCGGCTCGACCTCGAGAGCCTAGAGACCAAGAGCATCCGGCCCGAGCCGGAGGACGGCGAAGACCGCTATCGGTTCGACTGGAACTCTCCCGTGCTGCTCTCACCGCACGACTCGACGACGATCTACTACGGCGGGAACCGTTTGTTCACGTCCAAGAATCGTGGCGACGTGTGGACGCGAAGCGTGGACCTGACGAAGAACATGGACCGCGACGAGATGCCGATCATGGGCGTGATGCCAAGCGACGAGACGCTGTCACGAAATGACGGGATCTCGAGCTACGGTCAAATCATCACGATTAGCGAGTCACCGCTCCAAGTGGGGCTTCTTTATGTGGGGACCGACGACGGCAACCTGCAAGTCTCGCGTGACGGCGGCGAGAGCTGGACCAACGTCTTCGACGGACTCACCGGCGTTCCCGACCCGACCTATGTCAGTCGTGTGGTGGCCTCACGCTATGCCGAAGGACGCGTCTACACGACGCTCGACGGGCACCGCAACGACGACTTCGGCACCTACGTCTTTATGAGTGACGACCACGGAGACAGCTGGCGCCGGATCACGAGCGGCATACCCGAAGGCCACACGATGAACGTGATCCGCGAGCATCCACGCAGTGAGAATTTGCTTTTTGCCGGCGGCGAGCTCGGCGCCTACGTGTCGTTCGATCGCGGCGCGATGTGGCACGAGCTTACCGGCCCACTCCCGCGCGTGCCTGTCGACGACATCACCATCCACCCACGCGAGAACGATCTCATCCTGGCAACCCACGGACGCAGCATCTGGGTGTTAGACGACATGACGCCTCTCGAAAAAATGAGCGAGTCCGTCATGAGCGCCGACCTCCATCTATTCGAGATCCGCGATGCGATCAGCTACCGCTCCTTTCGTCACAAGGGAAATACTGGGCACAAGATGTTCATCGCCCCCAATCCGCCCGAGGGAGCGCTCGTCTCCTATTACCTGAAAGACGAGCCGGCGAAGGAAGAAGACGGTGAAAGCGAGGTCCACATCACCGTGACCGACGCCTCCGGACACGTCGTGCGTGAGCTCGAAGGCTCGGGGCAGCGCGGGCTGAACCGCGCCAACTGGGACCTGAGATACGACGCGCCGATACCGCCGGAACCAGGCGAGTCGACAGGCGGGTTTGGTGATCCGCCACCAGGGCCGAGGGTGCTTCCGGGGACGTACACCGTCAAAGTGACGCTAGGCGACCACGAGGCGACTCAGACGGTGAGCGTGAGCGATGACCCCAATGTTCTCGCCACATCAAGCGATCGGAGGGCCCATCTGGACTACTTGCTGGAGCTGCGAGGCTTGATCTCGGAGATGCACGAGTCCCATCAGGTGGCGGCCGACCTCGAAGAGCAACTTGCAAGCCTCGAGACGTCGCTCGAGAAAGCGGACAGCGTGGCCCAGTCAGTGACGACGGCACTCGCCGCCGCTCAGGAGAAAGTCGTCGAGGCCGCGAGACTATTATCTCGCGATGAAGGCCGGAGTGGCTTTGGCGGGGGCGGCCCACGGCCCCTATTCCAGAGAGTGACGCGTCACATGCGCGCCGTCGACGGTTACACCGAGGCGCCGAGCGCGAAGCAGAAGTCACAGTTGACCGCCTGGTCGCGGGATCTGACCGAGCGCAAGAGCGCGCTCGACGCCGCCGTGAGCGGAGAAGTGGCGGAGCTCAACCGTGTGATCGAGGAGAGCGCCGTTCCCCGGATTCTGGCGAGACCGGTAGGACGCCCGACATCTCAATAATCAAAAAGGAGACGTGAGCTCGGCGATGAGCTCGGCGACTTCGGAGTCGTTTGGTCGGTGTTGTTGAGCTTTTCGAAACGCTTCGAGAGCCCGCGCCCGATCTCCCAGCTGGGCGTGCGCCCGACCCAGGACTAGCTGGACGTAGAAACGGTCACGGTTCTCCTCGGGCAGCGCGATCAGAATCTGTCGCGCTTCTCGGGCGTCACCGTTTTTGAGATGAGCCCAGGCGAGAGTGATGCGGTAAGACGGATTGTCGGGATACGCTGCGGACACCTCCCGAGCGATGTCGAGGGCCTTTTCGGTCTCGAGCCCTAGGCGCAAGCATTCCCACGCGTACTGGTTCAGGAGTTGCAGGCGAGACGAAACCCCGCTTACGGCGAATCGCTCGAGCTCCTCCACGTAGAGCGTGTACAATTTTGTGGCTCTGTTTTCGTCCCCGAGAGCCTCATAGCATTCAGCCGCCTCGCGGCGCCAGACCAATGGGAGCTTGCGCTTGGAATTGAAAACACCAATCTTCTCGTAGAGCTCCGCCGCTTCCTGGTAACGCCTTTGTCGCTTACGGACATCCGCCAGGTGCCGCTTCAAGCCGTCTCCGTTCGGCGAAACCTCGGCAGCCGCTTCGACGTAGACGTCCAGCTCAGCGTCGCCCGACTTCATGGGAAGCTCCACTTTCCCTCGCGCGTACACGGCATAGAAGCGCTCCTTTTCTCCCCTTTTTTCGATGAGGAGCGCCGCCTGGTGTCCACCCGCGTAATCTTCGAACATGCCGGTATCGATCAGAATCGCGGCCCCGTCGAATCGCGGCTCGATGAGACCGTAGGTGACCGTATGCGCCATGACCATCGTGCGAACACCGAGCGCGGCCAGCACGCTGCGCAGCTCGTCCCGAACGCCCTCCACCCACGAATCGGGAATCTGGTCGGAAAAGCGCCGCGACATCAGCGGCCCTTCGTCGCTCAACGAGAAGCTTTCGGGCCAGTTCTCTGTGTCTAAATCGGCGCGCACGCGGCGATTGATCTCGGCAAGTCCGAGTCCCACTATCTCTGGAGTCACGCCACCATGGACGAAAAGGAGATCCCCAATCCGGACGACCGCGTTGTTCCTCCGGAGCCATTGCCCATATACGCCCTCGGCGCTGTACGCTTCGCGGTGAGCGAGCAACCCCCGGGGAAGGTTCTTGACGTCTCGAAACCTTCTCAGGGCGTGATCGCGCGCGCCGTCGAAAGCCTTCACTTCAGCTTCGGAGACATAACCGAGGGCTCCCACCACGTTGTAGAACTCGTGGTTTCCGATGAGGGCATGAACCTTTCCGCCGGCGGCCTCCGCCTGAGGCTCGAGCTTCATGAGGAGATCGAGCACCTTGCGAGAGTCAGGGCCCCGGTCGACCACGTCGCCCGTCTGCACTAAATGCGTCTCGCCGCCGATCCAGTCGAGCTCATCGTCGACGAGCCCCGTCGCTTTCAAGTTTGCGACGAAGATGTCGAAGGCTCCGTGAACGTCGCCAATGGCCACGATACGGTCGACGGCTTCGAACTCGGAGCGGATGGGTTGCGCGTCTGGGACTGCCGGCCCGGAAACGAAGAGGAGTGCGGCAAGGATCGCCTGTCCCGCGCTGATAGAACCATACCGTTGAAAGAACATGGTTCAGTGCCTACAGCGAATTCTACCATCCCGTACGGTTGAATCTCGACATTCGAACCGGTAGAGTTCGTCGATGGCCCTCAGCGCGGGCACACGCCTTGGCACCTACGAGATCCTC
>SMVB01373638.1_pt1 | contig 37288 bp, 26 predicted proteins | sample 2456461 | NCBI WGS metagenome assembly SMVB01 (sample SAMN11095934, study PRJNA526329) | marine sediment metagenome | biome: Marine sediment; feature: Surficial sediment; material: Deep marine sediment; isolation source: Hadal surficial sediment | place: Pacific Ocean | collected 2014-05 | depth...
GGCACGCGTCGATCATGAGTTACGAACTACAGCGATCCCCTTCCTCCGAACCCTGACCAAGACGGACTCGCGGGGCAAAGATAAGGGCGGCCCGAGGGCCGCCCTTCGAAATCGAGTAAGGGATCCGTTACTTGCAGATCCCGTTGCCCTTGCATCGGTTCGAGCAGCAATCCGAGTTGGACGAACACGAGTCACCGCGGGCGCCGCAGACGCATTCCGGGGTACCGTCGCAGTCGATGTCGGCGCAATCGACGTCGCCGTCGCAATCGTTGTCCGAACCGTCGGTGCAGCTCGTTTCCGTCGCCGGTGCAGGACCGCAATCGGCAACGCAAGAACAACTGCTCTCGCCGATGCCGGGGTCGCACACGCCGTCGCCGCACGTCCCGGTCCCGCAATCGATCCCGCAGTTAGCCGCGGTCTCACCGCCTTCGCAAGTTTCGTCGCCGCAGCAGGCATCGCCCAGTGGGAACGGGTCGCAGGTATTGCCGTCGCCGGTGCAACTTATGTTGCTGCAGCCGACGGGGTTCTGGCCGTCGCCGTCACCGCAGCAATACCGTTGACTCGGCTTCCCCTTCTGCTTGCCGTTGCAGTCCTCCGGGCAATTCAGGCAATTCTCGCCACCGCCGGTCTCACACACGTTGTTGCCGCAGGTCCCGGTCAGCGCCGTGATCGGGCAGTCGCCGATGCAACCGACACAGTCCTCGTCGGTTTCGCAAACCCCGTCGTTGTCGCAGACCGGACAACCACCGCAACCGCCGTAGTCCAACGTGCAATCTTCCAGGCAGACCGGTGAACCGGACGTACACATGATGGCGCCACAACTCGCACCGTCGAGGTCCGCGCCGTCGCACGCCTCGTCCCCGCTGGCGATCCCATCGCCGCACACCGCGGGAATGCAGGCGCTGAGCAGCCCGCTGATCTGCGGTAAGATCAGGTCCATCCGCCCGCCGCTGTTGGGGCAACCGCCGAAGTGGTGCAACGCGATCACCTTGTGAGTCACGCCGGACCACACCGGCGACCCGGAGGAACCACCGGTGGTGTCGCAGTAGTAACCGACGTCCGTGTTGGTCCCGCGCCCATTGATCGGAGAAAAGTCAGCCTGACAGAAACCGGTCGCGTTCTGATCGTCTTCGATCGACAGTTTCTTCGGGCCGCCATGCGGGTGGCCGGAGATGTACAACCGCTCGCCGACGGGCGGCAGACGGTCGTCGAGCCCCGCCGCCTCGTACTTATCCGAAGCGCCCTCTGCCGTGAACAGGCAGTAATCCAGCGTGTAGTTGTCGGTGACGAATAGGTCGCCCAGGTAGGACTCACTGTATGTGGTCGTCCCGCCGTTACAATCGGAGCGCTGGTAATCGAAACGAACCTCGGTGACGTTGACCGCGAATTGGCTGCTGACACAGTGCTCGTTCGTGAGGAACTGGTTGGGGCAACCGACCTTCACGCCGGTGCAATTCTCGGTCCCGTTGTACAGCACGACGACCGCGCGCGCGGCGCGATCGACCTCGGTCGGATAGGTCGTCTCGTAACACGCAACGTCGGTCCACTGGTTCGTCCCGCAAACCGATTCGAGGTCGTCCTCGTTCGGGGGCGGGAACAGCGGCACGATGCCGTGGGCGTAGTAATCGATGTCGAAGCCGTAGCCGCCGTTCCCGACCGAGTGCAGCGTCAGGATCGCGCGGTCGCCGAGCACCGAGTTGAGCCAGAAATCGGTCCCGAAATTTTTGTACCCCTGCCCCACGAAGGTGTAGCGCTCGGTCCCGTCGGCGGAAGACACCACCAGGCGATCCCCGGGGGCCAAGTCGAACTTGGCAAGGTGGACCTTGATGTACGTAGCGCCGGGGTGCTGGACCGTGTACTGCAGCGTCTGTCCGCCGGGGTACGGGTGGTCAGTCGACATCGGCGTCATGGCGATTTCACCAACCTTGATGCGTCCGACCTCACCGGCCAGCGCCGGGACGACCAGGACGGTAGCGAGGGCCGCCAAACAAAGAAATTTGCTGAAATTCAGCATTAGGTGCCCCTTTGAACTACGCGGCGCGCCCAGCGCAAGTACGCCCCCTCGATCCTTTATTACTTTGATTCGGGCCCGGGAGCAAGAATTTGATGGATTCTCGTCCCGAGCGGCGACAAATTTCAGTCGGCGCACGTGGTCACTTGCGAGCCCGGCACGATATCGAGCTTATTCCCCTCGTCGAACCGGACCCAGCATTTCGAGCCGCCATCGTAGTCTCGGGCGGACAGCAGCAGGGTGGCCGGTTCGCCGAACGCGGTGCAGCGCTGGTTACCCTCCGACTCCTTGCCGCGCCACATGCGAATGAACGGGTTTTCCTCCCACTCCTCACCGATCGTCGTCGGGTCGGTGTGGCCGGGGTGGACGATCGTCTCCTTCGGCTGGCGCATCAGGACCTCCATGATCGAATGCCGGATTTCCTCGAAGTTGGTGTGGCCCGGCGCGCGGGTCCCGCCGACCGTGCGGCGGAACAGCGTGTCGCCGGTGAAGATCCGTTCGTCGTTGACGATGTACGCCAGCATCCCCAACGTGTGCCCCGGCGTGTGCAGCGCGCGAATATGCAGATCGCCGCTGACCAGTTCGTCACCGTCGGCGATCTCGAGGTCGAGGGCACCGAACAGCCGCGCTTCACTGGTGTGTCCGCACACCGGGCAGCCAAACTTGTCCTTGTACTCGGCGTTGTTTTGCACGTGATCGATGTGATGATGCGTGCATAGGATGTGAGTCAACTCGAGGCGCTGGTCCTCAATCGTCTTCAGGATCGGGCCTGTCGGACCACCGGTATCGATCAACACCGCGTGCCCCCCCGGTTTATCCGCCACCAGATACGTGTTGGACAACCACCCGTCGCTCATCGTTTTTTCGATAATCATTTGTTCACTCCTGAACCGTCGCGACGATCAGCGGTTCAATCGAATTTGATGACGGAACGGATCCCGTCCTGCGCTTTCATCAGTTCGAATCCCTTGTTGACCTCGTCGAGCGTCAGAACGTGCGACACGAAACCCTCCAGGTCGATCTTGCCCTGCATGTACATATCGACCAACCGGGGCACGTGAGTGCGCCCCTTGGCGCCGCCGAAACTGCCGCCCTGAACGCGGCGGCCGGTGATCAGCGCACGCGGAACGATCTCCAACTTCTCGCCCTTGCCGGCCACGCCCAGGATGGTGCACAGCCCCCAGCCCAACCGTGCCGCCTCGACTGCCTGGCGCATCACGTCGACCCGCCCGGTGGCCTCGAAGGTGTAATCGCAACCCATGCCGCCGGTCATCTCCAGGATGCGATCCAATGTGTCGGGACCGGCCACCAGTGTGTCGGTTGCCCCGTACCTACGCGCCAGTTCGAGCCGGCCCTCGGAGAGATCGACCGCAATCAAACGGCCCGCGCCTGCCAGGCGGCAGCCCACCAGCGCCCCGAGCCCGACCATCCCGGTACCGAACACTGCGCAGGTCGAACCGGGGGCAACTTCGGCCTTCCACAACGCTGCGGCGAGACCGGTCGTCGCCCCGCACGCAAGCGTGCAAACGGCTTCCAACAACGCTTCGCGATCGATCTTGGCCAGCGCGATCTCGGGCATGACCGTGTACTCGGCGAACGTGCTGCACCCCATGAAATGCAACATCGGTTCGCCGTCGCGCGAAAGACGCGTCGTACCGTCGGGGAGATGGCCCTTCCCCTGCTCGGCGCGAATGGCCATGCAGATGTTGGTTTTACCGCTGGTGCAGTGCTCGCACTCGCGGCACTCCGGCGAAAACAGCGTAATCACGTGATCGCCCGGTTCGACCGAGCGGACACCGGGCCCGACACTCTCCACCACCCCCGCACCCTCGTGCCCCAACACCGTGGGGGCGTAGCCACTCGGGTCGGCGCCACTCGCCGCGTACAGGTCCGTGTGGCAAACGCCGCAGGCGACGAGCCGGACCAGCACTTCGCCATCCTTCGGATCCGCGAGATCGAGCTGCTGGACTTCCAGAGGTTTGCCGAATTCTTCTAGGACCGCTGCTCGAATTTTCATGCCGGAGTCACCCCCCGTAGAGCTCTTCCGCCTACGCCACCCAAGACTAACTCAGGCGTACCCCTGGGGACTAGTTGCCGGTACCTGACGTAAACGCCTCCAGGGGCGGCATGCCCGGATCCCAGGTGCGTTTGTTCGGGTTCCAGTGCGTGTCGTTCTCGGCGTCGTAGTCCCAGGCTGCGGGAGAACCGTCAGCGGGGACACCCGCGGTGGCCGGTTCCAGCGGGGGTAACGTCGGCAACCCCCCGGTGCCGGACGTCAGGGCCGGGATCAACAAACTCCCGGCCTGCGCGGGCGGAGGGCCATCGTGCCAGTGGCCGTGGCCGGGCGTGGGATTCCAGTGCCGGTCCGTCGCGGCGTCGTACTCCCAAGGCTGCGGGTTCTGACCCGCGGCCTGTTGCGTGTCCTGTCCGGCGCCCCCCGGTGGTCTGCCCGGGTGCATGTGGCCATGCACAGGATCGAAGTAACGGTTGTTCTTGGCGTCGTAGGCGTAGGGAACGGGACTCAGATCGGTGTGCCAGATCTGGTTGATCGCGATCACGACTCCGCCGATCACGACGACACCGACGATCACCGCCAGGATGCGCCCACTCGTGGCGCCGGTCCGCATCTTCTCGCCTTTCCCACAGCAGGCTTTGAACTTCTTCCCACTGCCGCAAGGACAGGCTTCGTTGCGGGACACTTTCATGGTTCGAACCTCGTGTGCCTGGCCGTCCGGGCCTCCGGCCTTAAAGAATACGCGCATGCCGCCGGGCGTGCAGGTGGAGTTTATCGGCGGCCGCCGAAACGGCTGCCATATCGGGCTAAATGCTTGGGTCCGTCAGGGCGCAGGAGAGTAGGAATCCACCTGGAAGCTCCAGCCCTTGCCCTTGGTGAATCGGGCAACGACGACGAATTTCCCGCGACTGATGCGCTCACCCTCCGGACCGCGGCGTGTCAACGTGTAGTAACCGGTTTCGTAGGCCAGCCGGCCCTCGACAACTCGTTCGACGTGCTCGAACATCAGCGTCAACTCGTCACCCTGCTCGTTCGCCTGTTCGAACAACCCGGCGAACACCTCGCGAATCGCTGCACGGCCGTGGACCGTATCGCCGCGTGGACCCATGTAGGAGGCGTTTTCACCATACGCCGAGGCTGCTCGGTCGGCGTCCTTGAGCGCGTACGCCTCCGCCAGCAGGGTGAACAACGCGTCGATACTGGTCTCGATTTCCGGTTTCCTGACTGCGACATCGCGAGCACGCATGAAATCCTCGAAGTCCGTGAGGGACAGGAAATCGTCGCGCCGGCTGCCGTTGATGCCCTTGACGTAGAGGCCCTTGTATTGCCGCGGCACATAGACCTTGATCGTCCCTCGCGTGCGGTCCCCCAGACGGTAGTCCCCGGTGTTCAGCGCCGTGCCGTCCGGCGCGGTGAACGAGGCATAGCTGGTCGGACAGTACGCGTCGTGCCCGGGGCAACGATTGGCGTCGATGTAAACGATGAAGTGCTGCTCGGTGATCTGCACCGAGTCGTAACGGCCGTTGCGATGGCACTTGCCGCCGATGCAGCGATCCAATTCGAACGTCTCGGCCGCCAGTCCGGTGCACGGGAGCATGAAGACGAGAACGGCGAGCGCAGTTCTGGGCATCACGGACCTCCTCATCTGGTCTCGGCGCGGCGAATACTCAGGATCGCATCACCAACCTCGATCGCGTCGATCACGTCGAGGCCCGAAACGACCCGGCCGAAGACCGTGTAGTTGCCGTCGAGATGCGGGGTCGGGACGTGAGTGATGAACAACTGACACCCACCGGTGTCCTTGCCCGCCTTGGGCATCCCCAGCGTGCCGCGGCCGTAGCGCACGGCATTGATCTCGTCACGCACGTTCTCACCGTCGCTGCCCCAACCGTCCCCGCGGGGATCGCCGCCCTGGATCACGAAGTTCGAGACGACGCGATGCCAGATCAGCCCGTCGTAGAACCCGGCGTCGACGCGTTCCAGGAAGGAGGCGACGTGAATCGGAGCTTCCTCGGAAAGCATTTCGATCCGCATCGTGCCGTGGGCTGTCTCGAGGTCGACATGCACACCGGCGGTGACTTCGACGTCGATCCAACGCGACGCCGGGTAGGCCGGTTCCGGATCCACTTCGGGAATCGTCTCGTCCAACGCCGCGGCCGCTTTCCTTCGAACCGACGGTGCGAGATCCGCGGCCAGGATGCTGCGCAGCGTCGCCTCCGCCCCATCGATGTCGGCCAGCGCATCGGCGATCGATTCGCGGACCTCGATCCAATCATCCCCGGGCGAGGCGTGGTACGCCGCGGCTAGGAGCTCGACACGATCGAGATGTGCGCGCTCCGCGACCAGCGCCACCGCTCCGCCTCGGATGGCCAGATCATCCCGAGCCATCGCCGCCGTCACGATATCGTCCCCCGTCGAGGTTCCGCTCAGCCCCGTCAAGACTGCCGCCCGCACGCGAAGATCCGGGTCGGCAAATGCGGTTGCCATCGCCTTGGCGCCGGCGTCGCCCGCACGTCCGGCGGCGCTAGCCGCGGCGGCACGGATACGCCAATCGATGCTTGCGGCCCAAACTTCGATCCGGTCGAGCACCGCCGGTCCCAACCGCGAGGCCAGCGCGTCGATCGCCGCGACCCGCACGCTGACCGACGCGTCCGCGCTCAACCGGCGCAGCCTCTCGATCGAGGAGGAGGAGGAAGACTCGCCGAGCGCCTGCGCGAGCGCGACTCGCACGTGAAAGGACGGATCGTCGGTGACGCCTTCCAAGGCGTCGAACACGGCAGCGCGTCGCAACGCCCCGACCGCTTCGACCCGGACACCCGCGTTCTCGTCGCGCAACCGGGCGATCAGGTACGGGACTACAGCAGCGTCGGCGACGTGTCCGAGCCCACGCACGGCAAACAGCCGGACCCGCTCTTCACCACCGGTCGCCGCGTCGATGAGGGCGCGTTTGGCTCGCGGATCGCCGTAGCGGGAGAACGCATAGGTCGCCGCGAACCGCACGTCGGAGTCGGGGTCGCGCATTGCGACGATCAACGCCTCCGCGGCCGCGTCGGGCAAGACCGGGGGTTCGGCAGCCTCGCGACGCCATACCGGGGCAAAGCGGCAACGGAACAGCGCGAATGCCGCCTCGGCGCGGACCGCGGCGTCTGAGTGCGACAGCAACGGAACGATCTTGAGTGGCGCGTCCGCGGGGGCAAGTTTCCCGAGCGCACTCAGCGCAGCGGCGACCAGTCCCGAGTCCGGATCGTCGAGCAGCGGGTGCACGATCTCGCCGGCCCGTACGTCGACCGGTTGATTCGGGACCAAGCCGAGTTGCCCGATCGCGAACAACACGGCCAGGCGAACATCGCGATCCTCGTCGGCAAGGGCCGCGCCGAGCGCCTCGAGATAACGCGGCGACTGGATGCGACCCATCGCACGCGCGGCCCGGACTCGTTCGGCCGGTTGCCCTCCCGAGAGTTTTTCGAGCAATAGCCGGGAATCGACGACGCGCCGGTCCTCTTCCGCCTTGATCGCGGCGCACGTGGCTTCGGGAACATCCGTCGATGTTCCACATGCCGCGGAAAAGAAGACGGCCACCAGCGCCGTCACAGACAGAATAAGGGCCGGCCGTCGATCCATGCCGATCTCCTGAACGCGAGGGATAGGAACGATTATACGAAAACGCCCCCGGGGCTGACCCCGGGGGCGTCCACTCGACAATTCGAGAGCGGGCTTGCCAGGTTACTCGCAGATATTGGTCGGGTTCTTGACCAACACACCGCACTCGTTGGAGGCCCCGAGGCCGTTGCGTTCCGCGAACGTGTTGGTCAGGCCCCAACTGCCTTCCGTGCCCGCACCGTCCGTGGGCACGACGAGGAAGTAGATGTTGCCTGCGGCCGGGCTGTTCCACGAGAAGCCTCCGCTGCTACCCAACCCGCAAACGCTTCCCTGGAGCGCGTAGGTCGATACGCTCGCGAGATTGCCGTAGAGCAGGTTGTAGTTCACGGCGGTGCATGTCGTGGCATCCCACGTCACGTCGATCCCCGTGCCGTTGCGCGTGACGCTCAGGCTTCCGCGCGACACGGACGCCGGGCCGTCGGCCTCGGTATTGCAAACCGATATCACATCGGTGATCAAGGTCACGTTGTCGACCGAGTAGTAGTTGTCGGTCGCTGCGTTCTGGTAGTCGAAGCGCACCATGAAGTTGGGCTTGTTCGCCGCATAGGCCGTGACGTCGAAGCTCATCTGCTGGTTCACGTCAGCCGTCGGGCTGTTCCACAGCACAATCCATTGCGAGCCGTCCCAGACTTCGATCGTCCCCGTCTCGACGGTGTTCACCGCGGAGTAATCGAAGCGGATGTTGACTTGCAACGTCACGGATTGCAGGCCTGCGATCACCAGGTTGATCGCCGGCGAGGTGGCCGTGGTCGACGTCCGCGGCAGCAGCGGCGCGCAGCGGTTGTCCGCGATCAGGTAATTGCCCGAACTGAGGACGGGACGCGACGCGACACCGCTCGCGATGGCCCATTCGCCACAGGTGTGCGGGCCTGGACCGGTGGTGATCGTCCAGTCGTTGATCACCATCGCGTCGGTGAAACCCTCGAGGTAGTGGTTCTGTATTCCGTTGTTCGGCCCGTCCGGCGTGACGGCCAAGACCACGGTGTTGTCGTCCATCTGCGACGTGCTGAAGTCGACGGCCTTGGCCGTGTAGAAGTAGGTTTGCGAATCGACCAGGTCGAACGTGTCGACGTAGCTGGTTCCCATCAGGCCGCCCACGATCAGGTTTTCGTGGGTGATGGCGACCGGGTTCGTCGTGTCGCGGTAGAGGTTGTACGTCACCGGGCCGTCGCACACGGTGGTTGCCGTGTTCCATTGAATGTCGACCGTACAGTCCGAACCTTGCGTGTTGATCACGCTGGTGAGGCCCGAGAAGAACGGTTGGTTGACGCGGTCGATGACCGTGTCCAGCCCGTCGAACACCTCGTCGGAGCACGTCAGCGCGCTGACGCGCACGTTGTAAGTATGCACGCCGAGATCCTCCGGCGTGTAGGACTGAGAGTTCTCGCCAGGGACCAGGACGCCGTCGCGGATCCATTGGAACGTGTAGGGGCCGGTTCCGCTGGCCAGATCCGCGGTCAACGTCGGACCGTCGCCCAGACACACGGTCAGCGGGCCTTCGGGGTTCACATCAACGAACGGGTTGTCCAGGCAGGCACTTCCCGTCGTGCAGGAGGCGCCGCCGACCCCGGCAGGCTCGCCGAAGAGTTCGGTGATGTTTTCGTCCTCGACTCCGTTGGCCGTATCGACGGCGTGGACGATGTAGAAGTAGAACGTTCCGTCGACGAGCTGACTCAGATCGGCGAAGGCCGTATCGGTGATGCCGCTGGCCAGCAGGTTGCCCGCGCCGGGTGCGAATCCGGGTACCGTCGAGCGGTAAACGTTGTAGGTCGCCGACCCACCGCACTCGGGGGTCGCCGGAGCCCAGAACACTTCGAGCGTGCAGACACCGAACTCCGGGTCATCGACGAGATTGACCCCGCCGAAGACCGGCCCGAGCATGCACGTTCCGGTAGCGGTGACCATGATCTCGTTCGATCTGGGCGAGTTGCAGGCCGCACCGTCCGACGCGCGAACGACGTAGTGATAGTCGATCCCGCCATGCACGTCGAAATCGCTGAACATGTAGCTGAGGCCACCGGCGACGCCGGGACTCGTGTCGGCAACTTCGGCAATGACGTCATATGGCCCGCCCGCGGTGCGCGAACGCAACACGCGGTACTTGGTGACCGTGGCGAGGTCGGAATCGTCCCAGTCGAGGTCGACGCGGTTGTCGCCGTTGTTGCCCCCGGCAAGCGTGGGCGTCGCCGGGAACAGGTCGCAGCCGCAGGCCTCGAAACGAAACGACGTGATCTGCGTTTTCCATTGTGACGAAGCGTTGGCTTCACCCGTGAACCAGAACGTGCAATCGTCGACCGGGTCCAGGCTCATGTGCGAGTAGTCGCCGTAACGGTTGCTCGAGTTGGATGCCGTTCCGTCGAAAATGATCGACTCGGTCTGGGTCATCGTTCCCAGCGTGTCGTCGGCCAGCCGGCCCGTGTAGCGCAGGCTGGGGAACTGTGTGTTGGACGACACGTTGTAAGCCAGCGCGATGTTCTGAGATTGATCGATCGCGATCGAACTCATCCAGCGATTGTCGGTGTCGATGGAGTAGGTGCCCTCCTGGTACAGGGTCCAGTTGGGCGTGCCACCGCGCAGTTCGAACCAGCGGACGCCGCCGGTGTTGGCGCCATCGATATCGACGACGAAACTACCGACGAGCGTTTCGACGCCGTCGAAGTGGTGGACGTACTGCAGGCGGAACATGATGACTTCGCGCAACGGATCGAGGGTCGTTCCGGTTCCCGGTTGCTGGAAGCAGTTGAACGAAGTGAGCCCACAGAGGCTGGAGTCGAAATCGGCCACGTCGATGCTGGTTTCTTGCGTCAACACTGAGTTGGCGGTGTCGACCCAATCAACGTCGAAGGTCCACATCTCCAGGAGGTCTCCCGGCGCCGCGGGGCCTGCGTGCACCTCGGTGTCGCGGTGACGCATGATGATCGCCGGCGCGCCGCTCGGCGGAACGACTGAACCGTCGAGATCGGCGGGCGTCGGAGCCTCGAATCCGAACCCTGGCAGGTTGGGGATCGTGACACGGATGAACGTCGCAGCGTTGCCCGCGAGCATGTTCCCGCGATCCATCGCGTAGATCCCAGGGCCGCCATCGTTGGCGGTGACGATGTACGAACCATCGGCGCCATTGGCGTCGGTGGGCCAGGTGCCGTATTTCGGGTAGTCGGGGAACGACGGAGCGTTGAACTGGTAGGCGAACCAGCCTCCCGAGACAGGGTCGGGGGTCTGCGAGACGTACATGCAGAGGTTGCCCCCGGAGCTGGAGAACTCGGAGAGCATCCAGCGATCGGCGTGCCGGTCATAGATCACGATCGGATCGCCGAGGCCGGCCGCGCACTGGGCACTACCGAGCGAGTCGAGCGAGAATTCAGCGAGTTGGGCCGGGGTCGGCTCAGCCTTGTCGTAGATGCGGATGACCGCGCCGCCGCCGGCGTTGACCGACTGGATGTAGTGGTTCGGACCTACCGCGCCGGTCGGATCCGGCGGGGTCACGCCGGTGAACCCGATGCCGCTGAAATTGCGACTGGGCGTCGTGAACGTCCCTCCGGCCCCCTCGGGCCGATCCTGGGTCGCCTGCTGTTGCGCCGAAACGAGAGGGTCGGAGCCTTCCGGCTCGTGAATCGGGAAGCTTCCCGGCTTGGGATAGAAACGCCGCGGAATCTCGCGGATCGGATCACCAGGGTTCCACACCGGCGCCGAAAATATCCGGACATCGCCGTCGAAGCGATACGGCGTGACCGGAGCCGATTCGTCGATGACGATCGGGACCACACTTGGAACGTTCGCCGTGTCGCTTTCGGCCTGTGTCGAGCCCATCGCGATCGCCGCCAGGGCGACCGCGCCGAGCCCCACGACACGGACCAATCGGTTGACACCTCTCATTTCCGACTTACACGCTTGAAACACCACGCCCCCCCTGATCAAGACGGATCTTCGTTTTCTCGAGTAAAGAATTTCTGCTGCCGCAACAGGCTGATCCTGCCGCGCTTGCTCGTCATGGAAAGTTTGGGACCGCCGCCGCCGATCGTGGCCCGGGCGTGCTTGCCCGGTTCCTCGAAGCGCCGGTGTTCGATCTCGATTGAAAAATCGGTGCTGATGATCCCCGATGTCGCGATCACGACGTCGTGTTTCGCGTCCTCGTACAAGGTCACTTCGATGTCACCGGTACTGGATTCGAAATGCTGATCCGACTTGGTGACGTCGCTTTCGAGCAGAGCGACCACTTTGCCCCGTTCCGAGCGCACGTTGACCGCGCCGCTGATCTTGCGCAGCGCCACGTCGCCCTTGACCGTGCTCACCCTCAGGTCGCCCTTGAGGCCCTTGACGGCGATGTCGTCGTCGACCGTCGAGAGTTCGACGCGCCGTCCGATCGGGACGAACAGAACCAGATCGATGCGGTCGCGACGATCGGCCGGCGACGGTACTTCCGGTTTTTCGGACACGACACGGACGTGCAGGTCTTCACCGGCATTCTCGCGCCTGACGACGAGCCTCGGGAGTTCGGGTTCGAGGCGTTGTTTCGTGGCGATAATCTCCACCTGGTCCTCGTAGCCGCCAAAGCGAACCCAGATGTTGCCGTGCGGATTGTCGACGACAACACGGGCGGCTTTGCCGACCTTCTCGAAATACGTCTCGGTGGATTTTTCCCAGTGCTCGTCCGGCTCGCCGCCGTCCTGCGCCGCGAGCGCAATCACGGCCACACCCAGCACGAGCGCACACGCACTCCACCGTCCAGCCCAAGAAACACTCCGTCTAGAGCGCAATCCCCAACTCCCCAGTGTGCTGAAAGTACGCTGTCACCGAAAGGCGAACCATCCTATTTTGGGGAACACTCAGGTTTTCGCCAGTTATCTCTCGTTCGTCGTGTTTTTGAACCATCAAAACGACGGGAAACCGCCAAGAAACCCCGCAGGCACAACGTGTAGGCGGGAGGGCCTAGTGGCCCGCCACCGAACCGGTGCGCAAGAATCGATCGACCGTGTCGAGCACGTCGGGCGAATCCATGATGAAGGTGTGGCCCCGCGGGACGACGAGCGAATCGCCACGCTCCCCGGCGAACGTCTCGTCCACGGTCACGATGCCGTCGCTGGCCGTTTGGGTGAGCCAGCGCAGCGGACCCACGGCGCGCGAACCGGCGATGACCAACAACTCGAAATCGATCGGACCGAGTAACCGGTTCAGGTCCGCTTCGGGCAACGCGAGTTGGCGCACCGCCGGAACGACCCGGCCCAACCTCGAGAACCGGCGCGCCAGGCGGCTACCGCGGTTCGGCGGAGCCAGCATCACCGCGCGGCCGAAGTTCGCCGGGCGGTGGGCGTGCAACAACCGGCGTAGCACCAGACCACCCAGCGAATGCGTCACGAAGTGAAGCCGGCCTGTCTCGCCCTCGATCTGTTCCGCCACATGCTCGGCCAACCGCTCGATCGGCCGGGTCAGGGAGGGATACCCGATGCGGCGCGTACGCCAGCCGAGCGCCTCGAGCCGACGCGCCGCGTGGCGCATCGAGACCCGGGTTCGACCCATCCCGTGGAGTAGTAGGACCGTTTCTTTCACCGCTGTCCGGCCGGCCTAGTTTGTAAACAAATCGAAGATGTTGCCCAGCATGCTCGTCGGGGCCTTGTAGAACTCGGTGTATTTGCAGTTGGTGCAGGTAACGGTCGAGTAACGCTGGCCCTGGACGTCGAAGATCTTGCTCCAGAAACCGCCGGCCCCGCGCATCTCGGCCGTGTCGCACCGCGTGTTCGCGCATTTTGCACACTTGTAGGTAAGGCTCATGAATCCTCCTTCGCGATAAGGATACCCCGCGCCCTTCGCATTATTCGCGAGGTCCGGGCGGTGGGTCCCAGATGTAGCGCGGTGCCTCCGGGCCCACCACGAACAAGAGATCGACGCTGAAAACCTGAGGCTCGAACGGGGGGAATCGATGCGAGGACCTCAGCCGCTTCGTCCGTTCCACGCCGGTATGCGTGAACCCGCGCAGTCTTGCCTCCCGTGGTCGCCGCGCCGATCTCAGCGCCCGCGTCCAGCAGCGGATCGACCATATCGAGGCGGCGTCGCCGGACGGCGACGTGAAGCGCCGTTTCTCCGCGCGGTCCGATGCGGATGTTGGGATCGGCGCCATGTTCGAGATACCAGAGCGCCCCGGCGTGCTGCTGAGTTCCGAGCCCCGTTACCCGGCAAAGACCGGTTTAGTCACTCGTTGGCGAGAGAAATCAGAGAGTCGCCACCCGGAGCGCCAGACGGCACCCGTTCAGGTACTCACGCACGTCGACGTACTCGTCCACGGTGTGCGGCCCGTGCTGTCCCGCGCCCAGCGTGACCGTGGGGATGCCCTTCGCGTTGAGATGGTTGGCGTCGAGGCCACCGTCGGCCGACCGCAGCCGGGGTTTCAAACCGACCTGCCTGGCCGCCGCAACCGCCTCGCGAACCACCGGCGCGCGACGGTCGATGAGGAACGGATCGTAGTCGGTTACCGAGCGGAACACGACCTTGCCGTGCATGCCCTTGTGGTTCTTGACCCGTTTGGCCTGCCGCTCGAAGGCCGCGCGCCAGACCTCGGTGATGCGTTGCTTGAACCGCGTGTCGTGGCTCCGCGACTCGCCCTTCACGAACACGCGATCCGTGACCTGGTTGGTCGCTTCACCGCCCTCGATCAAACCGACGTTGGCGGTTCCGTTCTTGCCGCGCACCCGGATCTTCCCGAAGTAGCCTCGATCGGCGGCGTCCGCAATGGCGCGCGCGGCGATCAGCGCCGCCGAGACGCCGTGATCGGGATGAACCCCGGCGTGCGCCGACACGCCACGGACCTCGACGTCCCAGCGATCCGCACCGAGCGCCCCGATCCAGAGATCGGCCGGATCACCTCCGTCGATGTTGAACCCGAGCTTCGGGTAGGCCAGATCCTTCTTGTGTAGCACGCGCGCGCCGCGCAGCCCCACCTCTTCACCGACGGTAAAACAAAACGTCAGCGGTGGATGGTCGAGCCCGCGGGTCAACACGTTCTCGAGAACGGTGACCAGGCAAGCCACGGCGGTGCGATTGTCGGCGCCGAGACCGGTGTTGCCCCGGGACACGATGCGGGCGCCACGACGCACCGGAACGGCGCCCCGACACAGCGGTACGGTGTCCATATGCCCCATGAACAGGCGCCGCGGCGCCGCGATCGTGCCCGGGAGCGTCACGATCAGGTTGCCGGTCTGATAGCCACGGCCGATTCTTTGGTGCGCGGCGTCGAAACGCATCCAGCCGGCCTTGGCTCCCGCCGCGCGCAGCTTCTTCTTGACGGCCGTGGCGACCCTGGTCTCGCGACCGCTGAGCCCCTCGATCGCGAGCAGGTCCATCAGGTGGCCGAGCGCACGCTCTTCGTCGATCCGCGCCGTCCGCATGTTCGTCTCCGGGGAAAGTCGGATTATCTATCTAACCGTCGCGCGAACCACGCCGAGAGAACAGCCGGGGCAACGGCCAGAAGAACCGCGCGAACAGACCGCGCGGGTACGTCTCCATTCCGGCGAAGCCGAGACGCTCGGGCATCTCCTGATCCTTCGGCCAGTACACCGTGCCGAACAGCCAGTCCCAGACGCTGAGCACCTGGCCGAAGTTCTGACCGCCGCGTCCATGGAGTTCCACGTCGTGGTGCCACACGTGCATGCGCGGCGAGTTCAAGACGTAACGCAGCGGACCCCAGGAGAACGACACGTTCGAATGATTCAGGTTGAGCATCAGCGTCCAGAGGATCGCGATCGCCAACAACACCCGCGAGTCAGCGCCCAGCACGATCAGCGGGATGTAGGAGAGGGTTTTGTAGACGACGATTTCCACCCAGTGGAAACGAAAGTTCCCGATCCAATCCAACTCCTCGATGCTGTGGTGCAGTTTGTGGAACTCCCACAGCCACGGGACGTTGTGCAGCAGCCGGTGGACGTTCCACTCGATGAAGTCCTTGAGCAGGAGGAACACGACGAACTGCAGCCACAGTGGTGCGTCGGCGAGCAACGCCAGCGTCTCGGGTACCGGCAGCCCGCCACGCGACAGCAGGCCGTTGAACGCCCCGATGAGGTGGCCCGCCCCCAGCGCCAGCAGGAGCCCCAGGTAATGGCCGTTGAAGATCAGCCAGACCAGGTCCTGCCCGGCCCCCCGTCGGAGCACGCGTTGCGAGCGACGCCACGGAGCGATCCGCTCGAGCGCGAAGCAACCCACGGAGACGAGGACCAACCAGAAGTAGTACTGCAGGTAGACCGGCATCAGAAGCAACAGATTACACCGCCCGGCGGCTCGCGGGCCCATCGCAGTGGGGTCACGCACCAAGAAGACAGGTCTGGGCGGCTTCCCGCCGGACGGGGCCGCGGCCGGTGGACAAGGCGGTTTCCGGAACTAACTTATAGAATAGATGGGCACGGCGATGGAAAACTTCGGAGACCAGCTCAGGCAGGAGCGAGAGCGACGAAATGTCGCGTTGGATGAGATCGCTCGTTCGACGAAAATCCGTGTCCGCTACCTCCAGGCCCTGGAAGACGGCCAGCACGAACGGCTGCCGGGAATCGTCTTCGCCAAGGGCTACGTACGCGCTTATGCCGAGACGATCGGCGCCGATGCGGATCGCCTCGTAACCGCCTACGTCGCCGAACAACGCTCGCTGGGCCGGCTGGAAACGGAAGCCTCGCAGGAACACGTACTGGAAGCCCTGGCGGCCGCGGTCGAGAGCGACCAGGACCGTGCGTGGAGACGCGTCAAGATGGCCCTGATCGGGTCCGCCGTACTGCTTGCGGCGTTCGCGGTGTTCTGGTTCGGCGTTCGGCCCTTCTTCGGACGCGAACCGGCCGCCGCTACGAACGCACCGATCTCGCCCGCCCCGGTCACCGGACAGGAATCCGTTCCCGAACTCATCGATGCCGGTACGTCTCAACCGGTCGAGACGCAGAACGATCCCGTTCAATCCGTCGAGACCGCCGCGGTGCAACCCAAACCCGATCCGGCGCCTCCCGCCGTGGACGTGGTTCAACCCGAACCCGCCCCGGCACCCATCGCGCTCGCGACCCTATCGATCCCCGACTACGGTGTCGGCACGGGTGTAAGACGACGCACGCTCGTCGGCGAGGCGTCGGAGTTCGAAACGGGAACGCTGGTCGTGTTCTGGAATCGAGTCTTCGGTGGAGAACCCGGGCGCCACATTCGTCACGTCTGGTTCCACGAAGGCAACGTGACCGGATTGATCGAACTTTCAATCGGCGCCTCGCACTGGCGCACGTACTCCAATCAAACCTTGCGGCGTGCCGGGAACTGGGCCGTCGAGGCGCAGGATGAGGATGGACGCGTGCTGGCCCGAAAGACGTTCGTCGCGACCCCCAGACGGCGCTGATTCTAAGGCTTTTTAGCCTATTTCACGGTAAAATGAAGCCGTGATCGATACGCACTGCCACCTGACCCACGCCAAGTTGATCGACGAACAGGCCGACATCGTTGGGCGCGCGCGCGAAGCGGGGCTCACGGCCTGCATCACGATCGGCACCGGGACGGAGGATGCGCGCGCGGTACTCGCCTCGATCGAACGCCACCCGGGGTTTCTGTTCGGCACCGCGGGGCTCGACCCGTTCACCTCACATCGCGCCGGCGATGGTTTCGACGCTGCGCTCGACGAGCTGGCCGGTCTGATCGACGCGGGCGGTTTCTGCGCCGTCGGCGAGATCGGACTCGACTACCACTACGACCTCGATCCCAAGCCGCTGCAGCGCGAACGTTTCGAACGGCAGCTCGAGCTTGCCGCCGAGCACGATCTCCCCGTCGTGATCCACGTCCGCGAGGCCCACGAGGACATGATCGACGTGTTGGCCGCCCACTCGACCAACCGCGGTGTGATCCACAGTTTCACCGCCGGACCGCGCGAGGCCGAGCGGTACCTGGAAATGGGCTGGTACCTCGGCTTCAACGGCGTGTTGACGTTCAAGAACGCTTCCGAGGTGCGCGAGGCGGCGCTGCTGACCCCGGCCGGCCGGTTGCTCGTCGAAACGGACAGCCCGTACCTCGCGCCGGTGCCGCTGCGCGGGAGGCGCTGCGAACCCGCCTACGTCGCACACACACTCGCCGCGCTCGCGGAACTACGTGGCGCTGCACTGGACCCGCTCGACGTGCAGACCTCCGCTAACGCCCGTGAACTGTTCGGTCTGGCGGCCCCATTGGAGACACGCTGACAGGATCGCTATGATCCACGTTCGCCCACGAGGTTCCCGTGTCCCAGACGCTTCCCGAAAGCCGGCTCTATACGTTCATCGACGAGCCGCGCGAGTACGCGCTCTACTTCCTGGAGGGCCAGAAGCTGATCCAGGATCTCGCGCTGGTGCATCCGATCAAGGGCCAAGGTTTCGCCTATTTCCGCGAAACGATACTCAGCGTGCAGCCGATGATCGCGTTGCTCAAGGGCGGCGAACAGATCGGCTTCTATCTCGATTCCGACAAACCCGACTTCCAACTCAAGATCGAAACGGGCCACCTCGGTGCGACGCGTTGCATGCTGCTGCCCGAGGACTTTCAGGAATTCCCGGCGGCAATGCACGGATTCGTGCGTGTGCTGAAGTCGTTCCCCAACAACAAACCGTCCTACGAATCGGTGATCCAGATCGACGGTCTCGCGCTGCGGCAGGTCGTCAACCGCGTGCTGACCGACTCCTACCAGGTCAATTGCACCATCGCGGTCTCGGACGTTTCCGACCAGAGCCTGATGGTGCACCAACTGCCGATGCTCGAGGGGCGGGATGAAAGCCCCGGCGGCGTCAAGAAACGGCGTGACGGAATTCACGGCAAGGTCGAGGCGTTGTTCGGGCACGCGCTGACCGACCCGGCGGAGATCGCCGAGGCGTTCTCCGCCGTCGGTTTCCGCCTGCTGACCCGGCGCTCCGTCCGGTTCGAGTGCAGTTGCTCCCGCGACCGGATGCTGTCCCACCTCTTGCCGATCTACCGCCAAGAGGGCGAGTCGCTGTTCGATCCCGGTTGCGAAACACTTGAAATTCGCTGTGAATACTGCAAATCGAAGTACAACTATTCCCGCCGGGAGTTGACAACCAGCACCGCTTCCGCAGATGACCCGCTTGACAAACGGTCGGGCCGATCCCATTAAAGCTCGCGTAAGGGGCAATTGAAGGAGTTGTTCATGCGCTGGTCGATTCGACTGGGCCGTCTCTTCGGTGTTCCGGTCTATTTACATCTGACATTCCTGCTGTTGCTCGGGCTCGTCGGTGTGCTTGGTCTGGTCCAGGGCGGGCCGGTCGCCGCGTTCAGTGGGATGGCCATGATCGCGTCGGTTTTCGGCTGCGTCTTGCTGCACGAGTTCGGACACATCCTCGCAGCGCGGCGTTATGGCATCCCGACCCAAGATGTGATCCTGCTTCCAATCGGCGGCGTCGCCAGGCTGGCCCGCATGCCGGACGAACCCAAACAGGAACTCGTCGTCGCGCTGGCCGGACCCGCCGTCAACGTGGCGATCGCGGCCGTGCTGTTCCCGCTGGTCTCGCTGGGTGGCGGGGCGTTTCTGGCGCAGTTGTTCGCGATCAACGTGATGCTGGCGCTCTTCAACATGCTACCGGCGTTCCCGATGGACGGCGGCCGCGTGCTTCGCGCCTTGCTGGCGCGGCGGATGAGTTACGTGCGTGCGACCGACCTCGCCGCGAGAATTGGCAAGGGCATGGCGTTGTTGTTTGCCTTCGCCGGTCTGTTCGGCATACCCGGCGTGCTCGGAACGAATCCGATGCTTCTGCTGATCGCCTGGTTCGTGTGGAGCGGCGCGGGCCGCGAGGCGGCGATGGTGCGGCAACGTCGCTCCTTTGGCTGGCCGATGGGCTCGCAACCCGCCGGCGTGGTCCACGAACCGGAAGTCGTGTGGAGCGCGCCCTCGGACCGATGGGGCAGTGATGCGCGGTTGCGACGGCGCTATTACCGCGTCGGTCCGTGGTTGGTGTCCCGGGACGAGTGGGTCACCGGAGACGACGGGAACCGTTAGCAGTCCCTGGGTCAGCGTCGATCATGTCCATCCTCCCGGCGTGGAAACCGAGCAGCAGACGCCGGAGTTCGGCCAGCTGTACGGGACGCTCCGCGGCCAGGTTGACCTGTTCGCCCGGGTCCACCTCCAGGTCGTAGAGTTCGTGCCGACCGTCCGAGGTCCAGATCAGCTTGAAACCCTCGCCGCGGATCGAGCGCAACTGCCGGTCGAAACGCTTGATACCCGCGTCCGGCCATTCCTCCGTCATGATTTTCATGAACAGCGTCGGGCGTCCAAATTCGACGAACGTGTAGCGCCGGCCCGGACCGTCCTGCCCCTCATCCAGCGGTAGCGGCCTCGAACCGTAAGGCGGATCGAATTCGATCCCGGCCAGACCGGTGAGCGTGGGGAACAGGTCGTGGGTCTGGACCGTCGCGGCGAGCCTTACTCCCGCGGGCAGGCGCCCGGGGTAGCCCAGCAACAACGGCACGCGAATGTTCTCCTCGTAGAGCGTCATCTTGTGGTCCATCATCCCGTGTTCGCCCAACTGCTCGCCGTGATCTGCGACGATGGCGATGACGGTGCTCTCACGCAAACCACGCGCATCCAACCCGTCGAGCAGTTCGCCCAACCGAAAGTCCTGGTAGGCCACGTCGGCGTCGTACAGGGCGCCGATCAGCTCGAACTGTTCCTGGCTGACCGCATACCCGGGCACACCCAGCATGTAACCGAACTCGCGCGGCGTCTTCCACTCGCTGACCTCGTCGACCGCCGCGCGATCCGTGCCGGGAGGGAGGAACCGCTCGCGCCACTCCCCTCTCGGCCGGTACGGCGCGTGGGGCTCGAGGTAGTTGATGAACATGAAGAAGGGCCGGCCGCCGGATGCGCGTTCGTCGATCCAGGCCAGCGCGCCCCGGGTGGCTTCCATTGCCCCGTGATAGTCGGGCCCGTTGTCCCGGTCGATCTCGCTCCATACCGGGACCAGCGTCTGGAATCCCTGGTCCAACCCGGTGTGGGCCGCGATCCACGGGTTGCACGTAAACGCGGCCGTGTCGTAGCCGTTGTCGCGGAACAGCTCGGCAAGCGTCGTGAAGGACGGGTCAAGCTTCATGTTCTCGATCGTCGTCAGATGGTCACGCGCGAACATGCCGGTGAACAACGATGCGTGCGAGGGCAGGGTCCAGGAGCCCGAACTGATCGCGTTCTCGTAAACGAGCGCGCGAGTGGCGAAATGATCGAGTACGGGACTCGTCAGCCGGTCGTAACCGTAGGTCGACAGGCGATCCCGCCGCGTGGTGTCCAGCACGATCAGCAGGACGTTCGGCGGCGGGCCGGCTGGTGACCCCACCCGCGCGGGGCGGGTGGATGGGGCCGGGTCCGCGGCCGAGTCGGGCTCGGGGGCCCCGCACCCGATCCACAGCGGCGCCCCGAAGAGCAGGCCCCACAGGACGATTCGTGAGCCGTCGATGCCTTACTTCCTCCCGGACTTATCGGGGTGCGGGGGCGGCAACACGGGGTCGACCGGTTCCTCGGCGATCTTCTTCCTGAGGTAATCGATCGCCGCCTGGAGTTGCGCGTCTTCGCCTTGGAACGTCGCGTGCGGCAGGTTGTCCACGACAATGTCCGGCTCCACGCCCCAACCCTCGATCAACCACTCACCCTCGGGGCCGTAAACGCCGAATTCGGCCGCCGTTGCGATGCCCCCGTCGACGAGGCGGTTGCTCGATGTCAACCAGATCTCCCCGCCCCAGGTACGCGTCCCGATGACCGGACCGAGTCCGAGTCGGCGGAACCCTTCGGAGAACGCCTCGCCGTCCGAGGCCGTGCGCTCGTTGCACAACACGACGACATGACCGCGGAACGCGTACTGCTGGTTCCATGCGGGCGCCTGCCCGACACGCTGGCTCCAGTAAAACCACGGGCGACGCATCAAACGGCTGAGGATCCAACTGTCGATGTTTCCACCCCGGTTATGTCGTACGTCGACGATCAGGCCCTTGCGGTTGAACGCCGGATAGAAATTTTTGGCCCACTCGGTGAAGTTCCGCCCACCCATTGCGCGCAGGTGCACGTAGCCGATGTCCCCGTCGCTTTTCTCGTCCACTTCCAGACGCCGGGTGTATTCCCATTCGTGGTAGCGCAGATCGTAGTCCTCCCCCAGGCCGATCGGCGTCACAACGACCTCACGGGGGGTCGAGTTCACGTGGTCGCGGACGTGCAACAACACCTGCCGCCCGGCCTGATTCCTCAGCAAGGCTCCGATCGCACCGACCTCGAGGGTGGAGCGGCCGTTGATTTTCTCGATCACCGCACCCGCGGACACGTCGATACCGGGCCGGGCAAGCGGGCTGACGCGGCTCAGATCGTCCGGATCCGAGCGGTAGATACGCTCGACCCGGTAACCGCCCGCGGCCGCGTCACGAATCAGGCGCGCACCCAGCAAGGCCACGTCGACCTCGTCCGGACCGTCACGCTGATCGCCGCCGCCGACAAAGATATGGAGCGCCGCCAACTCGGAGACCATCTGGGCCATCAGGTCGGACAATTCGGCGCGGTCGGTCACGCGGCGCACCAGCGGCAAGTACTTCTCCAGCATCGCAGGCCAGTTCACGCCGTGCATCCCCTGGTCGTAGAAATAATCGCGCTCGAGCCTCCAGGCTTCGACGAACATCTGCCGCCACTCCTCGCGTGGATCAATGGACAGCTTCCAACCGTCCAGGTCGATCGCGGTCTTCTTGAGATCGGCCGACTTGGGTTTGGCGTCGACAACGTGGAGTTTGTCGCCCACGCGCAGCAGCAGCTTCTTGCCGTCGGCCGACAGGTCGTAGAATCGAATGTCGCTCGCCACCGTTTCGATCTTGACGTCTTTCTTTTGGATCGGCGCCGCCACCAGTTCGAAGGAGTTCTCACCGGCCGCGCGACTGAGCCAGAACAGTGCCTTCTCGGTCACGCCCAGCGCGCGGTAGTTGCCCGGAGAAACGGGAACCAGGTGCAGGCGGGCGGTGAGGCCCTCGACATCGATCGTGACGACGACCTCCTTGTCTTCTTTCTCGGACTCATCGGAGACTTCGCCGTTTTTTCTCTTGGCACTCTTCTTCTTGTCCGACTCCCCGGCGTTCTTTTCTTCTTTCTCGGGTTCGTCCTCTTCCTCGTGGAGCTCGTCGGCCGGGGCGAACGGCGAGCGCAACCCCTTGGTCAGTGCGAGCATGAAGATCTGCGTTTTCTTGTCCAGGAACGGCTCGGGTTGGTAATTGCCCCACGGGCTACCGACGATCGAGACCAGGTTCCGGTCGGAAAGGAAGTACAGCCATTTACCGTCGGGGCTCCAGAACGGACTGCTGCTGTCATAACGGTCGGTGGTTGCCCGGAAGGAACGCCCGGTCTCGCGATCATAGATACGGATCGAGCTGAACGCGTTCTCTTCGGACTTGACATAGGCCAGGAAACGCGAGTCGGGCGACCACGCAAGTCCGCCCAGGTCCCTGATTGCGGACTCGTCGATCTTGACGTTCTTGCGGCTTTCGAGATCGAGCAGCCACAGGCGTTGATTCTTGTCGTGATGCGCCGCCCACTTGCCGTCGGGCGACGGGAGCACTTCCCAGCGCAACACTTCGCCGTCGTCGGTGAGTTGGACGAGATCACCGACCCCGTCGGCCGGAAGCGTCCACACCTCGACCTCGCCCGACGCGTCGGACAGCACGACCAACCGTTCCCCGTCGGGGTGGAAACGGGCCTGGCGAAACCGAACGCCCTGTTGTCGGCCGGCTTCGACCAAACGTCCCTGCTCCGTCGGGATCACGTAGACGCGGCCCCTCGCGGTCAACGCCACCTGGTCGCCCTTGACCGAGAGCGCAATCGACGAAACGTAGTCCATCGGTTCGTCGACCCAGTTCTCGCGCATATGATCGAAATCGGAGCGCAGCCGGATGTCTATTTTCTTGTCGGTGTCCGTAGCGACGTCGTAGAGGTGCAGGTCGGCGCCCAACTGATACGCGATACGGCCGTTGTCGAGACTGGGGGACTTCACGTCCCAGCCGTCGTGCCGCGTGTGCTGCGTCAGATCCGCGCCGTCACCTCGCATGGACCAGAGGTTCATCGTACCGTCACGATCGCTGGCGAAGTAGACGCGTCCGTTCCAGAGCATCGGGCGCTTGCTGGTTCCCGGATAGTCCCGGGTCAGCGGCGTCGCCTCCTCGTCCCCGGGAGAAAAACGCCAGATCTGTTGTGCGGTTCCGCCCCGGTAACGCTTGGTGTGACTGCCCTGGAACGGCAACCTCGTGAACCACAGCGTTCCATCTTCGGAAAAGTCGCCGTCAGCCGCTTGAGCCAGTGGGATACGAGTCTCGACGACGCCGCCGTCACGTTCCTCGATCTGCACGAGTTGTGCGTTGGGCAGGTCGGAGAACGCCCGGGTGGCGTAGAGCACGCTTGCCTGAGGGGTCCAGCCGACCCATTCGGGCCTGCGGCCGTAGGTCCGACGCGTGGGCATTCCGCCGTCGAGCGGCATCGTGTACAACTCCGCCGGGCCTTCGTAACGAGCCACGAACGCGATCTGCGAACCGTCTGGAGAAATTGCGGGAAGCGATTCCGCCGCGGGATGGGTCGTCAAGCGTTCGGCAACGCCACCGTCCGCATGCACCTTCCACAGGTCCCCTTCGGCAACGAACACGACGGTAGCGCCGCGCAACGCCGGTTGGCGGTAGTAGCCCTCAGTGCTTGCCGCGTCAACGAAGCCCGCTACTGCCAGGAACCATACGAAACCAACGATCGTTCGACGCATCGAGTCTTTCCTCTCTTTGAGCGGACGTGCCGGATCTGTTTACCCTACCCGAAGCGTGATGGCAACTTCGGAGGCCGGAGTGGACAACCTTACCAGCTAGCAAGCTGTTCGCGGCGGAGCCGGCAGGGCGCTTGTCGAAATCGAACGCCGTGCGGCCAAGCCGGCCGCGGCAAAAGCTACGACTGCGCAAGCGACGAACAGGATCGTGTAGCCGAAGCGCTCCGCCACGACTCCGCTGATGATGCTGCCCACAAGCGGGCCAAGCGCACAAAGCGATTGTTGCAACGTGAAATCGGTCGCCGAGGTCGCCGGATCGCTGCGATCCATCATTGAGGTGTAGATAGCGGCCGTCGCTAACCCGCCAGTGAACGCCGCTCCCAGCACGACGCTATAGAGCAAGACCGGCTGGATTCGGCCGGTTGCCGGCAGGAGGTACCCGATCAACGCGAACGCGTGAAGCAGAGCAAACAGGAGCACACTGGCGCGGCGTCCGAGCGAGTTAACCAGCCAACCGCCCACTAGCGCGCCGGCCATCGCACCCACCGAGGCCGCCACGCCGGTCAGCATACCGATCGACGCCAGCGTCAGTCCGTGATCGACCAGCAACGGTCCCAGCATGCGCACAGCCGCGGCGTCACCGGCACGATAGACGACGAGAACGGCGACCCAGCCCAACGCGCCCGGCCGACGAAAAAAACGGCCCAGCGCAGCGAAACCGACCCTTGAAGACGGTCGCATCACGGCCCATGTAGGCTCCCTGAAACGCCACACGGGCAGGAGAGGCAAAGCCATCAGAAGAGCCATCACACCCATCGCCACGGGCCAACCGACACGACCGACCAAGAACAACACGAGGCCGCCGCCGAGAATCTGACCAAAATAGAAACCGCCGACTTGCACGCCGTTGCCGATTCCCCGTTCGGCCTCGGGAAGAATCCGAACCGCCAACCCGTCGGTCGCGATGTCCTGGGTCGCGGCGACCAGCATGAACAGGCTGCCCGCGACTGCCAACGGCAGGAGCGATTCGCTCGGATCGGTCGTCGCGATCACCGCGACCGCAGCCACGGCGAGCATCTGGAGCGGCAACAACCACGAACGGAAATGGCCGCGTGTTTTGGAACCGAACCGGTCAACGAGGGGCGCCCAGAGAAATTTGAAGACCCAGGCAAGAGCGAGCGCGCCGAACAGACTGACCGTCTCGAGCCTCGCGCCGGACTCGCGCAGGATCGCGGGGAGGGCGATCACGAAGAAACCGACTGGAATAGCCTGCGACACGTAGAGCGCCGCGATCAGAGTCATCCGCTGGCGCCTAGAAGTTCGTGACTCCATACACTTCAGGATAGCCGTGTTTTGATCGTCGAACCTGAGCCGGGCCGAATCACCGGACAACGACGAGGAGGAAGCCACCGCGGCGTTCACGGTGGGCTTGAACTAAGAGTGGCCGGACTTCTCGGCGCGGACGCTCGACAGTAGATCCACGACGCGCGAGCGCAACTTTGCGGTGCGCGCCTGGTAGTCCGGTGCGACGCCCGAGCCGGAGGTTTCGAAGGCCAGCGGTTCGCCGAATGTCAAACACACGCGACCAACGAACGGCAGAAGTCTCGATAGACGCAGGTGGCCGGTGCGCGGCCACACGTCGTACGCACCTTCGATTGCGATCGGCACGATCGGGGCATCGATGTTCGAGGACAGGATCACAGCCCCTTTCTTGAAGCGCTTGATCTCACGGTCGATGCTGCGCTCCCCTTCCGGGAACAACATCAAAATTCGCCCGTCGCGCAGTCCCTGGGCGCCGACACGCATGGCGCGCAACAGGTTGGTGTCCGGATCGACCGATATTAGGCGCACTTTGCGCGCGAACCACCGCGTCAGCCGGGTCTCGAAGTATTCGCTCGAACCGACGATGAACACGTTGCGCTGAACGCGATAGGGCAACGCCGCGCTGAGCAGGAAACCGTCAACATAGCTCTGGTGGTTGGGACAAATCAGGTACGGGCCTTTCTCGGGGAGGTGCTCGATACCGCGCACACGGAAACCAAGAAAAATCCAGGCGAACAGGTAGATCATCTTGAGCACTGTGAACATCGCCACGGCAGCGAGGCGTGAGCGGAACAACTCGCTGACTTTGGGATCGTCTTCTTCGTGGCGAGTCAGGATCGTCGGCCAAGCGTCTTCGAGCCGGCCCTTTGCGCCAGCCACGCCTTCGGGCTGACGGGCGGCCTCGACCAAGTCATGGACTGTATAGATCAGTTGCGAGGCTTCCTCTTCGATCCGAACGCCGAAGCGAGTCTCCACCGCGGTGAGGAGTTCGACGCGCTCCATCGAGTCCAGGCCGAGGTCCAACTCCAGGTTGGCCGGACCACGCACCGCACCGGGTTCGCGCGCTACAGCGCGGATCATGTCGAGCGCCGCCGCGACGTGAGGGTCGGCGAGCCACGCGGCATCGTCGGCGCTCCTTTCCGGAGCAGCCTCGGACGCCTGCTCGTACTCCCCGGCCAGGAAACCGCGGGCGATCTCCAAACGTTTGAGCTTGCGCGTCGTCGTGCGCGGCAACGGTTCGGACACGATCGTATAGCTCAGGATGCGCTTGTAGTTGGGCATCTTGTGCGACAGTTCTTCGATCTCCCAGCGGACAAGCTCGCGCGTGTTGAGAATCTTGCGGCTCTTGAGTTTGTCGAAATCGGGGACCACGATGGCGTGAAGCCGCTCCGCCGCCGGCTCTCCCGGGCGCGCGTATCCGAGCACGCACAACTCGGCGATAGAGGATGCCTTCAAATAGTGCGCCTCGATTTCCTCGGGGTAAATGTTCTTGCCCGAGCTGGTGACGATGATTTCCTTGGCCCGCCCGGTGATGTAGAGTCGGCGCTGTTCGTCGAGGTAGCCGAGGTCGCCGGTTCGGAACCAGCCTTCGTCGAACGCTTCCGCGTTAGCGTCAGGGCGCTGGTAGTAACCGGGCATGACAACGGGCCCACGCACGACGATTTCGCCGATCGGGGTTGCCGCAACACCCCGCAATCTGTCGGCCGCGGGCGGATCCTCGACGTAGGTATCCCCCGGCAGGATCTTGACATCCACGCCGTCGAGCGGCTGTCCGACCGATGCCACGTGGCGATCGCCGCGGCGGAGCACGCTGACACCGCCGGTCGTTTCCGTCAGACCGTACGCCTGAAGGATGTCGAATCCGAGCCGGTAAAGGTCCCGCCCGATGGCCGGGTCGAAACGCGATCCTCCGCTCACGAGAATCCGCATCTGCGGCCCCATCACACGATGCACCTTGGCGAACAATTTCGGGCCGAGGTTGAACCCGAACGCATCGCGTAGCCAGCCGTTCAATGCAAGTTGCAACCTGAAGATCCCACGGACCACATATCCCGCGTTGGAGACGCGCTCCAGAACACGTTCGTGAACGAGATAGAAGAACTGCGGCACGCAGCAAAACACAGTGATCTCGCGCTCCTGCAACGCTCGCAGCAACTCGCTGGTGTTGACGGTCTCGATGAAAACCGCGCGCGCCCCGAGCGACAACGGCATCGCCAGGTTGGCCACCTGGGCCAAAGCATGGAACAGCGGCAGCACGCTGAGCACCGCATCATCGTGGACGAATCCCACCGCCTTTGCGGCCGAACGGCAAACGGCCTCCAGGTTGTCGTGCGTCAACACGACGCCCTTGGGATCGTGGGTCGTACCCGACGTATAGAGAATGAGCGCGGGATCGCTCCCCGCCACGCAGGCGGGCGGAACCCCATCGGGAGTCGCATTGAAATCGATGCGCGGGACGGAGCTCCGATCCACGTCGAGTGTGAACAGCGAAATGTTCGAGACCTCTCGCAGAGCCTGCTCCGCGATTTCGTAGCTGTTCTCCGAAACAACGAGACCGGTGGCACCACAATCAGCGACTAGTTTGGCGACCTGCGATGCGCAATAGTTGGTGTCGAGCGGGACCGCGACCAGGCCCAGACGACTCATCCCGAGATACGTTGCGCACCACGCCGCGCTGTTCTCCGCCAGGATCGCCCAGCGTTGGCCGGGTCGCGCCCCTTGGCGCGCAAGAAACGCCGAGACCGAGGCGGCCATCGCACTTAGGCGCGTGTAATCGATCCGCTCGACAGCATCGACGCGCTGAACCTCGATCGCGCATCGGTCAGGGTACCGGTTCGCCGCGCGTTCAAATGAATGGAAGAATCCAGCCATACGGAGTCAGTGTCGCGCCTCCAACGGAACTTTGCAATATCGGCGGACGAGTCGTGCCGCATCAGGGTCGAATCGGACGGGTGGTAGACTCCGGCCCAGTGTGCAGGCTAGGCTCCATCGATGCGATCGTCCTCGACGTCGACGGTACCCTGTATCGTCAGGGTCCCGTGCGTCGCCAGATGGCGTTGCGCCTCGCCGCTGCGTGTGTCACCCAACCGTTACGGACCCGCCGCGCAGTCCGCGCCATCCGAGCCTTCCGTGACAATCTCGAAACAATCCGCACGAGACTCCAGGAAAACGCGGACCATCCCGCGCAACAACTCCAACGCACGGCGGAACAAACGGGGATGTCAGAAGAACTCATCCAATCGCTGATCGAGGAGTGGATGTTCAAACGGCCGCTCGCCTTGATCGGGGGCTACCCGCGAAAGGGCCTTCACAAGTTCCTCGGTAGAGCGCTGCAGTGCGGTATTCGGCTCGGCGTGTTCTCCGAGTACCCGAGCGAGGATAAACTCCAGTGCCTGGGGGTGCGAGATCCGTTTTCGGTGGTCGTTTCCAGTTGCGATCCCGAAGTGCGGCGCTTTAAACCGAACCCGGCGGGTTTTCTCTACGCGGCTCGACAGCTCGGTTCAAGACCCGAGACGACCCTGGTGATTGGAGACCGGGACGATGCGGACGGGGCCGGCGCACGGGCCGCTGGTATGCGCTACGTGGAGATCGGAGGCCGGGAGTTCCCGTCGTTCGTTCCTTTGTGCCGGTATCTGTTCGAGAATGAGCCCACCTCGAGCTAGCCCTTGGCCGTGGTCGAAGAATTTCCCCGGCTTTGCTAGAATTCTTTGCCCGCGCTCCGCGAGCTTTCCCGCACCTTCGAGAGTGCGACGAACAAAGAGACGACAACCATGATTTCCGACCTGTCCAAGGTGCGCAATATCGGGATCAGCGCGCACATCGATTCCGGCAAGACTACGCTGACCGAGCGCGTGCTGTTCTATACCAAGCGCATCCGCAAGATCCACGACGTCAAGGGCAAGGACGGCGTGGGCGCCACGATGGACTCGATGGAACTCGAACGCGAGCGTGGGATCACGATCGCCTCGGCGGCTACCTACTGCGAATGGGATGGCCACCATATCAACATCATCGATACGCCGGGTCACGTCGACTTCACGATCGAGGTCGAGCGCTCGTTGCGCGTGCTCGACGGCGCCATTCTGGTGCTGTGCGCTGTGGCCGGTGTGCAGTCGCAATCACTCACGGTTGACCGCCAGATGCGTCGTTACAAGGTCCCGCGACTGGCGTTCGTCAACAAGGCGGATCGAACTGGAGCGAACCCGTACCGCGTCACCGAAGAGCTCAAAGACAAGCTCAAACTGAACGCGGTGCTGATGCAACTCCCGATCGGGCTCGAGGCCGATCATGTCGGCGTCGTGGACCTGGTCGAGATGAAGGCGCTGTACTTCGAAGGCGACAACGGTGAGATCGTCCGCGAGGACGAAATCCCCGAACACATGCTCACTGCGACTCAGGAAAAACGCAATGAGATGATCGAGGCTGCGTCGATGTTCAACGACGAACTCCTCGAGGCGGCGCTCGAGGACAAGGTCACGAGCAAGCAAATTCATGAGGGCATCCGGTGCGGCGTGCTGGAACTGAAGCTGACACCGGTCTTCATAGGATCAGCCTACAAGAACAAGGGTGTGCAGCCGCTGCTCGATGCGGTCGTTCGCTACTTGCCGAACCCCATGGAGATCGAAAACGTCGCGCTTGATCTCGATGACAACGAGAAAGAAATCAAGGTCGTCGTCGATCCCGCGAAGCCGTTTATCGCGTTCGCGTTCAAACTCGACGAGGGCCGCTTTGGGCAATTGACGTACTTGCGGATCTACCAGGGAACGCTCAACAAGGGCGATACGATCTTCAACAGCCGCATGAACCGGGATATCCGGGTCGGCCGGCTCGTGCGCATGCACGCGGACGAGATGGAGGATATCGCGAGCGCCTCGGCGGGTGACATCGTCGCCCTGTTCGGAGTCGATTGCGCGACCGGAGATACGTTCACCTCGAATCGCCGAGCGGTGGCGATGAGTTCGATCCACGTACCCGAACCGGTGATCCACATCGCAATCAAAGCCAAGGACCGCAAGGCAGAGGGCAACATGGCCAAGGCGCTGGCGCGCTTCGTCAAGGAAGATCCGACGTTTCATTCGCGGGTCGACCCGGAGTCGTCGGAGACGATCATCTCCGGGATGGGCGAGTTGCATCTCGACGTCTACGTCGAACGCATGAAGCGTGAGTACAACGCTGAGGTCGAGACCGGCCAACCCCAGGTCGCCTACCGCGAGGCGATCAGCCGTCGCGCCGAGTTCAACTACACGCACAAGAAGCAAACCGGCGGTTCGGGTCAGTATGCACGCGTGGCCGGCTATGTCGAGCCGTTCGACACGGGGGATTTTGAGTTCGTCAACGAGGTCCGCGGCGGCGCGATCCCGACCGAGTTCATTCCCGCGGTCGAGAAGGGCTTCCGCGCCGCAATGACCAAGGGCAAGTTGATCGGCTTTCCGGTCACCGGGCTGCGGGTCTGCATCAATGATGGCGCGTCTCACGCGGTCGATTCGTCGGATATTGCGTTCCAGGCGGCGGCCCGCGGAGCTTTCGTCGAAGTCTACGGCAGGTCAAAACCGCAGATCCTCGAACCGATCATGCGTGTGGCGGTCGAGGGACCGGGCGAGTTTCAAGGAGCGTTCGTCCGGTCGGTGATGCAGCGTCGCGGCGTGATCATCGGAACAACCGAGTCCGAGGGCTTCGTCCGCGTGGAGGCGGATGTCCCACTCTCAATGATGTTCGGGTATTCGACCGATCTTCGATCGTCGACGCAGGGCAAGGCGGAGTACACGATGGAATTCGCCAAGTACGCGCCGGTTCCTGCCGAGGTTTCGGAAGATTTGATCAAGAAGTATCGCGAAGAACGCGATTCCTGAGGGAACAGATGCGTCGCAAAGAACTCAACGAACGCTCTCCGGTCCGCTTGCTCGATGCCTCGATCCACGGTGGGTTGGGCAAGGGCAACATTGCCGCGGTCATCGCGCGGCACGGCGTCGGGAAGACCGCGTTTCTGGTCGGTGTGGCACTCGACGACCTGATGCGCGGCCGCAAGGTGCTGCACGTCTCGCTGGAGGAATCGAGCGAGCGAGTGCGCTCATTTTACGACGAGATCTTCGGCGACCTGGCCCGCGAACACGAACTGGAAGACGTTTGGAAGGTGCGCTTGGAACTCGAGAGAAACCGCCGGATCCACAGCTACCTCGACGGCACGTTCTCAATCGAAAAGCTACGCGACGCGATCTCCTTCATGCGAAATCATGGAGACTTCCACCCCGCGGCAATCATGCTCGACGGGTTCCCGCTCGCGGGCACCACGGGGGAGGAGATCGACGAACTCCGCGCCATTATCAAGGAACTGGACGCCGAACTCTGGATGACCGCAGTGACGCACCGCGAAGCCGAGACGGACGGCGCCGGTTACCCCACGCCGGTCGCCGGATTGGTGGACAAGATCGACGTGATCCTACAAATGGCCCATGACACCAAGGCGGTCCACATCACCTTGCTGAAGGACCACGACAACCCCAACGTGTCGAATCTCATGCTGGCCCTCGACCCGACAACGATGTTGTTAAAAAAAGAAGGCTAGCCGGAACTAACGGTGAGGCGACAGGCGATGATGACCAGATGGCTATCCGCAGCCATGGTTTTCGCCAGCTTGACCGCAAACGTCTACGCCGCGGAGATCGAGTTCAGGCACATCAATGACCTGTTCTCGGCGTCGCCGACCGAGGACGATCTCTATTCCGGGGCCCTCGGGCTCGGTGGCACCGTGGCCGGTTGGACGATCGACCTCGACGAGTACCTGTTCACGGACAAGAAGAACGGGCTGCGCTTCGACGAAACCTACCTCACCGTCGCAAAGGATTTTCTCGGCCCTGACTCGAAATGGCAGGTACGCGCGCGCGTCGGCGCCGCGCACGTCGGCCGGGGGCTGTACGGTCAGCGCTTGCAGAACTTCGTCCATTCGATCCTGTTTCAACCGCGGCTCGACCTACCCTACGTTCCGGATTCTCGGACTCACGCGTTCGTCCGCCTGAACGTCGCCCGAACGGTGTACTCGGACGGGGAAACGACCCTCGCACCGCTGATCGAAATCGAGTCCACCGGCTTCAAGAAACACGCACGGGTGGCCCTGGGCGCGCGGTGGGTTCTGGGTGAAAGGTTCGGGTTGCACGCCGAGGCCGGCGCACGATTCAGCGACACCAACTTTGCGCCTCTGTCGCCGTGGATCGAGAACAGCGGTCCGACGGTCGCAATCGGGTTTTGCTACAAGGATTCCCTGGACTTGACCTGGACCTCGAACTACTTCGGCACCGGCGACAATCACTGGCACGTCACGTTTCGTTCGCACTTCGGGGCAGGGGCCAAGAAAAACGGTTAGGTAATGCCACGCCGCCTTTCAGGGCGAACTAGTTAGACGCGACGCCCTGCGCTGTCGCGCTGATCACGAGTTCGACGCGACGGTTCCGGCGGCGCCCCTCGGTCGTGGCGTTGCTTGCCATGGGACGCTCCATGCCCAAGCCGATCGCCTCCAAACGCGTCCGGTCGAGTCCCTGGGAGGTCAGCAGTCTCAACACCGTATTCGCACGCTGTTGGGACAGGTTGAGGTTGTGGTCGACGCTCCCGGTCGAATCCGTGTGACCCTCGATCAGCACGTGCTGGTCGGGAAGGATCAGCAAGATCCCCGCCAGCTTGGCAAGCACCAACTGCGCGTTGGGCTTGAGGGTAGCCTCGTTGACGGCGAAGAGGATATCCGGCAGGTTGACGACGTAGCCGCGAGCCGAGTCCGAAGTTTCGGCGACGTGGGAGAGCGCAGACTGGAGGCGGCCCGTCAGTTGGTCCTTTTCTTGCTGGAGCCTCTCGGCCAGCCGCTGTTGCTCGATCTTCTCGAGTTCGAGGGCTTCCGTGCCGCGACGCAAAACCGCCGATTCCTCTTCGAGGCGGGCCTTGTCCTTCCGGAACTGTTCCGACAGTCTCTCGAGCGTTGTTTTTTCCTGACGGAGAAGCAGCGCCTCTCCTTCCAGCGCCGATTTTTCGCGTAGCAGTTGGGCCGATTCGATTTGGAGTTGGCTTTTCTCTTGATGCAATTGCACCATTGCCGTTTCGAGACCGACTTTTTCGGCTCGGAGGGCGATGGTTTCGCTCGCGGTCCGCTCGCGTTCGGCGCGCGCAAGAAGCGCCTCGTCCCGCGCCCGCTCGGTCAGCCGTTGTGCCTCCACGGAGGCCTTCTCGGCTTCCGCAGCGCGGCGCTCGAGCGTAGCGGTCTCTTCGCGACGCTGTGCCAACTCTTGTTCGACGCGGATCGCCTCGATCCGGTGCATGGAGATGTTCAACGCCTCATTGCTCAACGCGACGGCCCGGCGGGAGGCGTCGAGCAGTTCCCGGCCATGGCTGGTCTGCCGAACGATCGCGTTGGCGTGGCTCAGCGCCTCGGCGGCCTCCCCGTAGATTTGCGCGGCATGCTTTTCGGCATCGATGTCCCTGGCCAACTGGAACGCCTTGCGCGCCTGTAGGAGTTCCAGCGGAACGTTCGAATCCCATTTCAGGTGTGAGATGCCGTCCATGTGATGCTCGGGGGCCTCGACGAATCCGTCGAACTGAAACGATGAAACCAGATCGGATTGACCGACGGGGCCGACGTTACGGAACATCAGCAGTTCGGAGGGTCGGGCGACCAGGTGGTGGGACTCCGCCGTGATGACGAGGGCGAAGTTCTTTTGCCCGCTGTAGAACGTGAGCCGACCGTTAGGTTTGGGCGTCAGCAATTCGCCGAGATTCTCTGCGTTTCCGTCCCGGGTGATCGCCCACACGACGTAGCATGTCACGTCGCCGCCAAAGAGAATCGCCGGCTTCATCTTCGAAAATCTGATTTCGATCTTGGCTTGTCCCTGGCGGTGGATCACTTCCGCGCTGACCCGGGCGGCGGGCGCCGAGGGGCGGTTGACGATCGGTAGGTCAACCGCGCGCCTCTCCGGGAACGCCACGCTCTGGAGTTCGACAGGCTCGGCGGCGAGCAACGCAATAGACGTTGCAGCCCACAACGAGACGAGGGCAAAAACGATTTTGTTTCGGACCATTCCCTTTTTCTCCAATCTCGGCGAACATAGGGTCGCCACCTCGCGGAGGCCAGGGCTCGACGGAAAAGGCCCGCGTTCCGCGCCGGATCGGACGGTGAGGCATCCCGATCGATCCCGCAGGACTTGACGATCCCCCGGTGGGCCTGTAGCATCCGGCCCCTATCGCTGTAGGTGCCCCAAAGGCCGTCCGGCTCGAGGGGTTGAACGGGAAGCCGGTGAAAAACCGGCGCTGCCCCCGCAACGGTAAGCGAAGTCACGGCGGTCACGACAGCCACTGTGCGTCCAGCGCATGGGAAGGCGGCCGCCCGCGGGTCGGAAGCGACTCGATTCGCGAGCCCGTATACCGGCCTGCGGCTGAACTGTGAACTCGCGCTTTCGGGCGGAACGCGGAGGTCGATCATGCGCTTACTCACGACTCTTTTCTTTTTTCTGATCGTTGGAGCGATGTCATTTTCCGTCGCCGGAGAGGATGATTCCGAACGCTTGGAAAACGGCTATGACGAGCACGTCTCGGTCACGGCAGCACGCACGCCGATCCCGATCGACGAAACCGGCAACTCGATCACGATCCTGACGCGTGAGGACATCGAACGGCGGGGCTATGTGTTCCTCGGCGATTTGCTCCGCGGGCTTCCCGGTCTGTCGATCAGCCGTTCCGGCCCCGCAGGAACCCAAACCCAAATTCGCGTGCGCGGCGCCGAAGCGAACCATGTGCTCGTCCGGATCGACGGTGTCAATGTCAGCGACGCCTTCGGCGCGGACGAACTCCCGCTGGAGATGATCACATCTTACGACATCGAACGCATCGAGTTCGTCCGCGGCCCGCAGAGCGGGTTATGGGGTAGCGACGCGGTGGCGGGCGTGATCAATATCCTGACGCGCACCGATCATGACCCCGGGGGTTCGGCCCGGATCGAAACCGGCTCCTTCGGCACCGTGCGAGCGGGAGGACGCTACGGCAACGGCAACGACCGGTTGCGCTTCGACGGCAGTATTTCGCACGTTGATACCGAAGGAACGAACATTTCCAGGCAGGGATCCGAGAAAGATGGAACGAGGAACACGACAGCGACGGCGAGTCTGCGCTACACGCCGTCCACGAAACCGTTTAGCCTCGAGTTCTCCGCGCGCCACACGAATTCGACGAGCGATTTCGACGCGATCGATTTCGTGACGACCGGCCTACCGGTCGACGCGGCGAACACGACGGACACGGACCTGACCCTGATTCGGGTCGCCGGACGGTGGCGACCCGAAGGGAGCCGATGGAGCCACGAGACCACGCTTTCGTCCGTCGGCACCGATGTACAGACCCTCCTGAACGGAATTCCCGACACTTCGACAAGAGTCGACAAACTCGGGGCGTCGGTTCAATCGTCGGTCGATCTCGGTCGCGAGGGAGGTTCGCGCGGGCAGCGTCTCACACTTGCCGTGGATCACGAACGGCGAGATTTTAGCCAGCGCGGTATCGCCTCTCCATTCGGCGACCCGAATCAGGACCAAGAGATCGACAACACCGGCGTTTCGGTGGAATACCGTTTCCGTTCGCGCGAGCGTTGGGCGGCCTCGGCAAACTTACGCCATGATCGCAATAGCGATTTCGACGACATCACGACGTTCCGTTTGACCGGTTCGGTCGGCCTGAAGGGTGGGAAGACTCGTCTACGTGCAGCCGTGGGGACCGGACAGAAAGCTCCGACGTTCATCGAGCGTTTTGGATATTTTCCCAACTCGTTCATTGGGAACCCGGACCTGAAGCCGGAGCAATCGATCGGCCTCGAGGTCGGAGTCGACCGGCAACTCGGCAAGTCCGCGATGCTGGGTGTAACGTACTTCAACGACACACTCGAGGACGAGATCAACGGGTTTTTTTTCGACGCCACACTCGGGGGATTCACCGCGGTCAACGAATCCGGCAAGAGCGACCGCGAGGGACTCGAAGTCATGTTCACTACTCCGCTTGCCGAACACCTCGACCTGCAAGCAACGTACACCTACACGGATTCAACCCAACCCGACGGCTCCGGCGGCTCCGAACGAGAACTGCGACGCCCCGAGCACGTGGCCTCGGTTTCCGTGGACTGGCGGACCGCCGGCGACAAGCTCAAACTTCGCGGCAGCCTGAATCACAAGGGAAGATCCACGGATCTTTACTTTCCGCCGTTCCCGATGCCCTCGCAACGTGTCCGGCTCGACGGCTACTTTCTCGCCGACGTCCAGGTGTCGTTCCGATTGACGCAACAGGTCAACCTATTGGGACGCGTCGAAAACCTGCTCGACGAGACCTACGAGGACGTGTTCGGCTTCCGCGCGTCGGGCATCGGCGCCTACGTTGGGATCGGTTTTCGGTCGGATGCCCGTTGACATGCCCGTGCGCACTGAGGGCCGGCGCTAGTCGGCGGGAAAGCTGGTGATCGCTACGTCGCGGTCGTCGAAGACCTCGAAGATCGGCAACAGTTTGGTCAGCGTGAGCGTGTCCTGGATGCGCTTGCCC